>Ga0208685_1000115_pt1 | contig 31184 bp, 23 predicted proteins | sample EasRivMeERMLT890_FD_187533 | JGI IMG/M metagenome (GOLD analysis project Ga0208685, IMG submission 187533) | Soil microbial communities from meander-bound floodplain in the East River, Colorado, USA - East River MetaG ERMLT890 (SPAdes) (version 2) | ecosystem: Environmental > Terrestrial > Soil...
CCCCATCTCGCCGACAACGACTTGCAGGGCGGCCCCGACAACACAGATATCGACCCGTGGAACCCACGGCTGATTAGCCCGCCGGGTGATCTCGACGGCAACGGCGTGCCCGAAGCGTGCGAATTGCTCTTCCCGCCCGGCGGTGGCGGAGGAGGACTGCGATTCGTGCCCTCGAGCTTGATGACGACTAACTGCGATCCTGAGGACGACTGTGACAACGACGGTCGCGACAATACGGCCGACAACTGCTTCAGTGAGCACAACACGACCCAGGCCGACTATGACAATGACGGCATCGGCGACAGATGCGACCCCAACACCACTCTTCCTGACGGCGCTTCGCAGGTCCTCACTGCCAACGGCCCGGTTTGCAACCAAATGGGCGGCGTCGTCGATGTGGATCGAGATGGTTACTGCGTCGGCCTGGATCCAGACGACGAGAATAGTGCCCCAATCGGAGGTCGTCCGGAGATCGGAGCGTTCAATGCGACCTTCTGTGGCGATACGTACGATAACGATGGCGACTGGAACCCGCCGAACAGCCCAGCCGGCACAGGGATCGACACGGCCGGCTATCAATCGATTCCGAGGGATGTGGGATGTGCGGACGGAGACAACGACAACATCGCTGACCACCTGGACAATTGCCCACAGACCACCAACAACAACCAGGCCGATAAGGACGGCGATTCCGCGGTAACCTCGGGCCAAATTGGGCAACAGCCCTTCATGCGTACCACGTTTGGCGGACCTGTCGAGGGGCCACCGTCCCAGGTCCTGGGTCAGCCCTTTATGCGCACCGACAGATGGGGTGGTGACGCCTGCGATCCTGATATCGATGGCGACCTTCTGCCCAATCAAAGTGAGCCCGCAGGGCCTTGCCCGGCAGGAGAATCGGATCCAATTCGGAACCCGGACTGCGACGGAGACCTGATGGGAGACCTGACAGAATACATCTTCTCCCCGGTGTGCGGCACCACAGCACTAGGCCCGGGCTTCACATGCCCTGGAAGTGGGAGCATGTGCCTACATCCATTGGACGCCACGTTTGACACCAATTCACAACCCGACTGGAAGGTGCATTCAGATGGAGCGACCAGCGACTTCCTGTTCAACTATGGCGAAGTAATGCTGCACCTTGAGGCCTTCAAGGACAGCCAGTCAGCAATCGCGGTCACTCCGAACCCGTGCCAGACCGATGGCGATCCGGGTGAGCATCTGAACGGGGATGCCGACGTAGATGGATTCCGGAACGGCGTGGAACGGTATATCACGACATCGCACACACAGAAATGTGCTGCAAACACGGTGCCCCTGAATGAGGCGGTTGACTCGCAGCCAAGCGATAACAACGACGACAAGAGGACAAACCTCTCGGACGTTTCACGTGTTGGAGCTGTGTACAACTCGGCATTGGGATTGGCCACTCAGCATCTCTACAACCGGCGCTTCGACATCAACGCAGACGGCACAATTAACCTCTCAGACATATCACTCATGGGCCAATTGCACCTCTATAACGTTCTTTGCTCGTAGCGACGAAATGCACGGGACCTGCCGGGGCCGCTATTGGCCCTGGCAGGTCTTGTTGTAAAACGGCGAAAACCTCACAAGGTCAGCGAGATTGATTATTGCGTCCGCGTTCACATCAAACCGCGGCTGATAGAGAGGCGAGCCCAGGCTTGTGTTGTAGGAGTTTGCGATACGGCTGACGTCGCTCAGGTTAGTCCATCGGTTATCGTCGTTGTCGGTTGGCCAGCTATCGAATTCTTCGTCACCCGGAGTCGATGTCGCTGCACAGTGGCGAGCGGCCAGGTAATAGCCATAAGCCTCGTGCCCCCGGGCGAACCCGTCGCAATCGGTGTCACCTCCGGGAACGGCCCAGGGCGGCAGGTTCTGCGCGGCGTTCGCCCAGTCGGGGCAATTGTCCGCCTGGTCAAGCACCCCATCTCCGTCGCGGTCGCCAAAGCAGTTGGCGCCGAGGAAGAGGAGTGGCTCGCGGAAACCGTCCGGGTCGCCGGTGAAACCGCATGTGCTCGCTTGCGATTGCGTCCAGCCGGCAGATACCAGCGACGAAGCGACTACCGGGCCGTCAGTCGGCTCATGGTAACCTCCCTGGAGGCGGTAGAGGAGCAGAGCGCCTGCCACGTGTGGTGTCGCCATACTCGTGCCCCCGGCCCAGGCGTACAGCCCGTTGGGGACCGTGGACACGATTTCTACCCCGGGTGCAGCGAGATCGACCGAGGACCCGAAGTTGCTGAAGCATCCGAAAGAGTCATCGTCAGTTTCTGTGCAGTTGCTGAAGGACACTGTCCGGTCCAGAAAACTACCGGGGACTCCGTCGAAGTCGGCATATGCCGACACGGTCAGGCCCTTGCTGCAATTGCCGGGGCCGCTTGTCGCCGCGTCTTCGCCATCGTTGCCCGCTGCCGTCGCAACAAGAATCCCTCTCGCTACGGCGTTGCTCACTGCCGTGCACAACGCTCCACTGGGCGGTCCGCCCAGGCTGGCGTTGATGACCAGGATGTTGATCCCCGGATCGCCATCTAAGGAGCCGTCGTTGAACTCTCTGCGGCGGCCGGTCACCCAATCGAACCCGGCGACGGCGCACGATGTGAACCCGCTACCAGTTGAGTCGAGAATCTTGATTGCCCAGAGCCGTGCCCCAGGAGCAACTCCCACGACTCCGCGGTTGTCATCCTTCGCGGCGATTGTCCCTGCCACATGCGTCCCGTGGAAAAAATCGTCGTCGAAGCTTCCGCCTGAGCACGCAGGACCGGTGAATCGCACACCGCCGGCAACGTTCAAGTCAGGGTGATCGATGTCGATGCCACTGTCGATTACTGCCACATCCCCGTTAATATCCGGCCCGGCCGCACCCCCGATCCCGGCGCCGGGGTACAGGTCGTCGTCGATACGATCGATTCCGGTTGGTAGCGTCTGGAATGGGCTCTCGTGGATAGCAGCCCTGATAATCGAGTCCGGCTCCACGGCCAGGACCTCAGGATCGTCACGCAGAGCTTGCAGCCGATGCTCCGGGACGATGGCGGCGAAACCGCGAATTCCCTCGGAGTAGTAAGTCAATGGTTGGATGCCGAAGGTTTCGGTGACCCGATTTGAGGTCGACGGGCTAGCGTCTGCGCGGAGCGTCACCAGGTAGCGCCCTTCTAGATCACCTTCTTGACCGGTGACAGGGATGGCCGAATCGGAGGAGAGTAGCACGAGCGATACGACACTAGCTGCAAGAAGAGTCGAAAGCAAACGCGATGCGGGGAGCATTGGACTGACTCAGACTAACCGGCGCCGGTTAGGGTCATTCTCTCACGGCTTGGCGTTCAGCGGGCCTCGCCGCCGAGGCATGACAGTATCTCTGCACTGTTGGACTCCATCATCTCGATGTACGGACGGTCTTCTTCCTCGATTGAATCTGTGCTCAGCGCGCACACGCGCGCGTTGTAATCGCTGGCGATCGATTCGAGAGCCCCGTCGCCCATTCCAACCTCGGTAAAGACGGCATTCGGCTGCCCGGATTCCAGGGCTGACCGAATAGCATCTTCACCGTCTTCGGCCAGCGTACCCGCGATGGTAAGGCCGTACCGATTGGCCCAATGGATCATGGAATCGTGCTCGGTTACTAACGATCGATTCTCAGCGGGAATTGCTGCCATGTCCGATTCGATGTGCTGGTGGAGGGCCTTGATGCGCTCTACGTACGCTGCGAATAGCGCGTCGTAGTACGGCTCGTTGATCTCGTCGATGATGACCATGCTGTGTGAGACCGTCTCTGCGTAAATGGATACCAATTCCGGATCGAGATAGAGGTGAGGATTATCGCCCACCTCCTTGGCGAATATGGGAAACCCGCCGATAGGTTGTTGCGTGCTGGGGGAAGGCACGTTCCGGACGAAGTCGACCATGAACAGGCGACCATCTGGCCGGTTCGCCTGGACGAAGTCGATTGTGGGTTGGTCTAACCCCAGGCCATTGACCAGGACCAGGTCAGCCTCCTGGACGAGTGTTGCTGCCTCATCGTCTGGCACGAAGGTGTGCGGATCTGCGCCCGGCGGAATCAATGATGCCACTGCCACCTGGTCGCCACCCATTTCCCGGACGAAGTCAGCGAAGATCGGGAGGGAGACCACTACGTTCCAGGGCTCATCGGACCAATCATAGGCCGGTGTGGGAATCGAAGGGTCGGCTGGCTCAGCATCAACGTCCTCCTCACCTCCATCGCACGCCGCGAACAGAGTGAATGGAACCAGTGCAAGGAGCAACACCATTGGCATCCCCTTCGCTGGCATTTGTGGCTCCCGAAGCAGAGGGGGCTAACCCTTGAGGATTCGCAGTTCCGCGTCGAAAGACGGGTCCGGCCCAACCTCGGCTGCAGTGGCTTCAACTGCCTGCTGCAACTCGATATCATCAATCACCAGGCGTTGAAGGAGGGCCACCGTTGTGTCGTCAGTGTGCTTGGCCGACACCGGCTTCGTCCAGCTCACAAAACCGCTCGCGCCGCGTGCCAAGAACGCCTCCGCCGTTGTCTGAGAGCGGAGGCCATCACACCCCATCATCACAACCACGGCATCACCGAAGTCTCCTTCCATGCTCTTAGCTACGAACTCTGGACCGATACCGAACAGGGGGTCCCCCTCGCCGTTTTCGTACCTCGCTTTGCCCAGGCGGTTCATCTGTTCGGCGGGGTACTTGGTTTCGTCATACGGCTCCCCCGTAAACAGACTGACGTACTCCGTGCCGGTCTTCTCTCCAGTTTCGGCATCAACCTCAGTGGTGATCCCGGCATGGACCCGAAAGAGTACGAGATCGTATTGACGCGAAGGCAAAGTACGGTAAAAGTCGACGGTCACAGCGTCACCGTTTACGTAGTCCACCTCGTATCCGCCACGCGAAAGTATGTCACGCGCCTGCGAAACGAACTCAGGGTTGGGCTGAGTTAGCTCCAGTTGATCGATGATCACCGCTCGTTGTTGGCCATCATTCGCCGCTGAAGATCCGCTGCCGCCGGAACCGGAGAGGGCAATGACGACTGCCCCAAAGACAACTACGGCGACAAGTACCAGTCCTCCAACCAACAGGGGCGTGCGAACACGTATCGATCCTGCTCGGGGTTGAGAGGAAGGCGCCTTACGCTTCCGGCTGTTCGCCATAACCAGTCCATTCAGGATAGCACCCGGGGTGCAGGTGGACTACTGCTTACGGGCGAACCACGTCGCGCCGGCGACGAATACCAGGGCCAACGGCGCGAGCAAGATCAAGATCCATGCACTGGACGATGTGCTGCCAGACCCGGCAGAGCCCACTCCAGCCTCCTCCGCAACAGGCAGGTCTACGATTCCACCGACGGCAGGCGCAGCGGTCGGCATGGGTCCGCTCAATGTATTGACGATTGTGCATGTGCCCGCACTCAGAGGAGCCGAGCAATTCCCAGTTGAGGTATAGCCTCCAGGGATGATCGGCTCCGTGGCGGTACAGGTTGGGTCGCCCGTGAAGTTGTTGATGATGAAGACGGCTGGTGAAGCCTCAGAAACCTGTTGGCTGGCGGGCGCCACGCTTGCCCCAAAGCAGACCAGTGAGACAGTTATCGACCCGGTTGTATCAGGGACGAAGTCCTTAACAACGGTGAACGTCGTCTGTGTCGATGTGTTCACGATCGTGCAGGCGCCTGTCGCGAGGGATGCCGAACAGTTACCCGTGGACGAGTAGCCAGCCGGTATTGGCGACTCCGTGGCCGTACAATTCGGGTTGCCCGTGAAGCCGGTCACTGTGAAAGAAGCCGGGGTGGCCTCGGACGCCGGAGCGCTCGCCGGAGACGCTGTTCCTGAGGCGCAGGCGAGCGACACCGTAACGCTCGCAGCGTTGTTCGGTACGAAGTCTTTACTCACCACGAACGTGTCCGTGTTCAGGTTGTTCACGATCGTGCAGACGCCCGCGCTCAAGAGTGCCTGGCACGACGCGGTGGATGTGTAGCCGGCCGGGACTGGCGACTCCGTCGCTGTACAGTTCGGGTCGCCGATGAACCCCGTGACCGTGAACATCGCCGGCGTGCTCTCGGACGCGCTCGCCGACGCAGGCAAGGCAGTACCACTGGCGCAGGAGAGCGACACAGTGACGCTGGCGGCACTATTCGGTACGAAGTCCTTGTTCACCTGGAAGGTATCGCTGGTGATGTTGTTGACGATGGTGCACGTTCCGACGCTGAGGAGTGCAGCACACGTCCCGCTGGACGTGTAACCGGCTGGTATCGGCGATTCGGTGGCCGTACAGGTCGGGTCACCCACGAAGCCCGTGACCGTGAACGATGCCGGAGTCGATTCTGATGCGCTGGCCGACGCCGGGCTGGCTGTTCCGCTGGCGCATGACAGAGACACGGTCACGCTGGCGGCGTTATTCGGGACGAAGTCCTTCTGAACGGTAAAGTTGTCGGTTGTTGGCGTGTTGACGATTGTGCAGGAAGCGGTGCCCCCATCACTGATCGGTAGGTTTGCGCAGCCGGCCTGGTTCGCGGTGTATCCCGCGGGGACACCCTCGGTGGCGGTGCAGGTGGCACCAGCGTTGAAGCCCGTAACCGTAAAGTTAGCCGGGTCAGACTCAGACGCCGAAGTGTCATCGTTCGCAACCGACCCGGATGAGCAGGTAAGGGTAACGGTCACGTTGGCGGCGTTGTTATCGGTGAAGTCCTTGTTCACGACCACCTGGGCCGAGCGAAGGGTATTGACGATTGTGCACGTGCCGGCAGACAACGGGGCGGAGCATGTGCCCGTCGAGGCATAGCCAGCCGGGATCGGCGACTCCGTCGCGGTGCAGGTCGGGTCTCCGCTGAAGCCCGTCACCGTGAACGAAGCGGGGGTGCTCTCCGAGGAGGAAGCAGAGGCCGGCGCCACGCCCGCGGGACCACAGGACAGGGTCACCGTCACGCTGGCCGCACTGTCCGGCACGAAGTCTTTCTGCACCGTGAACCCGGCAGTGTTCAGCGTGTTGACGATCGTGCAAGTACCCGCCGACAGCAACGCACTGCATGTACCAGAGGATGTGTACCCGCTTGGCACAGGCGCCTCAGTCGCCGTGCAGTTGGGGTCGCCGGTGAAACCGCTGACAGTGAATGCAGCTGGCGCGCTTTCCGAGGCGCTGGCGGACGCCGGCGCAGCCGTGCCCGAGGCGCAGGAGAGGCTCACTGTCACGCTGGCCGCGCTGTTCGGCACAAAGTCCTTCTGCACTGTGAAGTTCGCGGAGTTAAGCGTGTTCACGATCGTGCAGGAGCCCGCACTCAGGTTCGCCGCGCAAGTGCCGGTCGAGGTGTATCCCGTCGGAACCGGCGCCTCAGTCGCCGTGCACAGCGGGTCGCCGGAGTAACCGCTTACGCTGAACATGGCGGGCGAGCTCTCCGTGGCGCTCGCAGATGCGGGAGCGGCCGTCCCGCTTGCGCAAGACAGGCTGACCGTGACGCTGGCAGCGCTGTTATCTGAGAAGTCCTTGTTGACGATGAAGGTGTTCTGGTTGAGCGTGTTCACGATAGTACAGGTACCCACGGACAGAGGGGCGGAACACGATCCCGTGGAACTGTAACCGCCAGGGATGGGCGCCTCCGTGGCAGTGCACACCGGGTCACCCGTGTACGCCGTCACCATGAAGACGGCTGGCGTCGATTCGGACGCCGAAGCCGTCGCCGGGCTGTCGGAACCGCTGGCGCAGGAGAGCGAAACCGTCACGCTGGCCGCGTTGTCCGGCACAAAGTCCTTCTCCACTGTGAAGTTCGCGGCGTTCAGCACGTTGAGTATCGTGCATGACCCGGCAGAGAGCGCCGCCGAGCAACTGGCCGTGGATCCGTACCCTGCCGGAATTGGCGACTCCGTCGCCGTGCAGGTCGGATCGCCAACAAACCCAGTGACAGTGAATACCGCTCCACCAGACTCGGATGCGCTCGCGGACGCTGGCGTGTCCGACCCGCTGGCACAGCTCAGGGAGACTGTGACGCTCGCGGGGTTGTTGTCCGAGAAGTCCTTGTGGACGGTGAAGGTCGCGCTGTTCAGCGTGTTCACGATCGTGCAAGAACCGGCGAACAGGGCGGCGTTGCAAGTGCCGCTTGATGTGTAACCGGCGGGCACTGGTGATTCGGTTGCAGTGCAGACGGGGTCACCAACGAAGCCAGTGACAGCGAACGACGCTGGCGTCGATTCGGACGCGCTCGCCGTTGCCGGCGAGTCGCTGCCACTGGCGCAGGACAGGCTGACCGTGACGCTGGCAGCGCTGTTATCTGAGAAGTCCTTGTTGACGTTGAACGTGGCTGTGTTAAGCGTGTTGATGATCGTGCACGAGGCGGTGCCGCCGTCCGAAATCAGCAGGCTTGAGCAGCCTGCCTGGTTTGCGGTGTAGCCGGCCGGGACTCCTTCTGTCGGGGTGCACGTCGCACCCACGTTGAAGCCGGTGATGGTAAAGTTCGCGGGATCAGACTCCGAAGCAGTTGTGTCATCGTTGGCAACGGACCCGGAAGTACATGTGACGGCGATAGTGACATCCGCAGTGCTGTTATCGGAGAAGTCCTTGTTCACCACGACCTGGGCGCTACGGAGCGTGTTCGTGATGGTGCATGACCCCGCGCTCAACGGCGCGGCGCACGTCGCACTGGACGAGTAGCCGGCGGGGATTGGTGACTCGGTCGCTGTGCACAGCGGATCCCCTGTGTATCCGGTGACCGTGAAGAGGGCGCCGCCGGACTCTGACGCGGATGCCGTCGCTGGCGTGTCCGACCCGCTGGCACAGCTCAGGGAGACTGTGACGCTCGCGGGGTTGTTGTCCGAGAAGTCCTTGTTAACTGTGAAGTTGGCGCTGTTCAGCGTGTTCACGACCGTGCACGTTCCAGCACTCAGAGCCGCGACGCAGGTGCCGGAAGACGAGTAGCCGGTTGGAATAGGCGACTCCGTCGCCGTGCAAAGCGGATCGCCGGTAGACCCGGTGACTGTGAATGCTGCAGGCGTGCTCTCCGAAGCGCTCGCCGAAGCCGGAGTCGCGGTTCCCGTGATGCAACTCAAGGAGACTGTGACCGACGCTGCGCTGTTCGGCACGAAGTCCTTCTGGACGGTGAAGTTCGCGGTGTTCAGTGTGTTGACGATCGTGCACGATCCAGCCGATAGGAGCGCCGCGCACGTGCCGCTCGAGGAGTAACCGGCGGGCACCGGCGACTCAGTCGCTGTGCACAGCGGGTCCCCTGCGTAACCCGTCACCGTGAACACAGCACCTGAGGATTCGGAGGCTGGTGCGGTGGCCGGGGTGTCAGATCCGCTGGCACAGGAGAGCGACACCGTCACCGATCCGCCGGCGTTCGGCTGGAAGTCTTTATTGACGGTGAAGCTGGCCGTGTTCAGCGTGTTGACGATTGTGCAAGAGCCGGTCAAAAGCGGGGCCGTGCATGTCCCGCTCGAGGAGTACCCCGCCGGGATCGGCGATTCAGTTGCTGTACAAGACGGATTCCCTACGAAACCGGTGACCGTGAACACCCCGGGCGATGACTCCGATACGGAGGCCGTTGCCGGAGTGTCTGTTCCACTCGCACACGCAAGCGACACTGTCACGCTCGCCGCGCTGTTGTCGCTAAAGTCTTTATTGACGGTGAAGCTGGCCGTGTTCAGCGTGTTGACGATCGTGCAAGATCCGGTCATCAGAGGTGCCGAACAGGTGCCGCTGGACGTGTATCCGGCAGGAATCGGCGATTCAGTCGCCGTGCACGACGGGTTGCCCGTGAATCCGGTGACCGTGAACGCTGCCGGCGTCGACTCGGATGCTGAGGCAGATGCCGGGCTGGCGGACCCCGTGGCGCAAACCAGGGAGACCGTTACTGAAGCGGCGTTGTTGGGGACGAAGTCCTTGTTGACTGTGAAGCTGGCACTGTTCAGCGTGTTGACGATCGTGCAGGACCCCGCTGCCAGGGCCGCCGAGCACGTCCCACTCGACGAGTACCCGGTTGGGATAGGCGACTCCGTCGCAGTGCAAGACGGGTTGCCCACGAAACCGGTCACCGTGAACACCGCGGGCAGAGCCTCGGAAGCCGATGCAGATGAAGGGGCAGCCGTGCCAGATGCGCATGACAGAGAGACCGTCACGCTGGAGCCGATATTAGGCTGGAAGTCCTTGTTGACCGTGAAATTCGCAGTATTAAGGGTGTTCACTATCGTGCAGTTGCTCACGTTGCCGTCGCTGATGCCGACGCTGACGCAAGCCGAATTGTTTGTTGTGTAACCGGCAGGGACCCCGGACTCGGTTGCCGTGCAAGTCGCGCCAGAATTGAAGCCGGTAATCGTGAAGTTGGCCGGGTCAGCCTCCGAGGCGGAGGTGTCATCGTTCGCGACGACACCCGAAGTGCAGGTCACCGCGATTGTGACCGTCGCCGCATTGTTGTCGGAGAAGTCCTTGCTGACCTCGAGCTGGGCCGCACCCAAAGTGTTCAGGATCGTGCAGGACCCCGCGGTTATCGTTGCGGCGCAGGTGCCACTCGATACGTATCCATTCGGGATTGGCGACTCAGTGGCCGTGCAGACTGGGTTGCCCACGAAGCCGGACACCGTGAACACTCCCGGCGACGATTCCGACACGGAGGTGGTCGCGGGGGTGTCCGTTCCGCTCGCGCAGGATAGGGCAACGGTTACGCTCGCGGCATTGTTGGGAACGAAGTCCTTGTTGACCGTGAACGTCGTCTGGGGACGGTTGTAGAACATGCAGGACACGATGTCCTGGCTGCTTAACGTGATGTTGTTGACGGCCGTCCCGGAGGGCGTGCCGACAGGGTTGTTGTTCTCCTCGCAGGAGGCCGAAATGAACACATGGTTGGGTTGTAGGGTCTCAGTGATGTCAACGGTCGCCATTCCGTCGCCGCCGAGATCGATGTCAAAGTTGATCTGGCCGTTGCTGTCCGTGGGGCCCGATGCCGGCGTGGAGCTGTCCGGAGAATCGACGTTGGTCGAGAACGTCCAGCCGACACCGTCACTCTGGTCGCCCGTTGTCGCAGGGTTGCCGTCCAGGTCGATTACCTTTGTGGCAGTAATGGTGCCGCCGCAGAGTTCAGCCGCCAGGTCCGCAAGTTCGGCTGCGAGGTCGCCGAAACCACTCGTGTAGACGGCACCTGCTCCGGAGAGGGCCAGCAGGTTGTTGGTGTCCAGGTCGTTACCGATTCCGAGCGTCAGAATGCGGGTTCCAGCGCCGCGAATCAGATCTGCCTCGGCCACTGCCTCAACCATCGCCAGGTACTCGGCGATATTGGTCTCCGCGGTCGGGTTGGGGCTGTGGCCGTAACGCGCCGTCGGGTTACCGTCGGTCGCGAACACCACGAGGTTCGGCTTATCCGCCCTGTGCGGGAAGAGGTTCCGCGTGTCGAAGAGGGCGTCATCCCAGTTAGTCCAGCCCCCACTCGTGGCGGAGTTTATTGCTGTGTTGAGGCTGATTTCATTGTTAGTGAAACCCTGGGTAACGGCCGCGGTCGTGTCGAACTCCACTACCGCGATTTCAGTCGGGGTCTCGGGCAGGAAGGCCGAAACAAACCCGTTGAGCGCGGTCTTCATCTGGCCGAGTTCGGTGCTGTCCACGCTACCCGAACTATCGATCACCAACGCCATGTCCAGGCCGCAAGACTGGGCCAGCGTCGGGTTGAGAGTCGTTGTGTAAACAGGCGTCAGGTTTATCGCCGAGACGGTTACGCGCTGGCTGCCGTTCCCGATGATACGGACGAAGAGGCCATTCCCCGCCGTCTCGGTGAGGTTCAGCCCCGTGATGTCATAGGTGTAGGTCGTGAGTGACGTGGATAGCGATTGGTTCGGGGGTGAGCCCAGTACAGTGGAACCATCGACAACTTCGACGCGGACAAACGGGCTGCTCGAGCTGCTGGCCTCCCTGGCCCGGTAGCTTACGCGGATCCCGGCGATCTGCTCAGTCGCTCCTGGGAAGTCCGTTACTTCAAAGGTTGCTTCGTCGTTCGTCGGGTTGCTGGACTCCGTTCGGATCGAGTTCGAGTCGGGGCTACCGGAGACTACGTCCTCGTCGATGCGACTGCTGCACAGGGTGCCCGAGGAGCCGCAGTCCGTGTTCGCGCCGTCTGTGATTTCCCAGCCGGTGGAGTCATTGCTCCGGTCGCTGGTGGGAACGATGAGGGTGGTCGCAGCTGAGGTGAACTGCTGGAACGAAAGGTATCCCACGAACGCGGCTACGATTGCCAGCGCCGCGAACAAGCCGAGGCTAAAGCCGCTTCGCTGAGCCTTCCGTGTGCCGCGGGAAGTCCCCATAAGTAAATCCAATCAAATGAGGACAGGACGCACCCCCTGAGTACAGCCAGTCAGCCATACAGAACGCATGGCGCCACACCCCCAAAGTTTCCGTAATTATCGTTCTCGTCATAAATGTTGTCAAGTGGTAAAGGGTGATAGTCTGGCGCTACGTACAGTTTGTGCGGGTACTTACTCTCGTGTTTACCCGATTTTCACTTTTTCTGGCCCTGTCCACTTCTCTGATCGTGGGTGGCTGTTCGTCTGATGGTGACAATGCGGAAGAACGACCGGACGCGTTTCCGGTCGGCGCCAAACCCTGGTCTGTTGCGCTCGACGAGGATCGCAACCTCTTGTATGCAGCCAACGAGTTCGATAACACCGTTTCGGTCGTCAAACTGGATTCCGGGGAAGTTGTCGGAGTTGTGGACTCCGGGACGGGGCCAGGGGCGATTGCTGTGCATCGAGATACGGGTTTCGCTTACGTGGCGAACGCGTTCAGCAACGACGTGACGGTGCTCGATGGCACGGACGTTGTCGCCACGATCCCCGCCGGCCTGCAACCCTGGGACCTCGCCGTGGACGCGGAACGCGAGCGTGCCTTCGTCGCCAACTCCGGCGATGGCACGGTGAGCGTCATCGATACGAATGCCAACGCCGTAGCCGGTACTATCACCGGCCTCCAGGAACCGTGGGGGTTGGCGGTGTCGGACGACGGAGGCACGCTCTACGTCGCGGATGCTGCCACTGACGAGGTCCTGGCAATCGATCCGGTCGCTGGAGCAGTCACCGGGCGCGGTAGAACCGGAGAACGGCCGCGCGGAATTGCCCTGGATGAAGGATCGGGCCGCCTCTACGTAGCGAACACCGAGACCGCAAACGTCAGCGTCCTGCGGCTGCCCGACCTTTCGCCACTGGTCACTGTAGAAGTTGGCCTGGCACCGTTAGCCGTCGCTGTCAATCCGGCTCTCTCGCAGGTCTATGTGGTCAATTCCCTCGCCGATGACGTCTCCGTGATCGACGCCGATCTCCTCGAAGGGCTATCGACAATAGATGCCGGGAGAAAGCCATGGGACCTTGCCGTGTCCGATGACGGAGGCACCCTTTACGTGGCTGCCTCGTCGAGCGGCGAGATCAGGCTTATCGAGACCGCCTCTCTCATCGAAGGGTAGAGCCTTGTCAGATGCCCCATAATAGATAGGGAGTGGGCGGTTGCCCGGCGCCGGTTCGCTGCCGATTGAGGAGGCAACATGGCGAATTGGGAACACAAGATCGCTTACGTAGATTTTCGGGGGAGGATCTCCTCCGAAGGAACCGAGTTCATTCGCCAGCCGGGTGAGCATCGCACCGCGTTCGTCCGCCGCTACCTTGACGGTGTCGGCCAGGACGGATGGGAGATCGCGGCGCTTCATCCGTTGCTGAGAATGGAGACGAGCTACTTCATCCTGAGAAGGCCCGCGGAAGCGGACTCCGGGAAGAAGGTTAGCGCGTCGAAAGCCGCAGACTAGGATTCACGACTTAGGCGGCTGACGGCACGGGCACCGCCCACTCACATGAACGAGGCCGTCGCGAAGAGTACTGAGAACTGGTCGCACCAGACGATCGCGCTCTTGAATTGCGAAACATCCGTTCCAACCGGCACCTCGTAGTTAAACGCCCCGTCGGTACCCTTGAGTCCGCCCAGGTTCAGACTGCCATCGCCGTAACCTTCTGGGTCGGTCGAAAGCAAGACGAAGAGGTCAGGCCCGTTCCTCACGGAGAAGTTCTCGAGTCGAAGTGTGTACTTTCCCGGCTCGGTTTCGATTAGTAGAGCCTGGCCCTCGCCGAAGTGGAAGTCGTCCGCGCCCTGGAATTCTCCTTGCGTAATCACCTGCGGAGCCGCTGCCGCCCGCGTTGTTGGCACCTCCGTTTCCGGCCCGCCGCCCCCAGCAGGAGCGGCCGATGGATCCGGCGAAGATAGCGTCGAAGCGGAGGCGACACCGTCGCAGTCATCCGATCCGGAACCGGAGCCCGCTATCGGGCTTGCCTCGCAAACCGTCTCGCGCTCGAACAGTGGCGAGACCGTGTAGTAGCCCAGTGGCACGGTGATGACCAAGAGAACGGCAACAGCTGTGCCTGTGATCGCCCGGTGCGCCATTGCCCATCGGTGCAATCCGAGTCGGTAGGCAAAGTATCCCGCGACCGCCAGCGCCACGACGGCGCCCAGGAGCCAAACCGGCCAGGCAGGATAAATGACTTCGCTGAAGAACTCCTCGAAGCGCCCGAGTTCGTCCGTGACTGCCAGCATCGCTGACTATTGTACGGGCGACACCTCGCATCAGTTCACAGCGACGGACGGTTCAGGCCGATCACTCCACGAGACGGAGCGCTGATTGGTAAATCAGTATGTTGTCCTCGTCCACCAGCTCCAGGGAGGCCGCCCCGGACATGGCGAAAGTGTCAACCACGAACTGCATGTTGGACGACCCCGAGTTGCCGACCAAACTTGCCTTGGCGGCGGCGGCGTAGACTGCCCCGGCCCCTGCTGTGAGCGAGGTTCCCTTGATATCGATCTGTGTCGTGTTGGTGCGGCTCTGAAATATCGAGATTCCTTCATACGGTCCCGAATTTGGTGCAAATAGCCGCGTTACTCCGTTGCCGGTTAGTTCAGTCTCGCCTTCAGCGATGTACAGCAGCGCGTTATTGACCGTGATCCTTCCCCCACCGTTGACCGTCAACCCTGTTCCACCGATTGTGTACTCACCCGCACCGAACGTAATGTTTCCGCCACCATTTGCCACGATTCCGCCCGTTATGTGGTAGTTGCCCGGCTGAAAGACGATGCTTCTTGAGCCGGCCGGATCCAATTGGCAGTTGTATACACCCGGGGACAGCGTGATCGTGCCACTCCAGCTACCCGGACAGATTTGCACCGTCGTTGGCAAAGTTGGCACGGGCAGGGAGGCGAGCGGATCCGTGATCGGGTCCGCCGGGGTAGGGAGCGGGTCGATGTTGATGGTACCAACACCGTCCCAGCCACCTACCACGGAGTTGACTTCGGTATTAACCGTCACGTTGCCGTTGGCCCAGAAAGCATCGGTCGGGCAGTTTGAATTGACAAAGATCCCCGCGGCCTGAATCTCGATCCCGATGTTTCCGTTTAGATCGAGAGCTTTGCACGCCGTCGGGTTTAAGGCCACGATTCCGTAGTCGCCATTGACGCCAATTCCTCCTGCGACTGCTCGAGCGTCAACGTCGAACGCTTCGAACCCGAGGACCTGGGAGAAGTAAGCGTCGGAGCCGCCGTCGATCTCTACCTCGGCGTAGTTGCTAATCCCGGCGTATGCGCCTGAGTCTGGCGGGATGTTGACGGTTACGGATACCCCTTCGACACCATCCTCAAACCCGTTCGCAGCGGCGATCGCGTAGGCTTCGTCCGTGGCCTCCTCAACGTTTGCCGTGGCACGTAGTACGCCGGCGGCCGCAAGCGCCGCTGCGTCACTCGCTTGCTGGGTGTCCTGCTTTTCCTTGAAGGCGAACCCGACGTCGACTGTGAGCGCTACGAATCCTGTCAGTCCTATAACCATCATCGAGAATACGATCAGGCTCTGACCACATTCCGTCTTCAGTTTCGAAATTGACATCGTTTACCCCCCATATGTCTGGTGCGTGTTCACCTATTTGACACCGACGGAAGCGGTTATCGGGTTTACTGAAGGTTCAGGTTCAGGGGAGGGTGCGTATGTGCCGGAAGGAGTGTTCGTGTGCGGATATGAGCGTGTAAGGACGAACCCGGGTAAAGGTCGTCTGCTCCCCCTGCGTTAGCCGGGGAAGGATTCAAGCTTTTTCGGTTACGACGTACTCAAGCCGTTTCCCGAGCGCCAGCCGCACCTGCGCATCAAGTCCGGGTAGCGCCGAGAAGAGAAAGGTAATCGGCGCCATCAGGAACCACTGCCCGAACTGAACGGGGAAGAGCCACCACCCCCAGCCCGTGGGCCGCGAAGGTCTCATCATCGTGTCGAGTGCGATCATCAGGACGAGTGCGCCTCCGCAGGGTGCGAGCAACCAGTAGTCAACGGTGGGCAACCAGGTGGGAAGCTCGGTCAGACCCAGGGAAACGAGTGCAAATGGGATTGCACGGCCCGCTGTAATCAGGAACCACTGGGAGGACCAGAGGACGTGCGTTTCCATCAGGGACCATAGTCTGCGGAACCGCTGAAAGAACGGGATTTCGGGGTGGTCGAATACCTGGCAGATGGCGTAAGGGATGTCAGTGCAACCCCAGGCGTGCCGGCGCTTTTGCTCGTAGTAATTCCAGAACGTCTTGGGGTAGCTGTGGGCGCGGATGCCGTCCATGTGCACCGGGGTGAACAGGGTCTCGGTATCCACTTTCCCACCAAGGTTGTAGTAGCACTTCAGGAACATGTGCCAATCTTCGGGGATGACATCCGGGTCCCAGTAACCGACCTCGTCGGCCATCTTAAGGCTCAGACTGTAAGTGGATTGCGGGAAGACCATCCGGAAGAACCCGCGCGAAAGACGTCCCATGTGAACCATCCCTGAAAGGGCGTGGGAAAGGCGGGCCGGAGCCGGGATGTGCCAGATGTTGTTGTAAAAGAAAATCGGCGCCTGCCAGAAGCGCCGGTACCGTTCGGGGTGAGTGGAGAAGTGATAGGCGAGACAGCTGAAGTAGTTGTCGGCGAAGACCGTGTCGACGTCGCAACTCGTAATCGTGAAGGCAGCCAGGTCGCCGCCCTCGCGATCGATTAGCTGTTCCTTCGCCCGGCGGGCTGCCCAGTTCTCATTGCTCGACTTGCCGACTACTTCGCCCGGCAGGCCGTATGGGTGGAAGGTCGCACAGATCCGTCCGATCTTGTCCTCGTATTCCGCAACCACCGTTGCCGCCTTTTCGCGGCCTGCTTCGCCTTCGCGCTCCTCCATCGCGAGGACCGCTACGATTCGTGATGAGATTGGGGACCGGGCGAGCGAATCGAGGCACCCTCGGAGCTTCTCGATCGGCTCCGTGTAGTTGGGAATGATCACAATGTGCCGCATCTGATCGCTCGCGTACCGCGCTTCACCAGTGGCATGCGCCTGGTCGAGCCTCTGTAACCAATCGACGTTCTTGTGCTTCTTCATCATGCAGTAGCCCTTAACCCCGTGAGAGCCGTTCATGAAGGCGCGCCAGAGCCAGTAAGCATGGAAGGCGAGAATGGCGACGGTGAATGCCATGGGGACGAAGAGAGGCCCCCAAACGAGACTGCTAATCAGGAGTAGCGCCAGCGCCAGGGGCAGGCACTCCAGGACCCGGATAACCGCCTGCCGCCGTCCGGTAAGTATCGCCGGAATATCGGGGAGGTGAAGAGGCGGTGCCAGCTCGTGGGAGCGAGGTGACTGGGTAGCCACCGCCACGTCGCTGTATGAGTACTCCTCTATGACGATTGGATCGTCTTGTAGGGCGATGAGGCCGGACTGAGGCTCTATGCGATTCCCTCCCTGGGGCCCGAGTACCGCGGCAAATAAAAAAGGCCGTACGCGGTTCGCGGATCGGCCTTCCTTGCGCCTACGAGGTTAGCTGAAGGGTTGGGATTGGAAGGCACCCCTTCCCGCGATCCGCGGGAATTCACCCCATCGTTCGGGTCCCCCGTTCCGGACATTGGCCCGGATTCGGCGATGCGTCTTTAGTTTCCGGTATTTTACGTTGTGCGTTCGTTACTTTGTCAATCTCAGTCATTGAATGAGTTGCCGGCGGCGATTCCTTTGACGGGTCGTGGCGGCAGCCGCGTACAATGCTGAGGTAACAACAAATGGCCACGAAGAAGAAGACCACGCCCACTTCCACCAGGAAGAAAGTCGCGCCGCCCGCCGCTTCCGCGAATGGCTCCGGTGCTGTTCCGCGCAAGTCCGATTCGCTAACTGTCATCGACAATCGCACCGGGAAGGCCTACGACTTTCCAATCACTGACGGGGCGGTGCGCGCCCGCGAGTTCCGCTCGATCAAGAGAGATGCCGACGACTTCGGGCTACTGGTCTTCGATTCGGGACTGACGAATACCGCCACCTGCAGGAGTTCGATCACGCACATCGACGGAGAGCGAGGGATACTCGAGTACCGCGGATATCCAATCGAACAACTGGCCGAGAAAAGCACGTTCCTGGAAACGGCATACCTCCTGATCCACGGCGAGCTACCCAGCCGGGACGAACTCGCTGACTGGGTCTACCAGATAACCAACCGGACCTACCTGATTGAGAACGTTAAAGCCTTCATGGAAGGGTTCCGCTACGACGCGCATCCCATGGGCATGCTGGTCAGCACTGTCGCAGCCCTCTCGACTTTCTATCCAGATGCCCGGGACGTGGCCGATCCCGAGTCGCGAAAACTGCAGACGATTCGGCTCATTGCCAAGATGCCCACAATCGCCGCCTTCACCTACCGCCACAACCGCGGCCTCCCTTACATATACCCGGACAACGACCTGACTTACACCGGCAACTTCCTGTCGATGCTCTGGAAAATGTCGGAGTCAAGGTACGTACCTTCGCTGCGGCTGGAGCGCGCTATGGAGGTCCTCTTTATCCTCCACGCAGACCACGAGCAGAACGCAAGCACCAACGCCATGCGGTCCGTCGGCAGCTCGGAAGCCGATCCCTACACCAGCACCGCTGCCGCGGCATCTTCGCTCTGGGGTCCGCTTCACGGCGGCGCCAACGAAGAAGTGATTCACATGTTGGAGCGGATCGGGGACAAAAAGAACGTGCCCGCCTTCGTAAAGGGCGTACGCGCAGGAAACGAGCGCCTCATGGGTTTCGGGCACCGCATCTACAAGAGCTACGATCCCCGCGCCAAGATCATTAAGAAGACCGCTGACGAGGTTCTCGACCTGACCCAGCCCAATCCTCTCCTCGATATCGCCCTGGAGCTGGAACGCATAGCCCTGGAAGACGACTACTTCATCGAGCGCAAGCTCTACCCCAACGTGGACTTCTACTCCGGCCTCATCTACCAGGCCCTGGGTTTTCCCGTGGACATGTTCCCGGTGCTGTTCGCCATTCCCCGCACCGCCGGTTGGATTGCCCAGTGGCGGGAAATGGTCGAGGACCCGGAGCAGAAGATTGCTCGCCCGCGGCAACTCTATAACGGCCCGCAGCGGCGCGAGTACAAGTCGATCGACAAGCGCAAGTAAGCTCCATCGTCGCGATTTGCCATCACCTTCCCGTTTGCGTTAGCGTCATCCCTGCGGCAAACGACCCACGCTAAGGAGCATCCCAATGACCGTCGACCGGCTTGATTTCGGAATCTTCATGGCCCCTTTCCACCGTCGGGGAGAGAACCCTACCCTCGCCCTCCGTCGTGACCTTGACCTGGTCCAGAAGCTGGACGAACTTGGCTACGACGAGGCCTGGATCGGGGAGCACCATTCCGGCGGCTGGGAGATCATCGCAAGCCCCGAAGTCTTCCTCGCCGCCGCAGGCGAACGGACCCAGCGTATCCGTCTCGGTACGGGCGTCGTCAGCATCCCTTACCATCACCCCTTCCACGTCGCAGACCGCATAGTGCTCGTCGATCACCTGACCCGAGGACGCGCCATGTTTGGCGTCGGGCCGGGTGCACTGCCAGGTGACGCGAAGATGCAGGGCATCGAGTCCACGACTCAGCGCAACCGGATGGACGAAGGGCTGGGAGTGATCATCCAGCTCTTGACCTCCGATGATCCTGTCACCTACGAATGCGACTGGTTCGAGCTCCACGACGCGCGGCTCCAGCTCAAGCCCTACCAGAGGCCAACGATGCCGATCGCTGTCGCGTCGACGCTGAGCCCTTCAGGGATGACCACTGCGGGCAAGCACGGCGTGGGCGTCCTCTCCGTTGCTTCCTACTCGGAGCAGGGCCTCCAGGCGTTGACGACGCAATGGTCGTTCGCCGAGCAGGCCGCCGCCGAGGCCGGAAGGCCTGCGCCGGACCGGGACAACTGGCGCATCGTGATGCCGTTCCATCTTGCCGAGACCCGCGAGCAGGCGATCTCGGATGTGGAGGATGGCCTGATGGCCTGGAACAACGAGTACTTCGTGGAGACGCTCGGCGCGCCCAACCAGCAGCCTGTCTCCAGCGGCCGGGAAGCAGCGGAGCGGCTGATCGGCTTCGGCGGAATCATCGGTACGCCTGACGACGCTATAGCGACGATCCGACGGTTGCAGGAAGTCTCTGGCGGGTTCGGTTGCCTCCTGGGACTCGCGCACGAATGGGCGACCTGGGACAAGACCCTTCACAGTTTCGAGTTGATGGCCCGTTACGTGATGCCTCAGGTCCAGGACACAGTTTCCTGGATCGACCGCAGCGTTGACTGGACAAGCGAGAACAAGGCTGTGCTCATGGGCGGTGCCACCCGTGCTGTGCTCCAGGCCATCGCCGATCACAACCAGGCGAAGGAACAGGCCAACGAGGGTACGGGGTTCGCGCTACCGGGTACCGCGTCAGGGGCAGCACCCGTCGAGGAAAACGCCGGCTAGCTTTCGCTCCAGCGGCCTTCGACTTCGCGCAGGAACTTCTCAAGCTCCGGGGAAAGCTGAGTCTCTGGCTCCTGCGATCCTTCGCTGGGCAGGAGTAACTTCGTGTCCCGGTCGTAGGACTGCTCGAGCTCTTTCAGCCAGACCTGCAACCGGGGGTCCTCGCTGGCAGTTTCGTCCAGGGCCTGCCTCTGCCGGTCCGCCTCCTCGCGCACGGGCTCCAGGTCCACAGCGAAGCCGTAGAGATTGCCCATCAACTCCAGCATCCTCTGGAGCCCGATGTAGTCCCTCTCCACCTGTGCGTAAGCCGGAAGCTGGAGAATAATGCTCGCCGTGTCGATCCCCTCGGATGGGACTGCCGCCCCCAGCATGGCGAGGACAGTGGTCGGACCCTCGTAGTTGCTCTCGCGGACTCCCGCGGCGCGGAGTTTCTGCGCCATCGCCTCGCTGCTGCTGCCGCCGCTCACCGGCGCGGTGCGGGTGTGCGGAACGGGCGCGTACATCGATCCGATCAGCACGTACTCGGTCACCCCCAGGCGAACGACCAGTTCGATCAACCCTTCGACGAACTCATCACCGTTGTTGTGGGGCTCAAGGGAGTGAAGGAGGATCCAGTCCCCGTCCGGTGTCGAAGCGGAATGGAGATGGGCGTTGGGCAGTGTCACCCGCCGCTGTCCATTCTCGCGGCTAAGCATCGGACGATAGCGCGTGAAATCGAAGAAGCGCCCGGGCCTCGCCAGGTGGCCCATGGACTGGGCATTCAACGCTTCACCGATGTAGGCGAGCGTCATGGTGGCAACCGATCCAACGTCCACCCAGGGCTGCAGCGCTACAAGCATCCGGGGCTGCGTCAACGCGGGAAGGGGATCTACTAGCTCGAATGGTCCGATGGTGTTCGTCACCGGCCCATTGTATCAGGGGCTTTGTTGTCGCCGGTTGGCACCCTGCGAATGCCTACCGCCGATAGACTCCTTTACACTGGAAGTCCAGTGAAGATCGTCCTCGCCCAACCCCGCGGCTTCTGCGCCGGTGTCGTCCGCGCCATCGACATCGTTGAGCGCGCCATCGAGATCAGCGACCGGCCAGTCTACGTCCGCCACGAGATCGTGCACAACAAGCACGTCGTCGAGAGCCTGCGTGACAAGGGCGCTACCTTCGTCGAGGACGTCGACGAGATACCGGACGGCGCGATCGCCATCTTCTCCGCTCACGGCGTTGCGAAGTCGGTCGAGGGCGAAGCCGTCGACCGCGGCCTCGCCACCATCGACGCTACCTGTCCACTTGTCACGAAGGTCCACCGCCAGGTCGCGCGCCTCGACAGGCTCGGCTACGAGATCATCCTCATCGGCCACGACGGCCACCCCGAGGTCGAGGGGACGATGGGCCAGCTTCCGGGCCGAATCCTCCTGGTGCAGAACATCGAGGACGCTGAAACCGTGCGGGTCGTAGACCCAGAGAAGGTCGCGTATGTCACCCAGACCACCCTCTCCCTCGATGACACCGCCGGGATCGTCGCCGTCCTCAGCCGGCGCTTCCCGGCGATGCCGGAGCCTCCAACCGAGGACATCTGCTACGCCACCACCAACCGCCAGTTCTCGATCCGCCGCCTCGCTGAAGCCAGCGACTTGGTCATTGTCATAGGTGCCCCCAACTCATCGAACTCCAACCGTCTCGTCGAGGTGGCAGCACAACTCGGGACTGCCGCTCACCGCATCGAGTCCGCTGACCAACTGAACGACGAGTGGTTCGCGGGAGTCGATGCTGTAGCCATTACGGCCGGTGCCTCGGTGCCGGAGTATCTCGTCGACGAGACTGTTAACTACCTGGTAGAGCGATTTGGAGCAGAGGTCAGCGAGGATCCTGTTGGGGAGCCGGAGCGTGTCGAGTTCCCATTGCCGAAGGAGTTGCGAGCTGCGTCTCCGGCCTAGGCGCCGACCGAGTGCGGGTCGCCTTCGCGGATCGTCCCGTCTTCCAGCCAGACGACCCGGTGCGCGAACTGCCGGATCCGGTTGTCGTGGGAGACGACGACAACAGCCTTGTTCAACTCGACGGCCTTCTCCCGCAGGAGCGCCATAACCTCGGCCCCACGGCGGGCGTCTAGGTTGGCGGTGGGCTCGTCGGCCAGCATGAGGTCAGCATCCTTGGCGAGGGCTCGGGCAATGGCAACGCGCTGCTTCTCGCCGTCGCTCATCTTTTTTGGTAGCGAGTGGAGGCGGTGACTGAGTCCAAACATCTCGAGCAATTCGCGCGCCCGCTCTGATGCTTCCACGTGTGAGTCCTTGCTGTGGTTCTGGATGACCAATCGCACGTTCTCCCAGGCGGTCAGCGCTTCCAACAGGTTGAAGCTCTGATAGACGAAGCCAACACGGTGCCGCCGGATCGTCGCTAACTGCGACTCGTTCATGTCTGTGATGTCAGTCTCGCCGATGTGAACCCTTCCCACGGAAGGCCGAAGGAGTGCTCCGGCGATCGTTAGCAGCGTGGTCTTACCGGACCCGGATGGCCCCATCACCGCGACGATCTCACCCCCGTTTACCTGGAGCGTGACGTCGCTCAGCGCCGTGACGGTGAACTCACCGGAGCGATAGTGCTTGCTGACGGCATCCAACCGCAAAATTGCGGTTGGGCCGCCGGCCCACGCCGGGTCGTCAGCCCTTGAAGACGGAGACTGGATCAATGCTCGTCAACCTTCTAATTGGGATGTAGGCTGCCAGCAGCGCCATTAGGAGTGTGACGCCGGCAATCGCCAGGATGTCTTGCCATCGAACGTAAACGACGAACTGTGGCACCTGGTCCTGGGCGAAGGGTGCCATGAAAATGGTCAGGCCGGCGCCGAACAAGAAGCCGAGGATGCCCGTGACCAAACTCTGCTCGAAGACGACCCGATAGAGGTAGGGGTTTGTGAACCCTTCTGCCTTGAGGATTCCGTACTCGCGCGACTTTTCGATCGTCGCCGTGTAGATCGTCAGGCCCGCCACAGCGAGGCCCACGATGAACGCAACGATGAGGACGACAATGAGGATCGGCAGCACGTTTCCCATGATCCGGTCGCGCGTTTCCTGGGCGAAGTCATCGCCCTCTACGAACTCCACCTGGGGCGTCACCAGTCTGAGTCGCTTCGCGACATTCTCCACGTCTGCGCCTTCAGTGAGCTTGACTACAAAAAAGGTCCGCTGACTCACTGGGTCGAGGTCCAAAAAGTCCGCTGCCGTGTCGACGTCGGTAAACCCCACCTGTGTGTAGATGAAATCGCCTCCGCGCGAAACGCCTACCACCGTCAGCGCCTTCGTGCCGCGTTGTATCCGATCGCCGATGTTAACGTCGTACCGCTCCTGCATCTCCTCGTCGATGATGATCTCGCCAGGGCCTGGTGGGCTCTTCCCCTCCACCATCTCGATAGGGCCACCCAACCCCTTCCGCGGTTCGTATCCCACGAGTTGCAGGTCGAACGTATCGTCGGGGTCGTCCCCGGCCTTCGAGACCTCGAGCGGTCGTACGATCAGCGATCCAACGGTCTCGACGTCCGGCGCAAACTCGAACTGCACGGCAAGGCTATCGGGCAGAATCGATCCAGCCGCCGCGAAGTCGGTAGTGCCGTCGCTCGCCACCCAGAGGTCCGCCGGCACGTCCTCGACGAACGAACCCACCTGCTGGCTCCACCCGCGGAACAGCGCGAGCAGGATTCCAATCAAAAAGACGGAAAGGGCTACACCCCCCACAGATATTGCGAGACGTGTCCGTTCTGAGAACAGGTTCTTTCGGGCGACCAGAAGCATCAGGGGCGATCCGTGAAGTCGAGTTTACGGGCGTCGTTCATTGACTGGCAATCGGGTTCGGATGAACCTTGACGGTTATACGTTGCGTATCCAGAATCGGGATTACTCTCTTGGGCCACGTTCCGGACAGACCGACTCCTTGGACGCCCACCATACCCGGCAAAACCCTGCCGCTGGTCGTTGGGTTCCTCATGGTATTCCTTGTTGCCTGCGGGGAGAGCGAGATCACCCAGGAGGAGACCCCATCTCCCCTCCCAACGGGCACACCATTCGGCGCTCAATCGCTCGTGTTCGTATCCGAGGGCGATCGGCAGAGCGAGATACAGGCCGTTAACGAATTCGGGAGTGGGTTCGAGATCCTCTCCGCCGCAGGTGCGTACGGCAACAGCTACGCGACATGGTCCCCTGATTCGCGGCGCCTCGCATTCAATTCCACGCGGCATGGCGCAGCCGATATCTTCATCATGAACGCGGATGGCTCCGACCAGCGTCGCGTCACCTTCGAGGCGTCCAGCGACGGATTCGCAGCGTGGTCGCCTGATGGTGCCCGAATCGCCTTCGTCTCGGACCGAGACGGCAACGCCGAGATCTACGTGATGAACGTCGACGGATCAAACCAGGTCCGCCTCACCAACGATCCGGCGGCCGATAGCTTCCCATCGTGGTCCCCAGATGGCGGCCAGTTGGTCTTCGAGTCGGCCCGCAACGGCAACTACGACATCTGGATGATGAACGCCGATGGATCCAATCAACGGCCCGTGATCACAAGTCCCCGCACGGACATCGCACCAGACTGGTCTCCCGGTGGCAACCAGATCGCGTTCATATCTGATCGGGGCGGCAACGCAGATATGTACGTGGCAGGGATCGATGGCAGCGGGATCAGGGCCGTTAGTCCGTCCACATCGGAAGAAGCGGACCCCGACTGGTCTCCGGACGGCTCGCGGCTCACGTTTTCATCTGACCGGGATGGAGGACGGCAGGTCTTCAGGGCCAACGTCGATGGATCCGGAGTGCAGCGTCTCACCGATCGCCGGAACACCGCATTCGTATCCCCTGCCTGGTCGCCGGACGGCTCATCGATAGTGTTTACATCGAGCCGCAGCGGGCGCCTAACGATCGAACTGGTGGCTGAGAGCGGCTCTCCTACGACCTTGCTGACGGACCGCCCCAACTCTGATCATTCACCATCGTGGTCGCCAGACGGCCAGCAAGTCGTCTTCGAGACCCGCAGGGATGGACGACCTTCAATTTACGTCATGAACCTTGATGGGACGCAGCAGCGGAAAGTCATCGGCAGCATAGGCGGTGACACGAATCCTGAGTGGTCACCCGATGGCCAACAAGTCGCGTTCGAGTCGACCCGGGACGGAGATGCTGAAATCTACCTTGCCCGCATTGACGGATCCGATCAGCGACGGTTGACTGTCAATCCCGGCTCGGATACATCGCCCGTTTGGTCGCCCGATGGCACCCGGATTGCTTATGTGTCTGCGGTCAACGTCAACACCGCAGCGGAGACGACCGACATCCTCGTTGTCAATGTTCAGTCAGGAGACATATCACGGGCCTCGTCCACGCCTGAGGCGGACTTTGCTCCGGTTTGGGCCCCGGACGGACGGCTCGCCTGGGAACAACTGGGGGCTGACGGAAGGCGGGTCATACTTGCCTCTCGCCTGGACGGCGCGGCACCCGCGACACTCGTTGATACGCCGGGCGACGACTCCGATCTCAGCTTCTCCCCGGATGGTAGCCGCGTTGCTTTCGTTTCGGATGGCGACATTTTGGTCGCATCCGGAGATGGCACGGGCGCTAGCCCGGTCATCTCCCATCCCGCTTCGGACTCCGCGCCGACCTGGTCTGCCGATGGTAGCAGGATCGCGTTCGTAAGCGATCGTTCCGGAAGCCCCGAGATACACGTGGTCAATCCTGATGGGACCGGCCTTACCCAACTAACTGACGCACCTGACACATCCGAGGTAGGCCCTCGTTGGCGACCCGGCGGACAACAATGACGCTACTCGCCTCCGGCAGGGTTCTTGTGTTGATCGCCCTTGTGCTGCTGATCGCCTCCACGATGGCTTGCGGTGAAGACGACGAGTCCCCGGCGAACCGAATGGCGTTCATTTCGCGCAAGAACGGTGACTACACAATCCGCCTCCAGTTGGAGGAGGGCAAACCCTTCGAGTTGGCGACCGTCCTCCCCTGGGACAGCAGTCCCATCTGGTCGCCCGGCGGCTCTCAGATCGCCTTCTACAGTGACCGTATGTTCAATCTGACGAACGCCGACGACGACGTCGACATCTACCTGATGCAGGCGGACGGCACCGGTCTCACGCAACTAACCGACCTGGCGGGTGCGGACGCCTTCCCACTCTGGTTCCCGGACGGAGAGCGCCTGGCTTTCTACTCCCAGCGTGACGGCAATGGCGAGATCTATTCCATGGCGACAAACGGCAGCGACATCCGGCGCCTTACGAACCGCGAGGGAGTCGACTTCCCGTATGCCATTTCTGCCGACGGGTCGAAGATTCTCTATGGCAGCAACCGCAATGGAAACTTCGACATATTCATGATGGATTCGGACGGGAGCAATGAGCGCCAGGTAACTGATGGATCCGAAGATGAATTCCGGCCGTCGTGGTCACCCGATGGGAGGAGGATCGCCTACGAAGCTGAACGCAATGGCGAATTCGACATATGGGTCATGGATCAGGACCTTTCCAACCGGGCGAATATCACGGTGCGGCCCTTGAACGACACGGATCCGCGCTGGGCGTCTGACTCCAACCGCCTGGCGTTCATCTCTGAACGCGAGAAGAGCCCTGAAGTCTTCGTCACCGATGTCGGCTACTCTGACCTTGTCCAGGTCACCGATTCTGCCCGCGAGGACAAGACGCCGGCATGGGCGCCGGACGGGACGCGCCTCTCTTTCATTTCTCGCCGCGACCTCAACAGCGAGCTCTACGTGGCCAACGCCGATGGGACCGGCCAACGCCGGCTCACCACCGACGAGGGGGTTGAGGCGGGACCCGCCTGGTCTCCTGATGGTAGTACGATAGCCTTCTCATCGTTTCGCAACGGGCGACGGGATATCTACGTGATAAGCCCTGACGGGACATCGTTTACCCGTCTGACGAATGACGAGGAGCCAGCGGCCGCCAGTTCGACAGAGTGAGGACGAAATGACAACCACGGCAAAAAGCCCAGTCGGGCAATTCTTTGGCGAACGGGAAATCGAGATCACCCCCGATCTCGTCACCCATTACGCGGCTTCCGTGGAGGACCAGAACCCCTGGTACTCCGGCAAATCGCCATTCGGTGGGCCGGTCGCGCCCCCACTCCTCCTCCATTCGGAGTGCTACCACACGGTTGACTGGTACCTGAGCTACTTCGGCAATCTTCACGCCCGCCAGGAGTGGGAGCTGTTCCACCCGGTGCTCGTTGGGGAAACTGTGCTCTCCAGGCGCCAGGTCATCGACCGCTACTTCAAGCGGGACCGGGAGTACGTCGTGATGGAGGTTGGTACCTTCGCACCGGACGGTCGCCTGCTACTCCGCGGCCGCACTCACCAGAGCTTCCTCGTCGATCAGTCCAACACCGATCGCACAGTTATCGACAAGGACCGCGAGAAGCGCCCCGACCGTAAGTTCGACGACGCTGAGGAAGTCGTGCTCGAGGAGATCAGCGGGCCTCGCAAAGAAGTGACGATCGAAATGTGCAAACTCTTCTCGCCCGGCAAGAACTATCACAACGATGTCGAGGAGGCTCGCCGTCTCGGATTCCCGGACGTCGTCGTCCAGGGAATGATGTCGCTCTGCTTTATCTCGGAGATGATGACCACTCGCTACGGTGAGGGGTGGATCGCGGGTGGGCGGATGAACGTCAATCTGGTCAACGTGCTGTGGCAGGGAGAAACGGTACTGGCCGGCGGTACGGCGATCAGTCAGACGCCGGAAGGCGCGTCGCAGCGGACTAACTTGAAGGTCTGGTGCGAGAAGGCCGACGGTACGAAGGTGACCGTCGGAACGGCTTCAGCCCTGGAACGCTAGGTTCGGTCTCAGGCAACCTGCCGCGCACGCTTGGGCAGGTGGTCAACGATCATGTCGAGCGCTTCGCCGCGCCGTATCCATCGCTGGAGTTCGCGCTCCAGGAGCGTGCTCACAGTTTCCAGCGCCTCCACCCTCTCCGGGTCGCGCTGCTTCTTCCGGACAGTGGAAACTTCGTTGAGGGCACCCTCGCACGCCGCGGCCATGCGCCAGGCAAAGAACCAGCGGCCGCTGAGGTCCGCCCAGGAGTGGTTGTCACCGTTCTGTGTGCTGATGCTACGTGGCATTTCTTTGGCCCCCATCTACGGCGGTGATTGTTGGCTATTGAGATGGCAAATGTTATGGAACTGTTACACGCACCTGACTCGTAACTCTGGTGAACGATCAGTAACTGTCCGGAACATCTGCCAGCGCCCTGTTGTTAGTGACAGTGCAACCCGGGCGTCGGGGTGTCAGTTCAAGGCTGTCCGCTACAAAAGCGCTTTGTTATGCTGACCCAGGTTATCCACAAGAGGTGAAGTAGAATTGGCTAAACAACGAAGACGGCGAAGAAGTGCACCCGCGGAGTATCCCGGACCGCGCAAATCGAAGCTGCCGTTCCCCGTAAATCTCATATTCAACGTCAAGGCATTCTACGTGGTGTTCATCATCACGATGATCGCCTCCATGGCCGCCGTCGGCCTCGGCGTCGGTGCTACTTCGGATCCGGAGCCGGCGCCGATCATCGACCAGACTGGTAGCCCCACCGCCACGCCCCGCGTTCCCCAGTTCGCAGGTCCGCTACCTGTCATTGATGCCACTCAGCCGCATACGGCGGTGTTGCAGACCAACAAGGGTGAGATCCGCATCCAGTTGGCGACGGACGCGCCAGAGGCCGTAAACAGCTTCGCCTTCCTCGCCGCGAAGAACTTCTACGATGACACCGCCCTCTTCTACGTCAACACGGGGACCATCGGCCAGGGTGGCGACCCCAATTGTTCTCCCGAATCGGATCAGACCTGCACGGGCTTCGGTGACCCAGGCTACAATCTTCCCCTGGAGGCGACAGCCACCGTTCACGAGCAGTGGACGGTAGCGGTGCCTGCGATTACGCAGCCGGATCGTGTCCACGGTAGTCAGTTCCGCATCTACTACGCGCCAGACGAACGGGTAAATGGCAAGGAGACGATCATCGGAAACGTGATCACGGGCACGGAAATCCTCCAGGATCTCTCAAACCTGGAGATCTGCTCCGCCCTCAATCAGCCCACAGACACCTGCGTCGACGACTTTGATGACGCCCTCATCATTGAGAACATCACCGTCGAGTAGGTTAGTTCGGTAAGAAAAAAGGCCCGCCATCGGCGGGCTTTTTCGTTTCCATCGGGTTTCTACTGGGGCTTGCTCGCCTCATCCGTTGTCGAGCTAACGACCGCCGCTTCCTTCTCCTCTTCCTCTTTGGACTCGTCCTTTATTTCTTTGCGGAATTCCTTGATGCCGCGTCCAAGGCCCTTGCCAATGTCGCCGATCCTCGTTGCACCGAATAGCACGACGACGATCGCCAGGATGATCAGGAGTTCGGGCGCACCCAGTCCAAACGGCATTTCTCTACTCGGTTCAAGGATAGCACTGGCGCGATGTGCCAACAACCAAGGTTATGAACCTTCTTCCGGCGCGGCGAAGCTCTCTACGAAGAACATTAGGAACATGAAGACGAGCGTCAGGGCGACGCAGATCAGGGTGAGCGGCCACGCACCAGCCACCAGCAGGAAGATGCCCGCAGCCGCCGAAAAGCTCATAAGCGTCACGATCACGATCCGCAGGAAAACGATACCCAGAGGCACCTGCCGGACCAGGACCATCCCCACGTCGGGGTCCTCAAACCCATCCACTAGTTCTTTACCTTCGTCGTCCTCAGTCACGTAAATCATGCTATCCGCACGTATGGACCGTGGCTACCCGTTCCTTAACCTTCCACTGGCGAGAGTCCGGCGAGGCTGCCGTCGGACAATGTGGCCATGAACAAATTACTGGTAGTGGCTGTCGTGGCCGCCGGCGCTCTCTTCTACGTCACGACGACCGACGATCAGGCCGACGCCCGAAACCCTGGCGAGACAGCCTGGGAGAGCCGAGTCGAGCAGGTAGATACCTACCTGAGCGAGGGCCTCTCGGACGATACTCACCAGTCGATCGCGAAGCCTGCGCGCCAGAGCGCAGACGTTGCGATCAACTTCGGAAACAGCCTGACCGCCGTCGTCGAGTAAACCGCCCCGCCGCCCCAACGCCCCGGCAACCTGGCGCCCCGTTACTTTCGTCCGGGCGATGGCGTTAGTAAGGCTATGAAGAAGCTACTCGCGCTCGCCTTACTAGCTGCCCTCATCCCGCTCGGGATCGCCTGCGGAGACGACGACGACGAAGCGGATGTCCCCGATGCTGCCACCTCGGCACCCGCCACCAGCACAACCACAGCCACGCCAGAACCTGATGCCTGCGCCGACCCCGATTCCACCGAGCCGACCCCCGCGTTCAAGGGCGGTACCGATCCCGTCGAGGGTCCAGCACCCGCCGCCCCGCCACTAGCCACCCTCACTGATGTTCGATACGCCTGCCATGAAGACTTTGACCGAATCGCCTTC
>Ga0208685_1000121_pt1 | contig 30473 bp, 29 predicted proteins | sample EasRivMeERMLT890_FD_187533 | JGI IMG/M metagenome (GOLD analysis project Ga0208685, IMG submission 187533) | Soil microbial communities from meander-bound floodplain in the East River, Colorado, USA - East River MetaG ERMLT890 (SPAdes) (version 2) | ecosystem: Environmental > Terrestrial > Soil...
GCCCCGGCCCGACAGGGCCTTCGCCGCCGTGGGCAACACTTTCCGAATGGAGATGAAGGACACGTCGATCACGGCGATATCCACGGTCTCCGGCAGGTCCAGCGGCTCGCGGGCGTTGACGCCTTCCATCACGACAACGCGTGGATCAGTCCGAAGCCGATAGTCGATCTGGTTGTGGCCCACGTCCACCGCGTACACGCGCGCAGCGCCATTCTGAAGTAGGCAGTCGGTAAAGCCCCCTGTCGAAGCGCCGATATCGAGGGCAACGCGTCCTTTCGCGTCGATCCCAAACCTGTCGAGGGCCGCCGCCAACTTCTCGCCGCCGCGGCTGACGAATCGCGACTTCTGGAGAACCTCAAGTTCCGCACCTTCGCTGACCAGAACACCTGGCTTCAACGCTCGCGTTGATCCAACGTTCACTTGTCCGGCCATGACGAGGGCCTGGGCCTTCTCACGGCTCTCCGCCAGCCCCCTGTCCACGAGAAGCACATCGAGGCGATTCTTGCCCGCAGGCTGCCTGGTCATTGTGAGCATCAGGATAGCACGCAGACGATGGGATTCGATTGAAATGGTGGGCGGTGCAGGATTTGAACCTGCGACCTCTTCGGTGTGAACGAAGCGCTCTTCCGCTGAGCTAACCGCCCCTGGAGTTGAAAGCTGGGAGTTGAAAGTTGGGAGTGTGGCCCATGAATTGTATGGGTGGGTCGCGGAGGGCGTCAACGCGGCTCGCGCCTATCCCTTCTGCCGTGGTTCTGCATAGACTGGCCGTATGCAACCCGAGATGTCGAGGCAGCTTGCCGGCCTGTTGAAGCTGCTGGAACTGGAGCAGCTGGACCTGGATATGTTTCTGGCCAGCCCTGGAAAAGGTGACGGGAGGCTGTTCGGCGGGCTCGTTGCGGCCCAGTGCGTTATCGCGGCCTACCGCACGGTCGAGGAAGGGGCGTTGCACTCGCTGCACGCGTACTTCGTGCGGCCGGGCAACCATGGGACACCGATCCGCTACGTCGTGGACCGGATCAGAGACGGGCGCACGTTCACGACGCGGGACGTTGTTGCATATCAGTCGGGGGAGGCGATCTTCCAGATGTCCTGCAGCTTCATGAAGCAGGAGCAGGGGGTCTCGCGGCAGTTGCCCGCGCCGGAGGCGCCCGGCCCGGAGGGGTTGCCCTCGTGGGACATGGTGCGGCCTGATGGGCCGATGAAGGACATGATGAAGCGCTGGCGGCGCGAGCGCCCAGTAGAGATCCTTTCGTGCGAGCCGATCGGCGTGCGCCGGGAGGGCGACACTGCCGAGAGGCGGACCTGGATCCGTCCCCGCGGTGCGCTCCCCGAAGATCCTTCCATCCACGCCGCCGTCCTGGCCTACGCTTCAGACATGGCTTTCCTCAGTACCGCGCGTTACTCCCACGGGCTGGATGAGCACTGGGGGCCCGGTCTCAACGCCAGCCTGGACCACGCAATGTGGTTCCATCACGCGCCGAGGTTCGATGGGTGGCTGCTCTACACGAGCATCAGCCCGATAACGCACGCGGCGCGCGCACTAATCCACGGGGCGATGTATCTAGAGGACGGCACGCACGTGGTGTCCGTGGCGCAGGAAGGACTGGTCAGGACGCCGCGGGAGGACGCACCCGGAAGTCAGGACAAATCCTGACCCTCGGTTATTCCGGTTAGCCGCTGGGAATGTATGCGGCGACGTGCCGAAGAACGTCCTGGATCGAAATTAGGAGCGTCGTTCCGTCGTCAGCGACGAAGGGAATGTGGCGGAAGCCACCCACGGACATCTTGTGGAGCGCCACGGCCAAACTGTCCTCTTCGCGCAGAATCACCGGGTCCGGCGTCATGATGTCCTGCACAGCGAGCGCCATCAGGTCACGGTCCGGACCCGCCGCCTTGAGCAGTACGTCTCGCTCTGTGAGGATACCGACGATCCTCTTGCCTTCGTCCCTCACCAGTACGCACTCCACCTCCTCGTCACGCATGAAGTGAACGGCCACGGCGACTGGATCGCCGGGGTTCACGCTGAGCGCTACAGGCGCGCCCATCTCCTGAAGTGTGCCGTTAACGAGCTGATCATCCAGCAGGTTTTCCGTGTTGGGCAACTTCAGGTTGGCAATGTCGGCGCCGCAGTTCTGGCAGAGCTCGGCGCCCTCGATGTTCTCGGTACCGCAGTCCGGACAGACGGTCATTCCACGGGGCGAGGCTACTCCACTTCCCACGTATCACCTTCCATCATCAGGGTACGCAGGTCCCCTTCTCCCAATCGCTCAGTCTCTTGTGCGATCTGGTCTGCCATCAGCGTCTCGAACGTCGGCCGCTCCACCGCTCGGAACACGCCCAGCGGCTCAGGAAGTTGTGGCCAGTGCATCCGGCTCAGGATAAACGCCATCGCAGGGTCCGGGTCCGTCTCATCGTGGATGAGCAGGTCAGCCTCGGTGACACCATTGCCCAGGTCCACGATCTCCGGCGTCATTCCGTTCATCCGGATCCCCTTCTCGCGCTCCGCGCCGTAGACCAGGGGCTTGCGGTGTTCCAGCATCAGCATCCGGTCAGGCCGTACGGACTTCTCCGCGAACTCGCTGTAGGCGCCATCATTGAAAACGTTGCAGTTCTGGTAAACCTCGACGAATGACGTGCCTTTGTGCTTCACAGCCCGCTCCAGTGTCGAGATCAGGTGATGCTGGTCGATGTCCAACGACCTTGCAACGAACGACGCCTCGGCTCCGATCGTGACGCTGAGGGGGTTCACGGGGTAATCGATTGCCCCATACGGCGAACTCTTGGTTCGCTTCCCAAACTCCGAGGTCGGAGAGTACTGACCCTTTGTCAGCCCGTAGATCCGGTTGTTGAAGAGAACCACGACGAGATCCACGTTGCGCCTCATCAGGTGCAGCAGATGGTTCCCGCCGATGCTCAACCCGTCGCCGTCGCCCGTGATGACCCACACCTGCAGGTCCGGACGGGATGCCTTGAGCCCTGTCGCGATCGTCGGGGCGCGGCCGTGGATGCTGTGGAAGCCGTACGTGTTCATGTAGTACGGGAGCCGGCTTGAGCACCCAATCCCGGATATGAAGACGATTTTCTCGCGCTCGATCCCCAGGTCCGGCATCAGCTTCTGTGTCTGGGCGAGGATCGAATAGTCCCCGCAGCCCGGGCACCACCGCACTTCCTGGTCCGATACGAAGTCCTTGCGCTGCAGCGGGATCACGCCGTCTTCTTTGGATGCGACCGTCATTTCGCTCCTACCTTGCTCCCAACCATCTGGTAAATCTTCTCTTCGATATCCCTGATCATCATCGGCCGTCCCGTGATGCGGTTGAGACTCACGGCATCCACGAGGAACTGGGCCCGGATGAGCATGGACAGCTGGCCGAGGTTGAGTTCCGGAATCAGAACCTTGTCGAAGTTGCCGATCACCTCGCCGAGATTCTTCGGGAACGGGTTCAGGTGCCTCAGGTGAGCATGAGACACGGACAGGCCCTTCGCCTGCGCCCTTTGCACTGCGGTCAGGATCGCGCCGTGGGTGCTACCCCATCCCAGCACCAGAAGCTCGCCTTTTTCCGGGCCTGCCACCTGCAACTCCGGGATGTCGTCCGCGATTCGAGCTACCTTCTCCGCCCGGAAGCGGGTCATCAGCTCGTGGTTGTCGCCGTCATAATTGACGTTGCCGGTGATGTCCGCCTTCTCCAACCCGCCGATCCTGTGCTCCAACCCCGGCGTTCCCGGCACGGCCCACGGCCTGGCCAGCGTCTTTTCGTCGCGCTTGTAGGGCGCGAACCCATCAGGCTTGGACGCGAACGTGACCTCGATGCGCGGCAAGTCGTCCACTTCCGGCACCAGCCATGGTTCAGCGCCGCTGCCGAGGTATCCGTCCGAGAGGAAGATCGTCGGTGTCATGTGTCGGACTGCGATGCGGAACGCCTCGATTGCGTAGATGAAGCACTCGGCAGGCGTCGCCGGCGCCACGACCGCCACAGGACATTCGCCGTTCCTGCCAAACATCGCCTGCAGTAAGTCTGCCTGGTCCGTCTTCGTCGGCATCCCGGTGCTCGGCCCGGACCGCTGGATCATGGCGACGACTATCGGGAGTTCCACCATCACGGCCAGTCCAAGGGCCTCGCTTTTCAGTGCGAGACCAGGTCCGCTGGTGCCAGTCAGCCCTAGCGCCCCGCCGAACGCCGCCCCGATCGCGGAACCAATCGCAGCGATCTCGTCTTCCGCCTGGAACGTCCGGACGCCGAAGTTCTTGAATCGCGCGAGTTCGTGGAGGATGTCGCTGGCTGGAGTGATCGGGTAGCTGCCATAGAACAGCGGCAATCCCGAGAGTTTAGACGCGGCGAGGAAGCCCAGCGCCGTCGCCTCGTTGCCGGTGATATTTCGGTACTTGCCGGGGCGGAGCTGTGCGGGCGGCACCCGGTAATGAACGGGGAACAGCTCCGCGGTCTCGCCGAAGTTGTAGCCCGCCTTCATCGTCGTGATGTTCGCGTCGCGTACTTCGGGGTTCCGGGCGAACTTCTCGCTGAACCAACGTATCGTTGAGTCCATCGGCCGCTCGTAGAGCCAGAACATGAGGCCGAGAGCGAACGAGTTCTTCGACCGGTCGATCTGCTTGGTGTTGAGGCCACTATCTTTGAGCGCCCTCGCGTTCATGCTCGTGACGGGCACCTTGACCACCCGGTAGGCGTCCAGCGAGCCGTCGTCCAAGGGGTTCATGGGGTAAAGGGCCTTGCGCAGGTTGCCATCGGTGAACTCGTCGGTGTTGACGATGAGAGTGCCGCCTCGGGGCAGGTCGGCGATGTGCGCCTTGAGGGCCGCCGGGTTCATCGCGACAAGGACATCCGGCTCGTCGCCGGGGGTGTGAATGTCGTAGCTGGAAAAGCTGACCTGGAAGGCGCTGACACCCGGGATCGACCCCGCCGGCGCCCTGATCTCCGCCGGGAAGTCGGGCACCGTGCTAACGTCGTTGCCGAAGACGGCGGAGGTGTTCGTGAACTGCAATCCCGCGAGTTGCATCCCGTCGCCGGAGTCCCCGGCGAACCGGATCGTGACGCGGTCCAGCTCTTCGACAGCCGCCTTCGCGGTGCCTGTGCTCTTCTCCGCCTCAGTCGCCATGGTTCCCCCTGGCCCCCTTAGCCGCCGTCACGTTGCGCCATCTTCTGGTGAGGCCTGGGTGGCAGGTTCAGGACGTGCTGCGGGAAGGACTCCGCGATGAGGGTGATTACGTCCTTGATACTGACGATGCCGCTCGCCTGACCGTCAGCGTTAACGACGGGCACGTGGCGGAAGTTCATCTCGTTCATGATCTTCACAGCGTCGCCCACGCTCTTTTCAGGGCCAAGCGTAACGGGATTACGGGTCATAAACTTCTCGACGGGCTCGGTGAACGGTACGTTACGAGCGACGACCTTCAGGAGGATGTCCCGCTCGGTGATAATGCCGGTCAAACGGTCGCCTTCCGTGACCAGGACGCACCCTACTTTGTGCTTGCGGATCTTCTGGATGAGGTCAGTTACGGGAGCGTCGATGTTCACCGTGACCGGGTCTGTTAGAGCAGCGAGGGTGCCGATCTTCTCAGTCAGCACGGAAGGTCCCGGGGGGATCGGAGGGGGTCGGGGTGTACGAAACAGGCCCGGAGGGTGACGCCGGACTCTAATCGTGGAGCCAGTAGCTCAACCAACATTACGTCTATCGCCAGTATAACGCACACATGGCGGCGATAAGTTACCGGTCAAGACGGGAACCGCAGCCAAGAAGAACCTGGAACCTGGGGCCATGGACTCGTGCTGAACGTCGTGTTGGGATGGTTGATTGTTTCTTACGTCGGCGCTCGCGGTGGTTGATTGATGTTCATCGCGCGATTTTTTTCTCGCCCGATTTCGGCGCGATCCGTGTTAGCCATGGAGGGCCGAATCGTCATCCTGGTTTGATTGAGCCTGATTCACCGTGTAGCGATGCTGGATTCAATCTGGCGACCCGGCCATCTGAGGGATCGGCTGGCAATCGCTTACGTTCGATCACTCTCCGAGTGTACAACGGCGGTCCTTGCTAATTGAGTGACTGGTGACACATGTACGGTGAGGTTGTCCGACAGGGGCGTCAAGTGCTATTATTTCCATCGTAATAAGCGCTCGTTTGGAGTGGGGTGGACCCACTTTTTTTTGACTCTTGTTCAGGCCGTCTGGACAGGGGGCGGGCGCGAGGAGGTCGGTGACGGCGTGAAGAGCGAGTTCATGATCGCCATAACGCAATTGGCGGCAGAGAAGAATCTGCCGCAAGAGGTCGTGCTCGAAGCGATGGAGGCGGCCCTCGTATCCGCATACAAGAAATCAGCCGAGATTGAAGGCAACCTAGCGGTCAAAATCGACCGCGAGACCGGCGAGCACCGGGTGTTCCAGGAATGGACGGTCGTGCAGGAGGTGGAGGACCCGGAGATCGAGATCGCGATCCAGGACGCGCGCAAGCGGCGCCCGGACGCCCAGATCGATGAAGCCGTGCTGGAAGAGATCAAGCCCCCGGCGGCAGCAGGGCGCATCGCCGCCCAGACCGCGAAACAGGTTGTCCTGCAGCGTCTGCGGGAAGCCGAGCGGGAGATGGTGTTCGAGGAGTTCTCTAACCGGGAAGGGGATATCGTCTCGGGCCTGGTCCAGCGGATCGAGCCCAAGCACATCGTCGTGGACCTGGGCAAGACCGAGGGCATCTTCCCAATCACGGAGCAGGTGCGCGGCGAGCATTACCGCGGCGGCCAACGCCTCAAGTTCTACCTGCTCGAAGTGCTGCGCTCCATTCGCGGGCCGCAGCTAATCCTGTCGCGAACACACAAGAACCTCCTACGACGGTTGTTCGAGCTCGAGGTCCCGGAGATCTTCCGGGGCGTCGTCGAGATCAAATCGATTGCCCGCGAAGCCGGGCACCGCAGCAAAGTAGCGGTCGCCGCTCGCCAGGAAGGTATCGACCCCGTCGGCTCTTGCGTTGGGCTGCGGGGAATCCGCATCCAGAACATCGTCAACGAGCTGAACGGCGAGCGCATCGACGTCATCCAGTGGGACGCGGAGCCGGCGAAGTTCGTCGCGAACGCCCTCAGCCCGGCGCAAGTCATCACTGTGCAGCCGGACGAGGAGGCGAACACAGCCTCCGTGATTGTGCCGGACAAGCAGCTTTCGCTAGCTATCGGCAAGGAGGGGCAGAACGCCCGTCTCGCCGCGAAGCTCACAGGCTGGCGGATAGACATCAAGCCCGAATCGTCGATGGGCGAAATCCTGGCGTCCCTTCCGCCTTCTGTCATTGCACCCAAGCCGGCCCCAGCCACCGATGGCGAGGCCGCAGAACGCATTGCCGAAGTCGCGGAGCCGTGGGAAGACGCGGTATCGCCGCCCGACGCACAGCCTGAACCCGTGGGAGTTGCTGCCGGAGAGCCGGGGCCTGACGGGCTGCGGTTCGCCGAGGACATGGCAACCGTCACCACCACCGAGCCCTCCCGCAAGGCCAAGAAGGGCAAGAAGGGGGACCGCGGCAGTACGGACGAAGAGAAGGCCGTAAAGTCGCCGAAGAAGTCGCGGCGCTACACGGTGGTTGAAGAGGACGAGGATTTCGCGGAACTGCTCGAAGAATACGGGAACTGGGAGGAGGAGTAGGTGGCGAAGACAGGACCTCGAACGCGGCCTCTGCCGCGCCGCACCTGCGTGTCCTGCGGCTCCAACTCCAACAAGCGAGAGTTGATCCGCATTGTCCGTTCGGCCGCGGGAAGCATAGAGGCGGATCCGACGGGCAAGAAACCCGGCCGGGGCGCGTACGTCTGCGGCGAAGCCGGCTGCTGGGAACTCGCCATCAAGAAGGGGCGCCTTGAGCGCTCGCTGAAAGCCCCTCTATCCGCAGGGGACGCTGAGGCCCTGTCTGCTTATGCGGAGTCCTTGAAGGGAGTCCACTCATGACCCAGGCAGGCAGCACAGAAGCCAGCCGCGTCGTCACTCTGCCCCGAGCTATCACCGTCCGTGAACTGGGCGAGGCCCTCGGCGCTACCAGTATTGACGTCATCAAGGAACTGATGAAGCGTGGCGTAATGGCCGCGATCAACCAGACAGTGGACTACGAAGTCGCCGCGGAAGTCGCGCAGGCCCTGGGCTTCGAGGCCTCTCCGGCGGAAGCGGCGGCTGAAGAACACGGCGAGGCGGACGTGGTGACGGAGAAGGAAGACGAGGACGCCGACCTTCAGCCGCGGCCTGCTGTCGTGACCGTAATGGGCCACGTTGACCACGGCAAGACGAGCTTGCTCGACGCCATCCGCAAGACCAACGTCACGGCCGGCGAAGTCGGAGCGATCACGCAGCACATCGGCGCCTACCAGGTGGATGACAACGGCCACAAGATCACGTTCATCGACACGCCGGGCCACGAGGCCTTTACGGCGCTGCGCGCTCGCGGCGCGAGCGTCACGGACATCGCGATCCTCGTCGTCGCAGCCGACGACGGCGTGATGCCACAAACGATCGAGGCGATCGACCACGCGCGGGCGGCCAAGGTGCCGATCATCGTCGCGATCAACAAGATCGACCTGCCCGCCGCGGACGCCAACAAGGTGAAGCAGGAACTGACCCAGCACAACGTCGTGATCGAGGAATTCGGCGGCGACGTTATCGCCATCCCCGTCTCCGCGAAGACCGGCGATGGGTTGGACAGCCTGCTGGAGCACATCAACCTCGTGGCTGAGGTAGCGGAGCTGAAGGCAAACCCGGACCGTCCGGCCGAGGGCACCGTGGTCGAGTCTGAAAAGGACCCGAACCGCGGCCCGATGGCAACTCTTATCGTCCAGCGAGGGACGTTGCGGGTGGGCGAGACGATCGTGGCGGGGGCCAGCTCCGGCCGGGTCAAGGCGATGTTCGACCACCTCGGTAAGAAGGTGACGGAGGCCGGCCCATCAACTCCGGTCGAGGTCATGGGCCTCGGCACCGTTCCCCGCGCGGGGGACACGTTCGCCGTGTTCGCGGATGAACGCGAAGCGAGGGACCTGGCAGAGGACCGGCAGCACGACGCCAATGAATCGGGCCGCACCCTGTCGCTGGAGGCCATGTCAGGCGATATTGCCGCCGGCCGTATCAGTGACCTCAACATCATCATCAAGGGCGACACGCACGGGTCCGTTGAAGCGATCAATACTTCACTGCTCAAGCTCGGCGCGGAGGATGTTCGCGTCAACGTGATTCACACGGGCGCTGGCAACATCACTGAGTCGGACGTCATGCTGGCGACGGCCTCACGGGCCATCGTCATCGGCTTCAACGTCAAGGTGGACCCCGGCGCAAAGCGAGTGGCTGAGACGGAGCGGATCGACATCCGCAATTACCAGATCATCTACGAACTGATCGAGGACGTGGAAAAGGCGGTCAAGGGGTTGATGCAGCCGGTCATCGTCGAGGTGATCGACGGGCACGCCGAGGTGCGAGCCGTCTTCCGCGTACGGGGCGGCCGGATCGCCGGCTGCATGGTGACGGACGGTGCAATCCGAAGAAACTCACTGGCGCGCGTGCTGCGAGGAGGCGAAATGATTCATGAGAGTCGGGTCTCCAGCTTGAAGCGGTTCCAGGAAGACGTCAGGGAAGTGGCGAACGGGCTTGAGTGCGGTATCGGCACCGAGCGTTTCGAAGCTTTCGAAGAAGGTGACGTCATCGAAGCTTTCCACGTCGAAGAGCGCGGATAGCGCGCCAACCCGACCACCACGCATGATCTCATCCGAACGGATTCGCCATGAGCCGCCGCATCAAACGCCTGAACGTCCTCATCCAGACTGAGCTGGCGGAGCTTATCCAGGACGTTAAAGACCCCCGTCTGGCGGACATCGTCAGCATCACCCACGCCGACGTCTCGCCAGACCTTGAGACCGCGCAGGTCAACATCAGTGTCTTCGGAAGCGCAGAGGAGAAGAAGGACTCAATCGAGGCCCTCTCACACGCCGCGCCCTACCTCAAGCGGGAGTTGCTCAAGCGGTTGCACATCAAGAAAGTCCCCACGCTGCACTTCGTCCTCGACGAATCGATAGAAGAAGCAGCGCACATCCTCGAAGTGATGCGCAAACTGAGCGACCAGACCGCGTCCTGAGCCGCGCATGTCCGGCATCCTCAACATCAACAAGCCAGTGGGACCGACGTCGTTCGATATTGTGCGGACGGTCCGCCAGGGCACAGGGGAGAAGCGGGTCGGTCACGGTGGCACGCTGGACCCGGCCGCGAGCGGCGTGCTGGTGGTGCTGCTGGGCCAGGCGGTGCGTGTTTCCGAGTACCTGATGGACCTGCCCAAGACCTACCGGGCACAGATCCGCCTTGGCGTGACGACGACGACTTACGACGCTGAAGGGGAAGTGACGTCCAGTTGTGATCCAGGGGTCAGCAGGGAGGAGGTCGAGGATGCGTTTCGCCACTTCGTCGGCGATATCTCGCAGGTTCCGCCTACACACAGTGCGGTGAAGGTGGGTGGCAAACGGGCCTACGCACTGGCGCGCAAGGGCGAGGCGCCGGAGCTCAAAGCTCGTACCGTGAGTGTCTACCGAATCGAGCTGCTGCAGTTTGATTCGCAGGAACTCGAGATCGAAGTCGAGTGCGGCCGCGGAACCTACATCAGAAGCCTGGCTCACGACCTGGGCCAGGCGCTGGGCTGCGGCGCGCACCTCTCAGGCCTTACGCGGACGAGGATCGGGCCTTTCGCCATCGAGGATGCGCTGACCATGGACGAACTGGAGGCCCGCATTGTCGACGGCACCTGGGCTGATCAACTGGCCAATCCGGACGCCGCCCTCCTTTCATTACCGAGCATGACGGTGAGTCCGGAGGAAGAAGGGCGATTGCGTCACGGGCAGGCGATCGCAGCCAGCCTGGAACCGGGAACTATCGGCTGTGAGGCACGAGCGTATTCAGACAGCGGATCGTTCGTCGGCATTGTGGTCAATGATGCGAGTGACGGGACCTGGAGGCCGCGCAAGATCTTTCAAGAGGTGGTCGGCGTAGCTAATTAACGAAGTTTTCGTTAACATGGCCGCCATGGGTACATCAACAGAGAGTTCGTCAGCACGTATCATCAGGAGGTTTGGCGGTCAAACGGCCCTCGCCAATCTGCTCGGCAAACGCCAGAGCACAATCGAGCACTGGGCCAAAACAGGTAGAATCCCATCTCAGTGGCATCAGCCCCTGATGTCTTTGGCCCGCCAGGAGGGAGTGATTTTGGAACCACGTGATTTCGTCAGCACCGAGCCACGCAGAGTCGAGCCCGCGACCGGGAAGCTAGGCATACTGCTGGTTGGACTGGGAGCAGTCGCATCTACGTTCATCGCGGGGGTGATCGACGCTCGGCGTGGCACAGCCCAGCCCATCGGCTCGCTCTCGCAGATGGGTACCGTGCGGTTGGGCAAGCGCGCCGAGCAGAACAAGCCGCTAATCAAGGATTTCGTCCCGCTGGCAAGTTTGGACGACCTGTGCTTCGGCGCGTGGGACCCGATTCCCGACAACGCCTACGAGTCCGCGCTCAAGTGCGGCGTCCTGGACCGCCACCAGCACATCGAGCCGATCGCCGACGAGTTGAAGGCGATCGCGCCCATGCGGGCCGTGTTCGACGACTACTACGTAAAGCGACTGCAAGGATCGCACGTCAAAGCGACGGGGACGAAGCTGGAGGCGGCCGAAGCGCTGCGGCAGGATATCCGCGACTTCAAGTCGCGGAACGAGTGCGACCGGTTGGTTATGGTGTGGTGCGGCTCCACCGAAATCTTCATGGAAGCCGGGGAGACCCATAGCAACCTGGAGAATCTGGAAGCCGCGATGCAGTCGAACGACATCTCGATCGCTCCCTCGATGATCTACGCGTACGCGGCCCTGATGGAAGGCGTGCCGTTCGCCAACGGCGCGCCGAACCTGACGGTCGACATCCCGGCGTTGGTGACGCTCGCGAACGAACGCGGCATCCCCGTCTGCGGCAAGGACTTCAAGACGGGCCAGACGATGATCAAGACCGTACTCGCGCCCATGATTAAGGCCCGCATGCTGGGCGTGGCCGGGTGGTACTCCACGAACATCCTGGGTAACCGCGATGGTGAGATCCTGGACGATCCGGAAAGCTTCAAGACGAAGGAGGAGTCGAAGTTGGGGGTCCTGGAGTATGTCCTGCAGCCTGAACTTTACCCTGAGCTATATGGCGACATCTTCCACAAGGTCCGGATCAACTACTACCCACCGCGCGGCGACAACAAGGAGGGCTGGGACAACATCGACATCTTCGGCTGGCTCGGCTATCCGATGCAGTTGAAGATCGACTTTTTGTGCCGGGACTCGATCCTCGCTGCGCCTTTGGTGCTGGACCTGGCACTCTTCATGGACCTTGCCCAACGGGCGGGAATGGGCGGCATCCAGGAGTGGCTGTCGTTTTACTTCAAAAGCCCTCAGCACATGCCGTCTGTCTACCCCGAGCACGACTTGTTCATCCAGCACAAGAAGCTCAAGAACACCCTGCGCTGGCTGATGGGTGAGGACCAGATCACACACCTCGGCGAGGAGTATCTCAGCGCCGAATTCGTGTCCGACTGAAGTGGCGGGGCCAGAATCTTATACTCTAATCAACCTTGCTGAAGTACCTGGTCTTCTGGTTCGTCTTTCGCGTGCTGGGGTGGCTACCGCTTTCTGCTCTCTACTGGATCGCCGATGTCGCTGCGGCAATCGGCTACCGTTTGGCTCCGCGATCGCGCGAGTCAGTCCTCGACAACCTCCGCCACGCGATGCCGGACGCGAGCGACTCGGCCCTCGCCGACGCCGCCAAGGCGGTCTTCCGGAGCGTCGCCTACTATTACGCCGACCTGGCGCACCTCCCGCATATGAACGTGCAGCGATTCCATGACGAGCGTCTGATCCACCACGGCGTTGATGAGCGGATGCGGCCGGTGCTGGCATCGGGGCGTGGCGCGGTGATGCTGAGCGCGCACTTCGGAAACCCTGAGCTGGTCACGCAAGCGATGGCCGTTTTGGGCATCCCCGTCCTTGCTGTAACGGAACGGGTGGAACCGGAGAGGCTGGCGGAGCTGCTGGAATCGGTTCGATCCAGTCACGGGCTGGAGTTCAGGCCTGTTGGCGTGGGCGCCGCCAAGCGGGTCATCCAGATGCTGAAGTCCCGGGGCTCGGTCGCCCTGATGGGCGACCGGGATATCGAGGGGCCGCGGATGATGCTCCCGTTCTTCGGGGTGGAGACGTGGATGCCGACGGGGCCGGTGGAGGTGGGTCTGCGAACCGGGGCGGCGATCTTCCCCTCGTTTTGTGTGCGGCGGGAGCGCTACAAGATCGAAGCGTTCCTGGAGGACGAGATCGTCATCGAACGCACGGACGACCTGCAGGCGGACGTGCGCGTGGTGATGCTGAAGTACATCGAACGGTTGGAGTGGTGGATCCGGAAGGAACCGGGCGAGTGGGCGGTCTTCGAGCGAATCTGGGAGACAGACGAACCAGCGCCGGTGGTAGGCGAAGTGGAAGAGGTGACGGCCTGATGGGTAAGGCGGACCTGCACATCCACACCTCGGCCAGCGATGGGATGTTCTCAGCGGCAGAGCTTCTCAGCCACGTTGAAGACCGGACAGATCTCGACGTCATTGCCGTTACCGAGCACGACGACTTGCGAAGTTCATTGGGCGCGCGCGAGCTGTGGGCCCGGGGCAATTATCGCTTCGAGGTGGTGACCGGCGTAGAGGTGACGACCATCGAGGGCCACCTCCTGGCCCTGTTCATCGAGGAGCCAGTGCCCAGCCTGAGGCCACTATTGGACACTTTGGAAGCGGTTAAGAGGCAAGGCGGCGTGTGCCTTGCGCCGCACCCGTTCACGTGGTTGGCGCGGGGACTGAGCGAGCGTGATATCCGGCGAGCGAGGGACTATGGCCTCGACGGGATCGAGGTGATGAACACGACGCCGGCCGGCAGGCGTGGACAAGGACGCGGCCGGAAGGTCACCCGCGAGCTCAGCCTTGCTGAGGCAGGTGGCAGCGACGCTCATTACCTTTCCGCGATCGGGACGGGTCACACGGAGTTCCCCGGGACCACCTCGGCAGAACTGAGATCGGCGATCTCCGAAAGAGCGACTGTGGGCGTGACGGGCGTTCATCCTTCGGTCGCACAGCTTGGCGTCGCGAGCGTCGTCAGGCAGACCTATCGAGGCATTATGTCGACTCCTCGCGCTGTTGGCTGGGGTCCGACTGCCTGGAGCTTCGTCCGGCGTATAGTGACTGTGCGATGAGGATTGCGCTCGTCTCGCCATATGACTGGTCAGTTCCGGGCGGGGTAAACCGCCACGTGACGAACCTGGCGTCCAACTACATGAGGCGGGGAAATGACGTGCGGGTGGTTGCGCCCTCGTCCCGCCGCCTACGAAGTCAGCCGGACTGGTTGGAGGTTATCGGGCACGCGGGGATCGGCCTGCCCGCGAGCGGCTCGGTGGCCAATGTAACGCTCTCCCATGACCTCGGACCACGTGTGAAGCGATACCTCGAGCGCGAATCCTTTGACGTCGTCCACGTCCACGAGCCGTTCCAGCCGCTCCTCCCGTTTCAGTTCGTCCGATATTCGGATGCCCCGGTCGTCGCCACGTTCCACGCCGCCCGTGACTCGGGTAGCCGGGTGTACGCCTACGCGCATAACGTGATAAAGCCGTGGTGGCCGAATATCGAGGGTCGAATCGCCCACTCGCGGGCTTCCCTCAAACTCATCGGCAAGTACTTCGCGGGACGATACCGGATCATTCCGAGCGGCATCGACTACCCCTTCTTCGCTGCTGAGGTGCCGCCGATTCCATCTCTGATGGACGACAAGCGGAACATCCTGTTCGTCGGACGCCAGGAGCCGCGCAAGGGACTGCCGTACCTGCTCGAGGCGTTCGCAGCGTTGAAGAAGCAGGAACCGAGAACACGTTTGATCGTGGTCGGGCCGGACGGAGGTCTTCGCACCGCGTGCCTTCGGTACATTCAGCAGAACGGCGTGGAAGACGTGATCTTCACGGACTATGTCCCGACAGAAGACCTCCCTCGCTACTACCGCAGTGCCGACATCTTCTGCGCCCCGAACACGGGCCACGAAAGTCTCGGGCTGATCATCCTCGAAGCGATGGCCGCAGGGCTGCCGATCGTGGCTACACGGATACAGGGGTTCCAGGACGTGCTTGCTGAAGGGGTGCAAGGATTGATGGCAAGGCCACGCGATAGCGTGGGCATGGCGGAGGCGCTGGGCATCCTGCTGAAGGACGCGGCGATGCGGGAGGAGATGGGTAAGGCCGGCTCACGGCACGCTCAGAAGTACTCCTGGCAGGAGATGTCCGGGAAAGTGTTGGACTACTACGGCGACGTCGTCGCCGGAGCCGCTGCCTGATGCGGCTGGGGTTGCCCCGCTCGGCGCCGAAATGGATTACGGAGCCGGTAATCCGGCCGCTGGCCAGCCTGGGCGTGACGCCCAACATGCTCACAGTGCTGGGCGTCATTGGGAACGGTGCCGCTGCCTACCTGGCGTCCGAGGGAGAGTTTATCTGGGCGGGCATTCTCGTGCTGCTGTTCAGCGCCATGGACATGTTCGACGGGGCGTTGGCGCGCGCGACGGGACAGGCGACGCCCTTCGGCGCCGTGTTCGACGCGACGCTAGACCGAGTCTCCGAGGCGTTGGTGCTATTCGGACTCCTCGTTTATTTCAGCGACCGGGGGGAGCAGACGGAAACGCTGCTGATATTCGTCGCGATCGTTGGCTCGATCCTTGTCAGCTACGTACGGGCACGAGGTGAATTGATCGGTCTGGCCATGCGAGACGGGATGTTTACGCGGTTCGAGCGAGTGGCTGTTATCGGCATCGCCCTGATAGTGGCCGGGGTTGCGGACGACGATGTGGTTCTCACGTGGGCACTATGGGCGCTGGCCGTGCTCGCAACCTTCACCGCGGTGCAACGGCTTGCTATGGTGTGGAAGCAATCGAAGGACCTTCCGAGCGCCAAGTGACAGACGACCACACGATTCTCATCAAGAAACTCAATCCGCGGGCACGTACGCCCGAGCGCGCCACCGAAGGCGCCACGGGATACGACCTGTACGCCTGCCTGGAGGAAGACCTCCATGTAGGCCCCGAGCCTGTGCGCGTGCCAGCCGGAATCGCGCTGGACACGCCGATCGGGCTCGACGTGCAGATTCGGCCGAGGTCGGGGCTTTCGGCAAAGGGCGTGATGGTGACCCTGGGGACGATCGATGCGGACTACCGGGGGGAGTTGCAGGTGACGATGTACACGCTGCCCCACCGCGAACCCCACGTTGTCCGCGACGGTGACCGGATCGCGCAGCTCGTGATAAGCCGCGTCGAACAGGTGGCTCTGCGGGAGGCCGAGGAGCTGTCGCTCAGCGAGCGTGGCGCCGGCGGCCACGGCTCGACGGGCCGTTAAGAAGGGACGGACAGAGGCGAAAGCGCGCGAAGGGCGCTTGTTACCTTCTTCATCTCTCGCGATGAGTTCCCGCCTGTTTCGACGGCAATCAGTCGCTCCTCGGCGATCTCACTCGGCCGTTGAAATCGCCGCTTCTGCTGAATGTAGGTGTTCCAGCGTGCGTCCGAAACACCACCCCCGTCCTGCTCACGCTGGCTCATCCGGCGCCGAATTGCGTTCGGGCTTGCCTCCACAAGGATGCAGGCGAACTGGGCGCCGGTCTCCCTGGCAAGCCGCGCGGCCGTCTTGCGGTCCCCCCGACGCAGGAAAGTCGCGTCGAGGATGACCGAACGGCCATTAATTAAAAGTTCGCGCGCCTCGTCGAACATGGCCCGGTACGTGCGCGCAGACATATCGGGGGAGTAGATGCCCGCCCGATACTCATCGATGGCCGATCCGTCCGGTGCGATTCCAGCAAGCCTCTTGCGTGTAACGTCAGACGAGATGACCCGAGCGTTCAACGCCCCCGAAAGATCGTTGGCGACAGTTGACTTCCCTGAGGCTGACAAACCGCAAGTGATCAAGAGCAAGGCCGGCGGCAGTGACGAGGCATAATCGACAGCCAGATCGTAATAGCGTCGCGCGCGCTCCGCGGCCGCCTTCTTGTCCCTCTCCGGCACCTCTGGCAGGCCGAGGAGAAAGCTCTCCACCTTGCCGCGCACGCAAGCGTTGTAGCAGGCGTAGTAGGGAAGCACCTCCTCCAGGTCGGGATCATCGGCCAGTTGTTGATACCGCTCTGTGAAAGCTTCTGCAAGGTTGGGATGGCCCCGGAACTCCAGGTCCATCTTCAGGAAACTGACATCGCGTGCAATATCGACGAGCATGATGCGTCGGTTGAACTCGACGCAATCGAGGATGCAGACGCAGTCGGCCGAGATTTCGTCGCACATGAACGAGACCGCATCCGACCGCAGGTCCGAGTGGCAGTGGCGGATGCGCAGTTCGTCGACCCTGCGCTGCATAACTTCTGCCTTGCGGGCGTAAAAGGTGTCGAGGTAAGCGCGAAGGATCGCGTCCTGCTCTGGAGTGATTGTTCGTCCGATGAAAGGCTGCCATTGGTCAACATTCTCAGCGCAGTTGTACCGAATGGCCCAATTGCCGTATCGGGCGATAGCAGGGCTGGTTTCGGCGGACTGGTGGAATGGAACCAGCTTCTCGGCGATAGCGCCGACACTCGCCTTCGTGACCGCGTCTTGTTCCAGGAGGTGGTGCATCATCCGGTCTTCCGGTAAGCGGCGCATCCAGACGGCATACTCGACTTTGCGCCCCACCCGACTGTTGACAGTGATGGCTCCGTGATCATCGCGGATCGGTGCGACGCCGAGGTAAACGTCGTCGCACAGCCGGCGATTGAGTGTCACTTCGCGACCGCAGTAGTAGCGGCGGCGGCGGAGTGTGGAGTAGTTAACAAACTCGAAATCAACCGGTTTCTTGATCTTGTACGCGTACTCTCCCGCGAGAAGGACATAGGAGATGTGAGTCTGGAGGAGTTGAACTCGATCGACGGGATGAGGATAGGCCGCCGGGTCCAGGAGTGCCTGGATCATTGGCGGATGGTTGGAAGCCACGACGATAAGTATAGAGATCGGAAAGGGGCCGCCGGAGCCGCGACAAAGTCGCCGTGGCTGGTGTAGGCTAGGGCCAACATCAGTGCGCGGGGTGACCCGCGGCGATCTACCGGAGGCAAGCTACGCCCATGGTTGGTTCGGTTCGCGAATAAGCAAGTCGGGGCTCGACGGCCCCGGCTTTTTGTTTTCCAGAAGGAGTGGCTCTTGAGAACTGAGATCAGGACGGCGATCAAGGAAATCCAGGCGGACCGCGAGAGTGGCGCGCGCCAGCACGCACTGGCCGCGCTTCGAGCACTTGGGTCAATTTCGGCAGACTGTTCCGGCGAGGAATTGCGAGACGAATGTCGGCGCCTGGCGCTGGCGCGCCCCACCGACGCCGCGATAGAGAACGCGATCGCCGCCGCGTGGTCGCGCTACCTGGAGACCGGGAACGGCCCGACCGCCGTCAGCGACACGATCGAGGCAATCGAGACCGCCCCGGAGGAACTGAGCCTGGCGGCAAAGAAGGTGCTCCCATCGGGAACCTTAATGACGCTGAGCTACTCGACGTCCGTGGTCGACCTTCTTTCGAGGCTGCATCCACGGCGGGTGATCGTCTCGGAAACGCGTCCGAACGCTGAGGGGCTGAGAGTGGCGAAGTGTCTCGTGCGATCGGGTATTTCGGTGACCTTAATTACGGAAGCACAGCTGGCCCTTTTCGCTCACGAAGCGGACGCGGTCATTACTGGCGCCCATACGATCATGCCGGACGGAGACCTGGTAAACCGGATGGGCACACGGTTGATGGCCCTGGCTGCCCGGGACGCGGACGTGCCCTTCTACGCGATCGGCGAGACGATGAAGGTTGCGGCGCCATCGGAGCCGGTGCCGTTCGCCCCACAGGAGGGCAAGGCCCGCGAGATTTGCGATGAGCAATGGCTCGAGGTGAGAAATGTCTACTACGAAGTCACGCCGTCGAGGTTGATCACTTCCTACATCACAGAGCAAGGCGTGCTCGATCCGGCTGACGTTCAGCGATTCTCGGCGGAGGCGGAGAAGAGGTGGCAGGCGTTAATGAACTCGCACGAACTATAGCCGTTTTCCTGCCTAATCTCGACGCTAGACATACGCCCTCGTAACATTGTCGATACGCCCGCCTCAAACGGGCGTATCACTTTGGGAGATTCATCACTGTATGGAACGAGACTATTACGCCGTTCTCCAAGTCAGCCGCAACGCTAGCCAGGAGGAGATTGAACGGGCGTACGAGCGCCTTTCGACGCAGTACGACCCGGATACGAGTAAGAAGGCAAAGGCCGCCCAGAAGCACTCGGAGATAAACGAGGCGTACGAAACCCTGAGCGACCGCGAGCAGCGCAAGCAGTACGACCGCGAACTGGCCCGGCGAGAGGCCACTCCGGGATCGATCCGTCCTTCCGAAGCGCTCTCGAACCGGTTCGTAATTGGGACGGCGGTTGTCGTCGTGGCAAGTATCGCCGTGGTACTCCTGGCAATCCTCTTTTTTGCGGATGGCGGCGATGACGAGGATACCGCGGCGGTTGTGACGGGGTCGCCCAGCGTATCTCCTTCGCCCGCGCCGGATAGCCCACCGGAACTCCAGGGCGAACCGGTCACCACTGAATCCGGGTTGCAGTACATCGACGTCGTGGTGGGTAGCGGAGCGCAGCCGACCGACGCGGACTCCGTGGAGGTGTGGTACACGGGTTGGCTCCAGGACGGTGGCACGAAGTTCGACAGCTCGGTGGACCGGGGTACGCCGGCCGTGTTCCAGATTGGCGGAGTTGTCCCCGGTTTCGCAGAAGGTTTGAAGGGGATGCAGCAGGGAGGCCAGCGACGCCTGATCATCCCCCCGGCATTGGGATACGGCGAGCAGGGCAATCCGCCAACGATTCCAGCGAATGCCACATTGATCTTCGACGTGGAGTTGATCCGGGTTATCCCGGCGGCGACACCTGCCCCGACGCCAGCGGCAACTCCCGCTCCGACGCCGGCACCGTAACGCTAGCGCTCGCGATCGTCCACCAGCGCACCGGCCAGGAGCTCGTCGAACCGGTCGAGACCCTGGCTTGAGGGAGCGCTGATTCCGCGAAGGCGGCCCGCGTCCGCGAGGTACTTCTCCGCGTAAAGTGAGGCGATCAGCGCCTTGCGGTCGTCACCGTACTCCCGCAGCTCCCATTCCGCCCGCTCCGCCAGGACAGCGGCGGCGAAGACTTCGGCCATGAACTGGGCCAGCGGGAAGAGACGCGCTTCTTGTACTTCTCCTTCAAGCTCGCCCCACGCAGTGATAGCTGCCTTCAGGTCCTCAGCACGTTCTGCCACGATCCGCGCCGAAGGTACAGCCTCGCCGGCGTTGGCAATCGCCTCCTGGATCCGAGCGAGGAAGGGCTCTTCAGCCTGCTCGCGGACCATGGCCCTGCGGACATCGAGGCAAAGGATGTTGTCCGGACCTTCCCAGAGTGTGTTGATCTGGGCGTCGCGCAGGATGCGCGCAACCGGCCATGTCTCGATGTAGCCGTTGCCGCCGTGAATTTCGATCGCGTCGCTGGCCATGGTGATACCCAACCTCGCAGCCTTGAGCTTGGCGAGCGGCGGAACGAGCCGCGAGCGCTCGAGGGCGCGGTCCGGACGCTGTTGGTTGGGGAAGCCGTAGCCCTCGAAGAGGAGGGCCTGAACAGCCTCCACGTCCACGATCATGTCCACGAGCTTGCGCTTCATCAGCGGCTGCTGAACGAGCGGCGTCTTCCACGAAGCGCGGGCGCGGGAGTAGCAGAGGGACTCGACCAGAGCCCGCCGGGCACAACCAAGGCCCATCATCGCGACGCCGAGGCGGGCGACGTTGGTCATCGCCATCAGCCGTGCCATCCCTTTGCCGTCGCTGACCGCATTCTCATCGCCGTTTTCGGGCGGGCCGGACAGCATGAACGCCTCGGCGTCGGCAAATTCGACCTCACCCGAGGCCACAGCCCTGGTACCGAGCTTGTCTTTCAGCTGCCGAATCTTCATGGTGTTGCGGCTGCCATCACGCCGGTACTTGAGGACGAGGAACGGCGTGATTCCGCGAACCCCGTCGGGAGCACCTTCCGGCTTCGCGAGCACAACGAAGGCCTCCCCATCCAGGTTGGAGGCGAACCACTTGAAGCCGTTGAGAAGCCAGGAGTCTCCGTTTGGCGTCGCCGTCGTCTCGAGGCCACCGAGGTCCGAACCGCCGGTCCGCTCCGTGAAGAACTGGCCGGTCGCGCCGACCCACTCTCCGGAAGCGAGCCGCGAGAGTACGTGCTGCTGGACGTCGGGCGGCGCAAAGCGGGCAACCTGGGCCTCCACCATGCCGGCGTCTGCACCCATCGCGCACGACATGCCGATCTCGGCCTGGTTGAGGAGGTAGCTTGAGGCCATGGACAGCGGTCCGGAGTTCACGCCCGCGGCCTCAGCTTCGCGCCGGAATTCCGGGCCCATAAAACCGTCTCGCTTGAGGTCTTCTTTGGTGGCCTTTGCGGACTCCGGGATCGAGACTTCACTGATGTCGTGACCCCAGCGGTCGTACTTCATCATCTGTGGCGGGTTCTTGTCTGTGATTTCGGCACGCTCAGCGACAGGGCCGCCCATGAGGGCGCCAAGACGCTCCAGCCGCGGCTGCGCCCAGTTCATCTCGTCCGGAGTGAGGTAGTAGCGCATGGCGCGCTGGAGGGTTGGATCGCAGTCGTACCAGTTGAGGCCGATCGCTCCTGGGAACCTCTCCGTGCGGTAGCGGTCGGTCTTCTCGGGCGTGTTGAATGGCAGCGAGTCGACTCGCTCACTGGAGTAGCTGCGGCTGCCGCTGGTGCGTTCGGCTTCGGTTGTCATCGCAATCTCCCGGCGGGCGTTTGACGTAACCCGGCCCGCGTGTTGTTGAAATCAATCTTACACCTGACAGATTTGCGTTTTCCGGTCGGCGGGTGTTGTCCGTCGTATACTTGACGCCATATGGAACGGCTTTTCACGCGGCAGGAGGCGGAAGATGCACTGCCACACATCGCGCCACTGCTCTGGGAGCTGCAGCGGCTAAACGAGGCCGTCGTCAATTCCTCCCGCCAACTGGCAGCCGTGCAGACGGCGACCGCGGGCAACGGTCACGGGCTCGACAGCGACATGGCACACGCCCGGCAGGAGCAGGCGCAGGCGACCGCCCAGATGCAGCGGCTCCTCGATCAGGTTGCGGAGATGGGGGTAGAGGTGAAGGACGTCAGCGAGGGACTGATCGACTTCCGGAGCGAAATGGACGGCCGTATCGTCTACTTGTGCTGGAAGCTCGGCGAGGAACACGTCGATTGGTGGCACGAACTGGACACAGGATTCGCGGGGAGGCAACCACTTGCCCAGGAAAAGTGAAATCGGCGAGGGAAACGAACTGGATGACATCCTGCGGCGCCTCGATGCCTCGAAGGCGGCGTTCGTGAAGGCCCTGGAGGGATCGGATCCGGACCGCTTCGCAGAACGCGGGCCGGACGGCGAATCGGCACGCAGTGCCACGCAGCGAGCCAGCGATGAGATCAACTTCTACTACGGCAAACTCGTCGCCACGGCCCTGAACCTCCCTCAGCCTCCCGGGCTGGCGCGTGCGGACTTCGGATCGCTCAGGGAGGCAGTCGCCGCCCTCCAGTTGGCGCACAGGAGTTTCACGAACCTGCTGCACGACCTCGTTACCGAGGACCTCGCAAAGATCGCCAAGGATCCTGAACTCGGCACCTATTCCCTGAAGCAGCTACTGGAGCTGGCATCAGCGCAGTACACGATGCGCGCGCAGCAGGTAGACCGGCTCGCGGCTGCGCCTTCTGGTTAGCTTCCGCGTATGAGCAGTGGGCTGCCGGTAACACGAATCGCTCACGCCCACGGAAACCGCCGGGACACCTTGATTCAGGCGTTGGCCGCGGAGGTCGACATCATCGAATTAGACCTCTGGTTCCGAGCCGACCAGCTATACGTCCGGCACGAGCGCCGGCACCGTTGGCTCCCGCTCCTCCACGACGAAACCACGAGTGGCCATTGGCCGGGCGGGTACGCTGTCCGGATCGGCCGATACTTCGTCAGGCCGGACATCTCCCCCTACCGGCTGGGGGATGTCCTGGCTGCCACGGATGGCGTTAAGCACCTCATGATCGACGTGAAAGGGCGGCACAGCCGCGAGCACGCGATACGTTTCGCGCGGGCGCTAATTCGCGAGATCGCACGGTTCAACGCGGCGCCATGGGTGTCCGTCTGCGGCCAGACCTATGCTGTCCTCGACGCCCTCCGCGGTGAGCAGCCCCCGTTCCCGATCCGCTACTCGATGCAGCGGGCCGCGCAGTGGGACGCCTTCCTTGAACGGATGCGCGTCGATCCTTCGGTTCGCGCCGTGAGCATTCAGCACGCGCTCCTGGATGAGGGGCGGCTAAAGCAGGCTCAGGACGGCGACGTGAATATCTTCTGCTGGACTGTGGACGATCCTGCAACCGCTCAGCGCCTCGTGGATCGGGGAGTCCACGGCATCATTAGCAACGATCTAACGCTGCTTACTGGTGTGCACTCAGGCGAGCCGCCCACCTCCAAACTGGTCCCCTAACCCAGGTCCGAGAGAGTATAAATACTTCGCACCTGGCTTGCATGAATGACATCTTTACGCGACACTGTGTCGCGTGTCTAAGACAGTCGCCATCCGGCTCCGGCAAATGCGTGGCGAGCGCGCTCTTACCCAGTCCGAGCTAGCTCGCCGGGTCGGCGCCAGCCGCCAGACGGTCAACGCCATCGAGAACGGCCACTTCGCGCCCTCGACTGAACTCGCGCTGCGTCTCGCATCCGTCCTCGGCTGCCGGGTGGAGGACATCTTTCAGCTCGCAGATCGCGAAGTCAGTCTGGCTGTCGAATCGCCGGACGCCCTCGTACCGGGTGACCGCGTAATCACGGGGCGCGTCGGCCAGCGCCTGATCGCACACCGCCTCGCCGGAACCCGCGCGGCGCCTGACGCTTTCGTCGCGGCGACTGGACACGCCACGGAGGAAGGAGTCCGCCCTTTCATCTCAGAACAGGACATGGGCGGCACCGTCCTCCTTGCGGGTTGCGATCCCAGCCTCTCGATCCTTGCTGAGTTCGTGGCGAGAAAGGCGCCGGGGCACCGCGTCGTTCCCCTGCATAGCCCCAGCGAAGCCGCGCTCCGGGAGTTGGCCAACGGATTCGTTCATGCCGCCGGAGCGCACCTCCCCGGAAACGATCAGAACATCGCGCAGGCGCGCCGAGCCCTCTCTGCCGGCGGCGGAAGGGTCGTGAATTACGCCTCGTGGGAGCAGGGCATCGTCGTTCAAGGAGGCAACCCTAAGATTATCCGCTCAGTGCAGGACCTCGCCCGCGGCGACGTCACCATCGTCAATCGGGACGCCGGTTCCGGCTCGCGGCGGCTCCTCGACGAGGCACTCGCCGCAGCAGGCATACCAACCGCTGGCGTTGCGGGCTACACCCATGAGGTCGAAACCCACATGGCGGTCGCCCGCGCGGTCCAGGCGGGAATTGCCGACGCCGGCATTGCTCTGAGGGCGGTCGCCAGCATCTTCGATCTCGACTTTATCCCACTCGAAGAGGTCCGTTTCGACCTCGTGATTCCTGCGGAGCATCTCGTCCATTCGACGATTCGAGTAATGCTCGACGTCCTGCAGGACCGTCACCTGCGCGCTGACCTCGCTGCCCTTCCCGGTTACGAAGTGTCCCGAACCGGAGCGACTCTCATCGAACTGAAGGCCGCGTAGGTGCCCGGATGACATCACTCCGCAAGGTTTACAGTTTGATCGCAACCGCGATCATGGTCCTGTCGCTCGTCTCCGTTGCGGGCTGCGAAGATGACCGCGGCGATGCGGATGAAGCCACAACCGGCGACATCACCGTGTTCGCCGCTTCGTCTCTTACCGCCGCCTTCGAAGAGATAGGCCAATCGTTTCACGACGCGAATCCCGACGCTACGGCGACGTTCAACTTTGGCGGATCCCAGGACCTCCGCACCCAGCTCGAGCAGGGCGCCAGCGCCGACGTTGTCGCCTTCGCCGACACAAAGCAGATGGACTCCGCCGTCGAATCGGGCGTGGCCAATCGCGACTACACGATCTTCGCCCACAACCACCTGGTCGTGATCGTGCCTGCCGACAACCCGGCCGGAATCAAGTCACTGCAGGACCTTGCTAATCCCGGTGTAAAGCTCGTGTTTGCCAACGCGGACGTGCCCGTTGGTAACTACTCACGCCAGTTCCTCGACAAGGCGTCCGCCGACCCGAAATTAGGCGCCACCTACAAAGACGACGTCCTGGCCAACCTCGTGTCCGAGGAAGCCAACGTCAAGCAGGTCGCTACCAAGGTGCAACTCGGCGAAGCAGACGCCGGGATCGTGTACACCTCGGACGTGACAGCCGAACTAGCGGAGGACGTCGTCATGATCGAGATCCCGGACGCGCTGAACGTCATCGCGGACTACCCGATCTCGCAGACGCTCGTATCCTCCAACGAAATGGCCGCGGCCGCTTTCATCGAATACGTACTCGGCAAGGAAGGGCAGGCCATACTCGAGTCGCACGGCTTCATCCCGGTAGAGCCATGAGCACTCGGGATCGCAGCCGGGCCGTCTCATCTGTGACGGAAATCGCGATCGCGGTCGTACTCTGCGCCATCGTTGTCCTCTTCCTTGGCCTTCCGATCGTCGCCATCCTCGACCTTGCGCTGCGCGACACATCGTTTGTCGACGCTGTTACCTCGTCGCAGGTCACGACCGCCCTGCGCATCAGCCTCATTACAACGACCTTCAGCCTCGTCTGCATCATCCTCGTGGGCACGCCCGTCGCCTATATCCTCTCGCGGTATCGCTTTCCGGGCCGGGACTTCATCGATGCCCTGATCGACCTCCCGATCGTATTGCCGCCGGCCGTGGGCGGAATCGGCCTGCTCATGGCCTTCGGGCGACGCGGGCTGCTCGGAGAATGGCTGGATGACGCCGGGATAACCATCGCCTTCACAATGACGGCCGTGATAATGGCCCAGATCTTCGTTTCCAGCCCCTTCTACATCCGGGCGGCGAAGGCCGGCTTCGACAGCATCGGCCCGGACCTGGAGTCTGTTGCCCACACACTCGGTTCGTCCCGTTTCGAGGCCTTCCGCCGGGTCGCAGTGCCGGTGGCGATGCCCTCGCTGATGGCCGGCGCTGTGATGGCCTGGGCACGTGCTCTCGGTGAGTTCGGCGCCACGATCATGTTCGCCGGAAGCTTCGCCGGCCGTACGCAGACGGTGCCCCTGGCCATCTACCGGGGGCTGGAAACGGGCCTCGACGTGCCCCTTGCGCTGTCCGCAATCCTCATCTTCATCTCGTTCGCGGTCCTCTTCACGTTCCGTCTTCTCACGCGTCGGGCCGTTGTACTCTCGTAACGATTTGCCTCCGCTCCTGGAACTGGACGTCGCGCTAGCGCTCGGCGATTTCACGCTGAAGGCGCAGTTCACCGCCGAGGAGGGGCCGCTGGTGATCATTGGCCCCTCCGGCGCCGGCAAGACCCTCATCCTGCGGCAGATAGCCGGTATCTTGCGCCCCGACAGCGGCCGCATCGCCGTCGGGGGACGGACTCTGTTCGACAGCGCTCAGCGCGTCGACTTGCCCACGCAGGAGCGCAACGTTGGTTATGTGCCCCAGGAGTACGCCCTGTTCCCGCACCTCCCGGTCACGGAGAACATTCGTTACGGCCTCCGTGGCTCCGGTTCTGCAAAGGCCCGTACAGCGGAAATGCTGGAACTGGTCGGACTCGTCGACCAACAGCACCTGCACCCCCGGGACCTGTCCGGCGGCCAGCGGCAGCGCGTTGCTCTTGCGCGCGCCCTCGCTGTCAAGCCGGATTTACTCCTCCTCGACGAACCGTTCTCCGCACTCGACGCGCCGACCCGCGAATCGCTCCCCGAGGAGGTACGGCGCCTGATACAGGCCACAGCCACGCCCGCGATCTCCGTGACCCATGACCGGACAGAAGCGCTGCGCATGGCGAACACCATTGCTGTGCTGATCGACGGCTGCGTTCGCCAGGTCGGCACCCCTTCCGAGGTGTTCGGCGCGCCGGTCAGCGAGGAGGTAGCGGGGTTCGTCGGCGTCGAGACGATCGTCGCCGGGTACGTGGCATCGGTGGGCGACGGCGTCCCGGTCACCGAGGTGGCTGGCCAACTCGTCCAGGGAGGCGCCGGCGTTGCCGAAGGGGACGCCGTGTTCGTCTGCATCCGGCCGGAGGATGTCGTCCTCAACCCGGCCGCAGCAGGGACCACGAGCGCTCGCAACCACCTGCCTGCCCGCGTGACCGCGGTCGTCCCGTCCGGCCCCTACTTAAGAGTCCGCCTGGACGCCGGGTTCCCGATCGTCTCTCTTATCACGAAGCACGCCGCGGAAGACCTTGCCGTCGCGCCGGGCGCTGAGTTGGCCGTCAGCTTCAAGGCGTCAGCCGTCCATCTGATCCGGCGCTGAGGGGTTCGGCGCGTTATCGGGGGTGCGCCTGCTCCAAACCAACAGCGCCACCCTCGACAGGACGCAGCTCGCCTGCGGGCGGCACCGGCTCCGCCTGCGCTTCCACCGCGTGTGTGCGCCGCAACGGCTGTTCCTTCATGAACAGGGCGACCACGACCGCCGACATCAAGACGAACGCGCTCAGAAGGAAGGCGTCGGTTATGCCATCTGCAAGCGAAGTCCGCACCGCGAGCATCGTCTGTTCGAACAACACCTGGCCGTCAGCACCGAAGCCCTGGAATGCCGTTTGCAATTGACCAAGCGCCTGGGCGTTAAGGAGGAACTGGGGGTCATCGAGCGCCTCCGCCAATTCCGGCTGTGCGACCACGGCCTGCGGCGCGGAACTCTCCACGCCATCGTGGTAGGTGCGCTGGATGACCGTGAACATCACCGCTACTCCCATCGTTCCGCCGACGGACCTCAGGAACTGCATCGCCGACGTGGAACTGCCGAGAACCCGGTACGGGACAGCGTTCTGGACCGCGAGCATGAAGGTCGGCATCGACGCGCCAAGCCCGATACCGAAGACGATCATCGCGAGGGTGACGTCTTGCCGGGACGAATCGACATCAAGCCGCGACATCACCAGCATCCCGGCCACCATCACGATCAGTCCGCCGATCCCGAGCAGTCGATACTTGCCCAGGCGCGACATCACCTGACCGGCGATGGCGCTGGCGATGGCCATCGTGATCATCATCGGCATCGTCACCAGCCCGGAATTGGTGGCGGAGGAGCCTATTACGCCCTGGACGAACAGTGGAATGTAGAAGAGACTCCCCATCATTGCGAAGCCCGTAACCAAAGTCACGATTGCCGACACAGTGAAGATCCGCATCTTGAAGAGAGACATCTGGATGATCGGCTCCTCGGCCTTCAGTTCCCACCACGTGAATGCGGCCAGAGCTGCGGCGGCCCACGTCAGGAGGCCGATGATCTCCGGCGACACCCAGGCGTAGCGGCTTCCGGCCCAGGAGAACGCGAGGAGCAGCGGCACCACGCCCGCACAGAGTAGCGCGGCTCCGAGGTAGTCGATCTTCGCTTTACCCGAAGGCCGGAGGTGCGGCATGCCGAAGAAGAGCACGGCAAGGGCCACGATCCCGAGCGGGATGTTGATGTAGAAGACCCAGCGCCAGCTCGCGTGATCCGTCAGCGTCCCACCGATTAGCGGGCCGAGGACGCTCGCCACGGCGAACACGCCAGACATCAACCCCATCCAGCGGGCGCGCTCCGAGGGCGCGAAGACGTCACCGACGATTGCGAAAGCGATCCCCATGATCATGCCGGCGCCGAAACCCTGGATGATGCGGAAGGCGATCAGTTGCTCGACGCTCTGCGATAAGCCGCACAGGGCAGACCCGATCAGCAGGACGACGATCCCGGCCATGTAGAACGGCTTGCGTCCGTACAAGTCGGACAGCTTGCCCACGATCGGGACTGTCGTTGTGGAAGCGAGCAGGAAGGCGGTCCCCACCCACGAGAACAGCCCGAAGCCGCCAAGGTCCGCAATGACCTGCGGCATCGAGGTTGCGACCACCGTCTGGTCCATCGCTGCGGTGAAAAGGCCAAGCATTGTGCCCGCCATGACGAGCACCTTGGTGCGGTTATCCAGCTCGGCGATCGGGCGCATGCCCGCGGACTCCATTACGCCCCTCCTTCAACCGCGTCCTCGCGGTCGATGGCGTCGTATGCGTCGCTCAAATCCCTGAGCCCGACGACAACGCGCTGCAGTGCAGGGGCATCCAGCTCCTCGAAGACGCGGTCGATCCGCTCGCGGAACCGGCTCTCCATCTCGCCCACAGTGCGGGCACCGAAGTCGCTCAACTCGTGCACCACGCGGCGCCGGTCTTCCTGGTCCTGGACGCGCTCGATCAGTCCGTGCTGCGCGAGCCTGTCCATGATCCTCGTTAGCGTCGATGGCGTGACGCCGAGCCGCTGAGCCAGCGCTCCGGCAGCGAGTCCGGGCTCGCCCCTGAGGATGAACAACACCCGAAGCTGGGTAACGGAAAGGCCGAGAGTGGCCCATTCCTCGAGCCGGCCGGGGTCGGACCGCGCGATCAAGCTGCCAAAGAGGCGGAAGACTTCTTGCTTGAGGTCCGTGCGAGAATCGGTAATAGTTGTCATGATTGCAACTTTTGACCTGAGGCGAAGTATAGCACAGGCGGTGATACGATTCCGTCCGTGACCGCGGAGTTTGAATCGGCAACAGAAAACACTGTCCTAAAGGACCTGATGATCGCCCGAATCGAGGCCGAGGGAGGGATCTCGTTCCGCGACTTCATGGCCATGGCGCTATACGAACCGCACCATGGCTACTACACCAGCGAGCGCGAGAAGATGGGCCGCGATGGCGACTACCTCACCAGCCCCGAGGTCAGCCCCCTCTTCGGCGCGATGGTCGGCCGCCAGCTCCGCGAGATGTGGCAGCTCCTGGGCAACCCGGACCCGTTCACGGTCGTCGAGTGCGGCGCGGGGAACGGCACGCTCGCCCGCGACATCCTGTCGTGGGCCCACCGCGCCGCGCCGGAACTCCACGGCGTCACCCGATACGTCATCGTCGAATTGAGCGAGAAATTACGCAGCCGACAGGCAGCCCGCCTTCAGGCAGAGGGTCTTGGCGAGCGCGTGACATGGGACGCGCCAATCCCGAAAGGCGTGACCGGATGCATCCTATCCAACGAGCTGCTGGACGCGATGCCCGTGCACCGGGTAAGCGTCGAAGGCGGCCAACTGCACGTGGTATTCGTGACGTGGGACGGCTCGCAGTTCAGGGAGGAACTGCGCGAGCCAGCCGACGCCGTCGTCGACTACTTCGAGCGGCTCGGTCGGCCTCCCGGCGAGGGCTGCAAGGCTGAGGTCAACCTCGCCGCTGTGGAATGGACGCGCGAGGCGGCGGAAGCGCTGGCGGAGGGGTTCGTGGTCACCTTTGA
>Ga0208685_1000122_pt1 | contig 30423 bp, 29 predicted proteins | sample EasRivMeERMLT890_FD_187533 | JGI IMG/M metagenome (GOLD analysis project Ga0208685, IMG submission 187533) | Soil microbial communities from meander-bound floodplain in the East River, Colorado, USA - East River MetaG ERMLT890 (SPAdes) (version 2) | ecosystem: Environmental > Terrestrial > Soil...
ATGTCCTGCGCCCAGTCGAGCGCGGACCGGCACCATTGCTGCTTCTTCGGACGCAGCTGGGCGCGCTGGCGTATGGTTCCGATGCGCAGCCCGTAGACCTGCTGGTCGGTGGGAGTGGTCGAATAAATCGGCGTGCCGCATTCGGGACAGAAGCCCTGCATGCGCTTGTTCCCGCTCTCGGCCGTCTTGATGTAGGTCTTCAGCTTTCCGCTCAACTTGAACCCGTCCTTCGGAGCAGGGACGACCACCCGGTACGCCGACCCCGTGAGGTGCTGGCAATCCGTGCAGTGGCAGATCGAGACCTTTTCCGGATCGATATCCGCCGTGAAGGTAACGTTGCCGCAGTGGCAGCCGCCGTCGATTTTCATGTCCCGCTCCCCCAATAAGGAAATCACGACTCTCCACAATCAATGATAATGCGCCGATGCCATTGATAACTCGACATCTTCCGGCGGAGGCCGACACCCTTGCGTTCGGTGCCGAGCTGGCCCCTCATCTCCAGCCCGGCCTGGTCATCTACCTCTCCGGCGAGCTGGGAGCGGGCAAGACCACCCTTGCCCGGGGCATCCTCCGGGCGCTCGGATATGACGGACGGGTAAAGAGCCCGTCGTTCGCCCTGGTTGAACCTTATCTACTTTCTAGGTTATACTTGTATCACTTTGATTTTTATCGGTTCACTGATCCACGTGAATTGGGGGAGGCCGGCTTCAGGGAGTACTTCAGTCCCGAAACGGTTTGCCTCGTGGAGTGGCCGGAGAACGCCGCGGGTGTGGTGCCCCCGGCGGACATCCGAATCCAGCTGACGGCAGCTGGGTCGGGGAGACAACTGCAGATCGACGCCGACACGGAGGCGGGCAGGCGTTGTTTGGAGCACCTGAAGCACTGAGTACCGTCCTGGGCCGCGCGCTGGCACGGCCTCTCCTCTCGCTCACACTCGTTTTCCCTGCAGCAGGCTTCCTGGCCGGAATGACCGCCCCGGCGGCGGCGCAGTCCGGCACCCAGATCGTCGCCGCGCGCGCATGGCCGGCGCCGGACTACACGCGGATCACGCTGGAAAGCCAGGAGCAGCTCAAGTACACGGTGCTGACCTTGAAGGATCCCGAGCGCCTGGCGGTGGATCTCGAGGACATCGAAGTCACCCCTGCTCTCACTGCGCTGCCGGAGAAGATCGGTTCAAGCGACCCTTACATCAAGGGCATGCGCATCGGGCGCCCCAAGCCGGGAGTGGTGCGCCTGGTGTTTGACCTCAAAAGTGAGATCAAGCCGCAGGTCTTCACGCTGGCGCCGATCGGCGACTACGGCCACCGCCTGGTGATCGACGTCTACCCCCTGGAGCCGCCCGACCCGCTGCTCGTATTCCTGGACAAGCTTCAGTCGCAGGGCGAGGACGGTGCCGCACCCGCCACCCCCGGGTCCGCAAGCCGTGCGCCAGCAGTCCGGCCTGCGCCCGCGCGCCCCGACGCCGCACGCCTCATCATCGTCGTGCTCGATCCCGGCCACGGCGGGGAGGATCCGGGCGCCCTGGGCCGCCGCGGCACGCACGAGAAGAACGTGACGCTCGCCATCGCGCAGAAGCTGAAGGCGCGCATCGACAAGGAGCCCAACATGCGCGCGGTGCTCACCCGCGACAGCGACTATTACCTGCCGCTGCAGACGCGCGTGGAGAAGGCGCAGCGGGTGCGCGCGGATCTCTTCGTCTCGATTCATGCCGACGCCTTCATCCGCCCGCACGCGCGCGGGGCTTCGGTTTTCGCGCTCTCGGAGAAAGGTGCGACCTCGGCCGCGGCGAGCTGGCTTGCCAACCGCGAGAACGCCGCCGACCTGATCGGGGGCGTGAATCTCCAGGGCAAAGACCGCTATCTCAAGATGACGCTTGCCGATCTCTCGCTCACGGCGCAGATCAACGACAGCCTGAAGGCCGGGCGGGCAGTGCTGGCCGAATTGGGCGGCATCAACGATCTGCACAAGTCCGATGTCGAGCAGGCGGGCTTCGCGGTGCTGAAGGCGCCTGACATCCCGTCGATCCTGGTAGAGACCGCCTTCATCAGCAATCCGGACGAGGAACTGAGGCTGCGGAGCCCCGCCTACCAGAACAAGGTTGCGGAGGCGATCTTCAACGGGATCAAGCGCTACTTCGCGAAGAACCCGCCGCTCGCGCGGGATCGCATCGCGCAGCTCCAGTGAAGCACTTGAACCCGCTCCGTCTCGTTCCAGCAGCTCTCGGTCTTACCCTCCTCCTCTCAGCTTTCCCCACCGCCGCCGACGTATCCGGCAAGGTGGTGTCCGTGCATGACGGCGATACGCTCACGGTCGTCATCGACCACCGGCAGGTGCGAGTACGGTTGATCGAAATCGACGCGCCCGAGCTGCGCCAGCCGTTCGGAACGCGCTCGCGGCAGTCGCTGTCGAGTCTTTGCTTCGGAAAGATGGCATCGCTCGACGTTCGCGGCCACGACCGCTATAACCGGACGCTCGCCCGGGTCTCCTGCGCCGGTGCGGATGCGAACGCCGAGCAGGTGCGCCGGGGCTATGCATGGACCTTCGTTCGATATGCCCGGCCGGATTCGCCGCTCTTCTCGCTCGAGAAAGAGGCGCGCACCGCCCACCGCGGCTTGTGGCAGGACCCCTACCCCGTCGCTCCCTGGGATTGGCGACGCAGCGTCCGTGAGTCCTCCCGCGCCAGCTATTTCGGCGCGGGATCCTAACTGCTAAGATTCCCGCATGAGAGCCCGGCTGATCCTCGCAGTGATCGTGGCGCTGTTCGTGAGCGCCTCGTATTTCATGCAGTCGAGCCACAACCCGATCACTGGGGAGACTCAGCGCGTTGCGCTTTCGCACGAGCAGGAGATTGCGCTCGGCCTTCAGTCCGCTCCCCAGATGGCCGCGCACTTCGGCGGGATCACGCGCAACGAGAGGGCATCCGCACTCGTCAAGACCATCGGCCACCGGCTGGTCGCCCAGTCGGTGGCGGCGAAGTCCCCTTACCGGTTTTCGTTCCACGTGCTGGCGGACTCGAAGACCATCAATGCATTCGCACTTCCGGGGGGCCCGATCTTCATCACGGAGGGCTTGCTCCGGCTGCTGCACACCGAGGGCGAGGTGGCGGCGGTGCTGGGCCACGAGATCGGCCATGTCGTCGCGCGCCACGGCGCGGAGCACCTCGCGAAGCAGCAGCTCACGCAGGGTCTCGTCGGTGCGGTCGCCGTAGGCAGCGGGGACTACGGCACGGCACAGATGGCGCAGGCCGTCGGCAGCCTCCTCAATATGAAGTACGGACGCGACGACGAGCTCGAGTCGGACGCCCTCGGCGTGCGGATCATGGCGGAAGCAGGTTACGACCCGCGCTCGATGCTTCGGGTGATGGAGGTGCTGGCAAGCGCTTCATCGGGTGCGCGCCAGCCCGAGATGCTCTCCACGCATCCGGACCCCGGCAACCGCAAGGAGCGCATCCAAGCCGAGATCGCAAAGCGCTTTGCGTCCGGTATCCCGGAAGGTCTCACGCGCTGAATCAGCGGCCGCCAGTCGCAATCTTCGCCGTAAGCTGTGGCCCGGTAGGACCAGCTACTACGATTGACAACACAAAAATCGATCGAGGGCGTAATGCGAATATCACACTGGCCGCTGATTGTGACGCTTGGGCTACTGCTTGCGGCGGGCAGCGTGCATGCCCAGCCAGCGTACCCGAGCCGGCCGATCCGGTTGATCGTGCCATTCCCGCCGGGCGGCGGCGCCGACATCGTGGCGCGTGTCATGGCGCAGAAGGTTACCCAATCGTTTGGAGTGTCGGTGGTCGTGGACAATCGCCCGGGCGCAGCCGGGATGATCGGAACCGAGATCGCAGTGAGGGCGAACGCCGACGGCCACACCATGATCGTGGTCGAGGGCGGTTACGCGGCAAACGCGGCAGTCTACAAGCTGAACTACGATCCGCTGAGCGACCTGGTTCCGATTGCGCTGATTGGCGAGACCGGCTTCATCGTGACGCTCCATCCGTCGGTTCCGGTCAAGAGCATCAAGGAACTGATTGCGTATGACAAGGCGAATCCGGGAAAGCTCCACTTCGGCAGCGGCGGCACCGGCAGCAGCAACCACCTCGTCACCGAACTTTTCAACCAGATGGCCGGCACCCGGTTGACGCACGTGCCGTTCAAGGGCATCGGACTCGCACTCAACGATCTGCTCGGCGGTCAAATCCAGCTCATCTTCGGGGGGATGCCCCCGATGATCCCGCACATCAAAGCCAACCGGCTGCGCGGCATTGCCGTGACGACCGCCAAACGTTCCAGCGCCGCGCCCGATGTTCCGACCGTAGGCGAAACCGTCCCCAATTACGAAGCGCCGCAGTGGTTCGCAATCCTGGGTCCCAAAGCGCTTCCGAATGACGTCGTCGCGCGCTGGAACAGGGAGATCGATCGCGTCGTGCAATTGCCTGACGTGAAGGAGCGCATGTCGGGCGAAGGCCTGACGCCCGGGGGCGGATCGCCGGAACGCCTGCGCGAAGTGCTCGAGCGCGAAATCGCGAGGTGGCAGAAGGTAGTCAGGGCCGCAAACATCAAGCCAGGCAGTTGACCGTCACGCCTTGAGGGCGACCAGCACCTCGTCCAGCATCTTCTTCGCGTCGCCGAAGAGCATGCGGTTGTTCTCTTTGTAGAAGAGCGGATTGTCCACGCCCGCGTAGCCGGACGCCATGCTGCGCTTCATCACGATCGAAGTCTTGCCCTTCCACACTTCGAGTACCGGCATGCCGGCGATCGGGCTCGTCGGATCGTCCTGGGCCGCAGGGTTCACGATGTCGTTGGCGCCAACGACCATGGCGACGTCGGTATCCGGAAAATCCGCGTTGATCTCGTCCATCTCCATCACGATGTCGTAAGGCACCCTGGCTTCCGCCAGCAGCACGTTCATGTGGCCGGGCATACGGCCCGCCACCGGGTGGATGCCGAAGCGCACATTGACGCCCTTCTCGCGCAGGAACTTGGTGATCTCGTAGACGGCGTGCTGGGCCTGCGCCACCGCCATGCCGTAGCCCGGCACGATAATGACGTTCTTCGCGTTGAGCAGGAGCTCCGCGGTCTCGGCCGCAGAAATCGGGAAGACTTCGCCGGTCGGCTGCGCGCCGGTGCCCGCCGACGCACTGCTTTCGGTGCCAAATCCGCCCGCGATCACCGCAAGGAAGTGGCGATTCATCGCGCGGCACATGATGTACGAAAGGATGGCGCCGCTCGAGCCCACCAGCGCGCCGGTGACGATCAACAGGTCGTTCGAAAGCATGAACCCGGTCGCCGCCGCCGCCCATCCCGAGTAGCTGTTCAGCATCGAGATCACCACCGGCATGTCCGCGCCGCCGATCGCCATTACCATGTGTATGCCGAATAAGAGCGCGATGACCGTCATGACGATGAGCGGTGTCATGCCGTCTGCCAGGGAATGCGAGTTGATGAAGCGCCAGCCGAACCAGAGCACCACGATCAAGCCGGCAAGATTGATCCAGTGGCGCGCGGGCAGGAGCATGGGCTTGCCGCTGATCTTGGCCGAGAGCTTGCCGAACGCGATCACCGATCCCGAAAAGGTCACCGCGCCGATCAGCACGCCGATGTAGATCTCCAGCTCGTGGATCGTCTTCTCCGCGCCTTTGAAGTGGGCGGACGCCGCGGGATCGATGTAGTTGGCGAACCCGACCAGCACCGCGGCGAGACCTACCAGGCTGTGCATCAGCGCGACGAGCTCGGGCATCTGCGTCATCTTGACGAAGCGCGCGGCGTAGATGCCGATGGTCGCACCCACCAGCATCGCCACGATGATCCACGGGTAGCCCGCGGCAGTGACGTTCGGCCCCGACACCGTCGCCAGCACCGCGATGACCATGCCGAGCATGCCGTAGAGGTTGCCGCGCCGGGACGTCTCGGGATTGGAAAGCCCCCCGAGGCTCAGGATGAAGAGAATCGTCGCGCCGAGGTAGGAGACGGTGACGAGGGTCGCAGACATGGCTCGCCTCCCCTCCCTACCTGCGGAACATCTGCAGCATGCGCTGGGTCACCGCGAAGCCGCCGAACATGTTGATCGCGACGAGCGCAATGCTGACCACGGCCAGGCCGATGATCCAGCTCTCGGGCCGGTCGGCCGCCTCCGAAATCGGGGGCGCCACCTGCACCAGTGCGCCGATCGCGATGATGCTGCTGATCGCGTTGGTCACGCTCATGAGCGGCGTGTGCAGCGCGGGCGTCACATTCCAGATCACCATATAGCCCACGAAGCAAGCGAGTATGAACACCGTGAAGTGGGCGAGAAACGCCGGCGGCGCGTAGGCGCCGATGAACCAGAAGGCTGCCGCCGCCACGAGGAAGAAGATCGCGGTCGCCTTGAGCGGCATCGGGGCGCCCGCTGCGCCGTGTCCGTGCGCCTTGGCCGGCGCCGGCACGACGGGCTTCGCGGCGGCCGGAGCTGCAGGCGTTGCCGAAAGCTTGGGCGCAGGCGGCGGCCAAGTGATCTTGCCTTCCTTCACCACTGTCGTGCCGCGGATCACCTCGTCTTCCATGTTGACGTTGATGGCCCCGTCCTTCGCCTTGCACAGCTCCTCGGTGAGGCGCAGAAGGTTCGTCGCGTAGAGCGTGCTCGACTGCCGGGCGAGGCGGCTCGGCAGGTCGGTATAGCCGATGAGCGTGACGCCGTGCTTGACCACCACCTTGCCCGGCTCGGTCAGCTCGCAGTTGCCGCCCTGTTCGGCAGCCAGGTCCACGACGACGCTCCCGGGGTTCATCGAGCGAACCATCTCGGCGGTGATCAATTTGGGGGCTGGCCTGCCTGGAATGAGCGCGGTGGTAATGATGATGTCCACCTCCTTCGCCTGCCGGGCGAAGGTCTCGCGCTGGGCCTTCTGGAAGCCCTCGCTCATCACCTTGGCGTAGCCGCCGACACCGGTGCCTTCTTCCTGGTAATCGACGCCAACGAACTCGCCACCCATCGATTTCACCTGGTCGGCCACTTCCGGCCGCGTGTCGTTGGCGCGCACAATGGCCCCGAGACTCGACGCCGTCCCGATCGCCGCGAGACCCGCGACGCCGGCGCCGATTATGAAAACCTTGGCCGGCGGCACCTTGCCCGCGGCCGTGATCTGGCCAGTGAAGAAGCGCCCGAAGTGATGCGCCGCCTCGATGACGGCGCGGTAGCCGGCGATGTTGGCCATGGAAGAAAGCGCATCGAGCTTCTGCGCGCGCGAGATGCGCGGCACGCTGTCCATCGCCAGCACCGTCGCTTTCTTCGCCGCGAGCTGCTGCATGAGCTCCGGGTTCTGCGCCGGCCAGATGAAGGAGACGAGCGCGCCGCCTTCGCGCATCAGGCCGACCTCGTCAGTGCTAGGGCCCCGCACCTTGAAGACGATGTCGGACATCGCCCACAGCCGTCCCGCGTCGCCGACGATCTCGGCGCCCGCCGCGCGATACGCGTCGTCGCTGAAGTTCGCTGCTTCACCGGCACCGCTTTCGACGGCGACCTTGAAACCGAGCTTGATGAGCTTCTCGACGACTTCGGGAACCGTGGCGACGCGCCGCTCACCTGCGGCTGTCTCTCGTGGCACCCCTATGATCTGAGGCATGAACTCCCCTTCTTCACTGCGACTGGATGTCGACCGCCGGATGATACCAAGTCAACCTGGGATATCGTGTAATTGCGAACAGGCGAACCTAGGAGCGATTGATCCAGATCAATTCTTGAACCCGTAGAGCCGCGAGGGATTGTCCACGAGGATCTTCTTCCGCAACGTTTCGTCCTGCGTCCAGTCGGCGACGGTGTCGAGGAGCTTGCCCTCATCCGGGAAATTCTTCTTGAACGACGGGTGCGGCCAGTTGCTCGCCCACACCATGCGCTCGGGCGCAGCTTTGATCAGCTCCTTCGCAATGCGGGCCTTGTCCGAGTACGCCGGCGGGCCGCTCTTCGAGCCGTAATACGGCCCCGATAGCTTGACCCAGCAGCGGCCGCCCGCGAGAAACGTCATCATCGTGCGCCAGCTCTTGTCGGCGAAATCCACGTCGGCGTCGAAGCGCCCCATGTGGTCGATCACCAGGTCGCACGGCAGCATCGAGAGCATCGCCTCGCGCTCGCCGATCTCGCGCGATTCGCACTGCAACTGCACGTGCCAGCCAAGGGCCGCGACCCGCGCTGCCATCTTAGGCATCGTGTCCCACGTCAGCACGCCGCCCATCATGTGGTAGCGCACTCCGCGGATGCCGAGCTTCGTCAGCCGCTCGAGCTCCAAATCCGGAACAGCCGGATCCACGATCGCCACCCCGCGCGCCGCATCGCCAAGCTTCCCCATCGCCTCCAGCGTGCAGGTGTTATCGGTGCCGTAGGCCGACGGCTGCACGATGACAGCGCGCGTGAGACCCAGGCGATTCTGGAGCTCGCGGTAGAGGGCGAGCGTGCCGGGCTGGCTCGGATGGCTTGCGCTCGCGCGCATGTCATAGCCCGGCTCGTAGATGTGCAGGTGCGTATCGCACGCGCCCGGCGGCGTCGCCAGCCGTGGCGCCGACACCGGAGTGTCATGACTCATGGCTTTACGGCGCGGAGGAAATCTGTGCGGGCCTTGGCGCCCGCCATGAGGAAAGAAAGGTCCGAGCCGGAAAGAATCATGCGCATGCCCATCTGGATGTACTTCTCCATGAGCTTGGGCTCGTAGACGCCGCCCATGCCCGGGTGCTTGCCGTGCTTCGCGCACGCGGCGATGACCGTCTTGTACGCATTCTCCACCTTGGGATCCGTGAACTGGCCGGGGATGCCCATTTCCGCACACAGGTCGTTGGTTCCGATCAGCAGCACATCCACGCCGGGTATCTGCGCGATGGCGTCGGCGTTCGCGATGGCCTTCGGCGTCTCGAGCATGACGACGACGAGGGTCAGGTCGTTCACCAGCTTCGTGCCCTCGCCCACCGGCACGCTGCGGAATCCGAGCTGCGGCTGCGCGCCGGCGACCGAGCGGTGGCCGAGCGGGGGATAGCGGCACGCCCGGGCAATGCGCTGCGCCTCCTCGACCGTGTCGACGTGCGGAGCGACGATCCCCTGGGCGCCGTTATCGAGCAGGCGTGACGCGTGGTAGTGCTCGTGTCCCGGCACCCGCACGATGGGCGTGATGCCGGCGCCGAGCGACGCCATGGCGAGCTGCGAAGCCATGTCCACGTCGAGCGAGCTGTGCTCCATGTCGATGAAGAGCCAGTCGAAGCCGCAGGTCTTCGCGATGGTCGCGATGTCCACGGTGCGTGCCTGCCGCGCGCCCATGCCGAGCGCGAGCTCCCCGGCGGCGAGCCGTTTCTTGGTCTGATTGGTGGCGGGATCCATGATCGTTCCAGGCGTGAAAGACGGGAGCGCGCATTGTAGCAGCGCAGGGTGACCCTGATGCCTTTCGCAGATCCTGCGCGATGCTATGCTATCCGCATCCCCGACCCGCATTGGAGAGTCACATGAAGCTGATCGTGCGCACGTTCCTCATGCTCGCCGCGGCCTGCGCTGCGGCCGTTTCCGGCGCGCAGCAGTACCCCGCCAAGCCGGTGCGAGTGCTCGTCGGCTACGCGCCGGGCGGGGCGACCGACATCAACGCGCGTATCGTGGCGCAGAAGCTCACGGAAATGTGGGGCCAGCAGGTCGTGGTCGAGAACCGGCCCGGGGCGAGCGGGACCATTGCGGCGGAGTTGGTGGCAAAGGCTCCTCCCGACGGCTACCTGCTGCTGGTTGCGCCTCAGACGAGCGTCGTGGCCGCTCCCCTTATTTTCCGCCGGGTCGGCTTCGACACGATGCGGGATTTCGCGGCGCTCTCCATCGTCGGCTCCACCCCGCTGCTGCTCGTCGTGCACCCCTCGCTTCCGCCCCGGACCTTCAAGGAGTTCACCGGATTCCTGAAGGCCAACGCCGCCAACCTGAGCTACGCGACGGGGGGTGTCGGCTCGACGCCGCATTTCGCGGCCGAGCTGCTGAGCCTCTCGCTCGGCGTCAAGATGGTCCACGTCCCCTACAAGGGCGAGAACCCAGCCGTTGCCGACATCATCGGCGGCCAGATTCCACTCATGTTCTCGAACATCTCCGCTGTGCTGCCGTTCGTCAAGGCCGGCCGCGTGCGGGCGCTCGCCATCACCAGCCCGAAGCGCTCGCCGCTCGCGCCGGAGTACCCCACCGTCGCCGAGTCCGGCTTCCCGGATTTCGACGTCGCGACCTGGTCGGGGCTGTACGCGCCCTCGGCCATCAACCGCGAGCTCGGCGCGCGCATCAGCGGCGACGTTGCCAAGGCGGTGCGGATGCCGGACGTGAAGGAGCGGATGGCGAACCAGGGCATAGACCCCGTCGGCAGCACGCCGGAAGCGCACCTGGCCTACGTCAAGACCGAGTTCGTCCGCATCGGCCGCATCGCCCGCGAAGCCAATATTCGAGCCGATTAGTGATCGTTATAATTCGGGGATGAGCAGCATCCGCGTTCTCCCCGAACTGCTGGTAAGCCAGATCGCCGCCGGGGAAGTCGTCGAACGCCCCGCCTCCGCCCTCAAGGAAGTGCTGGAAAACAGCCTCGACGCCGGCGCGCGTGGAATCGAAGTCCAGCTCGCTGGCGGCGGCACCAAGCTCATCAAGGTGACGGACGACGGCGCCGGCATTCCGCGGGAGGAGCTGCCACTCGCCCTCGCCCGCCACGCGACCAGCAAGATCACCTCGCTCGACGACCTGGAGCGCGTCGCAAGCCTCGGGTTTCGCGGCGAGGCGCTGGCGAGCATCGCTGCGGTCTCGCGGCTCACGCTGACTAGCCGACGCAGCGGCGAGAAGCACGCGTGGACCGTCACCGCCAGCGGCGCCGCGGTCACGAAAGCAACGCCGGCGCCGCTCGCCGCTGGAACCAGCATCGAGGTGCGCGACCTTTACTTCAATACGCCGGCCCGCCGCAAGTTCCTCAAGTCGGAGGCGACCGAGTACGCGCACTGCGAAGAGGCGTTTCGGCGCATCGCGCTTTCGCGCCCGGATGTCGCCTTCACGCTGCAGCACAACGGGCGTAACCGCTACCACCTCAAGCCGCAGCCCCTGCGTGGCCGCATCGGCGCCGTGCTCGGTGAGGAGTTCCACGCGGGCGCCCTCCAGCTCGACGAATCGAGCGCCGGGCTGCGGCTCCACGGCGCGGCGGGCCTTCCGGCGCACGCGCAAGCAAGCCGCGATGCGCAGTATTGCTTCGTGAACGGGCGCTTTGTGCGCGACCGCCTGATCGCGCACGCCATCCGCCAGGCCTATCAGGACGTTTTGCATCACGAGCAGCATCCCTCATTCGTGCTGTTTCTCGAGATCGATCCCGCGCTGGTCGACGTCAACGTGCACCCCACCAAGTCGGAGGTGCGCTTCCGCGATGCGCGCGGCATCCACCAGTTCGTCTTCCACGCGTTGAACAAGTCGCTTGCCGGCGCGGTTGCAGGTGCCACGGCCGAACGGAGCCACGCCGCGGCGCCCGCCCCGGCGTTCACCGCCCAGCCGGCACGCCAGGCGGCCATGGCTTTGGCGGCGGCGGAGCCGTCGGCCTTTTACGAGACTCTGTTCGGGCGGCCGGAGCCCGCCGCACCTCTGCCGGATGAGCAAGAGGCGCCGCTCGGCTTCGCGCTCGCGCAGCTTTCCGGGGTCTATGTGCTCGCGCAGAACCGCCATGGGCTCGTGATCGTGGACATGCACGCCGCCCACGAGCGCATCATGTACGAACGCCTGAAGGGCGCACTCGATCAGCGCGAGATACCAATGCAGCCGCTGCTGGTGCCCGTGACTTTCGCCGCCGAGGCGCTCGACGTGGCGACCGTGGAAGAGCACGCCGACGTGCTGCGCACCATCGGCTTCGACATCGCCGCCGCTTCGCCCACCTCGCTCATCGTGCGGGCCATTCCGGCGCTCCTCGCCGATGCCGACGCCCGCCGCCTCGCGTCAGACGTGCTGCGGGAAGTCCGCGAGTACGGAGCGACCCGCGTCCTCACCGAGCGCGGCAACGAGCTGCTGGCATCCATGGCGTGCCACGCCGCGGTGCGCGCGAACCGCAAGCTGACGGTCCCCGAGATGAACGGCCTGCTGCGCGAGATGGAGGCGACCGAGCGCTCCGGCCAGTGCAATCACGGCCGCCCTACCTGGCACCAGGTCACCCTCGCAGAGCTCGACAAGCTGTTCATGCGAGGGAGGTGATGCGTGGTGGGTAGGGCAAGACCCAGGTCGAAGCCAAGGAGGCCCGCGAAGCGGCGGACAACGAAGAAGCGCGCCCAACCTGCGGCGAGGGCCAAACCCTCGTCCAAGCCCTCCTCCTCCGCCACTCATCACCCATCACCGGCCGTCGAGCAGCCGTCCACTCGTCACTCGTCACTCGTCACTCGTCACCGAGCAAAATCGCCCCCAGCGATTTTGCTGATGGGGCCGACAGCGAGCGGCAAGACCGCGGTGGCCCTGCGCCTCGCGCGCGAGCTGCCGTGCGAGATCATCAGCGTGGACTCGGCGCAGGTCTACAAGGGTATGGACATCGGCACGGCCAAGCCGGAGGCTGCCCTGCTGCGCGAGGCGCCGCACCATCTGATCGACATCATCGAGCCGCACGAGCGCTACTCCGCCGCGCGCTTTCGCGACGACGCGCTCGCGCTGATGCGCGAGATTACCGAGCGCGGCCGTATCCCGCTGCTGGTGGGCGGCACCATGCTCTACTTCCAGGCGCTCGTCGAGGGCTTGAACGAGCTGCCGGAGGCAGACCCCATGATCCGGCTCATGATCGACACCATGGCCGGGGAGCAGGGCTGGCCCGCGCTGCATGCGCGGCTCGCGCGCGTGGATCCCGAGACCGCGGCGCGGCTCGAGCCGAACGACGCCCAGCGCATCCAGCGCGCGCTGGAGATCTATTACGTCACGAACAAGCCGGTTTCGGAGCTCCTGAAGAAGCCCAAGTACGTCTATTTCCCCTACACTCCGCTCAAGGTGTCTCTTGTTCCCGGCGACCGCGAGGTGCTGCACGAGCGCATCGCGCAGCGCTTCGAGGACATGCTCGAGGCAGGGCTGGTGGCGGAGCTGAAGCGGCTGCGCGAGGAATATGCGCTCGAGCCCGGCATGCCGTCGATGCGCTGCGTCGGCTACCGCCAGGCGTGGGAGCACATCGAAGGCCGGATCGGCGCCGAGGCGCTGCGCGAGCAGGGCATCGCCGCCACCCGCCAGCTCGCCAAGCGCCAGCTCACCTGGCTGCGGGCGATGGAAGGCGTGACCGAGTTCGATTGCCTGTCGGAGGACGTCGCCGGCCTGGTGCTCGAGTATATCCGCCGAGAGCTCGAAGCCCTGCTGGTGAGCTAGATTCCCGCCTCCGCGGGAATGACATCCCTATCTGCGGAGTGCGGTCATGTCGCGCAGGCGGTCCGCCCCGGCCTTGAGCAGCGACACCGCAAAGACCGGATTGGTCTTCACCATGTTCAGGAAATCGCCACGGTTGATCGACAGCAGGTCGCAGTCGGTCTCCGCGACGGCGGTGGCGGCGCGCGGGGACTGATCGACAAGGGCCATTTCGCCGAAGATCCCGCCGGGCCCGACCCACTCGACAAGCTTGTTCTTGATGGTGATGGCGACCCGGCCCGACAGCACGATGTACATGAACGCCCCGGTCTCGCCCTCGTTCATGATGACCTTGTTGAGCGGGCAATGCTGGGGCGGGCGGTGCTGGGTCGCCACCATCAGGCCCTTCAACAGCTTGTCGTCGAACAGCCGGCGCGTGCGCGCGCCGTCGGAGGCGTCGAGCGCCTTGCTCATGGACAGCATGGTGACGGTCAGGCGCAGGCGGTTGATGAGGATGTTCATCAGCATGAGCGCGAACTCGGGCATCCTCTGGATCGCCAGCTGGAACTGCTTGCCGTCGAGCGATACCACGCGGCATGCGGTGCGGGCGGTCGCCGTGGCGCTGCGCGGCAGCTGGCTGATCGCCGCCATCTCGCCAAAGATCTCTCCGGCCTTCACGACGTCGATGGCCTTGCCGCCGCGGGTCAGGGCGACCTCCCCGAGCTCCAGCAGGTACATGCGGTCGCTGTTCTGGTTCTCGGTGAAGAAGACCTCGCCCTTCGCCACGTCCTCCATCTGCCCCAGCGACTCGAAGCAGATGCGCGCAACCTTCGGATCGTAGATCTCGCTCTTCGAGGGCCGCTTCGTGAAATCCAGGTCGTCCAGGTTCTGGGCGCTCTTCATCGGTCACCGCTCGCGGTCAATGGTATCTCCCCTAGAGTTCCTAACACGATGAAACGCGCGATGCGCTGTCACGATTTTGGCTCAGGGCGCGAAGCGAGCCGCAGCCAATATCGGGAATATTGGCAAGGGGAGCGACAAAGCCATGGGCCAAAACTCGTGCCAGCCCCTGAGTTGTCATTGGATATTCAGACGCCTGCGCCGGGGTTGCGGCCAAAATCGGCGCTGACTTTGTCGGCCGGCTTGGCCATATACGACATATGCCCTGCGCCATCCTTCGCGTCATCACCAATTTTGGCTCGCAACGCACGCGTGTTTCATCGTGTTAGGAACTCTTTCGCTCCACGCTCGCCTCGGCCCACCCCTTCGAAAAAGTGATTCTGACACCCTGCCCGGCGGAGAGCCGCGCGGCGTCACGCACGACGTGGCCCTGCCGGTCCTCCGTGATGCTGTAGCCGCGCTCCAGCACCGACTGCGGATTGAGGTGGGTGAGATGCGCGGCCGCGCGCGCAAGCAGCGCGTTCGTGATCTCGAGCCGGCGCCGCGCGCCATCCCGCAGGCGCCGCGCGAGATCCCGGCAGTTCCTGCGCAATTCTGCCACGCCGGGCGCACAGGCGACGAGGCGCAGGCCCGACTCGCGCAGGCGCCAGCCGCGGTCCTCGTGAACACGCGCTGACGCGCCAGTCAATCGGGTTGCAAGGTGGCGCAGCTCGCCCAACTGGCTGCGAATGCGCTCGCCCGGATGGACGAGCCGGCGCGCGAGGAGATCAACCCGTTGCATCCGGCTCTCGAGCCCGCGCACGGCGGTTCTCGACAACCGGTGCGCCACGTGCAGCAGCTGCTTCGAAAGCTCGCGCCGGTCGGGACTCGCCAGCTCGCTGGCCGCGGTCGGGGTGGGTGCCCGCACGTCCGCGACAAAGTCGGCGATGGTGAAGTCCGTCTCATGGCCGACGCCCGACACGACCGGAATCCCGCAGGCGAGGATCGCGCGCGCAACGATCTCCTCGTTGAACGCCCACAGGTCCTCGATGCTGCCGCCACCGCGGCAGACGATCAGCAAGTCGCAGTCGCCCCGCTCGCCCGCGGTCGCGATGGCAGCGGCGATGCGCGCGGCGGCCCCCTCGCCCTGCACCGGCGTGGGGTAAACGACGACCGGCAGGCGCGGCATGCGGCGGCGCAGGGTCGTCAGCACATCGCGCAGCGCCGCCGCCTGCGGCGACGTGACGACGCCGATGGCGCGTGGAAACCGCGGCAAGGGGCGCTTGCGCGACGGGTCGAACAGCCCTTCCTTCTCCAGCTTCGCCTTCAGGCGCTCGAACGCCTCGTAGAGCGCGCCCAGCCCGGCGCGGCGCATCACGTCGACATTAAGTTGGAACTTGCCGCGCGCTTCGTAGAGCGTGGGCAACGCCCGCACCTCGACCTGCATGCCGTCACGGGGCGCCCATCCTTGCAGTTGCGCGCGGTGGCGGAACATGACGCAGTCGACCTGCGCCTGTGCGTCCTTCAACGTGAAGTAGCAGTGCCCGGATTCGTAGCGCTTGAAGTTGGAGATTTCTCCGGCCACCCAGAGCAGAGGGAGGTTGCGCTCGAGTGCTTCGCGCGCGATCTGGTTCAACTCGGAAACTGAAATAACGTGCTGTGGGGACGGCGCGACGTCGGGCATGTCCGCATTCTACTCAACGCGGTGAAACGAGGCGCCGGACGGAAATTTCCCTGACAGATGCAGGACTTGCACGCGACGCTGGACGCGTTCCCTCGTCCACAGCAGCGCGCCCTTCGATGGACACGCCCATAGTAGCCTCGCAACCCGCAGAGTCTCCTGTCAAGCCATTGAATTGAAGCGTTTATTCATTGCTGCTTATTGGGTGGCCCGGCGGGGCCGTAATAAGGGAAGCGCCAGCGAACGCACTGCCCACAGAGTACTCACAGGCTTATCCACAGGTTACCCAAGCGGGGAAACAAAGCGTCTTGCGCATTCGTACATCGCGCGGATAAAGTGACGACGAACTTCAGGGGATCTCGCACGTGTTCGCTCTCATCGACGCCGCAGGCTGGCCGATCTGGTTTCTCATCATCTGCTCTGTCGTCGCGCTGGCCATCATCGGCGAGCGCTGGTGGTCACTGCGCGAGGGCGTCGTCATGCCCCGCGACCTGCTCCTTTACACGATGCAGGAGTACCGTGAGAACGGGACGTCGCCGCAGATGCTCGCCCGTCTGGCGAAGCGCTCGCCGCTCGGCCAGGTATTTGTCGCGGGCCTGCGTAACGCCAAGAGCCCGCCTGCGATCATCAAGGAAGCGATCGAGGAGTCCGGCCGCACGGTCGCGATCGAGCTCGAGCGCTTTCTCACCACCCTGGGCACCATCGCCACCATCGCCCCGCTGCTCGGACTGTTCGGAACCGTGGTTGGCATGATCGAGATCTTCGGCGCGCAGACGCCGCAGGGCACCAACCCGCTGCAGCTTGCCCACGGCATCTCGATCGCGCTCTACAACACCGCGTTCGGCATCATCATTGCGGTGCCCGCCATGATCTTCTACCGGCACTACCGCGCCAAGGTGGATGTGATGCTGGTGGACATGGAGATGCAGGCCATGAAACTGGTGGAGATGATCCACGGTGAGCGGCATTAGGGCGCTGCACACGGGAGTCACGTGATGCGGTTCCGCCCGCGCGCCTTCCGCGAGGAGCCGGAGATCAATTTCATCCCGTTGATCGACGTGCTGCTGGTGATCCTGATCTTCCTGATGGTCACCACCACGTATTCGCGCTTCGCCGAGCTGCAGATCAACCTGCCGACCGCCGACGCGGACCGCCAGCAGGACCGCCTCGACCAGATCGACGTCGCGGTGGACGTCCAGGGCCGTTACTCGATCAATCGCAGCCCGGTTGCGTTCAGCAACCCGGCCGCGTTCAGCGCCGATCTGCGCCGCGCGGCCGGCAACGTGAAGGAGCCCGTGATCGTCATCACTGCCGACGCCAACGCCCCCCACCAGTCGGTGATCAACATCATGGAAGCCGCGCGCCTCGCGGGCTACGGCAAGATCACTTTCACCACCCAGGCCGGGAAGAAGTGAGTAGTGAGTGGTGAGTAGTAAGTAGAGGTAAGCGGGCAACCGCCGGCTTGTGTCAATCCACTTACCACTCACGACTCACCACTCACGCCCTTGAACAATGGCCTGGATCGAACGCCACTGGGAGCGCGTCACCCCCGTCAGCGCCGCGCTGTGGCCGTTGAGCATGCTGTTCGGGGCGGCGGCGGCGGCACGCCGCGCCGCCTACCGCATCGGGCTCTTTCCTGTCATCAAGCTCCCCGTACCGGTGGTCGTCGCCGGAAACATCACCGCGGGCGGCACCGGGAAAACGCCGCTCGCGCTGTGGCTCGCGGCGGGGCTGCGCGCGCGGGGATATCGCCCCGGCATCGTCTGCCGCGGCTACGGGCGACGCTCCGGCGAGCCGCAGCGCGTGCTGCCCGATTCCGATCCGCTCGCCTGCGGCGACGAAGCGGTGTTGCTTGCGCGCCGCAGCGGTTGCGAGGTGTGGACGGGTGCGGACCGCGTCGCCGCGGGCCGGTCACTGCTTGCCGCAGCGCAGCCCGCCTGCGACGTCCTGATCAGCGACGACGGCCTGCAGCACTACGCGCTCGCGCGTGACGTCGAGCTCTGCGTCGTGGACGCCGCGCGCGGCGTCGGCAACGGGTGGCTCCTCCCCGCGGGGCCGCTGCGCGAGCTGCCATCCCGGATCGCGGCGGTCGACGCCGTGGTTCTCAATGCTGGCACCGGCACCACGCCGCATGCCTCGATCGACGACATTCCCGCGGAGACCCCCCGATTCACGATGCGGCTTGAGGGAGCCACGTTCCGCAACGTCCTCGACCCCGGGCGCCAGGTCGGGGTCGATCATTTCCTCAGGAAGCACGTGCACGCGGTCGCCGGCATCGGCCATCCCGGGCGATTCTTCGCTCAGCTGCGCGCACTGGGGGTCGAGCTCACGAGCCATCCGTTCCCCGACCATCATCCGTTCATCGCTTCCGACCTCGAATTCGCCGGGGCGGAGGCGGTGCTGATGACGGAAAAGGATGCGGTAAAATGCCGACGTTTCGCACGCGAATCGTATTGGGAGCTGGCGGTGGATGCGGTCCTCGACGATACGCTCCTTGAACGGGTGCTCCGAAAGCTGAGGTCACGTGGATAGCAAGCTCCTCGACATACTGGTGTGCCCGTTGTGCAAGGGTCCGCTGCTCTACCGCAAGCCCCAGGGCGAGCTCGTCTGCAAGCCGTGCCGCCTCGCCTACCCGGTCAAGGACGACATCCCGGTCATGCTCGAGGACGAGGCGCGCAAGCTTCCGCCCGAAGAAGAGGTGTGAAGTTCAGCGTCATCATCCCCGCCCGCTACGCCTCCACGCGATTCCCGGGCAAGCCGCTCGCGGACGTCGCCGGGAAGCCGATGGTGGTGCGCGTGGCGGAGCGCGCGCGCCGCAGTGGCGCGGCGGAGGTGATCATCGCTACCGACGATGCGCGCATCTCTGCCGCCGCCGCGCGCCATGGCTTCGAATCGGTCATGACCTCGAAGCGCCACGCATCCGGCACCGACCGCATAGCAGAAGTCGCCGCGCGGCGCCGCTTTCCCGGGACCCTCATAGTGGTCAACGTGCAGGGCGACGAGCCATTGATCGAGCCTTCGCTCATCCGGCGGGTCGCATCCGACCTCGCGCGCCATCGCGGCGCGGCCATGACGACGGCCTGCCACCTGCTGCGGGACGCGCGTGAGCTCGCCAACCCCAATGTCGTGAAGGTTGTGCTGGATCGCGACGGCTACGCGCTCTACTTCAGCCGGGCACCGATCCCCTGGGCACGCGAAGGGTTTGCCCGCGGCATCTCCCGCATCCCGCAGGGGCTGCCGGTGTTCCGGCATCTCGGCATCTATGCGTACCGCGCCGCGTTCCTGCGCGCGTTCACGCGCCTGCCGCCGGTGGCGATCGAGCGCTTCGAGGCGCTCGAGCAGCTGCGGGCGTTGGCTCACGGCCACCGCATCCACTGCGCGATCACGCGCGCGGCGCCGCATCCCGGTGTGGACACGCCCGCCGATCTCCGGCGCATAATCCGCAGCTTCCGATGAAGATCATTCTTCTGGGCATGCCGGGCGCCGGCAAGGGAACGCAAGCCCGTTTCCTGATCGAGCGATTTGGCATTCCCCAGATCTCGACCGGCGACATGCTGCGCGCCGCGATCAAGGAGGGCTCGCCGCTCGGCGCCCAGGCGAAGAGCTACATCGACCGCGGTGCGCTGGTCCCGGACGACGTCGTGATCACGGCCGTCAAGCAGCGCATCGCGGCGCCGGGTTGCGCCAACGGCTTCATCTTCGACGGCTTTCCCCGCACCCTGCCGCAGGCCGAGGCGCTGCGCCGCTCCGGCATCGAGGTCGATTATGTCGTGGACATTGACGTGGCCGACGCCGAGATCCTGCGGCGCCTGAGCGGCCGGCGCGTGCACCCCGCTTCGGGACGCACCTATCACGTGGTGTTCAATCCCCCGCGGGTGCCGGGCCGGGACGATGTGTCCGGCGAGAGCCTGGTGCAGCGCCGCGACGACACGGAGGAGACAGTGCGCGAGCGCATCGCGACCTATTACGGGCAGTCGCGGCCGTTGATCGAGTACTACTCGAAGTGGCATCGCAGCGGCGACCCACGCGCGCCGCGCTACGTCCGGATCAACGGCAGCGGCAGCGTCGAGGAGGTGCGGGACCAGATGTTCGCTGCGCTCGATGCGAAGACCTGATGGTAAAATCCGCGCTTCTCCAGTTCGGGTTTTTCCCTGTGTTTTCCGTGGCTGAATCTCGACATTATGGCTAGAACGAACGCCTTCTATGCCCAGTCCGGGGGCGTAACCGCGACGATCAACATCACGGCCTGCGCCGTCATCGAGACGGCGCGCCAGCACCGGAACCGCATCGGCAAGGTCTACGCCGGGAGGGACGGCATCATCGGCGCGCTGACCGAGGACCTCATCGATACTTCCCGCGAGTCCGCAGCAATGATCCGCGCGCTGCGCCACACCCCGGTCCGGGCTTTTGGCTCCTGCCGCTACAAGCTGAAGGGCCTGGAGGAGGGCCGCGCCCAGTACGAGCGGTTGATCGAGGTCTTCAAAGCGCACGACATCGGCTATTTCTTCTATAACGGCGGCAACGATTCCGCGGACACGTCGCACAAGGTAACGCAGATCGCGCAGGCGCTGGGCTATCCCCTCGTCTGCGTCGGCATTCCGAAGACCGTGGACAACGATCTTGCGCTCACCGACTGCTGCCCCGGCTTCGGATCGGTCGCCAAGTACGTCGCAATCAGCATCCGCGAGGCGGGCTACGACGTCGCCTCCATGGCGCGCACCTCGACGCGCGTCTTCATCCTCGAGGTGATGGGACGGCACGCCGGCTGGATCACCGCGGCATGCGGCCTGGCCCAGGACCGGGAAGGCGAATCGCCCCATATCCTGCTCTTTCCGGAGATCCCGTTCGACGAGGAGCGCTTCCTCGCCCGCGTATCCGAGACGATCGCAAGATTCGGCTACTGCACGGTCGCCGTGTCCGAAGGCCTGCGCCGGCTGGACGGCAAGTTTCTCTCGGAATCGGGCCTGCGCGACGCGTTCGGCCACGCGCAGCTGGGTGGTGTCGCGCCGCTGCTCGCACAGCTCGTCCAGGACCGGCTCAAGCAGAAGTACCACTGGGCGGTGGCCGATTACCTGCAGCGCTCCGCGCGCCATATCGCGTCGAAGACCGACGCACTGCAGTCCTACGCGGTGGGCAAGGCCGCGGTTGAGCTCGCCCTGAAGGGCCGCAGCGGTGTCATGCCGATCATCGTCCGCCGGTCGAGCAAGCCCTACCGCTGGGCGATCGGTGTCGCCGACCTCAAGGACATCGCCAACAAGGAAAAGATGATGCCGCGCGACTTCATCACCGAGGACGGCTTTCACATCACGGCGAAGTGCCGGCAGTACCTCGAGCCGCTGGTGCTGGGCGAGGACTACCCCCCCTACCGCAACGGGCTGCCGGCGTACGTGAAGCTGAAGAACGCAGCAGTACTGAAGAAGCTCAATACCGCTTTCAAGATCTAGAGCAAGAAACCAAGGGGAGTGATCATGGCGTCGTACGGATTGTGGTTTGCGCTGGGCTGCTCGATCGTGGGCATCGCCGCGGGGGCATTGTGGATCAATTCGATCCTGTCCCAGCCGACCGGCAACGAGCGCATGCGCGAGATCGCGGCGGCGATCCAGCAGGGGGCGGTCGCCTACCTGTGGCGTCAATACAAGACCATCGCCATCGTCGGCGCGGTCCTGTTCTTCGTGATCGGCATCGGGCTCGGCTCGTGGTCCACCGCGGTCGGCTTCCTGATCGGCGCCGTCCTGTCGGGCGCGACCGGCGTCATCGGCATGAACATCTCGGTGCGCTCGAACGTGCGCACGGCCGAAGCGGCGCGCAAGGGCCTCAACGAGGCGCTCGCAATCGCGTTCCGCGGCGGTGCCATCACCGGCATGCTGGTCGTGGGCCTCGGGCTGTTCGGCGTGACGCTGTTCTATCTCGTCCTGCTCGCAAACGCAGCGCACGGTGCCTCGATCAAGGAGGTCCTGCACCCGTTGGTCGGTCTCGCATTCGGCGGCTCGCTGATCTCGATCTTCGCCCGTCTCGGCGGCGGCATCTTCACCAAGGGCGCCGACGTCGGGGCGGACCTTGTCGGCAAGGTCGAGGCCGGCATCCCCGAGGACGATCCGCGCAACCCCGCGGTCATCGCCGACAACGTGGGCGACAACGTGGGCGATTGCGCCGGCATGGCCGCGGACCTGTTCGAGACCTACGCCGTAACCATCATCGCCACCATGCTGCTGGGCGCCCTGCTGCTTTCGTCGCCGGCGGTCGCGCCGCTGGCGGTCGCCTACCCGCTGGCGCTGGGCGGCGTCTCCATCCTCGCCTCCATCATCGGCTGCTACTTCGTCAAGATCTCCCCCGGCGGCAAGATCATGAACGCGCTCTACAAGGGCGTCATCGCGTCCGGCCTGATTGCGGCGGCCGGATTCGCAGTGATCTCCTACGTGATGATGGGCGGCGTCAGCCAGCAGTATCCCGATCTCACCTGGATCAAGCTCTTCGGCGCATCCGTCGTCGGCCTGGTCCTCACGGCCCTGATGGTGGTGATCACCGAGTACTACACCGCGACCGAATACGGCCCGGTGCGGCACGTCGCGTCGGCCTCGACCACCGGTCACGCGACCAACATCATCGCCGGTCTCGGCGTCTCGATGCGGGCCACTGCCTGGCCCGTGATCGCGGTCTGCGCCAGCATTTACGCCGCGTACGAGATCGCCGGGCTCTACGGGCTCGCGATCGCCGCGACCGGTATGCTCTCGATGACAGGCATCATCGTCGCGCTGGACGCGTATGGCCCGATCACGGACAACGCGGGCGGCATCGCCGAGATGGCGAAGCTACCCAAGGAAGTGCGCGCCATCACCGATCCGCTGGACGCAGTGGGCAATACCACCAAGGCGGTGACCAAGGGTTACGCCATCGGCTCCGCCGGGCTGGCGGCGCTGGTGCTGTTCGCCGACTACACCCACGCCCTGGAGGCCGCGGGCAAGTCGGTGCGCTTCGACCTGTCCGACCCGGCGGTGGTGATCGGGCTCTTCATCGGGGGGCTGGTGCCTTATCTCTTCGGCGCGATGGCCATGGAGGCCGTGGGCCGCGCGGCCGGCTCGGTGGTGGTGGAAGTGCGCCGCCAGTTCAAGGAGATCAAGGGCATAATGGAAGGCACGGCCAAGCCCGACTACTCGCGCGCGGTGGACATGCTGACGCGCGCGGCGATCAAGGAAATGATGGTGCCCTCGCTCCTGCCGGTGCTGGTGCCGATCGCGGTCGCATTCGGCATGAACTGGCTGATGGGGCCCGGCGCTGGCATCAAAGCCCTGGGCGGTGTGCTGATGGGCACCATCGTCACCGGACTCTTCGTCGCGATCTCGATGACCACCGGCGGCGGCGCCTGGGACAACGCCAAGAAGTACATCGAGGACGGCAACCACGGCGGCAAGGGCTCCGACGCCCACAAGGCGGCGGTGACCGGGGACACGGTCGGCGATCCCTACAAGGACACTGCGGGCCCGGCAGTGAATCCGCTCATCAAGATCATCAACATCGTTGCGCTGCTGATCGTGCCGCTGCTGTGAAATACGCGTTCGAGGACCGCCGGGTCGTCTGCAAGGGCGACTACTGGATTGCACCCGACGCAGTCGTGATCGGATCGGTGGTTCTCGAGCCGAACGCGAGCATCTGGTTCGGCTGCATCGTGCGCGGGGACAATGACACGATCACGATCGGGGAGAACTCGCAGCTCCAGGACGGGTGCGTGCTGCACGCGGACCCGGGGATCCCGATCAGCATAGGCAAGAACGTGAGCGTCGGTCACATGGCGATGCTGCACGGCTGCACCATCGGCGACGGCACGCTCGTCGGGATCAAGGCCGTCATCCTGAATGGGGCGAAGATCGGCCGGAACTGCCTGATCGGCGCGAACGCGCTGGTCGCCGAAGGCAAGGAGATTCCCGACGGCACGCTCGTCATCGGCTCGCCCGGCAAGGTCGTGCGGAACCTCTCGGCCGAAGAAATACAGCAGATCCACTCCGCGTCTGATCACTACGTCCAGAAATTCAGGCGCTACCGCGAGACCTTCCGCGCCGACGGGGCCTGAATATGAACAAGTACGGATTCCGGATCCGGACGCGCGGCGGGTCGGTGGTGGACAACCTCCAGGTGCAGGCGCGCGACCGCGCCGAGGCCGAGGAGAAGATCCGGCAGGTCTATCACCAGTGCGAGATCCTGGAATGCCAGGAGATCACCCCCACGCTCCGCAAGGAGGGCCTCGACCTGGAGGACGTGGTCGAGCTGATCAACAAACAACAGCAGGAAAAGTAGGCGGTTACGCCAGGAAGTTGCAGGCCTGCAGCTCGTCGAGGAGCGTCGTGTAGTCCTGGGCGCCCCGGCTGTCGGGCGCATGTCCGAACACGCTGCGGCAGTGGAACGGGCTCTCCGCCAGGCTCACGTTCTCGGCGATGCGCGTCTCACACAAGTCGTGGCCGAAGCGCTCCCGCAGCTGCTTATCGATGGCCCACGCCATCCCGCGCCGCCCGTCGAAACGCGTCAGGAGGTAGCGTCGCTCGATGCGCTTCTTGAGCACCTGCTCGAGGGCCTTCAACGTCCGCTCCGTCTGGAGCGCCCCCTTGATCGACAGGTAATCGGTGGAAATCGGGATCAGCACCCGGTCCGCCGCAAACACGCTGTTCAGCGACAGCACCCCCAGCATGGGGCAAGCGTCCATGATGATCGGCCGGTCGGTGTTGAGGTTCTCCTTGATGATGCCGTAGTTGAGACGGTTCAGCGCGTTCGGGCCCTTCCCGAACAGCGTGTCCACCTTGGAAAGGTCGAGGTGCGAGGGAATGATCTTGAGGCCCCCACCGGCCAGCTTGATCAGCCCGGCGAGCGATGCCCCGACGGAGTAGTAGCCGTAGAGGCTGCGCTCCGGCGCGGTGACGGCGGCATCGCAGATCGCAGTAAGGTGGGCCTGGGGATCGAGGTCGATCATCAACGGATCGGCCCCGCGCCGGGCGAGGAGGGCTGCAAGGTTGAGCGCGGTGGTCGTCTTGCCGACGCCACCTTTCTGATTGAAAACAGCAACCTTCGCCACGGGGTTCCCTCCCCGATCAATGGGTTATGAGCGTAGTATAGCGGTCAGGCTATTGGCAAGGGCATACCGTCACGCCTGCGACGCCGGTGGTCGGGATACTTGTTGATTCACATCGTGATTCCAGGGTCCACATGGAACTGATTCGGCCCGTACAGGCAGGGGATGCCGCCGCCATCCGCCACGTGCACCTGACCGCCTTTCCCACCCCGGCGGAGGCGGACGTGGTCGAGCGCCTGCGCGGGAACGGCAAGGCGGTGCTCGAGCTGGTCGCCCTGGACGGGGACAGCGTGGTGGGCCATATCGTGTTCAGCCCCATTGCCCTCGAGCCGCTCGCCGGGACCGTGGGCCTCGGGCTCGGGCCCATCGCCGTCATGCCCGATCACAAAAAGCACGGGGTGGGCCGGCGGCTCATCCAGAACGGCCTCGCAGCATGCCGCCAGTGGGGCGCCGGCTTTGTGGTCGTGATCGGGGACCCGCCTTACTACACCCGGTTCGGCTTCGAGCCCGCCGCAAAGCACGGCCTGCGCAGCGAATACGACGCGAGGGACGCGTTCATGGTGTTCAAGCTCGAATCGGGCGCGCTGCCGCCGGCCGGCACGCTCGCGAAATACAGCACGGAATTCTCCGCCCTGGCCAGCAGGCCAGCGGCGGCGCCCGCCGTCAGCCGAAAAGCCCGCCGACCCGCGCGCCCGCCACGCGGTTGACGATAAAAAGACTCCCCGCGCACAGCACGATCAGGATCACGCCGAGCGCCGCCGCCTGGCCGTGCGATCCCGCGATGTAGTAGGTGAAGATTCCGATCGGGATCATTTCCCAGCCGCCCAGCACCAGGAACAGCGTGGCGGAGGCTTCCTGGATCGACATGATGAACGAGAACAGCGCGCCGACGAGGATGCCTTTCCACACCAGCGGCATGGTCACGTCCCGGAACGTCCGCAGCTTCGTCGCGCCGACGTTCTCGGCTGCTTCCTCCATCGACTTGTGCACGAGCAGCAGCGAGGAGTAGCTGCCGCGGACGGTGTAGGGCAGCCGGCGCACGGCGAGCACCAACGGCAGGACGAACCACATGCTTGTGAGCGCGATGTCGATGACCGGCAGCGGGTAGTGGAAGGCGCGGATATAGGCGATGCCGATCGCCGTTCCCGGAATGGCGAGGATCAGCGTAGTGAGGGCGTCCATCGCGCCCCGCCCCGCCGTCTGGGTCCGCGCCATGATCCACGCCATCGGCACCCCGATGACGAGGCAGATCAGCACGGCCAGCCCCGAGAACAACAGCGAATTGATGATGAACTTGGGCGTCTCGATGCTCACCTGCCGGAAGTAGTCAAACGTGTAATGGACCGGTAACGGCGTGAGCGCCCAGCCCTTGCCAACTGCGGCCAGCACCACGCCGATCTGCGGCACGGCCGACACGAACAGGAGCGCCACCAGGAAACCGACGGCCAGCCAGCGCTTGACCGGCCCGAGCCTGCGCCGCTCCACCTTTGAATAGGCGAGCGAGCTGTAGTCCTTGATCGCCACGTAGTGGCGCGCCACCAGCACGAATACGATGGCGAACACGACCATCAGCGCCGAGATCACGATGCCCATGCGGAAGATGCGCCGGTCGACGAACTGCACGATGTTGAGGTAGGCCTGCACCGCGAGCAGGTCCTGCACCCCGACGACGAGCGGCGTGACGAAGTCGGCGAACGTCCAGATGAAGACGAGCAGTGCCCCGGAGATGTAGCCGGGCGTAGTGAGCGGCAGCGTGATGTCCCAGAACCGCCGCCATCCCCCCGCCCCCATTCCCGCGGCAGCCTCCTCCAGCGAGGGATCCACCTTGGACAACGAATCGAGGATCGAGAGCGTCATCAGCGGAAACAGGTGCACCGTCTCGACCAGCAGCACGCCGTGCATTCCGTACATGAAGTTGATGGAGTGATCCAGGCCGAACCAGTCCTGAAGCAGCACGTTCACGGTGCCCGCGCGGCCGAGGATGAAGACGAAGCCCAGCACGCCCACCAGCGGCGGCAGGATCATCGGCAGCATCGTGAGATAGCCGAAGAGATTCCGGTAGGGAAACTCGTAGCGGATGATGAGGAACGCGACCGCGATCCCGATCACCGAGGTCGTGATCACCGCGGCGACTCCCAGCACCAGCGAGTTCCAGAGCGAGCGCAGGTAGAAGCGGTCGGTGAAGAACTCCTGGAAGTTCACGACCGTGAACTGGCCGGCCTCGTTGGTGAATGCGTCGTAGAAGATCCGCGTGAGGGGATAGAGCAGGAAGAGGATGAGGAACGCCCAGATCAGGCCGAACCCGACCACGGAGATCACCGGGACGCGGGGACCCCGGACAGCAGCGACGGCGGCTTGTGCGACGGCCATGCGGGTCAATCCGCCGGGATCGCCAGTGTGCTGGCAATCAGGCAGCTCAGGGTAACCGGCTTGCCCAGCGGCAGCTGCTCGTGGTGCCACGGGTCTCCAACATCGGCTTTGAAGGTGACGCCGTTGCCGAGATCGACGTCGTAGCGCAGCGTGTTGCCGAGATACGCGGCAAAGGAGATCTTGCCCTTGAGGTGATTGCGCTCGCCGCCGGACTCGCCATCCACCACGGCGTTCTCGGGGCGTATGCAAATCAGGCACCGGTCGCCCACGCGCAGCCGTTTGTCGAATATCGCGGAAATCTCGCCCACCGCGGTTTCGACGCGCACCGTGCGACGGGGGCCTTCGATTGCGCGCACCGTGCCGTCGGCGAGATTGTTGATGCCGATGAAATCAGCGACAAAACGGTTGGCCGGCTGCTCGTAGAGCGCCTTGGGCGGCCCGACCTGGAAAACCTTTCCCTGGTTGAAGACCGCGATGCGGTCCGACAGGGTCAGCGCCTCCTCCTGGTCGTGGGTCACGTACAGCGTGGTAATGCCGAGCTCCTTCTGGAGCTTGCGGATTTCCGCCCGCACCTGGATGCGGATCTTCGCATCGAGGTTCGAGAGCGGCTCGTCGAGCAGCAGGATCTGGGGATTCAGCACCAGCGCACGGGCGAGCGCGACGCGTTGCTGCTGACCGCCCGAGAGCTGGCCGGGATAGCGGTCGCCGAGGCCGCCGAGCTTTACCTTCTCGAGCACACCATGGACCCGCTCGCCGATCTCGGACGAGGAAACCTTGCGCAGTTTCAGCCCGTAGGAGACGTTCTCGGACACCTTCATGTGCGGCCACAGGGCATAGTTCTGGAACACCATGCCGATGCCGCGCTCGTGCGGGGGCACTGCGTTGACCAGGCGGTCGCCGAAGTGGATCGTTCCCGTGTCGGGGGCGTAGAAGCCGGCGATCAACCGGAGCAGCGTGGTCTTGCCGCAGCCCGACGGACCGAGGAGGGTGAACAGCTCACCCTCCTCGATCGAGAGGCTGACCTCGCTGACCGCCGCCAGCGGCCCGAAGCGCTTGGTGAGGTTCTCGACCGTGATGCGCATGCGCGGGCCGCGGGCGGCGCGTCACTACCTCTTCAGCTGTTCCGCGACGGACTCGATCTCCTTGCGGTACTGCGAGTTGACCTGCTCGTAGCGCTTCTGGGCGAGCTCGTCGTCGTAGATGTTGACGACCTCGACGTCGAAGTAGGAGCGGATGCCGCCGGTAAACTCGACCGCCATCTCCGCGTGGGAGCCCGGCTTGCCCTGCACGCGGTACTTGGGCGTGATCGGGAATACGCCGCGCTCCATCGCCACCCGTTGCCCGCGCTCCGAGAGCATGTACTCGACGAACGCGCGCGCCGCGCGGGGACGCTTGGTTCCCGCAAGGATGGCCATCGGCTCCGGCGTGATCCAGGCGGTCTTCGGCGCCACGAACTTCAGCTCGTAGCCGGCGAGGCGGTCCTCGAACGCCATGTAGCTCGGCACCGCGAATCCCGCGGCGAACTCGCCCCGCGCAACCACCGAGGGCACGTCACGGCTGCGCGCGGTGAATATGCCCGTGTTCCCCGCGAGACGCTTCAGCCACGTCCAGCCCTTCTCATCACCGTCGCGCTGGAGGATCACCTCGTAGGTCGCATGGCTGCTGGAAGAGCGCGTCGGCGCGCATTGGGCGACCTGCCCTTTCAGCTTGGGATGCAGCAGGTCATCCCAGTCCTTGGGCTCGGGCACGCCCAGCTTCGCGAACAGCTTCGGGTGGTAGACCAGGCCGTAGGGCTCGAGCACGGTGCCGGTCCAGAAGCCCTTGGGGTCCTTGAGTGGAATCGGCTTCGGCTTGCCGATGCTGGCCGGGATCGCGTCCATGACGGCCTTCGGCAGGTCGAGCTTGGCGAGCAGGCCCTGCTCTGCGAGCTTGTCGAAGAGCGCGCTCTCGCCGCCCCAGAAAATGTCCGCGTCCGGCCGTCCCTTCCATTCCACGATGCGCCCGTAGGCAACCGGTGTCCCGGCCGCGAGCGAGCTCGTCTTCACGTTGATGTTCCAGCGTTCCTTCGCGTACTTGGCGAAGTCCGCCAGCGCCGGGTCGGTCAGGGTGCGCGCGACGGGCGTGATCAGCACCAGCTCGTTCTCGATCGCCTGGGCGGACGCCGGCCCGCTTGCGGACAGCAGCAGCGCCGCGAGACCGAGCGTATGGAAGAACCTGTTCATGGCTTTCTCCTTAATTGCGGGCCAGTCGGCCCCATGCTGGATATTGCGCGGACCCGTCTCGTGGTGCTTGACCCAGATCAAGCCCCCGGCGTTTCTTTCGACGGAACGGTGATTCGGTCGTAATGGTAGGGGTGCGCGAGCAATCGCGCAACGGCCTCCGCGACGCCCGCGCCGTGGTTCAGAACCTGGTCCACAGCCAGCGTGATCGGCATGTCCACATCATGGCGTCGGGCCAGCGCGGCGACCGATTCGGCCGAATGGACGCCCTCCTGGACGGTCACCCGCTCGCGCAAGATATCCTGCAGCTTTCCGCCTTCGCCCAGCGCGATTCCAAGGGACGTGTTGCGCGATTTCGCGCTGTTGCAGCTCAGATTGAGATCGCCCGCCCCCGAAAGCCCCATGAACGTCTCGAGCCGCGCGCCCATCGCAAGCCCGAGGCGCGCCATCTCGGCAAGACCGCGCGCGAACAGCGTCGCGCGCGTGCTTTCCCCGAGCTTCATGCCGAGCGCGACACCACAGGCGATCGCAATGACGTTCTTCAACACGCCCCCGATGAGGGCGCCGATGACGTCGTCGGAAAGATAGGTTCGGAAGCGCGGTGTCCCGATCGCCCTCGTGAGCCGCTCGCCGATAGTGCGGTCGGCACAGGCCAGCGTCACGCCCGCCGGACTGTCAACTGCGATGTCGTGTGCGAAGGACGGGCCCGAAAGCACCGCGACCGGGGTCCCGGGCAGGGTGTCGGCGATGACCTCTGCCATCAGGGCGCAGGTGCCGCGCTCGACCCCCTTCGAACAGGTCATCACCGGTGTGCCGCGCCCAAGGTGCGGACGCAACTGGCCCGTGACCGCGCGCATGTGCTGCGCCGGCGGTGCCAGCAGCATGAAGTCGACGCCCTTCGCGGCCGCCGCGAGATCGTTGGTGGCGGA
>Ga0208685_1000123_pt1 | contig 30309 bp, 34 predicted proteins | sample EasRivMeERMLT890_FD_187533 | JGI IMG/M metagenome (GOLD analysis project Ga0208685, IMG submission 187533) | Soil microbial communities from meander-bound floodplain in the East River, Colorado, USA - East River MetaG ERMLT890 (SPAdes) (version 2) | ecosystem: Environmental > Terrestrial > Soil...
TCCTGGTGTTATTCGGAGCTAACGCGGTCACCTACCGTATCCGCCATGGGACCTTTCTGAAGCAGGAGGCGCGCTCCGAATTCGGTGCCAAGTCACGCCTCACCAAGGCGGGGATCACGGTGTACACCGCTCTTACCCTCGCTCTGCTGGTGGGTTTCGGGGCGCGTGAAGCTACTCCGGAAAGCGCTCTCGGCGCGACGTTACAGGATTGGTTTACCTTTGGGGCATACGTGGTTTGGTGCTTCTTTGGTGCAACGATGCTTGGAGTCGCGCTCACGCTATGCGGCTATCCGTCTTATGAAAAGCGGAACCCGGGGTATCCGCAAGACGCCTAACGGCACGCCGCACGCGGACGCGGCAATACGCGGACGCTAATGCCGCTCGTGCGCCGAGTCACGTTGTTCGGATCGTTCCTCGTGTGCTCATGTGCACAACCACCAGAACCACCAGTACTACCAGAACCTACTGCGCAGTCGCAGGCGATCCGACCGCCGCAGGTTGCATCCGTACCGCTCTCCGAAGCTGCCTCAGCGCCGACGACGGAGCCGACCGTGTACTCCGATCAAACGGCATACGCCGCGGCGATCAGGACCATGGTCAGAAAGAACCTGGTACTGCCGCGTAATGTCCCGGATTCTGCGAGTGCGATCATCGAGGTCGTGTTGTCAGACACTGGCACAGTAACCGGCCTGAGAACACTGACAAGCAGCGGCTTTCCGGCCTATGACGCGGCCATCAGACGAGCAATCCAGCGCGCTCAGCCCTATCCATTGCTTCTCGTCCCAGGTCGTAAGGGTCCAATGACGATGCGGCTGCGTTTTCAGGTCAGGGAATGATGCCGCCTGACAGCCGAATAGAGGGCGGACGTCAGGTTGCATCCGGCATGCGCGCTACCTTCGAACGATCGCTGAAGCATCGATGAACCTATTTGTCGCCGGGGCGACGGGCGCGATTGGTCGCTTTCTCGTGCCGCTGCTCGTGAACGCCGGACATAAAGTCGTGGCGCTCACCCGGTCCGCGGATCGCACCTCGCAACTCGCGCAAATGGGCGCTGCACCCGTGGTCGGCGACGTGTACGACGAAGCGCGGCTCGCCCGATTGGTGGCGGAATCCGAAGCGGAGGTCGTGATCCATCAGCTCACCGCATTCGGAACCAGGAACGGCGATCCCTACGCAGAAACGATCCGCGTACGTATCGAGGGAACGCGCAGCCTCCTATCCGCGGCGCGCGCCGCTCGCGCGCGCCGGTTCATCGCACAGAGCATTTCGTTCATGTGTTCGCCGTCCGGCAGCGGACTGACTGACGAAGAAACTCCGCTCTATCTCGACGCTCCTCCGGCGGTTCGCGGCCTGGCGCAAGCCGTCGCGTCGCTCGAACGCCAAACGCTGGGCGCAACCGGAATGTCCGGTACCGTTCTCCGGTACGGATGGTTCTACGGCCCCGGTACCAGCTACGACCCGCAGGGCACCATTCCGAGCGCCCTTCGCAACGGCACGATGCCGATCGTCGGTGCCGGTGCCGGGACTTATTCGTTCGTCGATCTGCGCGACGCCGCCGCGGCAACGCTCAGGGTCCTGGCCCACGACGCACCCGGCATTTACAACATCGTCGACGACTCGCCGGTCCGCTTGAGCGAATGGCTGCCGTTCGCTGCAAAGCTCCTCGGTGCACCGGCACCCGCGCACGAGGATGTCGCTTCCGCCCGCAAGAGGATCGGCGACATGCGGGTCTACTACATGAATGAGCAGCGCGGCGCGTCGAACGCAAAGGCAAAGCGCGAGCTCAATTGGCAACCGGCTTCCCCTTCGTGGCGAGCCGGGTTCGAGGCGCTCTATTCGAATCGCTCTCGGGAATCTTCCGATGCCGCCCAACGTTAGGCCGCCCATCAGGTGACCCAGACCTACCAAGGCGCATGCCACTGCGGGCGGATCACCTTCGAGGCCCGCGCCCAGCTCGATTACGCCGTTGATTGCAACTGCTCGATCTGTCGTCGCAAGGGCGCGCTCTGGCACCCGGCGGCGGAGGCGGATCTGCGTGTCCTCACCGGCGAGCCGGATCTGGCCCTCTACCAATTCAATACGAAGACAGCCAAGCACTATTTCTGCAGGCACTGCGGGATCCACCCGTTCATTCGGCCCCGGCTCGACCCGAGCCGGTGGGCATTTAACGTCCGGTGCATCGACGGTATCGACCTAGCCTCCATCAAGATCCGCCCGTTCGACGGGCAGAACTGGGAGGCGACAGCCAAGGCCTACTATGACCGCCTCAAGAGACCACCGGCGGCCTGACAGCGCTCGAGTCCAATTGATGCGCTTTGCGAGTGCGGTCGAGCGAGACCCCGCAATTGATGCATGGTTCGAGAGCCAAGCAGGCAAGCTCGGCCCGATCGCGCGCCCCTGGTACGAGCGCATGCGTCAGTGCGGCGACGACGTGCGCGAGCTGCTCCACGACGGCCATCCCACCGCGTGCGTGGGCGAAGAGGCGTTCGGAGGCTGCTCGAGGGAACCGGAAAGAACATGCGTCACGTGAAGCTCCGGCCGGGCACCGAAATCGACCGCGAGGCACTCGCCGCGCTGATCCAAGCCGCGTATTCGCTAGTCAAATCCCAAGCGCGCTCATGAAAGAAGGAGGCCTCATGAGGAAGAGCGAACCTCGGAAGGGAAAGTCTCCCTCCCGGATGATCGACGAGAGGATCAAGGAGCTGGGCGACTGGCGGGGCAAGCTGCTCTCCCGGCTGCGCACATTGATCAAGCAAGCCGACCCCGAGGTGGTCGAGGAGTGGAAGTGGAGAGGGGTCCCGGTGTGGTCTCACGACGGGTTGATCTGCACCGGCGAGACGTACAAGAACGTCGTGAAGATGACCTTTGCCAGGGGCGCCGCCCTCGAGGACCCCTCAGGCCTCTTCAACTCCAGCCTCGAGGGCAACACCCGGCGGGCCATCGACTTCCGCGAGGGCGAGAAGATTGACGAGGAGGCGTTGACGGCCCTGATTCGCGCGGCCGTGACGCTGAACGCGTCCCGCAGGCTCGAGAAAAAATGAATCGCGACTACGTTCACGGCTACGACCCCCGCGCGAATACGCGCCTGCAGGACCAGGCCAACGCGCTGGTGGACCTCCTGCACTCGGACACCGCCTACCCCGAAGGCAGCCTGGTGCTCGAGGCAGGGTGCGGCGTCGGCGCGCAGACGGTCTCGCTCGCCCGCAACAGCCCGGGCGCGCGCATCATCTCGATCGACATCGCCGCCGACTCGCTGGCGGCGGCCAGGGCGAAGGTGGAAACGGCGGGGTTCGCCAACGTGCGCTTCCAGCAGGCCGACGTCTTCGCCCTGCCCTTCGCGCCCGCGTCCTTCGACCACGTCTTCGTCTGCTTCCTGCTCGAGCACCTGTCGCGGCCGCTCGAGGCGCTGGCGAGGCTGAAGGACCTCCTCAAGCCCGGGGGCACGATCACGGTGATCGAAGGCGACCACGGCTCGACCTACTTCCACCCCGACAGCGAGGCGGCCCACGCGGCGATCCGCTGCCAGGTGGAGCTGCAGCGCGCGGCGGGCGGCAACGCCAATATCGGGCGCGAGCTCTATCCGCTGGTGCAGCAGGCCGGGTTCCACGCGGTTCGCGTCTCGCCGCGGATGGTGTACGTGGATTCGAGCAGGCCGGCGCTGGTCGACGGCTTTACCCGCAAGACCTTCACCGCGATGATCGAAGGCGTGCGCGAGGCCGCGATCAAGGCGGGAATGATGACGCCGGAAGCCTTCGACGCCGGGATCCGCGCGCTCTATCGCACCGCGGAGCAAGACGGCGTCTTCTGCTATACCTTCTTCAAGGCGTTCGGAGAGAAAAGATGAAGCGCGGCCTCGCGATCCCGGCCTCGGCGATGATCGTCGCAGAGGTCGTGCGGCTGCTGGACAAGCCTTAGGGGGTCGGAGAAGCTAGTCTATGATGGGAGGCGAAATGGAAGCCGTGAAGGACGCAAGCCACCTCTACGAAGTCGAGCGCCGCGCCCAGCACGCCGCGCGCCCCGGCTTCCGCATCCAGGAGATCCAGCTCTCGAAGACGCAGAAAGTGCCCTGGCACTATCACAACAACGTCCAGGACACGTTCTACGTGCTCGAAGGCGAGCTGCGGATCTTCCTGCAGGACCCGAAGGAGGAAGTTCGCCTGAAGCCGGGCGAGACCTACACCGCCCGCGCGCGCCGGCCGCACCTCGTCACCAACGGCGGCGAGAAGTCGGCGACGTTCCTCGTCCTGCAGGGCATCGGCGAATACGACTACGTCCCTCTGGTGAAAACCCCGTGAAGACCCAATACAACATCGACACTGACGTGAAGTACAACCCGCTCGAGCTGATCGACATCGATCGCATCCAGCGGGAAACCAAGGAGCAGTGGGTCAACCAGACGCTATGCAGGGTGAACGACTGCGTGGTGCGACTGGGGGTGCTGCAGGGCGAGTTCCACTGGCACAAGCACGACGACGAGGACGAGTTCTTCTACGTGGTCGAGGGAAGCTTCGTCATCGACCTCGACGGCCGCACGGTCGAGCTCAAGCCGCAGCAGGGGTTCACCGTGCCCAAGGGCGTGATGCACCGCACCCGCGCGCCGGTGCGCTCGGTGATCCTGATGATCGAAGGCAAAGGCGTGGTACCGACGGGAGACTGAATTGGAGATCAAGAAAGAACTGGCGCCGAGCGGGACGCTCCGCATCGGCCTCAACTACGGCAACTTCCTGCTGGTGCTCAAGGACGCGCCCGACGGCGCGCCGCGCGGCATCGCGCCCGACCTCGGCCGCGAGCTCGGCAAGCGCGTCGGCGTGCCGGTGGAGTTCGTCAAATTCCAGCAGGCCGGCCAGCTCGCCGACGGCGTGCGCGACGGCAAGTGCGACGTCGGCTTCCTCGCCGCCGAGCCGCAGCGCGCCAACGAGATCGCCTTCACCAGCGCCTACCTCGAGATCCCGGTGACCTACCTGGCGCCGCCCGGCTCCAAGATCCGCAGCCTGGCCGACGTCGACCGCGAGGGCGTGCGCATCGCGGTGTCGGCGCGCAGCGCCTATGACCTGTATCTCACCCGCACGCTGAAGCACGCCAAGCTCTTTCGCGCCGAAGGGATCGCCGCCTCGCACGAGCTCTTCATGAAGGACAAGCTCGACGTGCTCGCGGGCCTCAAGCCGCAGCTCGTGAGGGACGCCGAGAAGCTGCCCGGCTCGCGCGTGCTCGAAGGCCAGGTCACCGGCGTGCAGCAGGCGGTGGGCGTGCCCAAGAACCGGAGCGCCGCGGCGCAGTTCACGCGGGAATTCGTGGATGAGGTCAAGCGATCCGGGCTGGTGGCGAAAACCATCGAGAAGCACGGCGTCAAAGGCGTGACCGTCGCCCCATGAACACCGACCTCAAGGTTTACTGGCGTCCCGGCTGCTCGAGCTGCGTGAAAGTGAAGGAGCACCTGTCGCAGCTCGGCATCGAGTACGAGTCGATCGACGTCGCCGCGCGGCCCGAGGCGATGAAAGATCTGCTCGCTTTCGGCGTGAAGACCGTGCCGGTGGTGTCGCGCGGCGGCGAGTTCGTGTTCGCCCAGGCGCTCGAAGACGTGTCGCGCTTCGTCGGCCGGGATTTCCAGGCGAACCGCCTCCCGCCCGAGGAGCTGATGCGAAAGTGGCTCCACGTGCTGTGTGCCGCACAGCGGCACGCCCGCCAGCTTCCCGACGCGCGGCTGCAGGAGCGCGCGGTGCAGAGCCGCGACCGCAGCATCCGCGACCTCGCCTACCACGTGTACCAGATCCCCGACGCCTTCCTGCAGGCGATCGAGGACGGCGTCGAAGACCTCACCGCCGTGTACAACGCTCCGCCGCCGCCGGGGGTCAAGGGGGTGGCGGACGTGGCGGCGTACGGCTCCCGGATCGAAAAAAAGCTCGAAGCGTGGTGGCGCGCGCGCTCCGACAAGTCCTGCCGCGAAACCGTGAAGACCTACTACGGCGTGCGCCCGCTGCACGAGCTGCTCGAGCGCTGCACCTGGCACTCGGCGCAGCACGCGCGCCAGATCATCGCGGTGCTCGAGCGCCTGGGAGTCGAGCCGCAGGGGCGCCTCGGCGCCGCCGACTACGCCGGCCTGCCCATGCCCAAGGGCCTCTGGGAGTAGTGGACAAGGAAAAGTCCCGGCAGGCGCTGGAGAAGGTTTTCCGCGACATGGCGGGCGCCATGACCGCGGGCATGGTGTACGTCGGAGTCAGGACCGGGCTTTTTCGCCACATGGCAGGCAAGGGCCCCCTCACCGCTTCCGACGTCACAAGAATTTCTGGATTGATGCCTCGTTATGTCGAAGAGTGGCTGAAAGGCATGGTGGCCGCCGGCTACCTCGACTTCGACCCCACGGCGCAGACCTATGCGCTTCCGGAAGAGCACGCCTACTTCCTCGCATCGGAGGACTCGGACCACTTCGTGGGCGGCCTCTTCGCCATGGTGCCGCCGCTGATGCGCGTCGCGCCCGAGGTGGCGCGCGCCTTCACCGAAGGCGGCGGCGTGCGCTTCGAGGACTTCGGCGCCGACTGCGTGAGCGCGCTCGATCTCATCAACCGCGGCCAGTACGAAAGCCGCTTCGCCGACTACTGGATGAAATCGCTGCCCGAGGCCGCCGCGCGCCTGCACGCCGGCGGCCGCGCGCTCGACGTCGGCTGCGGCTCCGGGCGGGTGTGCATCGCGCTCGCAAGCGCGTTCCCGCAGGCCGAGATCGTCGGCGTCGATCCGGACGAAGCTTCCATCGAACGAGCTAGAGGTTTGAACCCAAAAGCTCGCTTCGTGGTCGGCGACGCTTCCTCCGTACAGGGAGCGTTTGATTTCATCAGCCTGTGCGACGTGCTGCACGACCTGGCCGAGCCGCTGCAGACGCTGCGGCAGATCCGGGCGCGGCTCAAGCCCGACGCGACGCTCTTCATCGTCGAGCCGAAGGCCGCCGACCGGCTCGAGGACAACCGCAATCCGGTGGCGGCGACCTTCTACGGCTTCAGCCTGTTCCACTGCATGACGCAGTCGCTCGCGCGCGGCGGGCCGGGCCTGGGCACCTGCCTCGGGCCGGCGGCCACCGAGGCGCTGGTGCGCCAGGCGGGCTACACTCGCTTCCGGCGCCTCGATATCAAGAGCCTGACCAACCTGTTCTACTCGGCGCAGCCATGATCCTCAAGCTCGCCCTCGTCTGGCTGATCAACGCGCTCGCGCTGGTGGCGGTCGCCTACCTGATGCCGTCGGTCACCGTGTCGAGCTTCGGCGCGGCGCTCGCCGCGGCGCTGGTGCTCGGCCTGATCAATGCCGTGGTGCGGCCGGTGCTGGTGCTGCTCACGCTGCCGGTCACCATCCTCACGCTGGGACTTTTCATCTTCGTGCTGAACGGGCTGCTCTTCTGGATGGTCGGCGCCTGGCTCCAGGGCTTCGAAGTCGGCGGCTTCTGGTCCGGCGTGTTCGGCGCGATCCTCTTCAGTCTGGTGTCCTGGGCGCTGTCGGCGCTGGTGCTGAAATGACTTTCAAGCAGGCTCTGCACCGGCACCTGCAGGCGCTCGAGCGCATCAAGGCGCACGCCCGCCTCTTCGCCACGCCGGTCGAGATCCACGAGTCCGCCGACGCGGCGCTCGCGGTTCTGCACCTCCTCTACTGCGAGGACGCGCCGGGCAAGCGGCCGCTGCGCAGCCAGAGCCACTTGACGCTCGTCTATCAGCGCCGGGGCGCCGAATGGGTCGTGGTCCAGGACCGGCACCGCCCGATCTCCTAGGACCGAAATCGCTGCTGCGCCGGCTCGCGCGGCGCTGGCGCGACCCGATCATCATCCTGCCGTACCTGACGTACGGCACGTCGCAGAAGCTCACCGTGTGCGGCCGCGTGCTCGAGGACGAAGGCTTCCTGCCCGCCGCCGACGCCGACACGCGCTGGCGCAACCTGATGCGCTTCTACAAGCGCCTGGAGTCCGACGAGGTGCCGGGGGCGCGGCTGCGCGCGCGTTTTCTTGGCGCCGGCACCGAAGGGCTGTCGGACGACGAGGGGTACTTTCGCCTCGAGCTGGCGCCGCGCGGTCGCGTCGGCCCGGGTGCCTGGCAGGAAGTCGAGCTCGAGCTGCTCGAAGCAACGTCCATCAAGGCGACCGCGCGAGTGCTCGTGCCGTCAAAAAGAGCCCGCTTCGGCGTGATCAGCGACATCGACGACACGATCGTGTCGACCCAGGTCGCGAACAAGCTCCGCATGATCCTGACCGTGGCGCTGTCGAACGCGCGCACGCGCAAGCCGTTCCTCGGCGTGGCCGCGTTCTACCGCGCCCTGCACGCCGGCGTGAACCCGTTCTTCTACGTCTCGAAGAGCCCCTGGAACCTGTACGCGCCGCTGGTCGAGTACCTCGAGGTGCAGGGATTGCCGCTGGGCCCGCTCATGCTTCGCGATTTCGGTCTTTCCTCGAGCAAGGACCACAAGAGCGAGGCCATCGTGGACATCCTGCGCACCTACCCGAAGCTCAAGTTCATCCTGATCGGCGACAGCGGCGAGCAGGATCCGGAGATCTACACCCGCATCGTGCAGCGCTTCCCGGAGCGCATCCGGGCGATCTACATCCGCTCGGTGAATCCAAAAAGAATCGTCGAGATTGAAAAGCTCGCTTCCGAAGTTGCCAGGACCGGCTGCCAGCTGGTGCTCGCGGCGGAAGCCGAGCCCGCCGCGGCGCACGCCGCGGCCGAGGGCCTGATTCAGGCGTCCGAGCTGCGCGCGGTGCGCGCCGAGAAGGACTCGGAGATGAGCTCCTCGAAGCCCGCGGTGTCGAGCGGCGCGCTGAAGTAGTGCCCCTGCCATTCCTCGCAGCCGAGCGCCATGAGATGCTCGAGCTGCGCCGCGGTCTCCACGCCCTCCCCGGCGACCGCAATGCCGAGCGTCGAGGCGAGCGCGGTGATTGCGCGCACGATCGCCGCATCGGCCGCCTGCGAGTCGATCCCGCTCAGGAACGAGCGGTCGATCTTCAGCTTGTCGATCGGCAGGCTGCGCAGATAGGCGAGGCTCGAGTAGCCGGTGCCGAAGTCGTCGATGGCGAAGCGCACGCCGAGCTCGCCGATCGCTTTGAGCGTGGCGACGTTCTCGGCGAGGCCCGACATCAGCACGCGCTCGGTGACCTCGAGCTCCACCTGGCGGCCCTCGAGCTGGTGCTCGCGCAGGATTGACTTCAGCTTCTCGACGTAGGCGGCGCCCTGGGAGAGCTGCGGCGCCGAGACGTTGACCGCAGTCCAGAGCTTGTGGCGGTAGCGCCGCTGCCACGCGCCCGCCTGCGAGACCGCGCGCTCGAGGACCCAGTCGTCGACCGCGCGGATCAGGCCGCACTCCTCGGCGAGCGGCACGAAGTGCTCCGGGGTGAGAAGCCCGCGGGTGGGATGCTGCCAGCGCACCAGCGCCTCGGCGCCGACCACGCGGCCGCGCCAGTGCAGCGGGCTCGAGCGGCGATCGGGCGGCCAGCCGCGCACCACCGGCTGCCAGTACAGCGCGAGCTCGCCGCGCGCGAGCGCCGAGCGCAGCTCGTTCTCCAGGCGCAGGCGCTCGGCGGCGCGCGCGTTGAGCGCCGGCGCGAACAGGCGCCAGGTGCCCTTGCCGCTCTCCTTGGCGTGGTAGAGCGCGGCGTCGGCGTTCTTCAGGAGCTCGACGAAATCGCGGCCGTCGTTGGGATAGATGCTGATGCCGATCGAGGCGGCGACGCTCAGCGTCTTGCTCTCGACGGTGAACGCTCGCGCGAGCAGGCCGAGGATGCGCTGCGCGAGCGCCGCCGCCGCCGCGGCCGCGTCCTCGCTCGGCTTGATCGACTGCACCAGGACGAAGTCGTCGCCGCCGAGGCGCGCCAGCGTGTCCTCCCCGTGCACGAGGTTGCCCATGCGCTCGGCCACCGCGCGCAGCAGCGCGTCGCCGGCGCGGTGCCCCATCGACTCGTTCACCAGCTTGAAGCGATCGAGGTCGATGCACAGCAGCGCGAATTGCGAGCGGTTGCGCGCCGCGGTGAGGATCGCCTGGCTCGCGCGGTCGGCGAGCAGCGTGGAATTCGGCAGCCCGGTCAGGGCGTCGCGCGTAGTGAGCTGCTCGATGCGCGCCTCCGCGTGCTTGCGCGCGGTGACGTCGGCGCCGGTGCCGCGCCAGCCGATCAGGCGAGCGCCCGGGTCGCGCACCGGCACCCCGCTCACCGACTGCCAGATCACGCCGCCCGACTTGGTGATCATCCGGTGCAGCAGGTCGCGGAAAGGCTCGCCTTCGGCGGCGCGGCCGGCGAACCATTCGTCCACCATGCGCGGCTCGCCGAGCGGCATGAAGTCGCGCGGCTTGCGCCCGAGGAGCTCGGCGCGCGCATAGCCGAGCACCGCCTCGGCGCGCTCCGAGAGGTAGGTGTAGCGGCCCTGGGCGTCGGTCTCCCAGACGTATTCGCCGGAGGCGTCGACCACGTCGCGGAAGCGCTGCTCGCGCTCGGCAAGCGCCGCCTCGGCGCGCTTGCGCTCGTCGATGTCGGCCACCGTCCCCGAGACGCGCGTGGCGCGGCCGTGCGAGCCCTGCTCGGTGACGCGCCCGCGCGCGTGCAGCCATTTCCACTTGCCCTGGCGCGTGCGGATGCGGAACTCGACGTCGAGCGCCGGCGCTTCGCCCTTCAGCGCGCGCACCAGCGCCTCGGTGTAGCGCACGCGATCGTCGGGATGCATCATCGCGATCAGCTCGGCGCCGAGCGTCACCGTGGGCGACGCGGTGTGGCCGAGGAAGCGCACCCAGCCGTCGCCGGCGGAGAGCTCGCCGCGCTCGGCGTCGAAGTGGAACTCGGCGAGGTTGCCGCCGTCGAGCGCGAGCTCGAGCCGCTCCTTCGCGCGGAACAGCGCCCGCTCGGCGCTGCGCTGCTCGGTGACGTCGCGCGCCACGCCGCGGTAGCCGAGGAAAGCCCTGTTATCAGCGGCTAGGCGCGACTGGCCCGAGATGATGTGCACCTGGCGCGCGCCGCGCTCGTCCACGCGCGCGATTTCCAGGTCGAAGAACGATTGCCGGGCCGCGAGCTGCTCGAGGTGCGCCTCGAGCGCGCGCGGCTCGACCTCGACCCCCGGGATCTCCCAGATGCGCTTGCCGAAGGTCGGCGTCTGGCCGAAGAACGTCGCCACCGGCGCGCCGCCCGAGAGCCAGACGATGCGGTGCTCGGCGTCGGTCTCCCAGAACCAGTCGGCCGAGAGCTCCGTCAGGCCGCGGAAGCGGGCGGCGTCTGCTTTTGCATCCAGCAATGCTTTCTCTCCCCTGCGCGAAAGCACGTGCATCGCCAGATAGACGGCGCCGCCCGAAGCCGCGACCAGGAGCAGGACTTCGAGCACGCGGGCCTAGCGCGCCGCCGCGTCGCGCACCGGCGGCGCGACCTTCAGGACTTCGTCGATCGTGGTGGCGCCGGCGCCCACCTTCACCGCGCCGGAGATGCGCAGCGGCTTCATGCCTTCCTTGAAGGCTTGCTCGCGCAGGGCAACGAGGTCCGCGCTCTGGGACACCAGGCCCTTCAGGGCCTGGGAAAACACCAGCGTCTCGTAGATCCCGACCCGGCCCATGTAGCCCGTCATGCGGCATTCGAGGCAGCCGACCGGCTTGTACAGGCGCGCCGGATGCTTGGATTTCCAAGGCGCGACCAGCGCGTTCCAGGCGTCCTGGTCCTCCGCGCGGTTGAGCTCCACCGTCTGCTTGCAATGCGGGCACAGCGTGCGCACCAGGCGCTGCGCCATGACGCCATTGAGCGTGGCGTTCAGCAGGTACGGCGCCACGCCGAGCTCGATCAGGCGGGCGATCGCGCTCGGCGCGTCGTTGGTGTGCAGCGTGGAGAGTACGAGGTGGCCGGTGAGCGCCGACTGCACCGCCATTTCCGCGGTTTCCAGGTCGCGGATCTCGCCCACCATGATGATGTCCGGGTCCTGGCGCATCAGCGCGCGCACGCCCTCGGCGAAGCCGAGCTCGATCGCGCTCACCACCTGCATCTGGTTGAACGCCGGCTCGACCATCTCGATCGGGTCCTCGATGGTGCACACGTTCACTTCCGAGGTCGCAAGGCTCTTCAGCGTGGAATACAAGGTGGTGGTCTTGCCGGAGCCGGTCGGCCCGGTCACCAGCACGATGCCGTTCGGCCGGTCGGTCATCTCCTTCCAGCGCTTCTGGTCCTCGGCCGAGAAGCCGAGCTCGCTGAAATCGCGCACCAGCACCTCGGGGTCGAAGATGCGCATCACCAGCTTCTCGCCGAACGCGGTCGGCAGGGTCGAGATGCGCAGCTCGATGTCCTGCTCGGCGCTGCGCGTCTTGATGCGCCCGTCCTGCGGCCGGCGCTTCTCGACCACGTCCATGCGCGCCAGGATCTTGATGCGGCTGGTCATCGCGGCGAGCACCGAGGCCGGGATCTGGTAGACCTGGTGCAGCACGCCGTCGATGCGAAAGCGCACGATGCCCAGGTCGCGCCGCGGCTCGACGTGGATGTCGCTCGCGCGCTGCTCGAAGGCGTATTGCCACAGCCAGTCGACCACGCGCACCACGTGCGCGTCGTTGGCGTCGAGCTTGTCGCTCTTGCCGAGCTCGACCAGCTGCTCGAAGTTCGACAGGCCGCTGATCGAGGTGCTCTTGTTGGCGCCCTTGATCGATTTCGCGAGGTTGTAGAACTCGACCTGGTAGCGCTCGATGTCGAGCGGGTTGGCGATCACGCGCCGGATCTCGCGCTTGATCATGCGCGCGAGCTCGGGCTCCCAGTCGCGGATTCCCGGCTCCGCGGTGGCGATCACCGCTTCCTTCGAGTTGAGCGCCACCGGCAGGATGCGGAAGCGCGTGGCGTACGCCGACGACATGATCTCGGTCACGCCGGTGAAGTCGATCTTGAGCGGATCGATGTGCAGGTACTCCATGCTCGAGCGCTTCGCCAGCCACTCGGTCAGCGCGTCGAGTGTGAGCGGCGAATTACCTTTCTTCCATTTCTGGTCGGCGACGATCACCAGGGGGTGCATCGTGCCGCGGTAGTAGCGCCGCTCCTTCTTCAGCTTCTCCACCGCCTCGGGCTCGGCCATCTTGTCCGCGACCAGCCAGTCGAGCACCTCGGCAAGCGTCAGCCGAGCCCCGCCTTGCGTCTTCCCCTCCGGTGTCTTAACTACTTGTTGCATAGGCGAAAGACTATACCGCAAGGCGCCTTGGCCATCAGGGAGGAGTGCCTCCTTCACACACCCCCTTAGAATCGCCTGCGTGCAAACCGCAGCCAAGCGCACCCTCGCGCCGGACGTCAAATTGCGCGAGGTGTGGGCCTGGAGCATGTACGACTTCGCCAATTCGGCCTACACCACCGTCGTCATCACCGCGGTCTTCAGCGCGTACTTCGTCGGCGTCATTTCCCAGAATGCCCCGTGGTCGACGTTCGCTTGGACGGCCGCCCTCTCGGTGTCGTACGCCGCGATCCTCCTGACCGGCCCGCTCGTCGGCGCCTGGGCCGACGCGCACGCGGCGAAGAAGCCGCTGCTGCTCGCGACCACGCTGGGCTGCGTGCTGTTCACGGCCTTGCTGTATTTCACGCAGCCGGGCGCCGTCGCCGTTGCGCTGCTCCTCCTCATCGCGTCCAATTATTTCTTCGGCGCGGGCGAGAACCTGATCGCCGCGTTCCTGCCCGAGCTCGCCGATTCGCGCGCGATGGGGCGCGTGTCGGGCTGGGGCTGGAGCTTCGGCTACCTCGGCGGCCTGACGGCGTTGGGAATCTGCCTCTTTTACATCACTTCTTCCGAAGGCAAGTCTGCTTCGCAAACGGTCCCGGTCACGATGCTGATCACCGCGGCGTTCTTCGCGCTCGCCGCGGTGCCGACGTTCGTCTTCCTGCACGAGCGCGCAGTGCCGCAGGCGCGCATGGAGAACCCGTGGGCACGGGTCAGGCAGACGCTGCGCGAAACCGAGCGCTACGCGGATCTCAGGCGGTTCCTGGTCTGCCTGCTCTTCTACCAGGCGGGGATCACTGCGGTCGTCTCTCTTGCCGCGATCTACGCCGAGCAGGCGATGAAGTTCACCACGCAGCAGACCATCGCGCTGATCCTGGTGGTCAACGTGACCGCGGCAATCGGCGCGTTCGGCTTCGGCTACCTGCAGGACGCCGTCGGCCACGTGCGCGCCGTCGCGCTCACGCTCGTCGGATGGATCGTCATGGTGGTGCTCGCCGGCCTTTCCGAATCGAGCGCTTCCTTCTGGGTGGCGGCGAATCTCGCCGGGCTGTGCATGGGCTCGTCGCAAGCCGCCGGCCGCGCGGTCGTGGGCTACCTCGCGCCGCCGGCGCGGCTCGCCGAGTTCTTCGGCCTGTGGGGCCTCGCGGTCAAGGCGGCGTCGATCTTCGGCCCCCTCACCTACGGCGCGGTGACCTTGATCTTCGCCGGCAACCACCGGCTGGGCATTTTCGTCACCGGCGTCTATTTCGTCATCGGCCTCATCCTGCTGCGCAATATCGACGTCGAGCGAGGGCGCGCCGCGGCGCTCGCGGCATGAGACATCTCTTGATGAGGCTGTTTCTGGCCATGCTACTCGCCACGGCCGCGGGCGGAGCGCTCGCCGGGCCGCGCGGCGACACCAGCGAGTGGAGCCTCAACCTGTTCGTCGTGGGCTCCAACCACTACGCGTTCGAAGGCGGCGCGAGCGCGCGCAGCGACACCGGCGCGGGCTTCGGCTTCTCGGTGGCGCGCAACCTGAACGACTACTTCGCGGTGGGCGTGGAAGGCTCGCTCGCCACGTTCAGCTACCGCGCGAGCATTGCACCGGGCAGCGGCAACGGCGGCGCCGGCTACGAGACCCGCGGCGACATGGAAAGCGCGACGCTGCGCGTGCACGCGACCTGGAACCTGCTCGCGCGGCCGCTCACGCCCTTCGTCACCGCCGCCGCCGGCGTGATTTTCCTCGAGCCCGATTTCGGCGCCCAGCCGCCGGCGGACGCCTGCTGGGCCTATCCGTGGTACGGCGAGGTCTGCGGCGCGCGGGCACCCACCAGCACGCTCGCGCGCTTGAGCTACGGCGCCGGCGCCGGCCTGCGCTTCGATTTCCCCCGCGAACGGGGCTTCATCCGCGCCTTCGTCGGCGGCGAATGGATCGAGATGTCGGAAGCGCTGAGCACGGTGGGCTACGTCACGGTGCGCGCCGACTTCGGACTGCGCTTCTAGAACACTCGCTCAAGTCCCGGGCGCGAAGCTTGCAGAAAGGGGTTCACCATGAGAACCCTCGCTCCTCATTTCCTCTCCCTAGTCCTTTTGACTGCCTTCGCCACCGTCGCCCCCGCGCAGGCCCCGGAAAAGCAGGCGGCGAAGTCCGCCGCCGGCGGGCGCACCGCCAACCTCCCCGACTTCACTGCGCTGATGAAGCAGCAGGGACCCGCGGTGGTGAACGTCATCACCAAGCGCGAGCCCGCCCGGACCGCCCGCGCTCCCCAGGAAAAGCCGGCGCCCGACGACCCGCTGCAGGAGTTCTTCCGCCGCTTCATGCCCGATTCGCCGGAACGCGCGCCCGGCCCCGGCCAGGGGCTCGGCTCGGGCTTCATCATCAGCCAGGACGGCTACGTGCTCACCAATGCCCACGTGGTCGCGGGCGACGGCGAAGTCACCGTGCGGCTGGCCGATGCCAAGCGCGAGTTCAAGGCGAAGGTGATCGGCGCGGACGAGCGCACCGACGTGGCGCTCCTCAAGATCGACGCCACCGGGCTGCCCACGGTGAAGCTCGGAAAATCGGCATCGCTCCAGCCCGGCGAATGGGTCGCGGCGATCGGCTCGCCGTTCGGCTTCGAGAACACGATCACCGCCGGGATCGTGAGCGCGACCGGGCGCTCGCTGCCCGCGGAGACCTACGTGCCCTTCATCCAGACCGACGTCGCGGTGAACCCCGGGAATTCCGGCGGGCCGCTCATCAATCTCGCGGGCGAAGTGGTCGGGGTGAACTCCATGATCTACAGCCAGACCGGCGGCTACATGGGCGTGTCGTTCGCGATCCCGATCGAGGTCGCGCTCGACGTGAGCAGGCAGCTGCGCGCCGAAGGCAAGGTGACCCGCGGCCGGCTCGGCGTGCGCATTCAGCCGATGACGAAGGAGCTGGCGCAGTCCTTCAAGCTGCAGGAGCCGAACGGCGCGCTCATCGCCACGGTCGAGCCCGGCAGCCCCGCGGACAAGGCGGGCCTCAAGCCCGGCGACGTGGTGCTCGCCTACAACGGCCAGGAGGTCGACGACCCGAACAAGCTGCCGCGCCTCGTGGCGGCGACCAAGCCCGGGCAAAGCGCCACGCTGAAAATCTGGCGCGGCGGCAAGGCCGAGGAAGTGAAGTTCACCGCGGCCGAGCTGGTCGCCGAGACCCGGGCAGCGAAGCCCGCCCAGGACAAAGGTATCAAGCCGAACCGCCTCGGCCTGGTGGTGAGCGAGCTACCGCCGGCGCAGCGCCGGGCGCTCGGCATCGAGTACGGCCTGGTGGTCGAGAGCGCCGAGGCCGGGCGCACGCCGCTTCGCCCCGGCGACGTCATCGTCGGCGTCGGGCGCGAGAGCGTCAAGAGCGTGGAGGACTTCGACCGGCTGATCGGCGAGCAGAAGCAGGGCGACACCGTCGCGCTTCTCGTGCGCCGCGGCGACGCGACCGTCTACGTCCCGGTCGAGGTCGGATAGCGAGTTCCTGTAGAAGTTATATGACACAGAAGCTCTTACTTGGGCGCTGATTGAGCCGTAGGGAGTAAGCGGCGCTCTGCGCCCGGGCGCGCCGCTTGCAGGAGTTGGAGCGGACTACATGCGCAGCCTCGCGTTGCTGGTTCTGGTTTTCCTCTCCTCGTGCGCCCCGGCGCCGGAGGGGCTGAGGCTGGTGACCATCGACAACCCCGAGCGCGGCCTGAGCCTGCGCGAGCTGCCGCCCGAAGCGCTGAAGTCGCTCGGGCTGCCTTACGGCCTTGCGGTGGTGAGGGCGGGCTCGCTTGCCGAGCGCGCCGGCCTGAGGATCGGCGACGTCGTGTACGGCGTGAACCAGAGAAAGCTGAAGAACCTCGAGGAGCTCAACCAGGTGCTGGCCGAGCAGGAGCACGGAAAGCTGGGGCTGCTCGTGCGCCGGGGGCGCTCGGACTTCTACGTCGCGGTGGACCTCGGCGGCGCGCCAGGCGTGCCGAGAGGCCTGCCCGCGCCTAGAGATACTCTTCTGCGCACTTGATGATTTCGGTGTTCGAGGGCAACTCGAGGCAGTGACGCGCGTCCTCGTGCCAGCGGCGCGCGTGCGGCATGCGCGGGCCGGTCGCTGCCTGCTTGGCTTCCGGCTTCGTCGCTTCTTTCATGGCTTCTGCCTTGGCGGGTTCCTTGGCGGCGGGCTTTTCCTGCGCCAAGGCCGTCACGGCCAAAGAAACGAGTGCCAAAAAAATCATATGTTTCATGGGACTACCCTGTTTTCATGAAACGATACCTGAAGAATACGCCATTTTTGCTAAAGCTGCGAACTGAAAAGTCCCAGGCTGTGCTCCCAAAGCTTCTCGGTCCAAGGGCGGTTTTCCCAGTCTTCGAGCGAGACGCGCTTCGAGCGACGTAGGTCGGCCTCGAAGATGCGGGCCTGGGCCGCGGCGAAGTCGCGGTCGTAAACGTTCAAGTTCGCCTCGTCGTTGACGCTGAAGGAGCGGGCGTCGAAGTTGGTCGAGCCGACCGAGACCCACAGGTCGTCGACCACCATCACCTTGCAGTGGAAGAACGTCGGCTGGTATTCGTAGAACTCGATCCCGGCGCGCAGCAGCTCGCCCCAGGTCGAGCGCGAAGCGCGGCGCACCAGGGGCGAGTCGGTGTGCGGCCCGGGAACGATGAGCTGCACGCGAACGCCCCGCTTCGCCGCGGCGACCAGGGTGCGGACCTCGACCCCGTCGGGCACGAAGTACGCGGCCGAGAGCCGGATCGACTTCGCCGCCGCCGCGATCGACATGAGATACATGAGCTGCATGCTCTCCGAGCCGCCGCCGGGCGAGGTGACGATGAACTGCGCCGCCTGGGTGCCGGCGCGGGGGAGCGCCGGGAAGTATTCCTCGCCGTGCAGCACGCGGCCGGTGACCTCGATCCAGTTCTCGATGAAGGCCGCCTGCACCTGCGCCACCACCGGGCCCTCGATGCGGAAGTGGGTGTCGCGCCAGTGCTTCGGGTCCTGCGCGTCGCCGCGCCACTCGTCGCCGATGCCGGCGCCGCCGGTGTAGCCGATGCGCCCGTCCACCACCATGATCTTGCGGTGGGTGCGGTTGTTGATGCGCGCGAGCGTGTTCCAGCGCCACGGGTTGTACTTCTCCACCTCGATGCCCGCCGCCTTCATCGCCTTCACCGATTTGTCGTCGATCTTGCCGCTGCCGAGCGCATCGAACAGCAGGTGCACCTTGACCCCGGCCTGCGCGCGCTCGATCAGCGCCTGCGTGAACTCGGCCCCGGTCTCGCCCGACCAGTAGATGTAGCTCTCGAACGTGATGGTCCTTTGCGCGCCGCGGATCGCCTGCAGCATGTCGGCGAAGAACCGGTCGCCGTTGACCAGCGCCTGCGCGCGGTTGCCTCCGACGAGCGCCGGCCCGAACACCACGTTCATGTTGCGCGCGAACTGCTCGTCGGCGGTGGAATAGAGCGTCGCGACGCGCTTATCGATGTGCTTGTCGCCCAGGCTCAGGTTCGCGACCAGCATCACCGCGAGCGCGGTCGCCGCGAAGGTGAACCCGGCGATCAGCCACTTGTTGGAGCTGGAATGGAGCTTGGCCCGGCGCATGCCGCCGAGCCTCGCACGACGGCATTACAGCTATTGGGGCTGCCCTACCCCCAACCAGCGCAGCGCGGCGTCGCGCTCGGCGAAGAACTCGATGCGCACGCCCCGGTTCTCGGCCACGTCGCGGAAAAACCGGGTCTGCTGGTCGGGCGCGTAGCCGTAGAGGCAGCAGGCGAGCGACATCCCGGTGAGCCGGCTGCCGATGAGCGATCCGAAGCCGAACGAGTCCATCGTCCCCATGCTGCGGCGCGCGATCGTGCCTTCGATCAGCACGCGGCGCTGCCCCTGCCGCGCGCTCACGTCCGAGATCGAGAGCGTGAGCTGCGTAGTGCCGCCGGGCATGATCTCGTAGTCGGGCGCGAGCTCGACGTGGATGTAATCAGCGTGCGGCGTCAGCTTGAAATCGGTGCTCATGCGCGCGGGGCGCATGATAGCGGGCTACGGCCCGGTCTTCACTTGTGTCAGGAAATCTTGAATGCGCTTCGCGTTCGCGCCCAGGTCGCTGCGGCCGACGCGCGACCTGGAGCGCATGTCGATGCGGCTGCCGCCGCCGGCGGCCCGGATGCGGATCACGATGTCGTCCTTGAAGCCGAACCAGCGTGTGGTCGCGACCGCTTCGATGCGCCCCGCCGCCTCGTCCGCGGCGACGATCTCCCAGCCGCGCGCCTGCGCGGCCGCCCGCGCGCGCGCGAAGGACTGCGCCGGCGGCAGCGCAAGCTCCAGCGCCCGCAGCTCGGGATAGCCGATGCGCTGCAGCTCGGCGAACTGCGTTTCATAGGGCTGCGGCGGCGAGAACTGCGGCGGCGTTTCGGTATCGGTCGTGACGTCGTTGATGTACGGCAGCGTCTTCGCGCGGCGCACTTGCTCGAGCAGCAGCGCCGCGCTCGCGACTCCCAATAAGAGACTGAAAAGGAGGACAGGAAGAGAACCCTTGCGCAAACGAGGAACGGCGAGCGCCACAGCGGACATTCCGGCCGCCGCAAGCCCGGCGACGAGGGCAGCGGCGAGCATGCCGAGCCCGACCCGGAACGGCCACAGCCCGGCGCGCACGCCAAGACCCGAGCCGGCAAGCAGCACGACCGCGAGAATGCCGAGCGCAAGCGCGATGCGCCTGTACCCCATCGATTCAGACTACTACAGCTGTACTTCGGGAGCCTGCAGGATGTCTTCGAGCGCAAGGCGCAGGTGCACCTTCTTCTCCGGCCAGTCGATGCGCTCGATCACCTCGGGCGAGATGAGCAGCAGCTTGCCCGGCAGCCACGGGCGCGAATCGACCAGCACGTCGGTGATCTCCCAGGTCTCGTCGTCGACCACCAGGTCGGCGACGCGGCCGATCGTGCCGTCGCGCGCCTCGATGCCGCAGCCGATCACTTCGGCGCTCGAGCGCAGGCTCGACTCGTCGGCGAGCGTCGGACACTTCGCAATCTGCTCGCGCGTGAGCTCGACGCGGATGTCGCCGCCGTCCAGCGGGCGCTCGCGGTCGATCGCGATCGGCGAGACCAGATATTTCGGGCTGGACTTCGGGCCGGCAATCCAGCGCCGCGTGTTGACCAGGAGGTAGCGCACGTCCCAGTCCTCGTCGTCGAAGTAGAGGTCGTCGACCGACCCGACCCCGCCGTCCTCGGCATGGATCGCGTCGCCCTGCAGGTCCTTGATCTTGTGGAGCATGTGGGGATTCCTGAGCAAGCGCTGCGCCTGCGTGGCTAGGCCACGAGCCAGCGTAGCAATAAGTACGTCAGCGACATCGAAACGAAGGCGAATGCGGCCAGGCCCAGGAGCATGGCGGCCAGGAAACCCTTGCTGGAGCGCTCCGCCCGCGCCGGACGATCGAGCCATGTGCCCAGCAGCCGCACGTTGCGCTGGTTCGCCTTCCACGCGGCGTCGAACACGTCGCCGGCGAGCGGGATCAGGCCGACCAGTCCCTCGAGCGCGATGTTGAACGCCATGCGCGCGAGCACCGCGCGGCTCGCGCCAAGGCGCGCGGCCTCGACCAGGATCGTGCTGGACAGGAGCACCCCGGCGAGATCGCCCAGGAACGGCACCAGGCCGATGAGAGCCTCGAGCCCGATCGAGAAGCGCGTGCCCGGGATCGGGATCGAGCTGTCGAGGAGCCACGCCAGGCGCTCGAGGCGCTCGCGGTCTCGCTTCCTATCGATCTTTGTCTTCCAGGGTACGGCGCAGCGCGCGCAGCTCCCAGAGCACGCAGCCGCCGACGAGCAGCACCGCGGCGACCAGCAGCAGGACGAAGCCCTTGATCTCGTTCGCCACGCCGCGCTCGGTGAAATAGATGAAAAGGCCGAGCGCGCCGGCGAGCGCAGCCGCCACGATCAGGCCGAGGCCGAGATGTCGCATATCCCCTTGCTAAAGGTATCATTTCGCTCCCCCCATCCAAGGAGAATCCCCCATGGCGATCAAGGTCGGCGACCGGCTGCCCGATGGAAAGCTGATGGAATCCACCGAGTTCGACTCGGCGACGCAGTGCGCAATGGCGCCGAAGGAAGTGAACGTGGCCGAGGCGGCGAAAGGCAAGAAGATCGCGGTCTTCGGCCTGCCGGGCGCGTACACCCCGACCTGCTCGGCGAAGCACGTGCCGAGCTACCTGCAGAACAACGACCAGCTCAAGAAGAAGGGCGTGAACGAGATCTGGTGCGTGGCGACGAACGATGCGTTCGTCATGGCGCACTGGGCGCGCGACCAGAAGGCGCTGGGCAAGATCCGCTTCCTGGCCGACGGCAGCGCCGCCTGGACCAAGGCGCTCGGCCTCGAGCTCGACCTCAACGCCCGCGGCATGGGCACGCGCATGCAGCGCTTCTCGATGCTGGTGGACAACGGCGTGGTGAAGCAGCTCAACGTCGAGGGCCCGGGCAAGTTCGAGGTCTCCGACGGCGGCACGATGCTCAAGCAGCTCTGAAATATATCGTTACAAAGGCCTGTCGGCGGCGCGGCGGGGCGCGCGTTTCTTGGGATAGGAATTCCCCCAAGGAGAGCTCATGAGACTTTCATTCGTAATCGGCAGCGCGCTGCTCGCTGCGAGCACCGCCCTCTACGCGCAAGGCGATGACAAGGCGGCGCGCCGCCAGCAGCTGCACGACGCGCACGCAAAGGCGCTGAAAGCCTGCGAAAGCAAGCCCGACAGCGAGCGCCGCGCCTGCGTGCAGCAGGAAATGTGCGCCCAGGCGAAGGACCCCAAGGCCTGCCAGGAGCGCTACGCCCAGGCCGCCGCGGCCAGGGCCGCGCGCGACAAGGCCGCCAAGGCCTGCGAGGGCAAGCAGGGTGCCGAGCGCGGCGATTGCATGCGCCGCGAGACCTGCGCGCAGGCCAAGGACCCGGCGCAGTGCGAGGCGCGCATCAAAGACGCGACCGCGAGGCGCGACAAGATCCGCGAAACCTGCAAGGACAAGACAGGCGACGAGTACCGGGCCTGCATCCGGGCCGAGCGCGGCAAGACATAGTCTAACCGCTACGTCCAGCCGCTAAGCCCCGCCGCTACAATGGGCCCTCCCGCAAGGAGGGTCCGATGGACGATAGCCGTGGGCTGACGATCACTTTCATGGACGGCACGAAGGTTTCGTTCGGCTTTCCGCAGCAGGGCATGAACGCCGCCGCCAAGCAGCTCAAGATTGAGGAGTTCATGAAGAACCCCTTCCTGATGGTGATCGCGGACGGGACCCTGATGATGTTCCCGGTGGTGAACATCAAGTCGATCCAGATGCCCATGGCCAAGGAAGACGTCGAGCAGATCCGGCTCCCGACCCACGTCATCCGCAACGCGACGCTCAAGCGCGGCGAAGCCTAGGGCTCCTAGCATCGCATTTTTTTGCGTGGGTGATCTGAAAAAACTCATTGCAGGGATGTTGCTGGTCTTGTTCGTGGCAGGCGCGGCTGCGGCCGAGCCTGCGAAGAAGACCGTCTCCATCGAAGGCATCACCGAGTGGCAGCTCGCCAACGGCCTGAAGCTCCTCACCCTGCCCGACCCCGGCGCCGACACGATCACGGTGCACATCGTGTACCTCGTCGGCTCGCGCCACGAGGGCTACGGCGAGAAGGGCATGGCGCACCTGCTGGAGCACATGCTGTTCAAGGGCTCCAAGCGCCACCCGAACCTGAAGGAGGAGTTCACGCGCCGCGGCGGGCGCTGGAACGGCACTACCTCGAACGACCGCACCAATTACTTCGAGACCCTCGGCGCCACCGACGACAACCTCGAGTGGGCGATCGCGATGGAAGCCGATCGCATGCTCAACTCCTTCGTGTCCAAGCAGGACCTGGACAGCGAGATGACCGTGGTGCGCAACGAGTTCGAGATGGGCGAAAACAACCCCGGGTCGGTGCTGTTCCAGCGCATGCAGCAGCTCGCCTTCCCGTGGCACAACTACGGCAACCCGATCATCGGGCAGCGCTCCGACATCGAGCGCGTTCCGATCGACAAGCTGCAGGCCTTCTACCGCACCTGGTATCAGCCGGACAACGCGGTGCTGATCGTCGCCGGCCGCTTCGAGGAGGCGCGCGCGGTCGCCCTGGTCGCCAAGCACTTCGGGCCGCTTCCGCGCCCCGAGAGAGTCCTGCCGGCCTACTACACCGACGAGCCGACGCAGGACGGCGAGCGCCGCGTGCGCCTGGAGCGCGTCGGCGACAACCACATCGTCATGGCGCTGTACCGCGCACCGGCGGGCAGCCACCCCGACTTCCCGGCGATCGACGTGCTGGCGAACATCCTGGGCGAATCGCCGAGCGGCCGGCTGCACCGCGCGCTCGTGCAGAAGGGAGTCGCGTCCGCCGCCTGGGGCGCAGCGCGCGAGATGCACGATCCCGGCTACCTGTACTTCGGGGCCTCGCTCGGCAAGGAAGGCAAGCCCGCCGAAGCCCGCGACCGGCTGGTCGAGGTCGTCGAGGGCCTGAAGCAGGAAAAGGTGCGCGCCGAAGAGCTCGAGCGCGCGCGCACGGCGCTCCTGAACGATTACGAGAAGGTGCAGCTCGACACCGGCCAGCTGGTGCGCTCGCTCTCCGAGTACATCGCGATGGGCGACTGGAGGCTCTTTTTCCTCTACCGCGACCGGCTGCGCAAGGTGACGCTTGCCGACGTGCAGCGCGTGGCCGAGCAGTACCTCAAGCCCGCCAACCGCGTGCTGGGCGAGTTCGTCCCGAACGAGCGTCCCGACCGCGCCGAGATTCCGCCGACGCCCGACCTGCAGTCGGCGCTCGCGGGTTACGCCGGCGGCGCCAGCGTGAGCCTCGGGGAAGCCTTCGATCCGTCCCCGCAGAACATCGACAAGCGAACCGTCAAGAAGCAGCTGACGAATGGAATCCGGGTCGCCCTCCTTCCCAAGCAGACCCGCGGCGGGCGGGCGATCGCGACGCTGACGCTGCACTGGGGAGACGAGAAGAGCCTCACGAACCGGGAGACGGCGTGCAACTTCGCCGGGGCGATGCTCATGCGCGGCACCAAGAAGCGCAGCCGCGCCGAGCTGAAGGAGGCCTTCGAGCGGCTGAACGCCAGCGTCTCGCTGGGCGGCGAAGGCGCGAGCATCGAGGTGCGCGGCGAGAACCTGATTCCCGCGCTGCGCCTCGCGGCCGAGGCGCTGCGCGAGCCCGCGTTCTCGCGCGAGGAGTTCGACGAGATGAAGCGCGCGGCGCTCACCGGAGCCGAGGCGCAGCGCAACGAGCCCTCGTCTCTTGCCGGGGTGCATCTCGCGCGCCACCTGCACGAATACCAGCCCGGCCATCCGCACTACACCCCGACCGTCGAGGAGCGCATCGCCCTGATGCGCGCCGTAAAGCTCGAGGACGCGATCGCGTGCTACCGCGAGCTCCTCGGCGCCACCGGCGCGGACTTCGCTGCGGTCGGCGACTTCGACCCCGACGCGCTCGCGCGCGCGGTGGGCGAGCTGTTCGGCTCCTGGAAAACGCCGCGCCCGTTCACGCGCGTGCCTTCGCGCCACTTCGATCGCCCGGCGCTGGAGAACAAGCTGGTGACCCCCGACAAGGCGAACGCGGCGCTGCGCGCCGGGCTCAACGTGCGCATGCGCGACGACCACCCGGATTTCCCGGCGCTGGTGCTGGCCAACCAGCTCCTCGGCGGCAGCTCGACCGCGCGGGTGCCGGCGCGCGTGCGCGAGAAGGAAGGCCTCTCCTACAGCACCTACACCACGTTCACGTCGAGCGCGCTCGACGAAGCCGCCGCGTTCCGCGTCGCCTCGATCTTCGCGCCGCAGAACCGCGCGCGCGTCGAACAGGCGATCCGCGAGGAGATCGGCCGCGCGGTGCGCGAGGGCTTCAGCGCCGACGAGGTCGAGGCCGGCAAGCGCTCGGTGCTCGAGACGCGGCGCCTCGCGCGCTCGCAGGACCGCGCGCTCGCGAGCCGGCTCGGCCACTACCTCTTCGTCAAGCGCACCTTTGCCTGGGACAGCGAGTTCGAAGCGAAGATCGCCGCGCTTACGCCGCAGCAGGTCAACGCCGCCCTGCGCCGGCACATCGACCCGGCGCGGCTGTCCGTCGTCGTTGCCGGGGATCTAAAGAAACCCTGAAAACTTAGCGCTTGGTCTTCAGCAAGTCGCGGATCTCCTCGAGCAGCTGCTCCTGCCGCGGCGGCGGCGCGGGCTTCGCTTCTTCCCTGCGATGCAGGCGGTTGATCACCTTGATGGCGACGAAGATCGCCAGCGCGATGATCAGGAAGTCGACGCAGGTCTGGAAGAACTTGCCGTAGAGGATCTTCGCGTCGCCGACCTGGATCGCGAGGCTCTTGAAGTCGACGCGCCCGATGGCGCCGATCGCCGGCATCACGATGTCCTCGACCAGCGAGGCCACGATCTTGCCGAACGCGCCGCCGATGATCACCGCGACCGCCAGGTCGACGATGTTCCCTTTCATTGCGAACTCGCGGAACTCCCTGATGAAGCTCATGAGTAGCTCACCTCCAGTATTTCGAGCGGTTCCTCGCCGGATGGGCTGCGCAGGGTGACCGTGTCGCCCTCGCGTGCCTTGATCAGCGCTTTCGCGATCGGCGAGACCCACGACACGCGCCCGTTGGCGGGATCCACTTCGTCGACGCCGACGATGGTGATCTCGCGGGTTTCTCTTTGCGTGCGGATTTTCACCGTCGCGCCGAAGAACACCTGATCGGTGTCGCGGCCGGCCGAGCGCACCACCTCCGCGCTCTCGAGCCGCTTGATGAGGAAGCGCACGCGCCGGTCGATCTCGCGCAGGCGCCGCTTGCCGTAGATGTAGTCGGCATTCTCGGAGCGGTCGCCGAGCGACGCGGCCCACGCCACCGTCTTCACCACTTCCGGGCGCTCGACTTCGACGAGGCGGCGCAGCTCGGCTTCGAGCCGCGAATAGCCGGCGGGCGTGATGTAATTTTTTCCATGCGCCGGTGGCTCCGGCGCCGCAGGCTCGTCGTCTTCGGGAGCGTCGCCTTCTTCCTTGACAAAGGCCTTGGACATCAAAGCCATTCTATCGCTTGCAAGGGTGGCGGCGACCTTTCAGAATGCGCTCGGGGATGGGGGGATAGGGGTAAGGGAGATGGCGGAGAACAAGAACGAAGGGCTGGATTTCCTGACGCGGCTGCGCATCCGCGAGCTGATCCTGATGGGGTTGATCGCGGTCAGCGCAGTGATGGCCAATCTGCCGCAGGAGTACGTCGAGGAAACGCTGGGGGTCAGCCGCGGCACCCTGGTCGCCTGCCTGGGCATCGCGGTCATCATCGGGCTCTTCCTGTACCTCAAGACGGGACTCTTCATCGCCGTGGTGCTGCTCATCGCCGGCGCCAACATGCCGGACCAGATCGCCGAAGGCCTGAACATCTCGAAGATCCCGATCGTGCTCGCGCTGGTGGCGCTGGTCGGCGTCGGCCTGATCAACTACGTCGTGAAGCTGATGCCGACCGGCCTCGAGCCCCGGCCGAAAGAGAAGAGCGCGGAAGGGATCCGCGCGCTGTTCTACGCGATCGAGAAGAACAACCTCGTGTACGCGCAGAAAGTGCTGTCGATGAACTTCGATCCCAACCTGCACCACGACAACGGCTACACCCCCCTCGCCTACGCGTCGATGCGCGGCAGCCTGCCGATGATCGAGCTCCTGCTGCGCAACGGCGCCGACCCGATCCAGACCACCAAGGAAGGCGACAGCCCGGTCGAGCTCGCGCTGCGCTTCGGGCACGCCGAGGTCGCCGACGGGCTCAAGGTGGCGCGCCGCGCCGCCGCCGAGGGGCTGCCCGACAGCGAAGCCCCCGCACCCGCGACGGTTTCGAGCAGCTAGAACTTCCCGCTTTGGAGGGTGGTGCCGGCGGGACACTGCCGGGGCTCACTTCCTCCTTTTCTTAGTCACCTTGTCCTGCGGCAGCGCCTCGTAGAATCGTCCGCAAACACATCACCAAACGGCATCTGAGGCATTTCTATCGAATCGGTAGAGTGCTTCTTGGCTTTTTTGGGAGGCTAAGAGAAAGACGAAAAGCTCTACGTTCGAGTGCATCCCCACTTAAGCACCGCCTTCATTCACAAACAATGCGCTCAAGTGAAGTGACTCAACTTGAAGGCGAAGGAATTGCTTTTCGACCTTCACGAATTCCGTGGCTGGAACACGAGCTATCTGCATCCTGGGATGACTTCCACCAAGGGCTTGTTCTGGCCCTCGGCCTTGGTGTACTGTACATAAGTACAGTAAATCTTCTTGGAGACCTACACCACGGCATCTACTTGATTCCCATACGTTTTCTGCCTTTTGGGGTTCAAGCATATAACGTGGATAATCGTCCGGCATGGAGCTTCAGGCACCCGCCCCGACCGCCGAGCAGGAAATCAGCCGCGACACGCTGCTGGAGAAGTACGCCAAGGGCAGCGAGCAGACGGTCACGGAAGTCCGGCGCCGGGTGGCGCGCGCCCTCGCCCAGGTCGAGCGCGAGAGCGAGCGCGCGCAATGGGAGCGGCGCTTCCTGCAGGCTCAGGAAGAAGGCTTCATCCCCGCCGGCCGCATCAATTCCGCCGCCGGGGTCGCGCTGCAGGCCACCCTGATCAACTGTTTCGTGCAGCCGGTCGGCGACTCGATTTCCGAGCTGGTCGACGGGCGGCCGGGCATTTATACCGCGCTCCAGGAAGCCGCCGAGACCATGCGGCGCGGCGGCGGCGTCGGCTACGACTTCTCCGCGATCCGCCCCAAGGGCGCCGAAGTCAAGGGCACGCGTTCGCGCGCAAGCGGCCCGCTTTCCTACATGCGCGTGTTCGACCGCTCGTGCGAGACCGTCGAGTCGGCGGGCTCGCGCCGCGGCGCGCAGATGGGCGTGCTGCGCTGCGACCACCCGGACATCGAGGAATTCATCCACGCCAAGGACCAGGGCGACCTCGCCAACTTCAACCTCTCGGTCGGCGTGACCGACGATTTCATGCTGGCGGTCGAGCAGAACCTGGACGTCGAGCTGGTGCACAAGGCAAAGCCTTCGTCGAAGGACGCGCGCCAGCGCGAGGACGGCCTGTGGATCTACAAGACCCTGCGCGCGCGCGAGCTGTGGGAGCAGATCATGCGCTCGACCTACGACCACGCCGAGCCCGGGATCCTGTTCCTCGACCGCATCAACGTCGACAACAACCTGCGCTATTGCGAAAGCATCGAGGCGACCAACCCATGCGCCGAGCAGCCGCTGCCTCCCTACGGCTGCTGCTGCCTGGGTTCCATTGATTTGACCAAGTTCATTCGCCTGCCGTTTTCGGAGGATTCCTCGTTCGACTTCGATCGTTTCGCAAAGGTCGTGGCCACGTCGATCCGCATGCTCGACAACGTGCTGGAAGTGACCGCGTGGCCGCTCGAGCAGCAGCGCAAGGAAGCGATGGCGAAGCGCCGCGTCGGCCTCGGGTTCACCGGGCTGGGCGACGCGCTCATCATGCTGCGCCTGAAGTACGACACCGACGACGCTCGCGCGATGGCGGGACGCATCTCGGAAAGCATGCGCGACCACGCGTACCGCGCCTCCGCCGAGCTCGCGAAGGAGCGCGGCGCGTTCCCGCTGTTCAACGCGGATCTCTATCTATCCGGCACGAGCTTTGCCACGCGCCTTCCCGAAGACCTGAAAAAGCTGATCAGGGAAAACGGGCTGCGCAACTCGCACCTGCTGTCGATCGCGCCGACCGGCACCATCAGCCTCGCGTTCGCCGACAACGCTTCGAACGGCATCGAGCCGCCCTTCTCCTGGACCTATACGCGCAGGAAGCGCGTCGACGACGGCTGGCAGGAGTACGCGGTCGAGGACCACGCGTTCCGCCGCTACCGGGCCATGGGGGGCGACATGAACGCCCTGCCTCCCTACTTCGTTACCGCGCTCGAGATCAGCGCCAAGTCGCACGAGAAGATGGTGGCGACGGTTGCGCCGTTCATCGACACCAGCATCTCCAAGACGGTGAACGTCCCGGAGGACTATCCCTACGCCGAGTTCCAGAACCTCTACTTCGATGCCTGGAAGTCGGGACTCAAGGGCCTCGCGACCTACCGGCCCAACAAGATCCTCGGTTCCGTCCTTTCAGTTCAAAAAACCGAAGACTTCGTCCAGGACGACGTCAACCGGCGCATCCAGGTGAAATCGGTCCCGGCGCCGGTGCTCGCCTCGCTGCGCTGGCCCGGCCGCCCCGACCTCTCCGGCGGCAACCCGGCGTGGACCTACATGATCGAGCACCCGCAGTACCGCTTCGCGGTGTTCGTCGGGCATGTGGAGAACGGCCGGCCGCATGCTTTCGAGGTCTGGGTCAACGGCAGCGAGCAGCCGCGCGGCCTGGGCGCGCTCGCCAAGACGCTGTCGATGGACATGCGCGCGGACGACAGCGCGTGGCTCAAGCTCAAGCTCGACACGCTCGCCAAGGCCGGCGGCGACGAGCCCTTCGAGATGCCGTTCCCGCCGCGCGGCGAGAAGAAGCTGATGCCCTCCGTGGTCTCCGCTTTCGCCCAGATCGTCCGCTGGCGCGTCGAGCAGTTGCAAGCAGGTTTGGCCGGCGACGAGTTCCAGCTTGCGGGAGAGGAGGCCTCGTCTCCAGTCCTCGATGCCATGTTCGCGCTGAAGGAGCCCAAGACCGGCACCGACGGCACCCTGTCCTGGACCGTCGACGTCCTGAACCCGCGCACCGGCGATGATTTTGTCTTGGGTCTAAAAGAGATTACTTTGCCCGATGGCATCACCCGGCCCTATTCCGTATGGCTCTCCGGCGAATACCCGCGCGCCCTCGACGGGCTGTGCAAGATCCTCTCGCTCGACATGCGCGTGCTCGACCCCGCGTGGGTCGGGATGAAGCTGCAGAAGCTGCTGGAGTTCCCCGAGCCGCTCGGCGACTTCATGGCCTTCGTCCCGGGGAGCCGCAAGCAGCAGACCTTTCCCTCGACCGTGTCGTACCTGGCGCGGCTGATCCTGCACCGCTACGCCATGCTCGGCATCCTCGACGACGTCGGCAGCGCCAAGCAGCAGATGGGAATCCTCGAAGCGCCGGCCGTGAAGAGCACGCCGGTCATCGCCGGCGCCAGGTGTCCCGAGTGCGCCAACCCGACGCTCATCCGCAAGGACGGCTGCGACTACTGCACCGCCTGCGGATACGTAGGCGTCTGCGGATAGCGAGGTCC
>Ga0208685_1000124_pt1 | contig 30280 bp, 30 predicted proteins | sample EasRivMeERMLT890_FD_187533 | JGI IMG/M metagenome (GOLD analysis project Ga0208685, IMG submission 187533) | Soil microbial communities from meander-bound floodplain in the East River, Colorado, USA - East River MetaG ERMLT890 (SPAdes) (version 2) | ecosystem: Environmental > Terrestrial > Soil...
TATTCTTATGTGAACGCACCGGGGCTGCGGCCGCCGACCCGCTGCTCAGGTGCCCGGCCAATGCTTGACTTCCCGAAGTGCGCGACTAACACTATCGCTGCTTGACTGTTGCTCTTAGAGCTTGAATCGTGCGGCCCAGGGAGGGGACGCGCGAAGAATGAGCCACGCGGGACACCATCGCGTGGACGAGAACAAACAAAAGGAGGGGCACATGGTCTACACCCGGCGTACCGTCTGGCCGCTCGTCATCGGCATCATCATGGTGGCGTACGCCTACCTCGTGCAGAGCGGCAACATGGCGGGGCTCATCAAGTTCCTCAATACCGAGCGCTACATGGGGGAAATGGTGACGCTCGGCTACGCGTTCGGTGCCGTCGCCATCCTGGTCGGCCTGTGGCAATTGGTCGCAACTCCCAGGGAAGGCCACGGAGACTATTACCTGTCCACCGTCGCCGGCGTCATGTTCATCATGCTGGTCGCGTTCGTCGTCAAGTGGGGGCTCGACCCGCTGATGGCGCTGTGGGGAAGCCAGGCGCGGCCGACACTGGGCTTCAACTTCGCGAGCGTCCTGAACCTCAATTACGTGGTGATGGGGATACTCGCCGGCATCATCGTGGTCAACGTCTTCCGGGTCCCGCAGTGGGCCGAGAATGGCGTGCGGCTGTCGCGGCTCGGATTGAAGACCGGCGTCATTCTCCTGGGCGCGCTCTACAGCTTCGCCGAGCTGGCGCAGCTCGGGAAGCTCTCGGTCCTCATGATCGGCGTATTCGTCCTGGGCTCGGTATGGCTGGTGCTGATCATCGGCGTCCGGCGCAACCTGCCCAACTCGATGACGGGCGTGCTGTCCTCGGGCGTCGGCGTGTGCGGTGTTTCCGCTGCCGTAGCGGCCGCCCCCGTCGTGCAGGCCAAGTCCCTCGAGATCGCATACACGATCGGGACCATCCTCCTGTTCGGGGTGCTCTGCATGTTCCTGTTCCCGATTGTCGGCAAGAGCCTCGGCATGGGCTATATCCAGTTCGGGGCGTGGGCCGGCACGGGCATTCTCAATTCCGCCCAGGTAGCCGGCGCGGCGCTCGCATTCCAGCCCGGCGGCATCGAGACGCTGAAGGTGGCCGAGATCTTCAACATCACCCGCGTTCTCTTCCTGCCCATCATCGTGCTGTGGCTGGCGGTATGGTATCTCCGGCGCGAGCAAGCCGCGCAGCGCACGGTGCAGCAGGTCGACGCCATGCAGGTCGTCATCAGCAAGTTCCCGATCTTCGTGCTCGGCTTCATCCTCATGTTCCTGCTCTCCTCGACCGGCATCTTCGCCCCGGCGCGCCACTACCAGGGCTCCTACTTCGACAACAGCGAGAAGGCGCTGACAAAGAAGGACCGCACCGGAAAGGCGATCAACAATCACCTCTCGGACGCCGAGGTCGCGACGCTCCAGAAGGAACTGGACAAGATCAAGCGCGCGGACCAGAAGGCTGCGCTCGAGCGGCTGGCGCAGAACAAGAAGGTCATGTCCGAGGATGACGACGCCATGGTGCGCGGGGTCATCAACGCCAGGGAGCTTTCGAAGGAGGGCACGGCGGTGCTCGCCAAGGCGCACCGCGTGGTCCGGCACACGGCGCCGAAGATCGCGAAGTTCCGCGACCTGATCGCGTGGTTCTTCACCTTCGGCCTGGTCGGTCTCGGGATGCAGATCACCATGTCGTCGATCCGCCAGGCAGGAGGGCAGCCCCTGGTGATCGGCTCGATCGTGGGCGTCATCAAGGCGGTCGGTTCGCTGATCGTCGTCATGCTGCTGGTTGCCGAAACCATTTGAGGGAAGGAGAAACGATCATGGAAGAGAAATTCGACCGCGGATCCGCGCTGACGATCTTCCCGAGCGACCGCCACGAGGACATGGTGGCGCTCATCCTCTCACTGGTCATCGCGGCGCTCGTCTATTTCCTGGTCTGATCCGGCCGGGAACACGCACCCGTCCCGGTGAGGCCGTACCTCACCGGGATTTTTTTGCCATGCTGCGGGCCGAACGCATTCTGCTGGCGAGCCACGGCACGCCCGGCGCCCGAGCGGCCGAGCGCGCCGCGCTCGAGCTTGCCGCCCCGGGCGCCACGATCTTTCACCTGGTGGTGGTTCCGGATCTCTGGAAGGGGATGATGGGCGACGACTGGCTCAACAACGCATCCACGCGGGCGGCGTACGGGCGGCACGTCGAGTCGCAGCTCGCCCGGGAAATCGAAGAGCACCGGGCCGTCCTCGAGGGTGAAGTCCGCGCAAGCGGCAGGCGCTACGAACTGAAGGTCGTGCTGGGCGAGCCCGGCGCGGCATTGCTCGAGTACGCCGCGACGCTCCGGCCCGACTGCGTCGTGATCGGCGCGCCACGCCCGAAGGGTGCACCCGGGCTGCGCTCGCGCATGCGCCTCGAGAAGCTCGCCGGGAGCCTCGCCGCTCCCCTGCTCGTGGTCCCTCACCCGGGATGAGCGAGGCTTCCGCCCATCACGCCGACGCGGCCTGGGTGACGATCGACGTTCCCCTCGAGCCCGCGGCGCTCTCCCGGTTCTGCCGCGACGTGGAGCGGCTCTACCGCATCAATCCCTATCTGGAATTCAGGCGCTGGCGCGAGACCGCGCCCGGCGCCTTCTCGGTCTCGATGCGCAATCTGAGCAATCAGCGCGATCTCGAGCTGCGGCTGACGCTGGAACGGGTCTCGGAGCACGATTTCTCGGTGCGCTACGACAGGGGGGTGAAACGCAGCACGCGCTTCGAGATCGGCGCCGCAGCCGGAGGCAGCCGCCTGCGGATCACCGACGACTACAGCGGAGCCGCGGAAACGGACACCGCTGAAGTGGACCGAAGCCTGCATGCGTGGGGGGTCGCCCTCAGGGAATATCTGCTGCGCGAGCAGCGCTGGGGATGGTGCGCGCCGTGGCGCTGGTACATGCGGCGGGTGTGGGTGCCGATGAAGCCCGCGGCCCGGCGCATCACCTTCATCATCCTGCTGGTCACGCTCGCCGAGATTGTGCTCTTCGCCCTGGTGATGGCAATCTACTGGGCCGAATACCGGACCTGACGGCCGCTACGCCGCCGTGGTCGCTTTCTTCGAGGCCGTGCGCGACCCGATCACGGGATAGGGGTGGAGCATGTTGAGCGCGACGCTCTGGTTCGCCGTCTGCACGATACGCACGTGCTCGCGCCGCAGCTCGCGCGCGTGGCGGCAGCCACAGGAGTGCGCGATCATGTCAATCTCGCGGTTCATGTTGCGCGCGTAGTTCGCCACGCGCAGGTACTTCTCCTCCACCGCCAGCCCGTGCTGCAGGCGCTTGTTGTGGGTGGTGACGCCGGTGGGACAGGTGTTGGTACGGCAGCGCAACGCCTGAATGCAGCCGAGGGAGAACATGAAGCCGCGCGCCGTGACCACGAAATCCGCGCCCGCGCACCGGAAAGTTGCGCAGCACCGTGTGCTTCTTCTGGGTGACGTCGTGGATGATGAGCACGATCAGCCCGCCGATCAGCACGATTCCCAGTATCGTGCCGAGTCCGTAGGACACCAGGCTCAGCATGCCGTCCATCCGGTCATCCCGTTGCGCTAGAATTTCCCGGACAACTATAGATCAATCCCATGGACTTGGCATCCGAGATCGAGCGCAACGCGCGCACCGCGCTGGAGGAGGACCTCGGCAGCGGCGATCTCACCGCGCCGCTCATTGCAGCCGGCAAGCGGGTGCGCGCGGCCGTAGTGTGCCGTCAGAAGGCGGTGATCTGCGGGCAGCCATGGTTCGAAGCCTGCTTGCGCCGGCTCGATCCATCGGTTGAGATTGCGTGGGCGGTGGCGGAGGGCGCGAGCGTCGAGGCCGGAATGCGCGTCTGCGTCGTACAGGGAGAGGCGCGCGCGCTGCTCGCCGCCGAGCGCGTCGCGCTCAATTTCCTGCAGACGCTGTCGGGGGTCGCCACCCTCACCCGGCGTTACGTGGACGCAATCGCCGGCACACGGGCGAGGATCGTCGACACCCGCAAGACGCTGCCGGGATTGCGCCTCGCGCAGAAGTACGCCGTGCGGGTCGGCGGAGGATCGAATCACCGCATGGGGCTCTACGACGCCATGCTGATCAAGGAGAACCACATTGCCGCGGCAGGCGGCGTCCGTCAGGCAATCGCGCAGGCGCGCAGGCTCGCCAACCAGGGCGACTGGATGCAGGTCGAGGTGGAGAACCTCGACCAGCTGCGGGAAGCCCTCGGTGCCGGCGCCACCATGATCCTGCTCGACAACATGAGCGTCGAGCGGATGCGCGAGGCCGTGACGATCGCCGGCGACCGCGCCGAACTCGAGGCCTCCGGCGGCATTACCCTGGAGAACGCGCGCGCAATCGCCGAGACCGGCGTGCATCGCATGTCAGTCGGCACGCTCACCAAGGACGTCCGGGCAGCGGATTTCTCGATGCGATTCGAGTAAGGCGGCGCGGAGCGCCCCAATTCAACGCTTCCGGGTGGTCGGCTCTATTCTGTACAGCAGATTGCGGTAGTGGAAGCCGTCTTTCTGGCCGAAATACCCGCTGCGCCCCGGATCGTAGCTCCTGCAGACCTTCCAGGTGAACCGGTCCTCGTCGTAGTACGCCACCTTGATCACCGAGCCATCCGGAATTCAGCTGATCCCGGGAGGGGCGGTCCCTACAAGAGACGGGCGCGCTTCGATGCGCCTGAACCATTCGCTTAACTTCGGATGTCCGGGCCGCCAGCGGAAGCCGGGGATTCTCGCCTCAAGCCCGAGCGCACAAGCGAGCGTAAGCTGCTGCCGATCAAGGGGGCCCTGCATCAGCGGACTGGCGATCTCCGTTTCCCAGACGTCCGTCAGGCGCTCGCTGCGCCGCGCTTCGTGCAGTAGAACCGTAGGCGAGCGTTCGTACTCGGGACGCGCGAGCTCGCGGCCCCAAACCGCGAGCCCGTCCAGCAGGCTTCGGGCCAGGCCTTCCAGCCTGCGAGCCTCCCACGCGTCTGCTCCGGCCGGCAGCTCAAAGGCGGGCTTGCCGTCGAGGCGATCGAGGTAATCGCAAATCAGAGCGGATTCCTCCATTCCGACGCCGTCCTCGCGGATCAGATAGGGCACGCGGCCCGACGGGTTGATGCGGTAGTACAGGCTGTTCGCGACACGCGTCTGGGCGGTGATGACCTCGACCCGCTTCTCAAGGCCCTTCTCGATCAACACCATCCGCGCCATGCGGGCGTAGGGCGATCCCGGGGTGATGTAGAGCTTCACTCCTTCACTTTCCGAGGTGCCCGCGGATCACCCGCTCGATCGCCTTCAGCTCGGCGTATGCGGTGATCGGTTTCGCGCTCTGCGCGATCGCGACATCGGGATCCTTCAATCCGTGGCCGGTCAGCGTGCAGACGATCGTGCTGCCCTCGCCGATCTTCCCCAGCTCCAGGTCCTTCAACACCCCCGCGACCGCGATTGCGGACGCCGGCTCGCAGAATATCCCCTCGGTACGCGCGAGCAGCTTCTGCACGTGCAGGATTTCCTCGTCGGTGCATTCGGCGAACCAGCCGCCGGACTCATGGCTCGCCGCCACTGCCTGCTGCCAGGAAACGGGATTGCCGATGCGGATCGCGGTCGCCACGGTCTCGGGATTCTCGACCGGACGCCCGCGGATGATCGGCGCGGCGCCTGAAGCCTGATAGCCCACCATGATCGGCCGGTGCTCGAGACTTTTCTGCGTGCGATACTTGCGCATGGCGGGGTCCACCCGGAGCGCCTGGGTACTCTCGCCGGCCGCCTCGGAGTAACCGATCCAGTGGGCGGTGATGTTGCCGGCATTGCCCACCGGCAGCGCGTGGTAGTCCGGCGCATCTCCCAGCGCCTCGATCACCTCGAACGCCACGGTCTTCTGGCCCTGGATGCGATAGGGATTGATCGAGTTGACGATCTTCACCGGCAGCGTCGAGGCGATTTCCTGCACCAGCCGCATGCCCTCGTCGAAGTTGCCGCGGATCTGGATCACGACCGAGCCGTGCATCATCGCCTGCGAGAGCTTGCCCAGCGCGATCTTGCCTTCCGGGATCAGCACGAAGCAGGCGATGCCGGCGCGCGCCGCGTAGGCCGCCGCGGACGCCGAGGTGTTTCCGGTGGAGGCGCAGATGATCGCGCGCGCACCCTCCTCAACCGCCTGCGTGACGGCCAATGTCATACCGCGGTCCTTGAACGAGCCCGTGGGGTTCGCGCCCTCGAACTTGGCGTAGATTGCGACCTTTTTCCGCACCAGCACCGGCAGGTTCCTCAATTCGATCAGCGGGGTCGCGCCTTCGTTCAGCGAAATGGCGCGCGTATCCGCCGCGACCGGCAGGAGATCGCGGAATCTGTCTATGAGTCCCGTGTAGTGAGCCATGAGAATTCGATCCCTTCCCCTGATGGGGAGCGGGTGTCGCTAGTCAAGCTCTTCGAGGCGGATGCGGGTGACCTTGCCCACAACGACCGGCAGCTTCTCGATCCTGGCGATCGCCCCGTTCACGTTCTTTTCGACGGTGAGGTGGGTGAGCATGATGATATCCACCTCGGCCTCGCCCGCGCGCGGTTCCTTCTGCACCATGGCCTCGATCGAGATGCGCTGGTCCGCCAGAATGCGGGTGATGTCCGCCAGCACGCCCGGCTTGTCCTGCACCTTCATCCGCAGGTAGTAGCGCGTCTCGACCTCGCCCATCGGCAGGATCGGCGTATCGGCCAATTGCCCCGGCTGAAAGGCGAAGTGCGGCACGCGGTGCTCCGGGTCCGCGGTCAGCATGCGCGCGACATCCACCAGGTCGGCGACCACGGCGGAGGCGGTCGGCTCCGCACCCGCCCCGGCTCCGTAATACATCGTCTGGCCGACTGCATCTCCCTTCACCAGGATGGCGTTCATTACCCCTTCGACGCTGGCAATCAGGCGCCGCGCCGGAACCAGCGTCGGGTGCACGCGGAGCTCGATCCCCTTGCTCCTCCGCCGGGTAATGCCGAGCAGCTTGATGCGGTAGCCAAGTTCCTCCGCGTAGCGGATGTCGTCCTGCTGGAGGCCGGAGATGCCCTCGACGTAGGCCGACTCGAACCGCATCGGGATGCCAAAGCCGATCGCCGCCATGATCGTCGTCTTGTGCGCCGCGTCCACGCCGTCGATATCGAAGGTGGGATCGGCCTCGGCGTAGCCTCGCCGCTGCGCCTCCTTGAGCGCGTTGTCGAAGCTCGCTCCGCGCTCGCGCATCTCCGACAGGATGAAATTGCAGGTGCCGTTGACGATGCCGGCGATCCATTCGATGCGGTTGGCGGAGAGGCCCTCGCGCAGCGACTTGATGATGGGGATGCCGCCGCCCACCGCCGCCTCGAACGCCACCATCACGTCCTGCTTCTGCGCAGCGGCGAAGATTTCGTTGCCGTGCCGGGCGAGCAGCGCCTTGTTGGCGGTAACGATGTGTTTTCCATTGGTGATCGCCCGCAGGATCAGGTCCTTCGCGACGGTGGTGCCGCCGATCAGCTCGATCACGATGTCGATATCGGGGTGGTTCACCACTTCCAGCGCGTCGGCGGTGACGGTCGCGCGCGCCCCGACGATGCGACGCGCCTTGTCCACCTCCTTGTCGGCAACCATCTTCATGGTGATGGCGCAGCCGGCGCGGCGCGAAATCTCCTCGCGGTTGCGCTCGAGCACCGCGAACGTGCCGCCGCCCACGGTGCCGATGCCGAGGAGCCCGACGTTGATCGGCTTCATAGCAACCCGTCCTTGCGGAACATCTCCTTGATGCCGCGCAGCGCCTGGCGGGTGCGCGCCTCGTTCTCGATCAGGGCAAACCGCACGTGGCCGTCGCCGTAATCACCGAAGCCGATTCCGGGCGCCACCGCAATGCGGGCGTCCGCCAGGAGCTTCTTGCAGAACTCGAGCGAGCCGAGCTTCCGATAGGGCTCGGGTATCGGCGCCCAGATGTACATGGTGGCCTTCGGCACCTCGACATCCCAGCCGATTGCCTTCATGCCGCTGCACAGCACATCGCGGCGTCCCTGGTAGACCCGGCGCACGGTTTCCACGCAATCCTGCGGCCCTTCCAGGGCGATGATGGAGGCGACCTGGATCGGGGTAAACATGCCGTAATCGTGGTAGCTCTTCATGCGCGCGAGCGCCGTGACGAGCTCGCGGTTGCCGACCATGTAGCCCACGCGCCAGCCGGCCATGTTGTAGCTCTTCGACATCGTGAAGAACTCGACCGCGATGTCGCGCGCGCCGGGCACCTGCAGGATGGACGGCGCCTTGTAGCCGTCGAATACGATGTCGGCGTATGCGAGGTCGTGCACGACGTAGACGTGATGCTCGCGCGCGAGGCCGACGAGGCGCTCGAAGAACGGCAGGTCCACGCACTGCGTCGTCGGATTGCTGGGAAAATTGACGATCAGCATCTTGGGCTTCGGGTACGTGTCCTTGAACGCGCGCTCGACCGCCTCGAAGAAACCGGATTCGGGCGTCATCGGCACGTGCCGGATGTCGGCGCCGGATATCACCGGCCCGTAGATGTGGATCGGGTAGCTCGGGTTGGGGACCAGCACCGTGTCGCCGGTGTCGAGCGTGGCGAGCGCGAGGTGCGCGATGCCCTCCTTCGAGCCGATGGTGACGATCGCCTCCGAGTCGGGGTCGAGCTCGACGCCGTAGCGCGTCCGGTACCAGTTGCAGATCGCACGCCGCAGCCGCACGATGCCCTTCGACACCGAGTAACGGTGGGTGTCGGGGCGCTGCACGGTCTCGATCAGCTTGTCCACGATGTGCCGCGGCGTGGGCTGATCGGGATTGCCCATGCTGAAATCGATGACGTCCTCGCCCCGCCGCCGCGCGGCGAGCTTCAACTCGCCGGTTACGTTAAAGACGTACGGCGGGAGGCGCTTGATGCGAGCAAACTCTTCCATGGGTACGCCGAATTGAAACGCAAAAGCGTGTTATTCTAACGGAGCGAGTAACCTTAAGCAAATCAGTAGGTTATGAAGTTGCACCTGACGCAGGGCGCGGGCCTGCAGTTGTTCTCCGGATACGGCCCGGGATTCGTCGCCGTGAACGGCGTGCGCTACGAGAAGTGCGTCGTGGTGAGCCCGCAGGCAGTCAGCGAATGGATCGTCGCCGGATTCGACGCATTGACCGTGGCGGATTTCGCATTCATCGATACGCTCAAGCCCGAGATCGTGATCCTGGGGACAGGCGCGGCGCAGCGCTTTCCAGTGCGGGAACTCATGCGTGCGCTTGCCGCCGCCGGTATCGGCGTGGAAATCATGGACAGCCGCGCGGCCTGCCGGACCTACAACATCCTTGCGACCGAGGGGCGCAAGGTCGTGGCGGCCATATTGACGAGCTAGACGCTACCGCCGCAGCTTCCGGGGCTTCTCCGCAGGCACAACGATAACGCGACCGGGCAGCTGCCGATTTTCGCGCAGCCACTGCAGCGTTTCCACGGCGGGCAGCGGCCGCGAGAAGTAATAGCCCTGCATCTCGCCACAGCCTGCCGCCAGCAGAAACGCGAGCTGCGCCTCGGTTTCGACGCCCTCCGCGATGACCTTGAGCCCCAGGTTGCGCGACATGCCGATGATTGCGCGGGTGATGTTGGCGTCATCGACGCTCGTAGTCACGTCGTTCACGAAGGAACGATCGATCTTGAGCGAATCGAGCGGGAAGCGCTTCAGGTAGGCAAGGCTCGAATAGCCGGTCCCGAAGTCGTCCACCGACAGCCGCAGGCCCAGGGACTTGAGGTGGCCGAGCGTCCGCACCGCCTCGTCGGTATTCGCCATAAGAGAGCTCTCGGTGATCTCGATTTCCAGGAGCCGGGGATCCACCGCGTGGGCACGCAGTATCCGCTCGACGACCTCGGCGAGATTCTTCTCCCTGAACTGCCGGGCCGACAGGTTGATCGCGACCGGCACCATGCGCACCCCGGCCTCCCGCCACGCCACCAGCTGGCGGCAAGCCGCCTCGATCACCCATTCGCCGACCGGCACGATCAACCCGGTGTCCTCGAGCAGCGGCACGAATTCGGCCGGTGAAACGAGCTTCTGCCCGCCCGCCGTCCAGCGCAGCAGCGCTTCGAAGCCGGTGATCTCCCGTGTCGCGAGGCTCGCCTTGGGCTGGTAATGCAGCAGGAACTCGCTGCGCTCCAGTGCCCGGCGCAGATTGTTCTCGAGGTTCAGGCGCTGCACCGAGCGCGCGTTCATGTCCTTCGAGAAGAACTCGTACCTGTTGCGGCCGGACTCCTTGGCACGGTACATCGCAGTGTCGGCGTTCTTCATCAGCTCCATCTCGTCGTCGCTGTCCGCGGGATAGAGGCTGATGCCGATGCTGGTGGTGATGAATACCTCGTGCCCTTCGAGCTCGAACGGCACCTGGAGCACATCCAGGATCTTCTGGGCGACCAGCCGCGCGTCTTCCGGCGTGCGCATGTCGGCGAGCACGATCCCGAACTCGTCCCCGCCGAAGCGGCCCACCGTGTCGCCCTCGCGCACACAATCGGCAAGACGCGCTCCCACCTGCTTCAGGAGGTGGTCGCCCGCGCTATGCCCGAAGGTATCGTTGGTGAGCTTGAAGCGGTCGAGATCGAGGAACATCACGCCGGTCGCGCGGTCGTGGCGCCGCGTCTGCGCCATCGCTTGCCGCAAGCGGTCCAGGTACAAGGCCCGGTTCGGCAGGCCGGTCAGGACGTCGAAGTGCGCAAGCTGGGCGAGCCGCTCCTCCGCGGCCTTCATCTCGGTGATGTCTTCCGTGATCCCTGCGACGCGGTACACGACGCCCTTTGCGTCGAACACAGGAAACGCCCGGTCGCGGACCCAGCGGATGGAACCATCGGGCTTGACGATGCGGAAGGTCTGGTCGTAGTTGCCCGACGCCGCCGCCTTGCGCGCCTCGACGAGCGCCTTCCGGTCGTCCGGGTGCACCGCGTCGAGCCAGCCATGCGCCCGGGTCTTGAGCATTTCGGGATCGAGGCCCGTGATCTCCCGGAACGCGGAACTGACGTAGATGGCGCTGTGCCGGCGTGCATCGCAGATCCAGAAGACCTGCGGAATGTGTCCCGCGAGCTGGCGAAACTGCTCCTCGCTCTCGAGCAGCGCCCGCTCGGTTTCCATGCGCCGGATGAACTGTCCGATCTGGCTGCCCACCGCGCGGACGATCTGCAGCAAGGCCTCGTCCGGTTCCCGGATCTCGTGGCTGAAGAACTCCATGACCCCCCTCGGGCGCCCGTCCATCATGATCGGGAAGGCAAACGCACCGTGCAGATCGGCGCGTTTCGCGGCCGACGCACGCCGGAAATCCGGCCTGCGCGCGACGTCGGACAGCCACACCGGCGTCGCTCCCGCCCAAACCCGCCGCACCACGCCTCCGCTCGGCGTGGCGGTCAACTCGACCGGCGCCTCGTTCACCATGCCCAGCGACACCTGCACGAAATCCGCCATCCCCTCCGCCGGCCGGAACCAGTGATCCTGGCACCGCAGCTGCTCAGATGCCCGGTCCCAGCTCCAGTGGAACCCGCAGTCCCAATCCAGGCCCTCGCAGACCGCCTGTATGACCCTGGGGAGCGCATCCGCGACCGACGCCGCATCGGCGAGCACGCTTGCAATCGCGTGCTCCATCTCCCGGCGCCGGGCCGAGAGCTTTCGTTCCGTGATGTCGCGGCTGGTGCCGATGGTGCCGATGATCGTTCCCGACGCATCGCGCATCGGCACCTTGGTGATGGAGAACCAGCGCGGCGCGGTGCGTCCGCCGTCAGGTGTCTTGACAGACACTCTCTGCTCGAAATCCATGATCGGAGTCCCCGTCTTCAGGATCCCCGCATCCTGCGCCGCCATCCTGCCGGCGAGCTCGGCCGGAAACAGATCGAACACGGTCTTGCCCACCACGGTCCGGTCGTCGAGATTGCGCTCCTTCAACCAGGCCTGGTTGGCGACGCTGAACCGCCCCTCCGCGTCCTTCACATAGATGTAGTCCGGGACCGTGTCGATGATCGTTCGCAGCAGCGCCTGCTCGCGGGCCACCTCCGCCTCTGCCCGCTTACGCTCGGTGATGTCCTCAACGATGCGGATAAAGTAGAGCGGCTTGCCTGCAGCGTCGCGCGCGAGCGATACCGTGCGGTGCGCCCACAGGGGTGACCCGTCCTTGCGCACGAATACTCGTTCAGACGAGAAAGAGTCCATCTCGCCCTTCAGCATCCGCTCCCGGTACTTGGAGCGGTCCCGACCGCGGTACTCCGGGTCCAGAATGGTATCGGTATTCAGGCCCAGCAGCTCGTCCCGGGTGTAACCGAGCAGCGCACACAGCTTGGGGTTGACGTGCAGAATTCTGTCGTCATCGATTGCGGTGTGCATGATGCCGACCGGCGCGTTCTCGAACGTCGCGCGAAAGCGTTCCTCGCTTTCGCGCAGCGCGGCTTCCGCCTGCTTGCGTTCCGTAATGTCCTCGACAATGCTGATGACGTAGAGGGGATTGCCATCCGCGTCGCAGGCACTCGACATCGTCCGCCGCGCCCACAGGATGCTGCCGTCCTTGCGTATGAAGCGCTTCTCCCCGGACGATGACCGGGCGGCGCGGCTCCTCAGGCTCTCGCGACGGCCCACGCCGTCCGCGTAATCGCCGGAATGCGTAATTTCGGTCACGCGCTTGCCGAGCAGCTCCTCGCGCGCGTATCCCAGCATCTCGCAGAACTTCTGGTTGGCCTCGACCAGCACGCCGTTCAGGTCCACGCGCGTGATGCCCACCCCTGCCTGCTCGAAGATCGCGCGGAACCGTTCTTCGCTTTCGGAGAGGCCGACCTGCGCGACCTTGCGCGAGGTGATGTCGGCGTTGAATCCGACCATCCGCAGCGCGCGTCCCTGCGCATTGCGCGCGGTGACCTTGCCATGGCTCTGGATCCAGACCCAGCGGCCATCATGGGTGCGGACGCGGTGCTCCCTTCTGTAGGGCGCATCATACTTCAGCGCCGCAGCGATGCTCGCCTTCTGCCCGTCGTAATCATCGGGGTGCACCAGCTTCGCAAGATCCTCAAACGTGGTGTAAACGACTTTTCGCTCGCCGCCCATCATCTCGTTCCAGCGCTCGCTGAGAAACACGTCGCCCGTGACGATGTTCCAGTCAAACAGCGCCTGCTCCGATCCCTCCTGCGCCAGGGACAGCCGCTGCTCGCTCTGCTCCAGTTCCTGCGCGATCCTGCGCTGGCGCCTCACCATGACGCCGGCTGATGCCAGCATTGCCGCAAGCAGCAACGTGATGCCGCCTGCGCCCAGGAAGTAGTGCTGTGCGATCGACCGCCCGCGGTCGGTGACTTCGCTCTCGGCGATGCCGACCGTCACGATCAGCGGGCGCCCTTCCACCACCCGGTAGCTCACGACGCGGCGAACCTGATCCATCGGCGACGCCTCCGGATGGGTGCCGAGCTGCTTGCCGTCGCGGATCTCCTGAAACAGCTTCATGCCGCTCGCGTCCTGGCCGGCGGTGATCCCCGCGCCGCTGCTGTGAACCCGGACGATGCCATCGGCTCCGATCAACTGGATGACGCTGTCCATGCCCAGGCTGACGCTCTGGTAAAACCGCTTGAGGTAGTCGAGGTCGATCGCCGCGACTGCCACCCCCGCGAAGGCTCCATCTGCGCCATTGACCCGCCGGGAAACATGCATGGACCATCTCTGGGACACGCGGCCCAGGAGCGGCTTGCCGATGAACGGCTCTCCGGTGTCACGGTCGAGATGCGCGCGGAAATGCGGGCGGTCGGAAAGGCTGATGACGGGTGAAGGCGGGCTGTTCGCGACCAGATTGCCCCGCGCGTCAATCAGCGAAATCACCGCGATAACGTCCCGGTGACGCGAGTGCAGCCGGTTCATCTCGCGCTGCAGCGCGGGCAGATCCAGGCGCCTGGCATCCTGGATCACGGTGAGCAGAACGGAGTCTACGGACCGGATGGTGCGCTCGATGTGCTGCTCGAACGCACGCGCATAGTTCTCCGCCTCGGTGCGCGTCTCCTCGAGCTCCCGCTCCTGGCTGATGCGAACCGCCTGCAGCGCTGCAATCCACACCGCCGCAATCACGAGCAGCGCCAGCACGACTACCGCGCCGCCCGAGGTCAACAGGCGTAGCGGACGACCCGTCACGCTCGCGCCCCGGGGGGATTCTGCATTTTTGAATTCTATCCCACCCCGGGCGATATCCAAGCGCCGCGCCTGGCTGCTCGCTTGGTTCATGCGTCGCAACCGTGCGCGCGCGATTGCGCGCGACTGAATGTTGGAGACCGGCGCATGTTCGCAAGTCGCGCGAATACGATGTCCATGTTGAAATTGTTCACGCCGACTCCCCCGCGAATGGTTTTCTGGGAGTACCTGAAGACCCGTCCGGCTCAGCCTGCAACTATGCAGCACGAATCGTACCAGCAGCGCTGCGCATTTCCGATGGAAAATGCCGCTAAATCAATGCGATTCGCGGCTGCAGGCGGGTCAAATTACGCAATCCTCGCTCCGGGCCGGCTAGAGACCGGCGAGAACTCGGAGGTGCGCCGCGACGCTCCGGCCGAGCGCATGCAATGCGTAGCCGCCCTCCAGCACGGAGACGATGCGTCCCCGCGCGTGGCGTGCCGCGACCTCCCGGATGCACTCAGTGACCCACGCGTAGTCGGCTTCCACCAGCCTGAGCATCGCCATGTCGTCCTCGCGGTGCGCGTCGAAGCCCGCGGACACGAACAGCATCTCCGGCTTGAACGCAGCGAGCGCGGGCAGCCAGTACCGCTCCACCGCGTCGCGGAATTCCGTCCCGCCGCTGTACGCCGCGAGCGGAATGTTCACCATGCGCTCGGAGCGCCCTTCCACGCCGCTATAGGGATAGAAGGGATGCTGGAACGTCGACACCATCATCACGCGCGGGTCGTCGTGAAAGATCGCTTCCGTCCCATTGCCATGATGGACGTCAAAATCCACGACGACCACCCGCTCGAGGCCATGCACTGCGAGTGCATGCGCCGCCGCCACCGCAACGTTGTTGAAGAGGCAGAACCCCATGGCGCGCGCACGCTCGGCGTGGTGCCCGGGTGGCCGCACGCCGCAGAATGCAGCTTCAATCTCGCCACGGAGCACCCGGTCCGTAGCCAGCACCGCCGCGCCTGCAGCGCGCTGCGCTGCTCTCAGTGTGTGCGGATTCATCGCGGTGTCGGGATCCAAATGTACCAACCCTGTTTCCGGCGCCACTTTTTCCAGCGCATCAATGTACGCCGGCGCGTGGACTCGCTCGAGCGCCTCGCGACTCACGAGCGGCGCCTCGACGTACTCCAGGAAGGGGCTCAGACCCGACGCGACCAGCTGATCCTCGATGGCGGCGAGACGGGCCGGGCACTCCGGATGCTGATCGCCCATGTCGTGCAGTCGGCAGTCCGGATGGGTGACGTAAGCTAGCGTCATTCAATATGGATTATGCTCCGAACGTGCAACCCTATCCCTCCCACCTGGTCCAACGGGTGACGCTCCGCGACGACTGTACGGTCACGCTGCGTCCCATACGCCCGGAAGACGAGGGAATCGAGCAGGAATTCGTGCGCAACCTCTCCGATGAGTCACGCTACTTCCGTTTCCGCGATGCCGTGCGCGAGCTCTCTCCCCGGATGCTGTCGCAGCTCACGCGAGTGGACTACGACCGGCACCTGGCGCTCATCGCCGTCACCGAGCGCGGCGGGCGGGAACTCCAGGTCGGCGTCGCGCGCTACGTTGCCGGCGGCGGTGGAAGAAGCTGCGAGTTCGCAATCGCGATCGCCGACGACTGGCAGCGCAAGGGACTCGGCACCCGGCTCATGAGCGCGCTGATGGCGGCTGCCCGCGAGCGAGGGGTGCGTGAGATGTACGGCGAGGTCCTGACGAGCAATCAGAAGATGCTGGACTTTACGGCCCGGCTCGGCTTCCGCGCGCGCCTAGACGCGAGTGACCCGCGCATCGTGCGCGTCGAACGGATGCTGGCGTGAGAAAACGCACATTCCGGTTCCCGCATCGCGGGCCGCGACGTAACCCTTTACTGGTCACCGGTCAGGGTGTTATGGCACACTCGCCGGCATGAACGACTTTCCCCAGCGCGCCGTGACGTTGCAGCAGATCGATCGCGTGGCCGACCAGGTCGGGGGCATCATCCTCGGCAAGGACCACCAGATCCGCCTCGCGCTCGTTTGCCTGCTCGCGCGCGGTCACCTGCTGATCGAGGACATTCCCGGAGTGGGCAAGACCATGCTCGCGCATGCGCTCGCCACCTCGCTCGGGCTCGACTTCCAGCGCATCCAGTTCACCAGCGACCTCCTGCCCGCCGATATCATCGGGGTCTCCGTCTACAACCGCGATACCGGCGGCTTCCAGTTTCATTCCGGGCCGATCTTCAGCCAGGTCGTGCTGGCGGACGAGGTCAACCGGGCGACACCCAAGGCCCAGAGCGCGCTGCTCGAGGCGATGGAGGAGCACCAGGTGACCGCGGAGGGCGAAACGCGCCGCCTGCCCGAACCGTTCTTCGTGATTGCCACGCAAAACCCTTCGTACCAGATCGGCACCTTCCCGCTCCCGGAGTCGCAGCTCGACCGCTTCCTCATGCGGATCCAGCTCGGTTATCCGGACAGCGACGCCGAGCGCGCCCTGCTGCAAGGAGAAAACCGCCGGGATCTGCTCGCGACGCTGCGACCGGCCATGGCGCCGCAGGAGCTCGCGGACCTGCAATTGCGCGCACAGGAGATTCACACCTCGGACGCGCTCTTCGATTACGTCCAGGCACTGACGGACCACACCCGCCGCAGCGCCGATTACGTCCACGGCCTGTCCCCGCGCGCGGCGCTGGCGCTGCTGCACGCGGCGCGCGCATGGGCACTGATGGCGGGCCGCGGACACGTGGTCCCGGAGGATGTGCAAGCCGTGCTTCCGGCAGTGGTCAGCCACCGGCTGGTCGCGGCCGGGGAGGTCACCCACGCCAACGGCGCGGACGTCGCGGCGAGCCTGATCCAGCAGGTCGCCATTCCCTGACATTCCGCGCATGTACGCGGCGCTCAGGAACCGCTTCCAGACCTGGCTCTTCCAGTGGCGCGGCCCCGAAACCGGGGAAATCGTGCTGGTACAGCGCCGGGTGTTCATCCTGCCGACGCGCCAGGGCCTCACGTTCGCGACCGTGCTGCTGGTCATGCTGGCCGGCTCGATCAATTATTCCCTGGGGCTTGGCTTCGTGCTCACGTTCCTGCTGGGCGCGTTCGCCGTGAACGGCATGATCCACACGTTTCGCAACATCGCGAACCTGCGGATCACCGGCGGGCGCGCGCGTCCCGTGTTCGCGGGCGATACGGCACAGTTCACGATTCGCCTCGAGAACCGGGGCAACACCGACCGCCACGCAATCGGCCTCGCTCACCGCGGCGGGCCCGCGTCTTTCGTCGATATCGCGGCGCGCTCGGCGGTGCCCGCGACGGCCGCCGTGCAGGCGCCCCGGCGTGGCGTGCTGCGCCCGGGGCGGCTGACTCTTTTTACCCGCTTTCCGCTCGGTCTCTACTACGCCTGGGCGTATGTGGACCTCGACCTGCGCTGCATCGTGTATCCCCGCCCTGCCCCTCCGGGGCCACCAATGCCGCCGGCGGCCGCGAGCCCCGGGGCGGGCGCCGAGCGCGGCCAGGGCCAGGAAGACTTCTCCGGCATGCGCCAGTATCACCGGGGCGATTCGCCGCGCCACATCGCGTGGAAGGTCGCGGCGCGCGACCAGGGACTCCTCACCAAGCAGTTCACCGGCCGCGCCGAGACCGAGCTGTGGCTCGACTGGGCACTGCTGCCGCGCCAGATGGGGGTCGAGGAGCGCCTCTCGCTCCTGGCGCGCTGGGTGCTCGACGCGCATGCTGCGGGACTGACCTACGGCCTGCGCTTGCCCGGCGCAACGATCGAAATGGCGGCGGGCGAAGCGCACCGGGACCGCTGCCTCGAGACGCTCGCGGTATTCGAGCATGACTGACGCCAAGCAGCCCGTTTCCTGGCGGCACATGCGCTGGCAGCTGGTGGCGCTGGCACTGGTCGCCGCACCGCACGGCACCAACATGCCCGTGTGGACCATCGCGCTGATGGTGATGCTCATCGTCTGGCGGGGTTATCTCGGCTACGCACGCCTCGTGCTGCCGAACCGCTGGCTGCTGCTGCTGATCGCCATGGCCGCCACCGTCGGGGTGTTCCTGAGCTACAGCACCATCTTCGGACGCGACGCGGGCGTGACGCTCCTCGTCGTCATGCTGGGGCTGAAGCTCCTCGAGACCCGGACCTGGCGCGACGCGATGCTGTTGAGCTTCCTCTGCTACTTCCTGGTGATCACCCATTTCCTGTATTCCCAGACCATCGGCACCGGGCTCTACATGCTCGCCTGCACCGTGTTCATCACCGCGGCCCTGTTGAGCCTCAACCACGGCGCAGCCGAGCCGCCATTCCGTGCCCAGCTGCGCACCGCCGGCGTGATGCTCGCGCAATCGGTGCCGCTCACGCTCGTGCTGTTCCTGCTGTTTCCTCGCGTACCGGGGCCGCTGTGGGGATTGCCGCGCGACGCGTTCTCCGGCGTGAGCGGCCTCTCCGACACCATGACGCCGGGGAGCCTTTCGAGCCTGGTCCTGTCGGACGCGGTGGCGTTCCGCGTGCGCTTCGAGTCCGAGATCCCGCGGGCGAAGGACCTCTACTGGCGCGGACCCCTGATGTGGGACTTCGACGGCCGCACCTGGTCGGCGCAGTCGTTCATCTACACGACGCCGGGCATCGAGGCGCGGGGCGATTCGGTCGCGTACGAGGTGACGCTCGAGCCCCACAACCGGCGCTGGCTGTTCGCGCTCGATCTGCCCGCCGTGGCGCCGCCGCGCTCGATCGTCAGCACCGACTACCAGCTCTACTCGGTGCAGCCCGTCAACAATCGCCTGCGCTACGAGCTGACCTCGTTCCTCAATGCCCGCTTTGGCGAAGTGGAAACCCGGTTCGCGCTAAACCGGGCGCTGCAGCTTCCCCCCCGGTTCAACCCCCGCGCGCAGGAGCTGGGACGCGCGTTGCGACAGAAGCACGCAGACGAGGACGGCATCATCGGCGAGATGCTCGGAATGTTCCGCCGCAACTTCGTATACACGCTGGAGCCCCCGCTCCTCGGCGAGCATTCGGTCGACGAGTTCCTGTTTTCCACGCGCAGCGGCTTCTGCGAGCATTACGCCTCCTCCTTCGCGGTGGTCATGCGGGCGGCCGGCATACCCACCCGCATCGTCACCGGCTATCAGGGCGGAGAGGTCAACGTGCTGGGCAATTACCTCATCGTGCGGCAGGCCGATGCTCACGCGTGGACCGAGGTGTGGCTCAGGAACCGGGGATGGGTGCGGGTCGATCCCACTTTCGCGGTGGCGCCGGTGCGCGTGGACACCGGCATCTCGGCGGCCGTCCCGCGCACCGATCCCCTGCCGCTGATGGTGCGCGCGCCGTTCGAGTTCCTGCGCCAGGCGCGGCACACCTGGGATTACCTGGCGAACGCCTGGAACCAGTGGGTGCTGGGCTACACGCCTGAGCGCCAGCGCTCGTTGCTGGCGAACGTGGGCATGGACGACGCGACGTGGGAGAAGCTCACGGCGATCCTCTTCGTCCTGGCCGGGATCATCGTCGCAATGTTCACGGGGCTCGCGTTGCGCCAGATGCGGTCGCGCGTGCGCGACCCGGTGAAGATCGCGTACCAGAAGTTCTGCGACAAGCTGCGCCGCAGGGGTCTCGCGCGCGCACCGGCCGAAGGCCCGGTCGACTACGCGAGCCGCGTCGAGCGGCAACGACCCGAGCTCGCGCCCGCAGTCGGCGCCATTACGCGGCTCTATGTCGCGCTGCGCTACGGCGCGGAATCCGGCGCAGCGGCGCTGCTCGAGTTGCAGCGCCGCGTCCGGCAGTTCACTGCCTGAGCCCTCACGCCGGGGGCAGGAGCTTGATCGGATCGACCGGTTTGCCGAGCCGGCGGATCTCGAAGTGCAGCCGCACCTGGTCGGTGTCGGTCGAGCCCATCTCCGCGATCTTCTGGCCCTTGGCGACGTTCTGCCCCTCCTTCACCAGCAACTCGCTGTTGTGCGCGTAGACGCTGAGGAACGTGTTGTTGTGCTTGATCACGATCAGCTTGCCGAAGCCGCGGATGCCGGTGCCGCTGAAGATGACCCTGCCCGAAGCGCTGGCGTGCACCGGTTGCCCCAGCTTGCCGGAAATACTGATGCCCCGCTGGTTCGGACTTTCGCTGAAGGCGCGAATGACCTTTCCGCTCGCCGGCCAGCCCCAGGAGACCCGCTCTTCGTCGGCTGCCCCGGGCGGTGCGGCGGGATCGACCCTGGGCGACAGATCCGGTTTGACGCTCGCCATCTGTGCGTAGGTTTGGTCAGAGTACGGCGCGCGTACGGCCCTCGGCTCGGACTTGGTGCTCGCATCGCCCGCGGTGACCGGCGTTCCATCCAGCGGCCGGGCCTGGATCACGGGTGCGGACTTGAGCGGAACCGCGGCGGATGGCGCCCCTGCCGGCGGGCTCAACCGCAGCTGATGGCCGATGCTGATGACGCTCGTCTCCGTGACCCCGTTCCACTGGGCGAGCTCGCGGTAATCGAGCCCATGGTCGAGCGCGATGCTGTAGAGCGTGTCGCCTTTACGGACCGTGTGAATCTCGGGCCGTGCATCGCCTGGCCGTGACGCGGGTTTTGCCGCCACGGCGGGCGTCGCCGGAGCGGCTTTCGCCTGCGGGGCGCGATCGATGACTGGGGCGCCTGTCCGGACCGAGCAGCCCGCGACGACCGCCGCGACCAGGGCGCACGCCAGCGTCGATTCCAGGTATCGAGGTAACACGTCTGTGGGTGGCTCTCGCACGACCTTCACCACGCGCGCTCAACCCACTCCCGACAGCAGGGGCACGAATACAACCGGGTCCATGCGCCGTTCGACCATGCCGCGGACCGTGCGTTCGACGAGGAACAGATGCTGCTCGTTGTTACGCGCGATGGGCAGAATCATTCTACCACCGACATCGAGCTGTCCCAGCAGCGCATCCGGCGCACGCGGGGCCGCCGCGGACAGCACGATCGCGTCGAACGGCGCCACTTCGGGCATGCCAACATGCCCGTCGCCATGGCGCAGATGCACGTTGCTCGCCTTGGCCTCGCGCAGATTCCTGCGCGCCTTCCGGATGAGGGGCGCCAGCCGCTCCATGGAGTAGACCTGGCGCGCAATGCGGCCCAGGATGGCGGCCTGGTAGCCGCAGCCGGTGCCAATCTCCAGCACCTTGCCGAGCGGACGGCCGTTGCGCGCCAGCTCCGTCATGCGCGCGACGGTGTGCGGGCTCGAGATCGTCTGCCCGAAGCCGAGCGGCAGCGCGTTATCCTCGTACGCACGGCTCGCGAGCGCCTCGTCGACGAAGATGTGGCGCGGCACCTCCGCCATCGCCGCCAGCACCGCCTCGTCCCGGATCCCCTGCGCGCGCAGCCGCTCGACCATGCGCAGCCGCGTGCGCTGCGACGTCATCCCGATTCCAGGTACCCGGGTCACCGGTCAGTCCCGGGCGACGTCGAAGGGACGCCGCTCACTGGCTTCCGAGCCACACGCTGATCGCCTCGAGCTGGGAGTAGCGGGTGAGATCCATCTGCAGCGGCGTGATCGAGACGCGCTGGTTGGCGATCGCGTGAAAATCCGTGCCCGACCCCGCGTCCTGCGCGCTGCCGGCGGCGCCGATCCAGTAGACCTTCTCGCCGCGCGGCGTCGTCGTCTTCACCACCGGCTCCGCCTTGTGCCGCTTGCCGAGGCGGGTCACCTGGAAGCCGCGCAGCGCCGCGTACTCGACATCCGGCACGTTGACGTTGAGCAGAAACGGCTCGGCGGGCATCTGCCGCTGCAGCCGGGTAACCAGCTCGACTGCCACGCGGCCCGCGGTCCGGAAGTGGCTCCCGCTATCGGTCACCAGCGAGATCGCGATCGAGGGGATGCCGAGCAGAAAGCCTTCGGTCGCGGCCGCGACCGTGCCGGAATAGATCGTGTCGTCGCCCATGTTGGCGCCGTGATTGATGCCGGAGATCACGATGTCGGGAAGCTGCTTCAGCAGCCCGGTTACCGCCAGGTGGACGCAATCGGTGGGCGTGCCGTTGACGTAATGGACCCGGCCCTGGGTCCGGCGCACGGTCAGGGGGCGATCGAGCGTGAGCGAGTTGCTGGATCCGCTGCGGTCGCGCTCCGGCGCCACCACGGTGATCTCCGCCAGCGGCGAGAGCATTTCCGCGAGCAGGGTGATGCCCGGCGCAAAATAGCCGTCATCGTTGCTGAGGAGAATGCGCATTGCCGAGGCGACGCGCCCTAGCGCACTTTCGCGGGCGCCCCGGTCTGCCGGCCGTGGATGCGGTTGATCTTGCCGGTGGCGGCGTCGATCCGCAGGCGCTCGATGTTCTCGAGGTCGGTGCCGGTGATGCGCAGGTAGCGGGTATTGACCGGCGTCGCCGTCGAGTGCAGCTCGCGCCCGTAGTAGACGCCCGCCTTGCCCGGGGTGAGGCGATAGGGCTTGCCCGGCTTCAGCTTCGCGAAATCGGGGTCGGAGCCGTTGTCGGTGCGCTCCCACAGGGTCATCTCGGTGTACTCGGCGACCTGGCCGTAGATCGCCCACGAGTCTCCGTGATCATGGGGATTCGATTTGCGCGCTTCGTCGTAGCGGTAGGTCATGACCTCGAACCCGGTCGGGTCGATGTGGATCCGCTTCAGTCCCAGCGGCTGATCGTCACCGAAATACTGCTTGACGAAGCCCGGATCGACGAGGAGGCGCTCCATCGTCCCCTTCACTTTCTCGACCTGGGCGCGGCTCGTGCCGGCTTTCAATATCTCGCGTGTATCACGGGTGAAATCCTGAAGCGAATAGGCCACGGTGTTCTCCTTCCAGCAATAGCCGGGTACTGCGGCCGGCGGTCGCGTGGATTATAGCAGCGGGCTCACACCGCAGGAGGCGCGAACGGCCGGTCGTGCGCGAGCGACGGCAGCAGCGAGCGTACAGCCTCGACCCGGCCCATATCGAGATCCGCGTAGACCACCGCGGACACTTCGCCGCCCTCCGCAATCGCCTCGCCCCACGGATCGACCACCAGTGTATGGCCATAGGTCATGCGCTTGCCGGGATGATCGCCGCACATGGCCGGCGCGATCACGAAGCACGCGTTCTCGATCGCGCGCGCCCGCAGCAGGGTATGCCAGTGAGCCTTGCCGGTCTCGCGCTGGAACGAGGACGGTACCGCGAGAATGACGGCCCCGCGCTGCGCCAGCGCGCGGTAGAGGTGCGGGAACCGCAGGTCGTAGCACACCGTCATCCCAAGCGCGCCCCACGGCGTGGCGGCGACGACCGCGCGCTCTCCCGGCCGGTACGCGCTGGATTCACGGATCACCGTGCCGCTCGGCAGGGTGGCATCGAACATGTGGATCTTGTCGTAGGTGGCGACGACCTCTCCCCGGTCCGAGATCAGGAGCGAGCGGTTGAACATGCGGCCGTCGTCGCTCATGAGCGTGAGCGATCCCACGAGGTGCCACAAGCCCAGCTCGCGCGAGAGCGCCCTCAAGGCCGACAGCGCGGGCTCCCCCTCCGCATCCAGGGCGCGCTCGCGCATGGTGCGCCCGCTGCCGTCCATCATCAGCACATATTCCGGCGAGAAGATGAATCGCGCGCCGCCCGCGACCGCCTCGCGCGTCATCGCGGTGAGCGTCTCGAGGTTGGCGGCGAAGTCGTTCCCGGAATTGGTCTGGAGACAGGCGATGCGGAGCATCTTGGCGATTCGTGACTCGTTGTTCGTGCCTCGTTTCTCGCTTACGCCGGAACCGTGTCTGCCACGGAAGGACGCTGGGCGATTCTCTCGTACCAGCGCGCGAGCCCGGGACACGATCCCCGCCAGGCTTCCTGCGGAAACCGGAAGTCGAGATAGCCGAGCACGCATGCCGCGGTGATCTGGCCAATGCCGAATCGCCCGTTCCAGCGCGCGCATTCCGCTTCGAGCGCGCCCAACCCGCCGCGCACCTTTCCGAACTGCCCCGCGGTCCAGTCGCTCCACTGCAGCGCCTGCGGCCGCCACGCGCTCTCGTAGCGAATGAGCACCGCCGCCTCCAGGATGCCGTCGCCCAGCGCATGGAGCCGCAGGGCGCGCCACCGTTCCGGACCGGACTTCGGGATGAGGGGCGCACCCCGGTGCAGGCTGTCGAGGTACTCGCAGATGACAGCGGAATCGTAGAGCGTCCCCAGGTCCGGGGTCGCGAGCGCCGGTATCTTGACCAGGGGATTCTCGCGCGCGAGCTCTGGGTGGGGCTTCACCGGGCTCACCGGTATGCTCAATTCCTCGATGTCGCCCGCCAGCCCCGTTTCACGGGCGACGATGCGCACCTTGCGCGCGAACGGTGACGCCGGGTTGAACCACAATCGCATGCGCGCTCCGCTCACGGTCGAGTGCGCTGTTACTTCTGCCGTAGGCCGGCCGACTGCACCACCTGCTCCCAGCGCGCAAAATCGGACTTGATCAGCGCCTGGAATGCTTCCGGGCTCGTCGGATCCGGATCGAGCCCGAGGTCCACCAACTGGTCCTGCACTTCGCGCATGCCGAGGACCGCGACGGTTTCCTTGTGCATGCGATCCACGATCGCTTTCGGCGTCTTCGCCGGGAATGCGAATCCGAGCCAGCCGCTCGACTCAAAGCCGGGATAGCCAGACTCAGCGATGGTGGGTGCATCGGGCAGCGCCGCCGAGCGCTTGGCGCTACTTACAGCGAGCGCGCGCAGTCTCCCTGCCCTCACGTGGGGAGTCTGTGTCGAGATCAGGCCCACGGTGCTTTCCACGTGTCCGGCGATCGTATCCGTCACCGCCGGGTTCCCGCCCTTGTATGGAATATGGTTGACCTGGATGCCCGCGGTGCGCCAGAACCGCTCGAATGCGAGGTGCGCGATGCTACCGGTGCCGGGCGAGGAATAGTTGATCGTGCCTGGCTGCTTGCGCGCGAGCGCGACGAATTGCTTGAGCGCAGGTGCTGGCATGGACGGATGCACCGAGAGCAGCGCCGTGACCAGCACGGCCCGCGTCACCGGCTCGAAATCGTTCACCGGATCAAACGGAACCTTGCCGAGCAGTGCCGGGCTCATTGCGAACGACGCGACCGATGCGAGGAGCATCGTGTAGCCGTCGGGCGCGGCGCGCGCGACGAGCTCCGTGGCGATGTTGCCGCCGGCACCCGCGCGATTCTCAACGACCACCTGCTGGCCGAGCCGCTGGCCGAGCCGCATCGCCACGGCCCGCGCCACTAGGTCGTTGGCGCCCCCGGGTGCGAATCCCACGAGAAGCCTGATCGGTTTCGCAGGATAGTTCTCCGCCGGCCAGGCGGCCGGCTGTGCAAGGAGCGCAAACAAACTGCCGGTGAAAATGGCTATTGCAGCAGGGCTTCGAAGCAGGACGTGCGCCATGGATTCCTCCTCGGTTTTTTGTGTTCGGCCTGGGATATTCATTTTAGTGTATGTCACAGCCCTTGTTTGCGTTTTTCGGGCGGGGTCTTACCATGACGTTCCCGGCGCCGTCCTGCCGGAGGAATGGAGCACACAATGTCCGAGATCTCACTCCAGCAATCCGATGAAATCATCAACGCCATCCTTGCCCGCGCGCGCGAGCTCGATTGCCGGCCCGTGAGCGCTGTAGTCACCGATCCCGGAGCGCACGTCAAGGCGTTCAAGAAGGAGGACGGCTCGGCGATGATGCGATTCGAGATGGCGCTCGGGAAGGCCTACGCGGCGCTTGCGCTCGGGCGCTCATCCAGCCTGGTGCGCGTCCGCACCGATGAGCGGCCGCTTTTCATGAACTACCTGATCAACGCATCAGGCGGCAGGATCTTCCCCGAAGGCGGCGGCATGCTGGTCCGCGACGCGCGCGGCGAACTGATTGGCGCCGTCGGCGTCACCGGCGACACCCAGGAACGCGATGAGGACCTTGCCGCGCACGGCATTCGCGCCGCGGGGCTGAAGACCGACGCCGACTGCGCGCACTTGGGCAAGCGCGTGCGCCTGACAAACCAGTAGATGCTGGGACTCCCGATAGAGCTTGCCGCGCTCTGGCGGTTGGAATAAATTGCCCGCTAATTGGCGGCTAACCTGAGTTTGCGACGCTTAGAAACCATGAGTCGCGTTGTGCACCTTGGAAGCGAGGCGGTCCCGATCTGGCCTGAAGGACAGACCTTCGACACGCTCGATGGCATTCTGCACTTCACACGGTTTACCGACACCGATCTGTACCATCCGCGACTGAAGCGCGCCATTCTGGAAAAGGAGCAACAGGCCTCGGCCGTCAAGCGCTATGGGCGTTCCGGCGGCGGAAACAAAGTGTATTACTTCGACCGCTGGGATTGCGCGGAAGCGACCCTGGTCCACGAACGGGCGCTTGAATTTTTCCGGCGCGCGCTAAAGCGCTCGACCGCGGTCGCCGACAATTTGTGGGCCAACGTGAGCCGCGACGGCGATTACTGCAAGCCGCACAGTCATCACCGCACGACGGCAAGCCTGGTGTACTTCCTCGACCCCGGTGATGAAGACGTGGACGATCCCGAGGCCGGCCGATTCTGTATCGTGGATCCAAGGCTCGCGCAGTGCTGCGCGCTGGAAGAAGGCCATGTCACCGACCCGCTCTATGCAGACATGACCCCCGGCAGCCTGATCATGTTTCCCGGCGCCGTGGTGCACGCGGTGAATCCTTATCATGGCAAGCGTCCGCGCATCACACTCGCCTGGAACATCAACGATACCGTGGTCGAGGGGTCGCCGTTTACTCCCGGGGACGAACCGCGCCCGACGTGAGTCAGGTTTCGGGTGGGCGGAATACTGGTCGGGGCGGTGAGATTTGAACTCACGACCACCGGCACCCCATGCCGGTACGCTACCAGACTGCGCTACGCCCCGAGAGTTGAAATTATATCAGCCGGGACTGAAGCCCGGCCCGGACTCAACCGCGCAGCATTTCGAGGACGCTCTTGATTTCCTTGCGCAGCAGCGCGAAGTTGGTACGCGCCCCGCGCCCGACCCGCGCAGGCTCGGAGACCAGCTCGTCGAGCCGGTTGCGCGCGCCGCTGATGGTGAAGCCCTGGTCATAGAGCAGCTCGCGGATGCGGCGGATCAGCAACACTTCGTGGTGCTGGTAGTAGCGCCGGTTGCCGCGGCGCTTGACCGGCTTCAGTTGCGTGAATTCCTGCTCCCAGTAGCGCAGCACGTGCGGCTTCACGCCGCACAGCTCGCTTACTTCGCCGATGGTGAAGTAGCGCTTCGCCGGGATCGGCGGCAGCTGCGTGCGCGAGCTATGACTTGGTTCCATGATAGTTCTGCTCCACCATCGCCTTCAGCTTCTGCGACGCGTGGAACGTCACGACGCGGCGCGCCGTGATCGGAATTTCTTCGCCCGTCTTGGGGTTGCGGCCGGGGCGCTGCGGCTTGTCGCGCAACTGGAAGTTGCCGAAGCCCGAGAGCTTCACACCCTGCCCGTGCTCAAGCGCCATGCGGACCTCTTCAAAGAAGGACTCGACCATGTCCTTGGCTTCGCGCTTGTTGAACCCGACCTTCTCGAACAGGAGGTCCGCCAGTTCGGCCTTGGTTAACGTCATCATGTCCCCTTTCAACGGAGTTTCGCGTTGAATCGCTGCTGCAGTATCTGGCGTAGCTGAGAGACTGCGGATTCGACTTCCGCATCGGTCAGAGTCTTGCGAGTATCCTGCAATAACACCCTGAAAGCAAGACTCTTTTTGCCTTCTTCTACACCCGTTCCGCGGTAGATGTCAAACAGGGCAATTTCAACTACGAAAGGCGGCGGCTGCCGGCGCAGGCCCTCCAATATCTCCCTATAGCCGATGTGCTCGTCGACGATGGCGGCAATGTCGCGGCGCACCAGCGGGAACTTCGATGTCTCCTTGTAGGCCGGCAGGCCCCGCTCGGCGATGGCGTCGTAATCCAGCTCGAACAGGACCGGGGCGAGCGGCAAATCATACTTCCGCTGCCAGCGGGGGTGCAATTCCCCGATCCAGCCTGCAACGGCGCCGCCGACGGCGATGTTTGCGGATCTTCCAGGGTGCAACGCCGGGTGCTCGGCCGGCCGAAACTCGCCCGCGCGCGGCGCGAGCAGCGCCTCGACGTCGCTCTTGATGTCGTAGAAATCGGCGCGCCGGCCCTTGAGTCCCCATTGCTCGTGGCGCGCATCGCCGTAGGAGATTCCTCCTATCCGCACGGGCTGTCGATGGCCGCCTGATGCTTCCGTCATGAAACAACGGCCGACCTCGAACAGCCGCACGCGCGCCTGCTTGCGGCTCAAGTTCTGCACCAGGCATCCGACCAGGCTGCCCGCGAGCGTGGAGCGCATGACGCTCATTTCGCTCGATATGGGGTTGGCGAGCGTGACCGGCGCATTGTTGCCCGCGAAATCCGCCTCCCACGCGCTATCGACGAAGCTGTAGCTCACGATCTCCTGGTAGTCGCGCGCGGCGAGCAGCCGGCGGATCGAGGCGAGGTCGCGTCCTGCTTCGGGCACCGGCAGCATCACGTGCGGCGCCACGGGCTGCGTGGCCGGAATCCGGTCGTAGCCGTGTATGCGCGCGAGCTCCTCGATCACATCCTCCTCGATCGCGATGTCGAAACGGTGGCTCGGAGGTGTCACGCGGAACTCCCCTCCGGTCACGGCAAACTCGAAGCGCAGCCGCCGCAGGATTTCGCCGACCTGGATGCCGTCGAGCTTCACCCCCAGCAGCCGCTCGACGCGTGCGAGCCGCAGGCGTACCGGGTCGCGCGCCGGTAACGCTGCACGCGCCTCCGTCACTGGCCCCGCGCTGCCCCCGCAAATTTCGATGCAAAGCTGCGTCGCGCGCTCGAGCGCGCCGAGCGTTCCGGCAAAATCAACGCCCCGCTCGAAGCGGTACGACGATTCGGAGCCAAAATTGAGCAGCCGGGTCCTGCCCGCGATCACGTCGGGACTGAAGTACGCGCTCTCGAGAAATACCGCGCGCGTTTCCCCCGTCACCGAGGTATCCAGGCCGCCCATGATGCCTGCCAATGCCACCGCCTTCGATGCGTCGGCGATGACGAGGAACGCCGGCGTCAATGGCGGCGTCTCGCCGTTGAGCAGCGTCAGTTTCTCGCCCGCTCTCGCAAAGCGCACGTGGATGCCGCCGTCGAGCTTTCCCGCGTCGAACGCGTGCAGCGGCTGGCCGAGCTCGAGCATGACGTAATTGGTGATGTCTACCAGCGCGCTGACGGGACGGAGGCCGCTCGCCTCGAGCCTTCGCTTCATCCAGTCCGGCGTCGCGGCGCCGGCATTGATCCCGCGCACGATCCGTCCGCAGTAGCGGGGACACGCTTGCGGCGCTTCCAGCTTGATGCCGAGGCTATCGGTGATGGTAACGCGCGCGTTCTTGATCTCGGCCTGGCTCAGGGGCGCGCCTGTCACCGCGGCCACTTCGCGCGCAATGCCGGTGATACTCAGGCAATCGCCGCGGTTGGGCGTGGGCTTGGTAGTGATGATCCAGTCGTCGCGCACCGCCTCGACCTGCTCCACGTCGATGCCGCCCATCGCCAGGGCGTCGGCGAGCGCGCGCGCCGCCAGCGGCGGATTGACGAAGGTGCGAAGCCAGCTGTCGGAGTACTTCATGCGATCAGTTGAACTGCTTCAGGAACCGCAGGTCGTTCTCGAAGAACAGCCGCAGGTCGTTCACGCCGTAGCGCAGCATCGTGAGCCGGTCGGGGCCGAGCCCGAAGGCGAAGCCCTGGAACTTCTCGGCTTCGATGCCCACGTTCTTGAGCACGTTGGGATGCACCATCCCGGCACCGCCCAGCTCGAGCCAGCTGCCGCCGAAGCTCACGTCGATCTCGGCGGAAGGCTCTGTGAACGGGAAAAACGAGGGCCGGAAGCGCACCTGCACGTCGTCGCGCTCGAGGAATCTCGTCATGAACTCCTTCAGCACGCCCTTGAGATCGGCGAAGGTGATGCGCTCGTCGAGCCACATGCCCTCGACCTGGTGGAACATCGGCGAATGCGTCGCGTCGTAGTCGCGCCGGTAGACGCGGCCGGGCGCGATGATCTTGACCGGCGGGCGATGGCGCTCCAGGTAGCGGATCTGGATCGGCGATGTATGGGTGCGCAGCAGGTGCTTGCCGTCGGCCAGGTAGAACGTGTCGTGCATCGAGCGCGCGGGATGGTTCTCCGGCTGGTTGAGGGCGGTGAAGTTGTAGTAGTCGGTCTCGATCTCGGGGCCGTCCGCGACCTCGAATCCCATCGAGCGGAACAGCGCCTCG
>Ga0208685_1000125_pt1 | contig 30132 bp, 23 predicted proteins | sample EasRivMeERMLT890_FD_187533 | JGI IMG/M metagenome (GOLD analysis project Ga0208685, IMG submission 187533) | Soil microbial communities from meander-bound floodplain in the East River, Colorado, USA - East River MetaG ERMLT890 (SPAdes) (version 2) | ecosystem: Environmental > Terrestrial > Soil...
CGCCGCCAAACTTCTTCGACAGAATCATCGTCATCGCCGCCGTCAGCGTCGTCTTCCCATGATCCACGTGACCAATCGTCCCAACGTTCACGTGCGGCTTCGTCCGCTCAAACTTGCTCTTGGCCATGATCCACCCCTGTTATTTCTTCTCTTCCTTGCCCGTGTACTTGTTGATCACCGCCTCCGCGATCGACTTGGGCGCCTCGGCGTAGTGCTTGAATTCCATCGTGTAGGTCGCGCGGCCCTGGCTCAGGGAGCGCATCGTGGTCGAATAGCCGAACATCGCGGCGAGTGGCACTTCCGCCCGGATCGCCTTGCCACCGCCGGGCAGGTCTTCCATGCCTTGGATCGTGCCGCGGCGCGAACTCAGGTCGCCGACGACGTTGCCCATGAAATCCTCGGGGGTTTCCACCTCCACCGACATGATGGGCTCGAGCAGCACCGGATTGGCGCGGCGCAGGCCTTCCTTGAACGCTATCGAGCCCGCCATCTTGAACGCGTTTTCGTTCGAATCCACGTCGTGAGACGAGCCGTCGAACAACGTGGCCTTGACGTCCACGATCGGAAAGCCGGCCAGCACTCCGTTGGGCAGGGTTTCCACGATCCCCTTCTTGACGGCGGGGATGAATTCGCGCGGCACGTTGCCGCCCTTGACCGCATCCACGAACTCGAAGCCCGTGCCCGGCGGCTGCGGATCGATCCGCAGCCAGACGTGGCCGTACTGACCGCGCCCGCCGGTCTGCTTGATGAACTTGCCCTCGACCTTGTCGACCGGTTTCCGGATGGTCTCGCGGTAGGCAACCTCCGGTGCGCCGACGTTGGCCTCCACGCCGAACTCGCGCTTCATGCGGTCGACGATGATTTCCAGGTGCAGCTCGCCCATGCCCGAGATGATGGTCTGCCCGGACTCCTCGTCGGTGCGCACGCGGAACGAGGGATCCTCCTGCGCGAGGCGGCCCAACGCAATGCCCATCTTTTCCTGGTCCGCCTTGGTCTTGGGCTCCACGGCGACGTGGATCACCGGCTCGGGAAATTCCATTTTTTCGAGCGTGATGATCTTCTTGGGGTCGGTCAGCGTGTCGCCGGTCGTATAGTCCCTCAGTCCCACCGCCGCGGCGATGTCACCGGCCCGCACTTCCTTGATCTCTTCGCGCTCGTTGGCGTGCATCTGCAGAAGGCGGCCGATGCGCTCCTTGCGGCCCTTGATCGGGTTGTAGACGGTGTCGCCGGTATTAACCACGCCGGAATAGACACGAAAGAACGTGAGCTGCCCGACGAACGGGTCGGTCATGATCTTGAATGCAAGTCCCGCGAACGGCGTGTCGTCCTTCGGCGCCCGCTCGTCCGGCTCGCCGTTGTCGTTGATGCCCTTAACCGGCGGGATGTCGATCGGGGATGGCAGATAATCGATCACTGCATCGAGCATCGCCTGCACGCCCTTGTTCTTGAACGCGGAGCCGCACAGCATCGGGAAGATCTCGCCGTGTATGGTACGGGTGCGCAGGCCCTTCTTGATGTCGTCGACCGAGAGCTCGCCCTTCCCGAGGTAGCGGTTCATCAGCTCCTCGGACGCCTCGGCGGCCGACTCCATCAGCTTTTCGCGCCACTTCTTGGCCTCCGCCATCAACTCGGCGGGGATCTCGCGCGCCTCGAATTTCATGCCCTGGGTGCCGTCGTCCCAGTAGATCGCCTTCATTCTCACGAGGTCGATGACGCCCGCGAACCGGTCCTCGGCGCCGATCGGCAGCTGCACCGGCACGGGGTTGGCCTTGAGGCGGGACTGTACCTGCTCCAGCACGCGCTTGAAGTCGGCGCCGGTGCGGTCCATCTTGTTGACGAAGATCAGCCGCGGCACGCGGTACTTGTTGGCCTGCCGCCAGACGGTCTCGGTCTGCGGCTGCACGCCGCCCACCGCGCACAGCACGGTGCACGCGCCGTCGAGCACGCGCAGGCTGCGCTCGACCTCGATCGTGAAGTCCACGTGCCCCGGCGTATCGATGATATTGATGCGGTGCTCGGGAAAGGCGTTGTCCATGCCCTTCCAGAAGCAGGTCGTCGCCGCCGACGTGATGGTGATGCCGCGCTCCTGCTCCTGCTCCATCCAGTCCATGATGGCGGTGCCGTCGTGCACTTCGCCCAGCTTGTGCGATACGCCGGTGTAGAACAGGATGCGCTCGGTGGTCGTGGTCTTGCCGGCATCGATGTGGGCCGTGATGCCGATGTTGCGGTAGCGCTCGATGGGGGTCTTGCGGGGCACGGGCAACTCTCAGAACCGGTAATGCGAGAAAGCCTTGTTGGCCTCCGCCATGCGATGCACTTCCTCGCGCTTCTTCATCGCGCCGCCCTTGCCCTCCGCCGCCTCGGCGAGCTCGCCCGCGAGCCGGGCGTCCATCGATTTCTCGCCGCGGCCACGCGCCGCGTCGCGCAGCCAGCGCATGGCAAGCGCCACGCGCCGCACCGGCCGTACTTCGACCGGCACCTGGTAATTGGCGCCGCCGACGCGGCGGCTCTTCACTTCCACCATCGGCTTCACGTTATTGATCGCCTGCGTGAACACTTCCAGCGGGTCCTTGGCGGACTTCTTCTTGATCTGGTCGAGCGCGCCGTAGACGATCTGCTCCGCGACCGACTTCTTGCCGCCGGTCATGATGACGTTCATGAACTTGGCGACGTCCTGACTGCCGTATTTCGGATCAGGCAGGATCTCGCGCTTGGGGATTTCTCTACGTCGTGGCATGTTCCGCCTTGATCCTGAATCCTGGTTGCTGAATCCTGCTGTTAGGCGGCCTTCGGCCGCTTCGCTCCGTATTTGGAACGACCCTGCTTGCGATCCTTGACGCCGGCGGTGTCGAGCGAGCCGCGCACCACGTGGTAACGCACGCCCGGCAGGTCCTTCACGCGGCCGCCGCGGATCAGCACCACCGAGTGCTCCTGCAGGTTGTGGCCCTCGCCGCCGATGTAGCCTATGACTTCGAAGCCGTTGGTGAGCCGCACTTTCGCCACCTTCCGCAGCGCGGAGTTGGGCTTCTTGGGCGTGGTGGTGTAGACCCGCGTGCACACACCCCGCCGCTGCGGTGAACCCGCGAGGGCCGGGACCTTGCTCTTCCAGCGCGCGGGAGCGCGCCCCTTGCGCACTAACTGGTTGATCGTTGGCATGTCGTGACGTGTTCGCTCGAGCCTGAGTTGATCTGTCTAATGCACTGATCTATATAGGGTACCTGCCGAGCTTTGGGTGCTGGGCCAGTCCCAAAAAAGCGGGGACGGCGTCGCCACCGTCCCTGCCTGGATTGCTGCACATGTCGCCGGACTCCCCGTCTGAGGCAGCCGGCGGGAAAAAGACTGTGAATTTTAAGGGCTTACGTCACTTGAGTCAAGCAACCTGCTCCTGATTTTCCGCCGTGACGGCCGTTTCTTCCGCCGCCGGTGCGGTTTCACCGAACTCGACTGCCGCGCCCTGGCGCCGGCGGATCCGATGGTAGGCGAGTCCGGTGCCCGCCGGGATCAACCGCCCGACAATCACGTTCTCCTTCAGCCCCCGCAGCTCGTCGCGCTTGCCCATGATGGCCGCTTCGGTGAGCACGCGCGTGGTTTCCTGGAACGAAGCGGCGGAAATGAACGAGTCCGTGGAGAGCGAGGCCTTGGTGATACCGAGCAGCTGGTACTCGTAGGTCGCCGGCTTCTTGCCCGCGGTCCCCACCTTCTCGTTTTCCTCCAGCACCTCGGCGCGCTCGAGCTGCTCGCCGGTGATGAAGCGCGAGTCGCCCGGTTCGACGATGGTCACGCGCCTCAGCATCTGGCGCACGATCACCTCGATATGCTTGTCGTTGATCTTCACGCCCTGCAGCCGGTAGACGTCCTGCACCTCGTTGCAGATGTAGCGCGCGAGCGCTTCCACCCCAAGAAGCCGCAGGATGTCATGCGGATCGGCCGGGCCGTCGACGATCATCTCGCCCTTGTTGACGACCTGCCCGTCGTGCGCCATCACGTGCTTGTCCTTCGGTATCAGGTACTCGTGGGCGACGCTGTCGAGGTCGGTGATGACCAGGCGCTGCTTGCCCTTGGTGTCCTTGCCGAACGAGACCGTGCCGGTCACTTCCGCCAACACGCCGGCATCCTTGGGCGAGCGCGCCTCGAACAGCTCGGCAACGCGCGGGAGGCCCCCGGTGATGTCGCGCGTCTTGGAAGTCTCCTGCGGGATGCGCGCGAGCACCTCGCCCACGCCCACCTCCTGGCCGTCCCGCACCGTGATGATCGAGCCGATCTGGAACGTGATGTTGACCGACTGATCCGATCCGGCCATCCTGATCTCGTGGCCGGCGTCGTCGAGGAGCTTCACTTGCGGACGCAGCCCCTTCGCCTGCGCGCCGCCGCGGCGCTTCGGATCGACCACCACCAGGGTGGAGAGACCCGTCACCTCGTCAATCTGCTTGGCGACCGTCGATCCCTCCTCGACGTTCTCGAACTTGATGCGGCCCGCATACTCCGTGATGATCGGGCGCGTGTGCGGGTCCCAGGTCGCGAGCACCTGCCCGGCCTTGACCGCCTCGCCGTCGCGCGCGAGGAGCGTCGCCCCGTACGGTACCTTGTGGCGCTCGCGCTCGCGGCCGCTTTCGTCGTGGATCACGACCTCGCCGTTGCGTGAGATCGCGACGAGCTCGCTCCGCGAATTGGTCACGTAGCGCATGCCCGCGCTGTAGTGCATCACGCCGTTCGACTTGCTCTCGATCTGGCTCACGACCGCGGTGCGCGAGGCGGCGCCGCCGATGTGGAAGGTGCGCATGGTGAGCTGCGTTCCCGGCTCCCCGATCGACTGCGCCGCGATGACGCCCACCGCCTCGCCGACGTTCACCGGCGAGCCGCGTCCGAGATCGCGCCCGTAGCACTTGGCGCACAGCCCGTAGCGGGTGTCGCAGGTGAGCGGTGTGCGCACCTTGACCTCGTCGATGCCTGCGCCCTCGATTGCCTCCACCGCGTCCTCGTCGAGGAGCGTGTTGGCCGGATGGATGACCTTGCCGCTCTCGGGATAGACGATGTCGGTCGCGCAGACGCGCCCGAGTATGCGCTCGCGCAGGCTCTCGACCACTTCGCCGCCCTCGATCAACGCCTTCATCGACACGCCCTGGGAGGTCCCGCAATCGTCCTCGGTCACCACCAGGTCCTGGGTGACGTCCACCAGCCGCCGCGTGAGGTATCCCGAGTTGGCGGTCTTCAGTGCCGTATCCGCGAGACCCTTGCGTGCGCCGTGCGTCGAGATGAAGTACTGCAGCACGTTCAGCCCCTCGCGGAAGTTCGCCGTGATCGGGGTCTCGATGATCGAGCCGTCGGGCTTCGCCATCAGCCCGCGCATGCCCGCGAGCTGCCGGATCTGCGCGGCGGAGCCGCGCGCGCCGGAGTCGGCCATCATGTAGATGGAGTTGAGCGACTCCTGCATCACCGGCTGGCCTTTCTTGTCCTTGCGCTGGGACCATTCGTGCTTCTTGGCGTCCCAGTCCATGACGGGCTCGACGCCAAGCTGCTCCATCATCGCCTTCGCCACCAGGTCGCCGGCGCGCCCCCAGATATCCACCACCTTGTTGTAGCGCTCGCCCTGCGTCACCAGCCCCGAGGTGTACTGCTTCTCGATTTCCTGCACCTCCTTCTCGGCGTCCGCGATGATCTCGTGCTTCTGGTCCGGGATCAGCATGTCGTCCACCGCGATCGAGAGCCCCGCCTTGGTCGCCATCGCGAAACCGCTGTACATCAGCTTGTCCGCGAAGATGACCGTCTCGCGCAACCCGCAGCGGCGGAAGGCCGCGTTGATGAGCCGCGAGATCTCCTTCTTCTTGAGCGGCTTGTTGATGAGCTCGAACGCCAAGCCCGCCGGCAGGATGTCGGAGAGCAGCGCCCGCCCGACGGTGGTCTCGTGGCGCACGATCTTCTCGCGCTTCTCGCCGTCGGCGTCGATATCGACTTCCTTGATGCGCACCGTGATGCGGGCGTTGACCTCGGCCTGGCCGGTGTCATACGCGCGCGATGCCTCGGACACGTTGGTGAAGACGGAGCCTTCGCCGCGCGCGCCCACCTTCTCGCGGGTGATGTAATAGAGCCCGAGCACGATGTCCTGCGAGGGCACGATGATCGGCTCGCCGTTGGCGGGCGAGAGGATGTTGTTGGAGGAGAGCATGAGCGTGCGCGCCTCCATCTGCGCTTCCAGGGAGAGCGGCACGTGCACCGCCATCTGGTCGCCGTCGAAGTCGGCGTTGAACGCGGCGCACACCAGCGGATGCAGCTGGATCGCCTTGCCCTCGATCAGCACCGGCTCGAACGCCTGGATGCCGAGGCGGTGCAGGGTGGGCGCGCGATTCAGCATCACGGGGTGCTCGCGGATCACTTCCTCGAGGATGTCCCAGACGATCGCTTCCTGGTCCTCGACCATGCGCTTCGCGGCCTTGATCGTGGTCGCGAGGCCCATCACTTCCAGCTTGTGGAAGATGTAGGGCTTGAAGAGCTCCAGCGCCATCAGCTTGGGCAGCCCGCACTGATGCAGCTTCAGCTGCGGTCCCACCACGATCACGGAGCGGCCGGAGTAATCGACGCGCTTGCCGAGCAGGTTCTGGCGGAAGCGCCCGCTCTTGCCCTTGATCATGTCGGCGAGCGACTTCAGCGGCCGCTTGTTGGCCCCGGTCATGGCCTTGCCGCGGCGGCCATTGTCGAGCAGCGAGTCCACCGCCTCCTGCAGCATGCGCTTCTCGTTGCGGACGATGATCTCGGGCGCCTTCAACTCCAGCAGGCGCTTCAGGCGGTTGTTGCGGTTGATGACGCGCCGGTAAAGGTCGTTCAGATCCGAGGTCGCGAAGCGACCGCCGTCGAGCGGCACCAGCGGCCGCAGCTCCGGCGGCAGCACCGGGAGCACCTCGAGGATCATCCATTCGGGCTTGATGCCCGACTTGTGGAACGCCTCGAGCACCTTCAGCCGCTTGGCGATTTTCTTGATCTTGGTGTCGGAGCTGGTGGCGGCGAGCTCCTCGCGCAGCGTATCGATCTCCCGCCGCAGGTCGAGGCTGCGCAGCAGCTCGCGGATGCCCTCCGCGCCCATCATCGCGGTGAAGTCGTCGCCGAATTCCTCGACCTTCGCGAGATAGTCGTCCTCGGTCATCAGCTGGGCGCGCTTCAGCGGCGTCATGCCGGGGTCGATCACGACATATGCCTCGAAGTAGAGCGCGCGCTCGATGTCGCGCAGCGTCATGTCGAGCACCATGCCCATGCGCGAGGGCAGGCTCTTCAGGAACCAGATGTGCGCGACCGGGCTCGCGAGCTCGATGTGGCCCATGCGCTCGCGGCGCACCTTCGACAGCGTCACCTCGACGCCGCACTTCTCGCAGATGACGCCGCGGTGCTTCAGCCGCTTGTACTTGCCGCACAGGCACTCGTAGTCCTTGACCGGGCCGAAGATCTTGGCGCAGAAGAGACCGTCGCGCTCGGGCTTGAACGTGCGGTAGTTGATGGTCTCCGGCTTCTTCACCTCGCCGTACGACCACGAGCGGATCTTCTCGGGCGAGGCGAGCCCGATCTTGATCGCGTCAAACTCTTCTTCCTGCGTAACTTGCTTGAACAGATCCAGCAGTGCTTTCATCTCAGCTCCTAGGTGATGTGCGGCGCTTCACCCTTCACGTTCAATAACGGTTGTGATCGAGGTCGATGTCGATCGCGAGCGACCGGATTTCCTTCACCAGCACGTTGAACGACTCCGGCATGCCGGCCTCGATGCGATGGTCGCCCTTGACGATCGACTCGTAGACCTTGCGCCGGCCCTCGGTGTCGTCCGACTTGACCGTCAGCATCTCCTGCAGCGTGTAGGCCGCGCCATAGGCTTCCAGCGCCCACACCTCCATCTCGCCAAAGCGCTGGCCGCCGAACTGCGCCTTGCCGCCGAGCGGTTGCTGCGTGACCAGGCTGTAGGGGCCGGTCGAGCGCGCATGCATCTTGTCGTCGACCAGGTGATGGAGCTTCAGCATGTGCATGAAGCCCACGGTCACGGGGCGCTCGAACGGGTCCCCCGATCGGCCGTCATGAAGCGTGACCTGCCCCGTGCGCGGCATCCCGGCAAGCTCGAGCATCTCCTTGATCTCCTTCTCGGTGGCGCCGTCGAAGACCGGGGTTGCGAACGGCACGCCGCTCCTCAGGTTCTCCGCCAGCCGCACGACGTCCTCGTCGCCGAGCGACTCGAGGTCCTCGGCGCGCGCGCCGCTCGAGTAGATCCGGTTGAGGAGCTTGCGCACCTCGGCGGCCTTGGCGTTCGCCGCGAGCAGTTCCCCGATCTTGAGCCCCAAGCCCTTGGCGGCCCAGCCCAGGTGCGTCTCGAGGATCTGCCCCACGTTCATCCGCGAGGGCACGCCGAGCGGATTCAGCACGATATCGACCGGCGTCCCGTCCGCCATGTACGGCATGTCCTCGACCGGCACGATCTTGGAGATGACGCCCTTGTTGCCGTGGCGCCCCGCCATCTTGTCGCCGGGCTGAAGCCGCCGCTTCACCGCGAGGTAGACCTTCACCATCTTCTGTACGCCGGGCGGCAGCTCGTCGCCCTGGGTGAGCTTCTTCTTCTTTTCCTCGTAGGCCTTGTCGAAGAGCGCCTCGGTCTGCTTCAAGCTGTCCTTGATGCTCTCCATCTGCGCCGCGATCTTGTCGTTCGCGACCCGGATGTCGAACCAGCCGTGGCGCTCGACCTCGGTCAGGTAAGCCTTGGTGATCTTGGCGCCCTTGGCAAGCTTCTTCGGCCCGCCGTTCGCGGTCTTGCCGATCAGCAGGCGCTCCAGCCGCTCGTAGGCGTCATTCTCGACGATGCGCAGCTGGTCCGCGAGGTCCTTCTTGTAGCGCTTGAGCTCGTCGTCGATGATCTGCTGGGCGCGCTTGTCGCGCTCGATGCCCTCGCGCGTGAAGACCTGCACGTCGATAACGGTGCCGGACATGCCCGAAGGCACGCGCAGCGAGGTGTCCTTCACGTCGGAGGCCTTCTCACCGAAGATCGCGCGCAGGAGCTTCTCCTCGGGCGTCAACTGGGTCTCGCCCTTGGGCGTCACCTTGCCCACCAGCACGTCGCCGGCTTCGACCTCCGCGCCGATGTAGATGATGCCGGATTCGTCGAGGTTGGCGAGCTGCGACTCGGACAGGTTGGAGATGTCGCGGGTGATTTCCTCCGGCCCGAGCTTCGTGTCCCGCGCCACCACCGAGAGTTCCTCGATATGGATGGAGGTGAAGCGCTCGTCGGCCACGACCCTTTCGGATATGAGGATCGAGTCCTCGAAGTTGTAGCCGTTCCACGGCATGAAGGCGACCAGCATGTTCTGGCCCAGCGCGAGCTCGCCCATATCGGTCGAGGCGCCGTCGGCCACCACGTCGCCTTTCGCGATGCGGTCGCCCACCTTTACCAGCGGCCGCTGGTTGATGTTGGTGTTCTGGTTCGAGCGCTGGTACTTGACCAGGTTGTAGATGTCCACCCCCACCTCGCCCGGGGCGGTTTCCTCGTCGTTCACCCGCACCACGATGCGCGAGGCGTCCACGTAGTCCACCACCCCGCCACGGAAGGCCTGCACCGCGGTTCCCGAGTCCACCGCGACGGTACGCTCGAGACCGGTACCGACCAGCGGCTTTTCGGGCCGCAGGCACGGCACCGCCTGGCGCTGCATATTGGAGCCCATCAGCGCGCGGTTGGCGTCGTCGTGCTCGAGGAACGGAATGAGGGACGCCGCCACCGACACCGCCTGCGACGGCGCGACGTCCATGTACTCGATGCGGTCCGGCGTCGACATCGTGAATTCGTTGTGATGGCGGCAGGACACCAGCTCGTCGGTAAAGCGGTTGTGCTTGTCGAGAGCGGCATTCGCCTGCGCGATCAGGTAGCGCCCCTCTTCGATGGCGGACAGATAATGGATCTCGTCCGTCACGCGCGCGTCCTTCACCTTGCGGTAGGGCGTCTCGAGGAAGCCGTACTCGTTGGTGCGCGCGTAGAGCGCGAGCGAGTTGATGAGGCCGATGTTCGGGCCTTCCGGCGTCTCGATCGGGCATACGCGCCCGTAGTGCGTGGGATGGACGTCGCGCACCTCGAAGCCGGCCCGCTCGCGCGTGAGTCCCCCGGGACCCAGCGCGGACACGCGCCGCTTGTGGGTGATCTCCGACAGGGGATTGGTCTGATCCATGAACTGCGAGAGCTGCGAGGACCCGAAGAATTCCCGGACTGCAGCCGACACCGGCTTCGCGTTGATGAGGTCGTGCGGCATCAGGTTCTCGGACTCGGCCTGCGACAGCCGCTCCTTGACCGCGCGCTCCACGCGCACCAGCCCGGCGCGGAACTGGTTCTCGGCGAGCTCGCCCACCGAGCGCACGCGGCGGTTGCCGAGGTGGTCGATGTCGTCGATCTCGCCCTTGCCGTTGCGGAGATCCACCAGGATCTTGATCACCGCGACGATGTCCTCGGGCGAGAGCTTCCCGGATCCGATCAACTCGTTGCGCCCGACCCGGCGGTTGAACTTCATGCGGCCGACCTTGGAGAGATCGTAGGTCTCCTCGGCGAAGAACAGGCGGTGGAACAGCGTCCTCACCGCATCCTCGGTCGGCGGCTCGCCCGGCCGCATCATGCGGTAGATCGCGACCTGCGCCGCGAGCTGGTCGGCAGTTTCGTCGATGCGCAGGGTCTGCGAGATGTAGGGCCCCTGGTCGAGGTCGTTGGTGTAGATGGTCTGGATCCGGGAGACCCCGGCCTCCTTCAGCTTCCCGAGCAGCTCCTCGGTCACCTCGTCGTTGGCGCTGGCGAGGACCTCGCCCGTCCCCTTGTCGACGACGTTGTGCGCGAGCACACGCCCGATCAGGAACTCGTCGGGAACGCCGATGCGGTGGAGCCCCGCTTGCTCCATATCGCGCACGTGCTTCACCGTGATGCGCTTGTCCTTGGCGACGATCAGCTTGCCGCCCTTGGTGGCGATGTCGAAACGCGCGATCTCGCCGCGCATGCGCTCGGGCACCAGCTCGAACTCGACGCTTTCCTTGGCCAGGTGGAACGTATCGGCCACGAAAAACTCGGCGAGGATCTTCTCCGGCGTGTATCCCAAAGCCTTCAGCAGGATCGTCACCGGCATCTTGCGGCGGCGGTCGACCCGGAAGTAGAGATAGTCCTTGGGGTCGTACTCGAAGTCGAGCCACGAGCCGCGGTAGGGTATGACGCGCGCGGAGAACAGAAGCTTGCCCGAGCTGTGGGTCTTGCCGCGGTCGTGCTCGAAGAACACGCCGGGCGAGCGGTGCAGCTGCGACACGATCACGCGCTCGGTGCCGTTGATCACGAAGGAGCCGGTCATCGTCATGAGCGGGATTTCGCCCATGTACACTTCCTGCTCCTTCACTTCCTTGGCCGTGGGCTTGGGCGCTTCCTTGTCCATGATGACGAGGCGCACCTTGGCGCGCAGCGGCGCGGCGTAGGTCAGCCCGCGCTGCTGGCATTCCTTGACGTCGAACGGGGGCTCGCCGAGCGCGAAGCTCACGAACTCCAGGCGCGCGTTCTTGGAGTGGCTCTCGATCGGGAAGATGCTCCTAAACGCCGCCTGCAGCCCCTCGGTCCTGCGCTCATCCGGCGCGACCTTTGCCTGCAGGAACGCAGCGTATGAATCGAGCTGGGTCGCCAGCAGGAACGGCACCGGCAGCACGACGTCGCGCTTGGCAAAGCTCTTGCGGATACGCTTCTTCTCGGTAAAGGAATACGCCATGTCAGCTCCAGGTAGCAGTCGCACGACTGCAAATGACGAACGCCGCAATGCCCCCCGTGGCGGGCCGCCCGGGGTGCAGGAAAAGTTGCGATGTCTTCAAAATTACTTGATTTCGCCGGTCGCGCCGGCTTCCAGCAACTGCTTGAGGATCGATTCCGCGTCGGCCTTGGCAATGGCTTCCTTGACCGGCTTGGGCGCGCCATCCACCAGGTCCTTGGCCTCCTTCAGGCCGAGGCCGGTCACCGCGCGCACGACCTTGATCACGTTGACTTTGTTGGCGCCCGAGCTGTTGAGCATGACCGTGAACTCGGTCTTCTCCTCGGCTGCCGCGGCGGCCGCACCGCCCCCGGCCGGCGCCGCCACCGCCACCGTCGCCGCGGCGGCTGAAACGCCGAACTTGTCTTCCATGTCCTTGATGAGCTGGGAGAGCTCCAGCACGGTCATGTTCGCGATCGCGTCGAGAATCTCTGCTTTGGCCATAGCCATGTTGCGTGCTCCTGTCATTTCAAAAGTTGTTGGTTCCGATACACCCGTCGGGCAGCCCTCACGCAGGCTGCTTCTTGTCCCTGACCGCCGCGAGCGTCCGCGCGAACCTGCCGGGCACCTCGTTCAAGGTGCGGACAAACTTCGCAATCGGCGCCTGCAGGGTGGCCACGAGAGTCGCGAGCAGCTCGTGGCGGCTCGGCAATCTCGCCAGCTCCGCCACTTCGCGGGCCGACATCACCACGTTGGGCATGGCGCCGGCCTTGATCACGAACTTCTCGTTGTCCTTGGCAAACCCCTGCAGCACCTTGGCCACCGCCACCGGGTCGCTCGAGATGCCGTAGGCAAGGGGACCGACCATCTTCTCGGACAGTCCCTTGAACGGCGTATCGGCAACCGCGCGGCGCGCCAGGGTGTTCTTCAGTACCCGCAGGTAGACGCCGGAGCCGCGCGCCCTTCTGCGCAACTCCGTCATATCCCGCACCGGGATGCTGCGGTACTCGGCCAGAATCACGGCCTGGGCCTTGGCGAGCTCACCGCTCACCTCCGCCACCACCGCCTGCTTCTGCTCCAGATTCAGACTCAAGGTCCAGCTCCTTTCACTGCTCGGCGACCGGTGAACCAGGAGTCAGACACGAAACCTGTTTCGGGTACGCCGTCTGCGTAGGAAATTCGGGATTGAGGATTGAGGATCGAGGATTGAGCAACCGCCTGTGGGGCAGTTTTCGACCCTTGAACACTCCTTCCGTTCCCCAAAAAATTAAACCTCACGGTACCTACGGTCTTTGACAACTCGCCGGCAATGCGCCGCCGGCGCCCCAAAGCTCTGCCCGGATCGCTCCGGGAAATCAATTCGTTAGGACAGCAAGCTCGCCTGGTCCACGCGCACGCCCGCACCCATCGTGCTCGATACCGAGACCTTCTTGAGGAAGATCCCTTTCACGCTGGACGGCTTCGATTTGTTCACCGCGTCCACCAGGGACTTCAGATTCTCGACCAGCGCGTCCACCGAAAACGACGCCCGCCCGATCGTGCACTGGACGATCCCGGTCTTATCGGCGCGATACTGGATCTGTCCGGCCTTCGCGTTCTTGATCGCGGCCGCCACGTCCTGGGTGACGGTTCCCACCTTGGGGTTGGGCATGAGCCCCCGCGGGCCGAGAATCTGGCCCAGCTGCCCCACCACGCGCATCGCGTCCGGCGCGGCGATCACGACGTCGAAGTCCAGCTTCCCGCCCTTGATCTCGGCGGCCAGATCCTCGAACCCGACGATGTCGGCGCCCGCATCCTTTGCCTGCTGCGCCTTCTCGCCCTGGGCGAACACGGCAATGCGCACGCTCTTTCCGGTTCCCTGGGGCAGCACGACCGAGCCGCGCACCGTCTGGTCGGATTTCGAGGCGTCGATGCCCAGATTGAGCGACACATCCACGGATTCATCGAATTTCGCGGTGGCGCCTTCCTTCACCAGCTTGAGCGCCTGCTGCACCGGGTACGACTTGTCGCGATCAATCTTGGCGCGCAGCGCCGTGTAGCGTTTGGAGGCCATTTACAGGCCCTCCACGTCGACGCCCATGCTGCGTGCGCTGCCCGCAATCGTGCGCACCGCCGCTTTGAGATCCGCCGCGGTGAGGTCGGGCATCTTCAGCTTGGCGATTTCCTCGGCCTGCGCGCGGGTGATTTTCCCGACCTTGTCGCTGTTGGGGCGGGCGCTGCCCTTCTCGATCTTCGCCGCCTTGCGGATCAGTACGCTCGCGGGCGGCGTTTTCATCACAAAGGTGAAGCTCTTGTCTTGATAGGCCGTGATGACCACGGGCACCGGCAGGCCCGGCTCCATCTTTTGCGTCTGGGCGTTGAACGCCTTGCAGAACTCCATGATGTTCAGGCCGCGCTGTCCGAGCGCCGGTCCGATCGGCGGGCTCGGGTTCGCCTTGCCCGCCGGCACCTGCAGCTTGATGATGCCGACTACCTTCTTCGCCATGTTGCTCTCCTTCGGGTGCTAGCGGGCGCCTGAGGCGCCCTCCCCAGTTGACTGCCGTTGCTCGTTACCCGTGCGTGCTTCTCTGCTTACGCCTTTTCCACCTGGCTGAAATCCAGCTCGACCGGGGTGGAGCGGCCGAAGATCGTCACCGACACCCGCAGCTTGTTCTTGTCGTAGTTCACGTCCTCGACGTTGCCGTGGAAGTCCGCGAACGGGCCTTCCTTGACCCGCACCGCCTCGCCCACCTCGAACAGCACCTTCGGACGCGGCTTCTCCACCCCTTCCTGGATCTGGTGCAGGATGTTCTGCACCTCCTTCTCCGAGATCGGGGTGGGCTTGGTCGCCGTGCCGCCGACGAATCCGGTCACCTTGGCGGTGTTCTTCACCAGGTGCCAGGTGTCGTCGGTCATTTCCATCTCCACCAGCACGTAGCCGGGGAAGAACTTGCGCTCGCTGATCGCCTTCTGCCCGCTCTTCATCTCGACGACTTCCTCCACCGGGACCAGGATCTGGCCGAACTTGTCCTCCATCCCGGCGCGACGGATGCGATCCTGCAGTGCGCGCTGCACGCTCTTCTCGAACCCCGAGTAGGCGTGGACGACGTACCACTTCTTGCCCGACATCAACTCTGGCCCAGCAGCCTTTTCACCGCCCACAGTAACCCCGCATCGACGATCCAGAGAAACAGCGCCATCACCACCATGAACGCGAAGACGATGCCGGTGGTCTGCAGCGTTTCCTTGCGCGTCGGCCACACCACCTTCTTCGTTTCGGTCACGGACTCCTGGGCGAACACCTGGAACACCTTGCCCGGCGCCGACAGCCAGAACACGAAAGCTCCAACGCCTAGGCCCGCCAGCACCGAGACCACCCGGACGATCATTGGACTCTGGTCCAGGTAATAGAATCCCGCCACTCCTGCCGCGGCCAGCAACAGCGCCACGGTAATCCTGATCTTGTCCGCCATCTAATCTTCGCAGTCTTGGCAGCCAGTCGCATCGCGTTTGGCAGGCCAGGAGGGTCTCGAACCCCCAACCTTCGGTTTTGGAGACCGACGCTCTGCCAATTGAGCTACTGGCCTATCCATTACTCGATGATCTTCGACACTACGCCGGCTGTTGAGGTCTTGGTCTCGGCCGGCCCGAAGGCCTTAACGTTTGCTCTGCTCACATTAGCCTCGCCCAGACCTCAACTCGGGGCTGGTATCACCCATCACTCAATAATTTTCGAAACGACGCCAGCCCCGACGGTCTTGCCGCCCTCGCGGATCGCGAAGCGCAGCCCTTCCTCCATCGCGATCGGCTGGATGAGGGTCACCGTGATCGTCACGTTGTCCCCCGGCATCACCATCTCGGTGCCCTTCGCCAGCTCCAGGCTCCCCGTCACATCCGTCGTGCGGAAGTAGAACTGCGGCCGGTAACCATTGAAGAACGGGGTATGCCGCCCCCCCTCCTCCTTCGAGAGCACGTAGATCTCGGCACTGAACTTGGTGTGGGGCGTGATCGTCGAGGGCTTCGCCAGCACCTGCCCGCGCTCCACCTCTTCGCGCTTGGTGCCGCGCAGCAGGATCCCCACGTTGTCCCCCGCCTGCCCCTCATCGAGGAGCTTCCTGAACATCTCCACCCCCGTGCACACCGTCTTGATGGTGGGTTTGAGCCCCACGATCTCGATTTCTTCACCCACCTTGACGATTCCGCGCTCCACGCGCCCCGTCACCACCGTGCCCCGGCCCGAGATCGAGAACACATCCTCCACCGGCATCAGAAACGGCTTGTCCGTCACCCGCTTGGGCTGCGGAATGTAGGAGTCCAGCGCCTCCGCCAGCTTCAGGATCGCCCCCTCCCCCAGATCGCTCTTGTCCCCCTCCATCGCCTTAAGGGCGGACCCGATGATGATCGGGGTCTTGTCCCCGGGGAACTCATACTTGGACAGAAGCTCCCTCACCTCCACCTCCACGAGCTCCAGCAGCTCCTTGTCATCGACCATGTCCGCCTTGTTCATGAACACGACGATGTAGGGCACCCCCACCTGGCGCGCGAGCAGGATGTGCTCGCGCGTCTGCGGCATCGGGCCGTCGGCAGCCGACACCACCAGAATGGCGCCGTCCATCTGCGCCGCACCCGTGATCATGTTCTTGATGTAGTCCGCGTGCCCCGGACAGTCCACGTGCGCGTAGTGACGCTTCGCCGTCTGATACTCCACGTGCGCCGTATTGATCGTGATCCCCCGCGCCTTCTCCTCGGGGGCGGAATCAATCTGCTCGTAAGTCTTCACCTCGCCGCCAAACTTCTTCGACAGAATCATCGTCATCGCCGCCGTCAGCGTCGTCTTCCCATGATCCACGTGACCAATCGTCCCAACGTTCACGTGCGGCTTCGTCCGCTCAAACTTGCTCTTGGCCATCTGCCTGCTCCGTCTTCACTAAACCTGGTGCCCACGGCGCGGATTGAACGCGCGACCTCTCCCTTACCAAGGGAGTGCTCTACCACTGAGCTACATGGGCCTGTCGCTTCAATCCGCCTCTGCCTGCGCCCTTGCTGCTCATCCGTTCCAGATCGTTCGGAGGGTTGGAGCGGGTGAAGGGAATCGAACCCTCGTCGTAAGCTTGGAAGGCTTCTGCTCTACCATTGAGCTACACCCGCCTCAATTGACAACACGGTATCGATGATCCTTGAGCCCTGCTTACCCGCGAATCCTGATGGTGGAGGGGGAAGGATTCGAACCTTCGAAGGCGTAAGCCAACAGATTTACAGTCTGCCCCCTTTGACCGCTCGGGAACCCCTCCGAACGAAACCGGGCATTATTGTTTGTTTTCCACGTGTTGTCAAACTTTTGAGGCAAATTCACGCCGTTTTTCGGCAGCGCACCATCGGGAGCGGCCCGTCTCAGTCCCCGCCGGTGCCGCTGACGCTGGTGCCGCCGCAGACAAACAGGGTCTGTCCCGTGATGTAGCCGCTGTCGGGCGACAGCAGGAAGACGACCGCCCGCGCAACGTCGTCCGGCGTGCCGACGCGCTTCACCGGGATGCCTGCGATCACGCGCTGGCGCTTCTCGCCTCCGGGCGGGTGGCCGCGGTCGAAGAGCTCGGTGGCAACCGGTCCGGGCGCAATCGCGTTGACGGTGATGCCGGCAGCCGCGAGTTCCAGGCATAGCGTGCGCGTCATGCCGATCAGCCCCGCCTTGGCGGCCGAATACGCGACGCGTCCCGTCTTGCCCATCGCCGCGCGCGAGGAAATGTTGACGATGCGGCCGAACCGGGCTGCGCGCATCCCGGGCGCGAAGGCTTGGGTCAGGATCATCGCCGCGCGCACGTTGACGGCCATCGCGTGATCGAGGTCTCCCGCAGTCACCTCCTCCAGCGCTCCCGGGTGATTCACGCCCGCGTTGTTCACCAGGTAGCGGACGGCGTGCCGCGCGGCAACTTCGCTCGCCACCTTGCGCGCAGCCTCCGCATCGGCGAGATCGACTGCGTAATGATGCAGCCGCTCGTGCCGGAGTCGCGGCGGCCGCCTCTGCAGCGCGATCACGGTGCGCCCAGCATCGAGCAAGTGGCGCGCGACGGCTTCGCCGATGCCCGAACTCGCTCCCGTCACAACGGCCGCGCCGTCCATCCGATCCTTGATCCGAAAATGCTCGCGCGATTATATCGCCGCCGCGCGGGGTGGTCGTTCTTGCCCGTACTGGTAAGATCGCCGCGCTCCCGTCCCATGCATTCGACTGATTCCGAGCGCGCGCGCGCCGTCGCCATTGTCGCGGTCATAGCCGGAGGACTGGCGCTCGACCAGCACCTGGAGTTCTGGGGCCAGACCGTCACCAATTGCGGCGTGTGGGCGCTCTACCTGCACTGGCTGCGTGGTGCGGATGCCCTCCAGCGGCTCGGGCTTACGGTGTGCGTTGTCTACGCCACGCTGGGCGAAATCTTCCTGTCCCTCGCATGGGGACTCTATGACTATCGCCTCGCTGGCATCCCCCTTTTCGTCCCGCCCGGGCACGCATTGCTGTTCATGCTTGGGTCGATCGTCGCGGCCCGGGTGAAGGACTGGATCATCTGGGCCGTGCCGGTGGCTGCCGCCCCGTTCATTCTCATCGCGCTGGGCACTCGCATGGGCACGCTGGATGTACTGCTCTTCGTCGTGTTCCTGACGTGCATGCTGTTTGGGAGAGCGCCCCGGCTGTATGCCGTAATGTTTGTCCTCGCTCTCGCGATGGAAATCTACGGAACCCTGCTCGGCAACTGGACCTGGAACGCCGATGTGCCGTGGCTGGGACTGACGGCGCTCAATCCGCCGCTCGCCGCCGGTGCGTTCTACTGTGTGCTCGACCTGCTGATCGTAGCAACGGTGGCCAGAGTGCGCCCAGGCGCCGCGTCCGGACTGGCGCTTGTCCCATCGCGCTAAGCCGTCGGGCTAGCCGAAATAGCCGATCAGCCGCCACCAGAGGTACTGGAGCGGCAGTATCACGACGAAGTGGAACGCCGCGAGCGGCAGCGCGAGCCTGAGCATGGCCGTCACCTTCAGCGCGCCCACCTGCAGCCCGACCATCGCCGGCGGCACCTGGTACGGAAACAGGAAGGTGGAATACCCCATCGCGATGACCATGAGCGCGGACTTGAGCGGCCAGTCCGTCGCATGCGCGAAAAATTCGGCCAGCGGCGCGAGCACCGCGGGCTGGGCGGGATTCGTCGTAAACAGGCCAGCCAGCGCCGCGAGCACCGAAAGCTGAACGAAGTTGGCGAAATCGGCGCCGGGCGCGAGCGGCAATATCCCGTGCAGCAGGTTGCCGAGTCCGTCGCTCAGGCCGGTCGTTTGTATGACCAGCCCGAGGCCCAGGGTCGCTGCGACATAGAAGTACGGCCCGAGACTGACCTCGTGAAACGCGGAGGCCGGCATGACCCCCACACGCGGCAGCAGGCACGCGATTCCCGCAGCGAGCGCGATCCAGCCGGACTGGATCCCGTGTGCGAAGTCGGTCACCCAGAGCACGATCGCGGCGGCGAGGATCAGCGCCATGCGCCGCTGCTCGGGCGTAAGCGGCGATGCCACGCTTGCGGCCGGAGCCAGGCGCGCCGTGGCGGGAAAGAGGCGAAGCACGAACGCGACGATCACGACGCCCTTGACGAGGCCCAGGACTGGGAATTGCGACCACAGGTACTCGGCGTAGGTGATCTGTATTCCGTACAGCGCCTCGGCCGACCCCGCAAGCACGAGGTTGGGCGCGTTCGCGGGAAGCACCGTGGTTCCGCACTGATAGGTCGCGATGATCGTCGCCAGGCACAGGCCGTTATAGCCGGTGCTGCCGTGCTCGAATCCGGCGCGCTGCGCCATCGCCATCACGATCGGAAGGAGCAGGAGCACGCGCCCGACGGTCGCCGGGACAAAGAACGACAGCACGATGGAGGCGATCACGACGGCGACGATCAGGCGCGCGTAGGAGAGCGCGAGGCGCTCGAACAGCGCCGTGGCCAGCCGCTGCGCCAGTCCCGTACGGTTCACCGCTGCGGCCATGATCAGCCCGCCGAGCACCAGCCACAGCGTGGCGGAGGCGAATCCGGAGAACACGACCTGGGCCGGCGCCACCGCCAGCACCATCGCGAGCAGGAAAAAGAGCAGCGCGACGACATGCTCCGGCAGCCTGCCGATCGCCCACAGCCCGACAGTGAATACCACCAGCGCGGCCGCGTGCATCGTATCCGCCGCCACGCCCTCGGGCGGCGGCACGACATACACCGCGATCGCGACCGCGATGACGACGAAGCTGGGAATGGAAGACGCGTTCAACCTACGGAGTCGTCACGTCTTCCTGAATTTGGCGGCAAGGGCGTCCGTGCCGCGCACCAGCATGCCGGTGTCGGCGCCGACCGCGACAAACAAGAACCCCGCGTCGAGGCAGCGTTTGCCGTCGGCCTCGCCGACCAGGATGCCGGGTGCCTTGCCTGCCTGGCGAATCCGCTTCGCCGCGTCTTCCATGACCTTCCACACCTCCGGGTGCTGCCAGTTGCCGAGGTACCCCAGGTCGGCGGCGAGATCGTTCGGCCCGATGAAGATTCCGTCCACGCCGTCCACGGCCACGATTGCTTCGAGATTCTTCAGCGCGAGCCGCGTTTCCGCCTGCACCAGCACGCAGATCTCTTCCTGCGCGCGCTTGAGATAGTCCGGGGTTCTTCCGTAGCCGGCCGCGCGCGTCGCACCGGCTACGCCCCTCACCCCCTGCTGCGGGTAACGCGTGAATCGTACGGCATCCTTCGCTTCCTCCGCCGACTGGACATAGGGCAGCAGCAGGGACTGCGCGCCGATGTCGAGGTAGCGTTTGATGAGCACCATGTCGTTCCACGCGGGACGCACGACCGGGGTGGCGGTGCCGCCCGTCATCGCGTGGAGCTGCGATTGCACCATCGGCAGCTCGTTCGGCGAGTGCTCGGTATCGAGCAACACCCAGTCGAAGCCCGCGTGCGCGAGAATCTCGGCGACGATGTGGCTCGACAGGCTCGACCACATGCCGATCTGGGGCCGGCCCTCCTTCAGCGCGCGCTTGAACTTGTTGACTGGGAGTTCCATGGTCTGCTCTTTCGGTTCTACTTGTCGCCGGTCACTGGTCACCGGTCACCGTACTTAGTGGTGCGTATCCGGATCGGGCGTCGGCGCGCCGTGGTGCAGGAAGTCGAAATCGCAGCCCTTGTCCGCCTGGGTGACGTGCCGCAGGAACGCCGCGCCGTAGCCGCGCGCGTAATGCGGCGCGCGCGGCGTCCACGCGGCCCGGCGCCGGGCGAGCTCGGACTCGCTGACCTTCAACTCGAGCTTGCGGGCCACGACATCGAGCTCGATCAAGTCGCCGTCGCGCACCAGCGCAAGCGGCCCGCCGGTGGACGCTTCCGGCGAAACATGCAGCACGCAGGTGCCATAGGACGTGCCGCTCATGCGCGCATCCGATATCCGCACCATGTCGCGCACGCCGCGTTTCAACAGTTTCTTCGGGATCGGCAGCTGGCCCCACTCCGGCATGCCCGGCGCGCCGAGCGGGCCGGCATTCTGCAGCACCAGGACCGAATTCTCGTCCACCTTGAGGTCGTCGTTGTCGATGCGCGCCCTCAGGTCGGGATAGTCGCTGAACACCACCGCCGGTCCCGTATGCTTGAGCAGGCGCGATTCGGCCGCAAGCGGCTTGATCACCGCCCCGTCGGGCGCGAGATTGCCACGCAGTACCGCGAGCCCGCCGCTCTGCGACAGCGCCTTTTCCCGCGTGCGGATGACATCGGTGTTGTACACCTGCGCGCCGGCGATGTTCTCCCCCAAGCTCTTGCCGCTCACGGTGCGGCACTTTAGATCCAGGTCGTCCTTGAGAACCGTCAGCAGACCTCGCAATCCGCCGGCATAGTAGAAATCCTCCATCAGGTACTTGCCGGCCGGCCGCAGGTTGGCGAGCACCGGGATGCGCTGCGCGATGGCGTCGAACCGTTCCAGGTTGAGGCTGATGCCGGCGCGTCCCGCCATCGCGATGAGATGGATCAGCGCGTTGGTCGAGCCCGAAAGCGCATGCACTACCGCGATCGCGTTGTCGAAGGCCGCGGGCGTCAGGATTTCCGCGGGGCGCAGGTCCTCCCACACCATCTCGACGATGCGCCGGCCGGTCGCGCTTGCCATGCGCGGGTGAGCCGAGTCGGCGGCCGGTATCGAAACCGCGCCCGGCAGCGTGAGCCCGAGCGTCTCCACCGCGGAGGTCATGGTCGAGGCGGTGCCCATCGTCATGCAATGGCCGTAGGAGCGCGCGATGCCCTCCTCGACCTCGCGCCAGTCGTCTTCCGTGATGCGGCCGGCCCGCAGCTCCGCCCAGTATTTCCAGCGGTCGGTGCCCGAGCCCAGTTGCTCGCCGTGCCAGTTGCCGCGCAGCATCGGGCCCGCCGGCATGTAAATGAACGGCAGGCCCATCGAGGTCGCGCCCATGACGAGCGCGGGGGTGGTCTTGTCGCAACCACCCATCAGCACCGCACCGTCCACCGGGTGCGAGCGCAGCATTTCCTCGGTTTCCATCGCGAGGAAATTGCGGTAGAGCATGCTGCTCGGCTTCTGAAATGTTTCGCTCACCGCCATCACCGGCAGTTCCACAGGGAAGCCGCCCGCTTGCCACACGCCGCGCTTCACTTCCTCCGCGCGCGTGCGGAAATGCGCGTGGCACGGCAGGAGATCGCTCCACGTATTGATGATCCCGATGACAGGCTTGCCCGCGAAGTCGCTGCGCGCGTAGCCCATCTGGAGCGCGCGCGAGCGGTGGCCCTGCGAGCTGAGATCGCCGCCGCCGAACCAGCGATGACTGCGGAGGTCCTCGAGTTTCTTTCGTTTCGCTGACACGCGGCCTGCCCCTCGTCGCTTACTCGATCTTGATGCCGCCATCCCGGATCGCCTTGCTCACCTTGGCGACCTCGGCGCGAACGAATGCGTCGAACTGCTCCGGCGTGGAAGGCTTCGGCACGGAGCCGCGCACGGCAAGGCGCTCCCGGGTCTCGGCGAGGCCCAGCACGCGCGCCATCTCCCGGGAGATCTGGTTCACGATCGGGCGCGGCGTCTTCGCTGGCGCGAACATCCCGTACCATTGATCCCACTCGAATCCCGGAATGACCGACTCCGAGACGGTCGGGACGTCGGGCAGCATCGGGGAACGCGTCAACGTCGTGACCGCGAGCGCAACGAGCCGCCGGTCCTTGACGAATGGCAGCGTGTTTCCAATCGGCGAGAAGGAGTACTGGATGCGGCCCGTGATCGTATCCGCGAGCAGCTCTGGCACGCCCTTGTACGGGACATGGGAGACCTTCAGCTCCGCGGCCAGCCTGAACATCTCGCCCGTGATATGCGTGCCGCTGCCGACGCCGGCGGAGCCGAAGTTGATCTGGCCAGGCTTCTGCCGGACGAGCGCGAGGAGCGCTTTCGCTGACAGGATTTCCTGCGCGGGCGCCACCACCAGCACGTTAGGCGCGCTCGTCGCCTGCGAGACACCCGCGAAATCCCGCAGCGTGTCGTACGGCAGCTTCGAGTAGAGCGCCTGGCTCGCGGTGTGCGACACCGAATTGAAGAACAGCGTGTGGCCGTCGGATGGCGCCGCTGCGGCGATCGCACCTCCTACCGTGCCGCCCGCGCCCGACCGATTGTCTACCACCACCCTCTGGCCCCAGCTGTCTGACATCGCCTGGGCCAGCATCCGGCCGATGACGTCGATCTCGCTGCCGGCCGTATACCCGATGATCATGCGGATCGGCTTGACGGGAAATGGCTGCTGCGATTGCGCGGCACAGTGCGCAGCGACGAGAACAAGTGCCGCAATGACGGGCAGGCTCACGAATTTCATGTGCACAATCCTTTGTCGGGTGTCATGAGGAGATTCTATCCTCCAGGGACGTACTGCTTGCCGATGCCCGGCTTGCTGCGGCCCATGCCGGGCAGTTCCCAGATGCCCGCGCCTGAGGGATTCAGGTCGCCATCGATGTTGGCGTCGATCACGCTCGGCTTGCCGCTCGCAATGCCCGCGCGCACGGCTTCGGCAAGATCCGCTGCGCGATCGACGCGCGACCCCGCGATGCCTGCTGCGCGCGCCATCGCGGCGAAATCGGGGTTGTAGGGCTTGTTGGTCCCGGGGTGCTTGAAATCGGTGGCCAGCTCGCGCCCGCCCAGATAGCCGCGCTGCAGGCCCCGGATCGAGCCGTAGGCGTAGTTGTTCCAGACGAGGTAGACGACCGGTATCTGGTACTCGTACGCAGTCCCCAGCACGTTGGCGTGCATCAGAAACGCGCCATCCCCCACCACGGCGACGCAGGGCCGCTCGGGAGCGGCGAGCTTCGCGCCCAGCGCACCCGCGACACCGAAGCCCATCGGGCCGAAGCCCATGGAGCCAATCAGGGAATCCGGGCGTCTCGGCCTGCAGAACTGAATGAGCCAGTTGTGATGCACGCCGATGTCGCTCACGAGGATCGCGTCCTCCGGGAGTACGCGGTCGATTTCGTGCGCGGCGCGTTGCGGGGAAATCGGGGTTGTGTCCGTCTTGAATCCGGGTGCGATGAAATCTTCCCACTCCTTGCGATAGCCCGCGATGGCGTCGAGCCACGCGCCGCGCTCCGCCGGCATCCTTCCGCGCGCGAGGCGCGCATCGATCTCGGCGAGCAGCTGCCGCAGGAAGGTACGCACGTCCGCCATCAGGCCCAGCGCGACGGGATAGTTGCGCGCGATCTCGTCCGGATCGATGTCGACGTGGATCAGCCTGGTCGGCGGGATCGTGAACGAGAAGCCCGGTATCCAGGAGCTCGACGTGCGGTCGTCGAAGCGCACGCCCAGCGCGAGCAGCACATCGGCCTGCCGCGCGGCATGGTTCGCCTGGTACGGCCCGTTGCGCGCCACGAGCCCCAGCGCCAGTGGATGAGTGCTGTCGATCGCGCCGATGCCGCTCGCGGACATGGCAACGGGGATCCGGAGCTTCTCTGCGAGCGCACGCAATTCCTTCGTCGCGCCGCCATAGCGCACCCCTTGCCCCACGAGGATGACCGGGCGCTCCGCCGACATCAGCATGTCGGCCGCCTTCGAGACCCCTTCCGGATCCGCGCCGCAGCGGCAGGATATGTTGGCGTTCCAGTCCTCGGGCCGCGGCGTTTCCTCCGGAATCGGCTCGTTGAACATGTCGAACGGCACGTCGAGCACTACCGGACCCGGCCGGCCGGTCACCATGGTCTTCCACGCCTGGCGCACGAAGACCGGCAGTTGTGCGGCGGTGGTGGGCTGGAACACGCGCTTGCAGTAAGCGCGCACCGTCGACGGAAAATCCGCCTGGTAATGCCGGTATGTTTCCTGGAACGCGCCGCGGTTGAACTGGCTGGTCGGGACGTTGCCCGTTACTGCGAAGAACGGCACTGAGTCGAAGAATGAGTTGGCAAGACTGATCGGCAGGTTCGCCGAGCCGGGGCCGCACGACGTGAAGGTCGCCGTCGGCTGGCCGGATACGCGGTAGTACACGTCGGCCATGAAGCCGGCGACGCTTTCGTGGTGCACGGACACCGTCTTGATCTCGCCGGCGCGCGCGTGCAGCGCGTCGATGAATCCGATGTTGCCGTGGCCGCACAGCCCGAACATGTAGGGCACCTTCTCCCGGATCAGGTAATCGACGATGACGCCCGCGCCGTCACGGACGGCGGGCTTGCGCGGCGCATTCATGGAAACACTCCCGTAGAGTCCCTAACACAATGAAACACGCGTGCGTTGCGAGCCAAAATTGGTGATGACGCGAAGGACGGCGCAGGGCATAAGTCGTATATGGCCAAGTCGGCCGACAAAGTCAGCGGCGATTTTGGCCGCAACCCCGGCGCAGGCATCTGAGTATCCAATGTCATCTCAGGGGCTGGCAGAAGTTTTGGCCCATGGCTTTGTCGCTCACCTTACCAATATTCCCGATATTGGTTGCGGCTCGCTTCGCGCCCTGAGCCAAAATCGTGACAGCGCATCGCGCGTTTCATTGTGTTAGGGACTCTTAGTCAGTCAGCCGTGGCGCCCGACGCCTTCACTACCTTCGCCCACTTGGCAATCTCCTCGCGCACGAAGCGGGCGAAATCCTCCGGCGACAGCGGCGAGGGCTCGGCGTCCATCCGTTGCAGCCGCTCCCGCAGGTCCGGGGCTTCGAGGATCGCGGAGATATCGCCGTTCACCCGGGTCACGAGGCTCCGGGGGAGCGCGACGGGCGCGAACACACCGTACCACGAGGTCACGTCGAACCCGGGCAGGCCCGACTCACTCACCGTCGGCACGTCGGGCAGCAGCGGCGAGCGTTTCGTGCTGGTCACGGCGATCGCACGCAGCCTGCCAGCCTTCACGTATTCCATGGACGGCGGCAGCCCGATCGAGGCGAGCTGCACGTGCCCGGCCACGAGGTCGGTCACCATCTGCCCCGAGCCGCCCTTGTACGGAATATGGGTCATCTTCACGTTGGCCATGATCATGAATAGCTCGACGGCAAGCCGGTTGGGCGAGCCGGGTCCGGGAGAGCCGAAGTTGAGATCGCCGGGCCGCGCCTGGGCGAGCTGGATAAGTTCCTTCACCGAATTTGCCGGCACCGAGGGATGCACGACGATCGCGCTGGGATAGCCGGCGATGCGGTTGATCGCGACAAGGTCGCGGGCCAGGTCGTAGGTCAGGTTGCGGTAGAGCGTCATGTTGATCGCGTGCGGCGCTCCGGCCACCAGCAGCGTGTAGCCGTCGGGCACCGAGCGCACGGCGGCTTCCGCGCCAATGTTGCCTCCCGCGCCCGCCCGGTTGTCCACGATCACCGACTGGCCCCAACGCTCACCGAGCTTCTGCGCCGTCAACCGCGCCAGCACGTCGGTGGCGCCGCCGGGGGCGAACGGCGCGATCAGCCGGACCGTCTTGACCGGATAATTCTGCGCGGCGGCCGGAGCAACGATGGATGCCGCGACAGCAAGCATGAGCGCAAAAATCCGCATGTCTTTACCTCGTGTCGGAGTCCGCTTTGTGATCGGCAGCCGGGTGGAATGCCTAGTGTAGAATCGTGGGCCGCACCTGCACAACAGGATTCCGATCATGAACGCACCGCACCAGGCTCCCTCGCTCACGAAGAACGTGACCCGGATTTCGCACCTCGACCTGCCCGGCGCCGGCCAGGTCTACGTGGATGGGAAATACGCCTACGTCGGCCATATCACCAACAAGGAAGGGCTCGGCACCAGCATTCTCGACGTGTCGGATCCGAGGAAGCCGCGCCTCCTGTCGCAGGTCCCCGTGGGCGACGCGCACTCGCACAGCCACAAGGCGCGCGTCATCGGCGACATCATGATCGTGAACGTGGAGCAGAACATGTCCGCGATCGGTCGCAAGGCCGACGAGCTTCCGAAACTGAGGAAACAGCTGCGCGATGCACTCGGGCGCGATCCCAGCCACAAGGAGCTTGCGGAGAAGCTCGGCGTCAAGGAATCCGATATCCCGGGGGTCGAGGCTATGGAGAAAGCGCCCTACAACCAGGGCGGCTTCAAGATCTACGACGTGTCGGACCGGACGAAGCCGAAGCTGATCACGCATCACAAGACGCACGGCCGCGGAGTGCACCGCTTCGACATGGACGCGAGCTACGCCTACATCTCGACCGAGATGCCGGGCTACATCGGCAACATCCTGGTGATCTACGACATCCGCAACCCGGCAAGGCCCGAGGAAGTCTCGCGCTGGTGGCTGCCGGGGCAGCACCTCGCCGGCGGCGAGAAGCCGACCTGGCCGGGACGCCAGCACCGCCTCCATCACACGCTGCGCGTCGGCGACCGGCTCTACGCGGGCTGCTGGCACGGCGGCGTGCGCATCGTGGACGTCTCGGACATCCGCAAGCCGCGCACCATTGGCGCCTACAACTACCACCCCCCCTTCCCCGAGCCCTCCCATACCTTCATGGGGCTGCCGAAGGGGGTGGATGGAAGACAGATCGCAATTGCGATCGACGAGGAAGACCATGCCCACAGCGCGGAGGAAATGGCGAAGCGCCGGGGCCGGCCGCACGCCTGCCTGTGGGTGTTCGACATCACCGACGTGCAGAACCTGAAGCCGCTCTCGATCTTCGAAGTGAGCGAGCTCGACTCGCCGTGGAGCCGCGCCGCGCCCGGCCGCTTCGGCGCGCACCAGTTCCAGGAGCACATGAAAGGCGGTGACACGCTCGTCTACTGCGCGTGGTTCGCGGGTGGCTTGCGCATCGTGGACGTCGCCGATCCCGCGGCCCCCGAGGAAGTGGGCTTCTACATCCCCGAACCCGCGCCGGGCAAGGCGGCACCGCAGTCGAACGACGTGGACGTGGACCAGCGCGGTCTCATCTACCTCGGCGACCGCTACAGCGGGTTCGACGTGCTCGAGCTCAGCCGGAACGCGTGACGGATCAGTCGATCTTGTAGACGCCGTTGTGCCCGAGCGACCGCGTCCCGCGGGAGTTCGGGAAGTAGGTCAGGCCGTGCGACTCCCGGTCGGTCGGAATCGTGGCGATCACTTTCCCGGTGCGGGTGTCGATGACGCGAACATCGGAGTTCGGGTGGCCCATGATCGGGTAGCGGCTGGAAATCCAGAGCTGCGTGCCGTCGGGCGAGAGCTGGCCCATGTCCGGGGTGCCGCCGGTTCTCCACTTGGTGATCACCTTGCGGGTCGCGATGTCGATCACCGAGATCGAGCCTTCCATGCGATTGCTCGCGTAGATCTGCTTCTCGTCGTGGGACAGCAGCAGTCCGTGCGTGCCCCGGCCGGCCGGAATGAATTCGAGCTGCTTCCAGGCGTCAGGATCAACGACGAATACGCCGTTCACGCCCTGATCGGCGATGAACATGAGGTTCTGGCGCGGCGGGCGCAGCACGTCGATCGGGTTCTTGCCGAGCGCCATGTCCGCCACCAGCTCGAGCTTCTTCAGGTCCACCTTGACGATGCGGCCGCCCCATTCGCAGCTCGCGACGAGATAGGATCCGTCGCGGCTGAACGCCAGGTGGTCGACTCCCGGCCATTCCACGTGCACGCTCTTGATCAGCTTCCACGTCCGGGGATCGCGGAAGTCGAGGCGCTTGTGGCGCTCGGCGACGACAATCGCCATTTTTCCGTCCGGCGTGAAGTAGAGGTTGTAGGGGTCGGGGACGCGGATCTCGCCCTCGATCTCGCCGGTCATGGGGTCGATCACGGTCAGCGAGTTCTGCCCCGTGTTCGTCACGTAGAGCTTGGTCAGGTCCCAGGACGGCGTGACGTGGTGAGGATAGAGGCCGACCTTGTGGGTTGCAATGATCTTGAAGGTCTTGGGATCAATGACGTGCAGCGTGCTGGCGGCGGCATTCGGCACGTAGACCCGCTCGGGGTAGCGGCCCAAGGCGCTTCGTTCCGCCTCCGCAGCCGATACCGGAACGATGCTGCCGTGGCCGACGAGCAGCAGCGTTGCTGCCGCCAGGAATGCCATTTTCATGGGTTCGGGTTGTACCAGATTTCCGGATTCCCGACTATGCAGAAGTAACGCGGGCTTCTCGCCATCCCGCTAGTTGATCCCGGTTGCGGCAAACACCTTCTTCGCGGCATCCGAGCTCAAGCGCGCCGCGAGCTTGCGCGCACTCTCGGGCGCCGCGCTGAACGCCGCCGCGTCGTAGCTCGTCACGTTCTGGATCTCGTCAGGCAGCGGCGCCGCGAGCTTGACCGCGCAGCCCTTGTCGATCATCACCATCACTTCCGAGATCTGCGCGAGTCCGATCGCCGCGGGCGGATGGGCGGCGACGTACTCCATGATCGCCGAGCCGGTTTCGACGACGACGATTTTCTGTCCCAGCGCGCCCTTCAGGCCGAGCATTTCCAGGAGCTTCGCCGAGTAGATGCCGCTGGAGGCCTTGTTGTGTACGACGGCGCTCGCGCCCAGCAGCGCGCGCTTGAAGGCCGTCGTATCGCCGAGTGCCGGCACGGGTGCGGCTGCGTGCACCACCACGCCCATGCGCGAGCGGCCCACGAAGCCGCGGCTCTCCGCGACGATCTTCCCCTGCTGCGCGATCTCGTCCATCACCGCGGGCGGCGCGACGATCACGTCCGCCGTCTCGCCCGCTCCGACGCGCCGCCGGATTTCCGGCGCGGTCGAGAATTCGACCGTGACCTTGCTTCCCGATTCGCGCTCGAAATCCTTCGCGACCTGCGCCACCCCGCGCTTGACCGCCCCCGCGCTCAATACTTTCAGTGTGGTACTCGAACTCCCCATGCTGGAACTCAGTCCCATTGGTTGGAAGACCCTGAAGGTTAGCATGGTATGGCCGTGCGGCAAGCGGCCCGCTCCGCGTCCGACTTTTTTGCGTCACGCCCCTGTGCTATTCTGCAACCGCCTGCCCGCACTGCGGTCCAATCACGTGCTGTCTCCATTCCGGAACTCGAGGAGGAAGTAGCTCATGAAGCAATCGCAACGCATCCGCGGGGTGCTGTC
>Ga0208685_1000126_pt1 | contig 29957 bp, 31 predicted proteins | sample EasRivMeERMLT890_FD_187533 | JGI IMG/M metagenome (GOLD analysis project Ga0208685, IMG submission 187533) | Soil microbial communities from meander-bound floodplain in the East River, Colorado, USA - East River MetaG ERMLT890 (SPAdes) (version 2) | ecosystem: Environmental > Terrestrial > Soil...
ATACGTCGATACGGCGGTGCTGGTAGAGCTCGCCGCGACAGGTGAAGGTCAGCAGGGCCGCCTGCTCATCGATAGCGAGCAGGGCGACGCCGCGGTGCTCGACCTCGAGGCAGCGCGCCAGGTTGCGCTGCGCGAGCTCCGGAATGTCGATCACGTCGAGCGCGATGTCGGCCTCATGGAACGGCTTCACGGTGGCGGCGATCACCTCGTTGCGGGCCGCGACCGCAAGCATCTGCGGCGCGCGGCGCGCCGCCGTCTGTGGCTGTGGAATGAACCAGGCATCCACCGCCGCGGTCTCCACCGGGAAATCGACCATGTCCTTGATGCGCCAGCGCACCGCGCTGCGCGCTTCCTGCGCCGGCACGTTGGGGGCGTCCACCTGGATCACCTGGTAGTCGCCGGTCCTGAGGAGCGTGGTGCAGCGATAGCGGTCGAGCTGCAGTTCCTTGCGCAACCGTCCCAGCGTTCCGGCGTCGTCGACTTCCTTGCGATATGAATGGCAGAGCGTGATCTCGGGCCGCTTCCGGCCGACAGTTTCGACGCGCGAAACATCCACACGGTCGGGCCAGAGGTTGATGCAGAGGAAGCCGGGTGCGCGCCGGGTGGAACCGGGAAACCGCAGGCTCTTCAGCGCGCCGAGGGCGGGCAGCTTCACCAGACGTCCCTCCTGCGTGGCGTACGGAGAACGGTCGGCGCGATGTCCTGCCGCGGTCCGCGCCGGGGAGTGAAGTGGGCCTGGCGTTCGATCGGGCTGAGCAGCGCTACAGATCGATGCACGCCTGACACCGTCATCCCCCGGCTACCCGAACCCGATCTTCCGGTCTGCACAGGACAACTTGTGTGCGCGGATCCGCGGTGCGGCGTACTACCCCTTCGTAACGCAGTCGCATCCGGGCAAGTTGCCTGTTCAAGCCTTCACTGTCGCTGGCGGGCAGCCAATCAACCGGCACCATCAACCGCAGCCGATTGTGGGCTCCCCCTAGGTCGACACTATACCTGGTAGTTGTACCTGCCGGTAAAGATAGTCCAAAACCCAGGAAAGCACAAGATAATCAGGGCGGAACTCGTTCTGCTCCGCCCCGAGGAGCCGACCGGAAATGACTAGAAATTCTCGCGCACGAAGACGACTTCTTCCGCGCCCCTGAATATCCCGAAAGCGGCGCGTGCCGTGGGATTCACGTCGAAGGCCCCGCCGGTCCAGTTGCCCTGAAGATGGGGCAGGTTCGCGGCCGTCGCGGAGCCCGGCGCGCCGCCCTGGGTGGTGCAGGTGTTTCCGCTCGCGCTGGCGCTGAGATTGACCGTCACGTCGACGCTTCCGCTGTTGCCGCCGCCAGGCGCGGCCAGCAACAAAGTGCGCCGCCCCGAGGTCAACGGTCCACCGCTGCCGACTGCGGTCTCGCAGGTCGGGGAGCCACTCAGGTTGCCGGTGTAATTGGCCATCGTCTCGTTCGCTGCCGCAATCGACGTGCAGCTGTCCTGGGTGTTGGTGATGAAGGTGTTCATGGGCGCCCCGCTCCAGTACTGCGCCTCCACCAGGACCGGGAGCGGTACGAGCTGCGAGCCGTTCGCGTTGCGAATGACGAGCCGGCCAAAGCGCATCTGCTTGTCGTTCGTGGTGAGCGCGCTGCCGTCGCTGAACGCGATGCCGTTGCCCGTCGTTGCGGTCCCGAAACGCGCGGGGTTGGTGGGCAGCGTCACGCCGTCGGCGTCGATCACGTTGATCGCGAGACTGACATCGGCGTCATACGGCGAGGCGGGCGCCGTCGGCGTGCTGCGCGTGAAGAAGAGCCCGGTGCCGGAGCTGAACGTGAGGGTGCCCGCGCCCAGGCCCGCCGGGGCAATCACTGGATCCACGCCCGGCGCGCCGCTCACATCGAGCGTGCCGACCGCCGCCGTGTACGACTTGCCCGCGAGGCTCGCATTGGTGATGCGCCACCAGCTGCCGGCGGTATGGTAGAGCGCAGTCGTATTGTTGGCGAAGTCCTGCGCCGTCACCGTGATCACCGGCGCGGTCGCGTAGTTGAACACCTGCCCGATGTAGGTGAAGGGGCCGCAGCCGGGGGCGAACACCGGCGAATTGAGCGCGACCGCGAAATGATCGGGCACGAATCGGCCGACGTTGATGGTCACGCTGCATACGTAGCGGCCGGTTGCGGTGCAGTCGCCCGCGGTATCGGCGTTATCCACGCTCGCGAATGTCGAGTCCACCAGCTGCACGGCAAACGAGCCGACTTCATTGTAGGAAGCGACGTCGGAGACGAGCTGTCCCGCGGCGAACGTCGTGTTGAGCGAGAGCGTGCCGAAGGTCGCCGTGCAGGCCGCGCCAGCGCACGTGGCAAGCGTTGCGGTCGGGGCGCCGGTGTAGTTGGTCGTCGTCGCCGGCACGCCGGCGGCGTTGACCGCGTTCGCGCGCACGCTGAATGGCCGTCCTGCCTTGTGAGTGGGCGTGGTCGCCGCGAATGTCAGGAGGTCGAGCGCGCGCCCGGTGCCGGCCGTCTGCCAATCGGTGTCGGTAACGGCGAAGCTCGCGAGCGTATTGGGACGGATCGCGAAGTTGTCGGTCGAGCACCACGTCACCGTGGGCGAGGCGGTCGGCCACCGCACGCGCACCCGCACGTCGCGCCATGAGTTTGCCACCGCCGCGAAGTTGACCGTAGAGCGCCCGCCGGTGATCGTGGGATTGGGCGCCACCGTCTGCACCAGGGTGAACGAGGTGGGGCAGTTCTGCGGATCGAGCGCGACACCGAGGGTATTGTTGCCGAGCAGCTCGACGATCACGGCGTCGGTGAAGCCCGCCTGTTGCACCCCTCCCGAGATGGAGACCACGTCGAGGCTGAAGGCGTTGCCTGCAAGCTTGGTCCGGATGACACCCGAGACAGCGCCGCCCGGCGTGCCGGTCTCGAAAGCATTGAAGCTGCCGGGCGTCGGCACCCCCGCGGCGGTGTTGATTTCCGGGATGACGGTATAGGCTTCGAGAACCGTTCCGGTATCCCTGACGATGCGGAAGCAGTAAGCCGTGCCGGCTACCGCGCCGTTGTCCCTCAACGCAAAGTCCCACTTGCCGTCCTGACCGGCGTTGATGGCCGCGACCGAGTTGGTGAAGTTGTTCAACTCCTCGTAGGTCTGGTTGACCACAGTATGGGCGCCATGGGTGGGATCGCCGGCATTCGCGGTCAGTGCCGCGCCGTCGGCCGGCGCGGCGTTGTTGTTGTAGGCGATGACGGTTGCCGCGGTGACATCGGCATAGGTCTCGCCGGAGAACGCGGTATCGCAGGTGCCGGAGCGGGCCGCGAACTGGAGCCTGAAGGCTTGGCCGCTTGCTCCGAGATTGGAGTTGCCGACATGGAGCAGCACGCGCAACCGGAAGGCGGCGCCGGTTGCGCCCAGTGTGGCGGCGGTGTTCAACGCGGCCAGGGCGCTTCCGACATTGGTGGAGTTAGCGTTGTCAAAGAAACGATATGCGGATTGATCGATAACCCGCGCGGGCCGCAGCGCCAGGATATGCGCGTTTCCCAGATCCGGAGCATCGGGGCCTGCGTCCGTTGCCCGCTTCGTACCGGTCGCACCCGCAGCCGACTGAAGCGCCCAGCTCGCTTGAAGCATGATGATGCCGCTCGTCCGCTGGTAGGCCTGCGTCATGCCGGACGGCGGCGGGTTCTGAAAAGTGTTGGCGTTGGCGATCGCGTGCGAGGTGACCAGCATCGTGTTGCCCACGGTGGTGGCAACGCTGGGTGTGTCGAGATTGACCGACGCGACGGCGTTTGACACGCCGTTCTCCACGTCGACCGGAGTCCCGGTGTCCGCGCCGATGAAGCTCGCGATCCCGCCCGCGGCCCCGTTGAAGCCCAACGTGACGCAGGTGTCACCGCCCGAGACGTTCTGACACGAAAAGAACCACGTGTGACTGGCCGGCTCGCCGCCAACCGCCACCCTCTGGTAGACGGCGAGCCCGCTGCCGGTCGAGTTCAGATTGTCCACACGGCGCACGAGCGTCCAACCGGGCGGGGCAGTCACTGCGATGTCGGTCGAGTATTGGCCGGGCGACTCCACGCGGAAGGCAATGCTCGCGATCATCACGTCGTTCGCCGCGGTGCCGGCCGGCGTGTTTATGGTGAGCGCTGCGGTCGCCGGGCGCAGGGCGATGCTCATCATGGCCTTGGCCGTGTTCGCTGACGTCGTTACCGCCGTGTTGCCGTAGCCCCCCGTCGCCGCCCGCGTGCCCGTGGCAATTCCAAGACCGCCACCGTTGCCCGCGTTCGTTGAGTTATCGGTTCGCTCCAGGAGGCCCGCGAGGCCGCCGTTGGCCCAACCCGAAAAGACCGTCGTGCCCGTTGCGTCAGGCAGAGCCGTCGCGATAACCGCCACGACGAGGGTATTGGCGACACTCGTGGCCGCGCCCGGAATGGAACCGCTGGTGTCGTTGTTTCCGGCTTCCACGCCGCCCGCTGTGACATTCCAGGGATTGCCAGAGGCCATGACGCCCCGCACGGCGATGATGCGCCCGAGCTGGTGATCGCCTGAGTCATTCGTGACCGGGGCGGTCTGGGTTCCGTTGTAGCGTGACCAGAAGACCGTGAGGCGCGTCGCATTTGCAGCAGCCGCCGTACCAGTACCTTGCGGAGAGTTGGCTACCGCCGCCCAGGTACCGCCACTCTGGTTGGCGATCGCAATGGCCTGATTCGACGTCTCTACGAAGAGCAGCAGGATGTCGTCCACCGCGATGTTCGCGGGAAGCGCCGGTGTGATCGCACCTCCGGCGGCCGCAACCGCTCCCGCATTGACGTACGTCGGCGCCGGCGCGGCTGAATGGCCAGCCGACGCTGCGGAACGAAAGGTGATCTGGGCCTGCGCGACAGAACCGAGCGCCATTGCGGCGAGCGCGCCAGCGATGAGCAAGGCGCGCGCGAGCCTGCGCTGCCAGCGCCCCAGCTTCCCACCCGGCGGAATGGTTCGGGTCGAATTCATTACCGGGGACAATGATTCCACTCTATCTCTTTGAAGACACGCAACAAATTCTCATCGCCACCGCTTCAGCGCAGCGGGCCGACCGGCGGATCACAGGGCGGACCAGCGGATCCCCCGGTATGAGGAAAACGTCACGTCGGGGCAATTTCCGGCACCGCACGGCATCAACTGCACGAAAAGCGTGGTCCCGCCGCGGTCGGGTCCTTGCACTTCGAGAGCGTCGCCTGGACCTGGCGCTCGATGTAGCCGCTTGCGGGTGCGGGATTCGGGCAGGCGCCCGCGGCAGGCTGGTTGCACGCAGTGGCAATGATCAGGTACGCGGCGACGTTGCGGTTGCCTTCCGTCGTCGGAGCGTTGATCGCCGCGTTGCAGGTCACCGTGACCGTGAAGGGCGAAAGTGATCCGCCGAGGCCGGTCAGGTTTGTCGTCGCTCCCGGGCACGGCGCAAGGTTTGCCGTTCCGCCGAAACCGGGCAGATCGTTGTTCGGGTCCAGCACCTGCCACGCACCCCACTCGATGCCGGCGCGCGCGGCCTGGTAGGCGCGCACGCCCAGCACGTCGAGCTGCTGGCTCGATTGCTGCAATCCCGTCACCGACACGATGAAGACCCCGAGCAGCGACAGCACCACCAGCAGGAAGACGGCGGTGACGATGGTGAAGCCGCGCGCGATTCGGTGCTCGATGCGATCGCTAGGGAACATTGCTCACATGTGCCTGTTGGAACAGCCTCACGCTTTCGCCCGCCTGCTGCACCTGCAGGCTCAGAGACACGACGCCCGCGCGCTGGGCAGCGCCGCCCGCTGTCACATAGGTGAAGCTGCAGCCGGTGATGCTGCTCGCCAGCAGCGCGTTGGTGGGCGCGGTGGACAGCGGCGCCGCTGCGACGTTATTCGGCTGTGCCGCCTGGATCGCGTAACCGGAGATGCGGCGCAGGGTGCCGACGCCCGGATCGCACACATAGGTCACCGGGTGCTGCACGACCTGGAAGCGCTTGCCCGGCGAAGTGAATGGAAACAGCGTGGCGGCGGCGAGCGTAATGGTCGTCGCCGTATTGCTCGAATACCCCGCGCGATTGTCGCCCACGTAGGCATTGGCGGTGGCGATGGCGGGGTCCGAATTCAGGTTGTAGATCACGATCGAATTGCCGGCTGCCAGCGCCGGCATCGGCCCGATGACGTTGAACGAGGTGTCCGCCGCGGTGAAGCTGAGGGGGTCGCCGCCGCCGCCGGAATCGACGTCGGAGCGGTAGCGCCCGCCTCCGCTCACCTGCAGGTACTCGAGGTAGGTGGCGCCGCCCGCCGCCGTGATGCGAATGCTGTTGGGCAGCGCGGTGCGCAGGTCGCGCGTGATTCGGCGCAGCGCGGTGTCGGCGATGTCGCTCAGCTCGGCGCGCCGCGCGGCGTCGATATAGCCCTCCACCGGCCGGCGGATGAAGGTCGCGACGACGGCCGCGATGATGCCGGTGATCACGATCACGACGATCATCTCGATCAGCGTCACGCCGCGCGCACGACGCGTGACCCTTCGACGTCGCTCAGGACAGGCTCGTGACTGGTGACCCGGGATCGATCGCATGGCGGGCTCAGGGCAGCGCATTGGGCGCGTAGCGCACGCGATATCCATGAAGGACCGCAGTCGTGTTCGCCGGCCCGGTGACGGTCACCGTGATGAGCAGGGAGTCCCCGGCGGGAATCGCCCTCCCGCCTCCGAACGCGGCGAAGGCCTGGCCCGACACGCTGACCGTCGCCGTGTATCCGTCGAGCCCCGTGATGGCGGTGCCCGTCATGTCGACGATGCCGGGACCCATGCTGAATCCGTTGTAGTCATTCACGTTGTCGTACGGGGTGGTTGCGCCCAGGCGCGATTCCGGCCCGTAGGGCGGCGTCGCCTCCGCGCCGGGGTTCTCGACGGACGCGGCCGCGCTGCAACCAGTTGCGCCGACACCTGCGTTCAGCGCGGTCGCGGCCTGGGGGTCATCCGGGTCGCAGAAGGTGAACGGCATCAGCTGCACTTCCTCCAGCACCGCCTCCGCGACCGCCAAGGCCTGCTTCTGGATCACCGGGTCCGCGCTCGCGCGCGTCGAGACATTGAGCGCGGCCAGCACGCCCGCCACGGCAACGCCGACGACAACGATGAATACGATTACCTCGACCAGCGACAACCCGGCGGACTTTCGCTGCAGCGGGCGACGAGAAACCAGCAACGGGCGAGGGCCGTCAGGGATGCACATAGCCCGTCTCGCGCTCGACGACGATCTGGCGCACCGGATCGTCGGGCAGCGTGCTGGTCAGAGTGATCGTGACGGCGGCGTTGGGGTTGGGGCGGCCGCCACTGTCGAAGCTGAAGGCCGCCGGTGTCAACGTGACGCCGGCGGGCGCGTTGGCGCTCAGAGCGTCGCCGGTCACGGGATTGACGATCGGTGTCGCGCATCCCGCCGCGGTGCCGGCGCTGACGCTCCCCGCGGTCACGCATACGAACACGTCCCTGCGCCACGCGATGGCGGTCTTCTGCGCGAAACGCACGATCGATTTCGCGGCATCGTAGAAACCGCGCGTGCGGAAGCTATCGGGACCGACAAAGCGCGGAACCACGATCGCCGCGAGGAGCGCGATAACGCTGATCGTGACGACCAGCTCGACGACCGTGAAGCCGCCCGGTCCGCGGCGCGGGGAACGAGGCCTCATATGTCGATCCGGATGCACGGTTCAGCGGAAGTAAGAAGGGGTGAAAGGCATCCAGTCCCTTCACCCCCTCGGACAACAGCGTTGCCGGCCGCTCGCCGGCCACGCGATCGACAGGTTAGCAACCGCTCGAAGCGGAACCCACAGCTGTCACCGCCCCGGTCGCAGCATCGTAAGTTGCCTGGCAGGTCGCGCTGCCGCCGGGCGGTGTGAAAGTCGAAACCGCGCCAAACACCGCCGTATTTCCCTGACATGCCCCGGCCCCGGCCGCGCAGTCGCTCATTGCGTTGCCGATCCCAGCCAGTGCGCCTGTCGGGAAGCCCGTGGTGCCGGTGACGGCGACGGTTGTTCCATCCGCCATGTTGACCAGCGTGACACCGCTGCCTCCCTGGACCTGCCACTTGGCCTGTACCAAGGCGACCGCGCCGCGCAATCCGCCCGCGATGCCCTGCACCGCGGCCGCGCGTGCATCGGACTGGATGTTGATGAATCGCGGCAGCGCCGTCGCGGCAAGAATGCCGAGAATGACGATCACCACGATCAACTCGATCAAAGTGAAACCCTTGTTTGCCCCGCTCATAGCGCGCGCTCCTTCCGTCAAAGTTCGAACAACAATCTACCCAAATGCGGCCATCGATGCTGTGTCAAGCTGCTTTCCAGTCCCGCCTCCCATCGCTCGCCTCCCGCCGCTCAGCAGCCCGTGGTGGTCAGGATGCTGAACACCGGCGACTGGTTCGGCCCGGTCGGCGCTGTATACGTGAAGCTGCAGTTGACGGGGTCGTTGCCCATCACCATCACGCGCAGCACGCTGCCCTCGGCGCCGCCGCCGCCTTGTACGTCGTAGCCGTCCGGCGAGGTCGGGCCGGCATTGATTCCCGCGGCCATGATGATTCCCGCGGCGTCCGCCGTCGGGTAGGTGTCCACCATGGTGATGTTCACCCCCTCCATGTTGAGGATGCCGCTTCCGGGCTGGGGGGTGCACTGCGGATTCGCCGCAAGGCAGGCCGCGTGGGCGAGGGCCGACGCGCCTTTCATGGCTCCCGCCGCCCCATTCAGCTTGGCAATGCGCGCTTGCGTCTGCAGATTGGCGAAGCGCGGCAGCGCGGTCGCCGCCAGTATCCCGAGAATGATGATCACCACGATCAGCTCGATGAGCGTGAATCCGGCCTGCAGATCCAACCGTCGCTGCATGTGATATTTCTCACAAAGAATCAACTGCATCCCCTTGATATAGATGCAAAACCCGTGCCAGTATACGCTCCAGATTCGATTCACGCCAGCGCTCGCGCGCTTACTTCTTGCCGAGCGCCGCGTTGCCGAGGTCCCAGATCGGCAGAAACACGCCGAGCGCAAGTACTAGCACCATGGCGCCGAGCGCCACCACCAGGATGGGCTCGATCTGCGCCGCCAGATTCTTCAGGTCGTACTCGACCTCGCGCTGGTACATGTCCGCGATCTCGGTCATCAGGTCGTCGAGCGCGCCGGTCTCCTCGCCCACGGCCACCATCTGCAGCACCAGGGGCGTGAAGACACCGCTCGCCATCGCGGCGCGCAGCACCGACTCGCCACGCTCCACGCCTTCGCGCATGGCCTCGATCTTGCGCGCGACGTGACCGTTGTCCACCGTCTGCGCCACCATCGTGAGCGCCTGCACCGCGGGCACGCCGCTGCGGATCGCGAGCGAGAAGCTGCGCGCGAAACGCGCCAGCGTGGCCTTCAGCACGATCCCGCCCGCGACGGGAATCCTCATCTTGATCTCGTCCCAGGCGAGCCGCCCCGCTGCCGTGCGGATATAGAGACGAAAGCCGACTACCAGCGCGACCACCAGCGCAAGCAGCAACGGCCAGTAGCCGACCATGAAATCCGAGAACGCGATCAGCAACTTCGTGATCGCCGGCAGCTCCGCCTTGAAGCCCGCATAGACCTTGGCGAACGCGGGGATGACGAAGATATTGATGATGATGAAGGCGATGACCATGGCCGCCACCACGAACGTCGGGTAGCGCGTGGCCGCCCGCACCTGGTCGCGCATGAACTTCTCGAAATCCATGTGGTGGAAGAGCCTCAGAAACACTTCCTCCAGCGTGCCGGTCAGCTCGCCCACGCGCACCATCGCGACGTAGAAGGGATTGAACACCCCGGGGTGGCGGCCAAGAGACACGGACAGCTCGCGGCCGCTGTCCAGGCCCTCGCGGATCTCGCGGATCACCTGCGAGAAATTCTTGTTCTCGGTGGAAGCTTCCAGGCCCTTCAGCGCGCCCATGATGGGCACGCCGGCCTTGAGCAGCGTATGCATCTGGCGGCTGAACAGCAGCACCTCGGTATGCGTGACGCCGCGCCGCTGCAGGCGCTCGAGCAGGCCCGGACCGGCGGGCTTCGGCTCGGCGGAAGGCAGGATCTCAAGGGGCGTGACGCCGTTACTGAACAGCTGGCCCGCGACCGTGCCGCTATCGGCACCTTCCAGCACGCCCTCAACCAGTTGTCCGCGCCCGTCGCGACCCTTGTAGGTGAAAAATGGCATGCCCGGCCGGATGCCGCAATCAATCCTCGGACAGATTGGCGACCCGCATCGCTTCCTGCACGGTGGTCCTGCCCGCGGCGGCGATCTCGGCGGCGTGGCGACTGAGCGTGCGTCCAGCCATCTGCTCCCGCGCGACGCGCGCAAAGTACTGGACGTCATCACGGCTCGCCGCTTCCACCACCGGCCCGGTCATCTCCAGCATCTCGTAGACCCCGGTTCGGCCCAGGAAGCCGGTACCGTTGCAGTGCGAGCAGCCCTTACCGCGCTTGCACTGGGGATGGTCCGCTGCCCCCAGCTCGAGGCGCAGCCACTCCTGCTCGTGCGGCAGCAAGGGATGCTTCACGGCGCAGCTTTCGCAGACGACCCGCACGAGGCGCTGCGCAATCACGAGCTGAAGCGACAGCGCCACCATGTAGCGGGGCGCGCCCATGTCGAGCAGCCGCACCGGCGTCGAGGCGGCATCGTTGGTGTGCAGCGTGGAAAGCACCAGGTGCCCGGTGATGGCGGCCCGCATGCCGGTTTCCACCGTCGCCCGGTCGCGCATCTCGCCGACCAGGATCACATCCGGATCCTGGCGCAGGCCGGAGCGCAGGACGCGGTCGAAGCTGAGGTCGATCTTGTCGTTGACCTGCACCTGGTTGATGCCCGGCAGCCGGTACTCCACGGGATCTTCCACGGTGATGATCTTGCGTTCCGTGGAATTGAGCTCGGAGAGCGCGGCGTAGAGCGTCGTGGTCTTGCCGCTGCCGGTGGGCCCGGTCACGAGCACCATGCCGCTCGAGCGCTTCAATACGGTCCGCAGCGTTACGAGCATGTCGGCCGGTATGCCCAGGTTGTCGAGGCCCAGAATCCCGCTCGCCTGGTTGAGGAGCCGCATCACCACCGATTCGCCGTGCTGGGTGGGCATGGTCGAGATCCGCACGTCGATCTGGACGTTGCGCACCTTGACGTGGAAACGACCGTCCTGCGGCAGCCGCTTCTCGGAGATGTCGAGCCCGGACATGAGCTTCAGCCGCAGCGCCACGGCTGAGGCGATCTTCAGGTCGGATTCCGTCTGCAGGTGCAGCACACCGTCGATACGGAAGCGGATGTGCAGCCGCCGTTCCTGCGGCTCGATGTGGATGTCGGAGGCGCGCGCCTGCACGGCGTCCTCGAAAACCGTCTGCAGCAGCTTCACGACCGGGGCTTCCTCGAGTCCCGGCGTGAGCGCCAGCGCGCCGAAATCGACGATCGAGGTGTCGCCGAGCTCGGCCTGGAGTTCCTGCGCGAGCCCGGTGATCTGCTCGGTGCGCCGGTAGGTCTGGTCGATGGTGCGCATCAGCTCGGAGCCCATGACCACAACCAGGTCGATGTCGCGCCGCAGTATCCGCACGAGCTCGTCGTACGCCGTGAGGTCGGTGGGATCGGCCATGCCGACCTTGTAGGTCGCGCCGGTATCCTCGAGCACCAGCGCGCGGAAGCGGCGTGCCGCCGACTCCGGCAGCTTGGCCATCAGCTCGCGCTTGACGTTGTAGAACTTGAGGTTGACGTAGGGGAGATTCAGTTGACGGGCGAGCGCTTCCGAGATCTGCTCCTCGGAAACGAAGCCCTTGTCGATCACTACGCGCCCGAGGCGCCGCCCGCTCTTCTTCTGCTCGTCCAGCGCGCTCTTCAACTGCTCTTCGGTGAGCAGCTTCTGCTGGACCAGGATCTCGCCAAGTCGGATCTTTTCAGGCCGGCCCATCGGCGCTTTCAGGGAAGTTCAAGTTGGTCACCACGTTCTCGCTACATCCCTTTGATATGTAAGGGTATCTTGTTTTTGCTCCGGCGGCAACCCACGATTTCACCCCGCCCGGGGCAGGCGCCTTCGTCAGGCGTCAAGAATCGAGTTTCGGGGCGCGTTCCGGCTATTGCGGGCGCGACGCTAGTACTCGGTCTTCTGCTCGCGGCGAGGAGCTCCTGCACCGCCGCGCGCGCCTGCCGTGGATCGTCGAGGACCCGGCACACCGCGCGCGTGATCGGCATCTCGACTCCGAGCTTCTGCGCGAGTCCCGCCACCGCGCGCGCCGTATGCACGCCTTCCGCCGTGTGCCCAAGGCTGGCGAGCACCGCGTCGACAGGCGTGCCGCGGGCGAGCGCGAGTCCCACCCTGCGGTTACGTGACAGGTCTCCGGTCGCGGTGAGTATCAGGTCGCCGGCGCCGGCGAGTCCCATGAACGTCTCCGCGCGTCCGCCGAGCGCAACCCCCAGCCGCGTCATTTCTGCAAGCCCCCGGGTAATCAGCGCGGCGCGCGCGGATAGCCCCAGCTCGAGTCCGTCGCTCACGCCGGCCGCAATCGCGATGATGTTCTTCACCGCGCCCGCGGCTTCCACGCCGATGACGTCCTCGCTCAAGTAGACGCGGAGCGTCGGTCCGTGCAGGGCGCGCGCCGCCATCCGGGCAAACTCCGGGTGCTCGGACGCGAGCGTGAGCGCCGCGGGCAGCCCCCGTGCGACTTCCTCGGCGAAGCTCGGCCCGGAAAGCACTGCGCGAGGCACACTTCCCGGCAGCTCTTCGGCGCAGACCTGGTGCGGCAGCTTGGCCTGCCCGCTTTCGAAGCCCTTGCACAGCCACACCAGCGGCGTCCCGCGGCCCGACCCGCGCATCGCGCGCAGCGTTTCACGCAGGCCGTTCGTCGTCACCGCCGCGAGCGCGAGCTCCGCGCTGTCTAGCGCGCGGGCGAGATCGTGCTCCAGCGCAAGCGCGGGTGGCAGGACGATGCCGGGGAGATAACGCAGGTTGGCGCGGTCCGCGCGCAGCGTCGAGACGAGGCCCGCATCACGCGCCCAGAGGCGCACGTCGTGCCGGGCACACAGATTGACGCTGATCGACGTGCCCCAGGCGCCTGCGCCGAGTACCGCGATTTTCAACTAGACGCCCCACACCTGCGCGACCCGGACAAAGCCGGAGGGGCCATCGCGGTGGCGCACCCGCAGCCAGCCGTTGCCCGCCACCTCCAGCAGCTCGAGCAGCACGTTCTGCTGCGCCTGGAACGCGACCGGTGCGCTGTCGTCCGCCGACTCCCGCACCTGCGCGAGCGGCATCCGGACCACGACGGTACGTTTCTCGGAGAGCAGCCTGCTTTCGATCCACGTCAGCTCGCCGCTGGCGTCACGCACCTTGCTCCAGCCCTCCACCACGACCACGACTTCGACCGGGTAGCCGTGGCCCACGACGTAGAGCTTCTTCGCCTTCGCGGAGGGCGCGTCGTAGAGCACGGCTGCGCTCTCCGCCACCGAGCGGAACTCCGCGGCGCCCGCGTGAAACGCGCTGACGGCCCCCATCACCAGGGCGGTTGAGACCGCAAGCCGCGAGAGCACGCGCACGTCAGGCTCCTTGCCCGTCATTCATTACCCGTCACTCGTCGCTGCGGCTAGGCGGCGGGCGGTGTTGCCGCGCCGGCCTGCTGCTGCTGGCGCTGCTGCTGGTAGAGCGCCTCGAAGCTCAGGTGGCTCAGCAGAAACGGCGGGAACCCGCCGCGCACCACCACGTTCGAGATGCTCTCGCGCAAGTACGGGAACAGGATATTGCCGCAGGTGACGCCGAGGGTGGCCTCGAGCTCCTGCTGCGGCACGTTGCGGATCTGGAAGATTCCGGCCTGCGCGACTTCCACCAGGAACGCCGTCTTGTCCTTCACCTTCGCGGTCACGGTCGCCGTCAGCACCACCTCGAACACCCCGCCCTCGAGCGGCCGCACCTCGTTGTGCAGGCTGATGTCGATGTTCGGTGCTTCGCGCTCGGCGTATACCTGCGGCGCGTTCGGGATCTCGAGCGACAGATCCTTCAGGTAGATCCGGTCGATGTTGAAGAACGGCTGTTGCTCGCTCATGCGTGGTCCTCTCAGGTCGGGGGCGGCTCACCGCGCAGCAGCGGGTCGAGCTTGCCGGCGTGGTCAAGCGCTGCCAGATCTTCGAAGCCGCCGACGTGCGTGTCGCCGATATAGATCTGGGGGACGGTGCGCCGGCCGGTCTTCTCCATCATCTCAGCTCGTCGCTCCGGCTCGAGGTCCACCCGGATGCGCTCGATCGCGGCCACCCCCTTGGAACGCAGCAGCCGCTCGGCCATCTGGCAGTACGGACAGACCCCCGTGCTGTACATCGTCACCTTCTGCGCCATTCAGCCTTTTTCCAGTGGCAGGCTCGCCTGCTGCCACGCCGCGATGCCGCCCCGCAGCGCGAATACCTCGGCGAATCCTTTCTTGCGCAGCATCCCGCTCACCGACGGCGCCCGCGTGCCGGTGCGGCAGCTGACGACAATCGGGCGCGCCCGGAACTTCTCGAGCTCCTTCATCCGGTCGGCGAGCTGCGCCTCGGGGACGTGCTTGGCGTTGGCGATATGCCCGGCGGTGTAGTCGCCGGTCTCGCGCACGTCGAGCACCAGCGCGTCGCGGCGGTTGATGAGCTGCACCGCCTCGATCGCGCCCACTTCATGCGAAACCCGGAACGGCCTAGAGATGAGCGGCCATAGCAGCATCGCGCCCGACGCGAGCGCAAGCCCGAACAGCAGCATGTTGAACGGGCTCTTCTGCAGAAATACCAGGAACGACTCCAACTCGAATCCTTGAGCATCGGCGCGCGTCACCTTCCGTCTCGCGCTGCGCGCCCATCGCCGATTTTCGAAGTCGCCAATTCTAGCAGAGGGGCCAGCTCGGAGGGGTGGCGCGGCACGAGTTGCTCGAGCTCCACGACGATCGCTGCGCGCTCTGCGGGATACACGGTGAGCGACCGCCCCAGCTGCTCGCGCGCGGGCTGCGCGTGCCCCGCCAGCGCCAGCAGCAGCGCCTGCCGATAGGCCACCACCTCCAGCGGCGCAAAATGCAGGGCGCGGGTGACGAGCTCCAGCTTGTCGTCGAGTTGCGCACGTTCGACGCGTACGCCATGCGCGATCGCGAGCTCGACGTAGGGTCTCAGCAGCGGCTCGCTGTGCACCTTCATCAACTCCTGGGCAAAGTCCGGATCGCTGGATGTCCGCGGTCCGGCGCCGAACACGAGCCGCTCGAAATCGCGATACGGCGGAATCACGGCTGCGAGATTCACGGAGCCCACGGCGATTGCCACCGCCACGGCGGCACGCGCCGCGCCGGGCAGGCGCAGCGCGAAGTGGCGCTGCGCGCCCAGCCCCAGCAGGAATGCCGCCGGGCCCAGAAAGTAGGAATACCAGAGGGGGTACTCGAGCAGGCTGTGGATGCCGATCACGGCGAGCGCCGACAGCACCCACCACCACGCAGGGTCGGGACTCACGCGCCGCAGGTCCGCAAACCAGGCAAGCGCCGCGCCCACGACGAGAAGCGCACCCAGGAGGCCGGTCTCCGCCATGAGATGGAGGACGATGTTGTGCGCGTGATTGAACATCCCGGGGGCTGCCTGCGCCTCGCCCGCGGCCTGGTGCAGAAAATGGTGCCACGCGAACCGCCCGAAACCGGCGCCGATGAGCGGCGCGGAGAGGAACATCTGCCACGCCTCGTTCCACAGCTGAAGACGCGGCGCGATGCCGGCCGCGACCTGGAACAGCCGTTCCGCGGAAGTCGTCATCAACGGGGCTTCCGCGGGCGCAAGGAACGGAATCATCACCAGCCCATGCGCGATGATGAAGCCCGGGAGCAGCCAGCACGCGAAAAGTGCCAGCCTGCGGCTTGCCCCGTCGCGCTGGCGGCGATGCAGCAGCAGGGCGAGCGCCGTTAGCGCTGCGAGATAGAGCCAGGTGCTGCGCGAGCCTGCAAGGGCCAGCACGAGCAGAAACAGGGTCGCGCAGGCGCCGGCCAGCGCGCCCGTGAGGCTGGCGCGCGCATACAGGTACGCGGCCGAGGCGAGGGACAGCGTGACGCAGGCGGCGTAATGATTGGGTTGGCCGAGGTTGCCGTAGACCGCCGGCCCGCTCTTGCGCGCGAACAGAAAGTCGAGCGGGCCCGAGAACGCGTAATGCTGCGCGAGGCCGATCAGGGCTTGGAGCAATCCGCCCACAAGCAGGAACCAGGCAAGCGTGCCCGCAATCGAATTGAGCGCGAGCCCGCGTCCCAAGGTGTGTCCCAGCAACACCATCAGCACTGCCCACGCGAGATAGAGCCCCGCGATCAGTCCCTGCTCGGCGTAAGGCACGCGTCCGAGCGCGACCTGCACCGCCAGGATCGCGGCGAGCGCGAGCGGCGCAAACGCGATGAATGGCACCGTCGCTTCGCGCCACGGCGCCTTGTGCAGCAGCGGTATCGCGGCGGCGAGTCCAAGCGCGAATGCGAGCCACTCGCTGTAAAAGGCCGTCAGGGGGTAGCGGTGATCAGGCTGAAGGAACGGAACCGTCCACGCGACGCCCGTCAGCAGCACGGAGAGGCGCAGGAAGTTCATCCCGTCGGAATGGTCTAAAATCGCCATCCAGAAAGCTGCACTCCAGGAACCCGCGACTCCATGACCCCCACCCCGGTGCTGCTGATCATACTGGACGGATACGGGCATCGCGAGGAGTGCGCGCACAACGCGATCTGCCAGGCGCACAAGCCGCACTGGGATCTCCTGTGGCAGACCTGCCCCCACACCACGATTGACGCGTCCGAGAAATGGGTCGGACTGCCCAAGGACCAGATGGGCAACTCCGAGGTCGGGCACATGAACATCGGCGCCGGCCGCGTCGTCTACCAGGATTACACGCGAATCGAGAACGCCATCGAGACCGGAGAGTTCCTGCGCAACCCTGCGCTCGCCAAGGCGATCGAGACCGCGCGCGGCGCCGGCCGCGCGCTGCACGTGCTGGGCCTGCTTTCCCCCGGCGGCGTGCACAGCCACGAGTCGCAGATCCACGCCCTGCTCCGGATGGCCGCGCGCGCCGGCGTGAAGGAGTTCCGGATGCACGCGTTTCTGGACGGGCGCGATACGCCGCCGCGCAGCGCCGAGGCGTCGCTCGTCGCGCTCGAGCGGCTGTGCACAGAGCTGAAAGCCGGACGCATCGCGTCCATCTGCGGCCGCTATTACGCAATGGACCGCGACAGCCGCTGGGAGCGCGTGCGCCCGGCGTACGATCTGTTGACGCAGGGACACGCCGCGCAGCGCGCGGCCACCGCCGTCGAGGGCCTGCGCGCGGCCTACGCGCGGGGCGAATCGGATGAATTCGTCCAGGCCACAGCCATCGGCGCCAGTGCACGGGTGGAGGACGGGGATGCCGTCGTATTCATGAATTTCCGGGCGGACCGCGCCCGCCAGCTGACACGCGCGCTGAACGATCCCGGCTTCGACGGCTTTTCGCGCGAGCGCGTCCCGCGGCTGGGATACTTCTGCACGCTCACGAGCTACGGCAAAGACTTCGCCCGGATCCCGGCGGCATTTCCGCCGCAGAGCGTCGCCAATGGCTTCGGCGAGTACATCGCGGCGCGGGGCCTGAAGCAATTGCGCATCGCCGAGACCGAGAAATACGCGCACGTAACCTATTTCTTCAACGGCGGCCTGGAAGCCCCGTACCCGGGCGAGGCGCGCGTCCTCGTGCCCTCTCCGCGGGTCGCGACCTACGATCTCAAGCCCGAGATGAGCGCATTCGAGGTCACGGAGAAGCTCGTGGAGGCCATCCGCAGCCGGCAGTTCAGCGCCATCATCTGCAACTTTGCCAACGGCGACATGGTCGGCCACACCGGCAACCTTGCGGCCGCCATCCGCGCCATCGAGGTGCTCGACGAGTGCATCGGGCGCGTGGTCACGGCGATGCGGGAGGCCGGCGGCGAGGTGCTGATCACGGCCGATCACGGCAACGCCGAGACCATGCTCGACCTGGCGACGCGGCAGCCGCACACGGCACACACGTTGAACCTCGTGCCCCTGGTCTACGTCGGCCGCCCGGCGAAGATCGCAAGCCGCGGCGCACTGCAGGACGTGGCCCCGACGCTGCTCACCATGATGGGATTGCCGCAGCCGCCGCAGATGACCGGAAAGTCCCTGATCACCTTCACGTGAACGCGTACACGGCGAGCGCCCTGTTCCTGCTGCTCGTGCTGGCGAGCCCTGCGGCCGAGCCGGCCAGCGCCAGCGCCAAGGAGAAGGAAAAGGAGCTGCGCGAGCTGCGTGGCCGCATCACGGCGCTGCAGAAGCAGCTCGCCGCGTCCGAGGAATCGAAGAGCGAGGCGGTCGATACGCTGCGCGAATCGGAGCGCGCGATCTCGGAGGCGAACCGCGAGCTGCGCGAGCTCGGAGGCCAATCGCGCGAGCATAGCAGGCGGCTCTCCGAGCTCAACGCCGAGTCGCGCCAGCGCGAGCGCGCGCTCAAGGCGCAACAGGCGCTGCTGGCCGATGCGCTCTACCGGCGCTACCTCGGCGGGCAGGCGGAACCCCTGAAGCTCCTGCTCAACCGCGAGGACCCCAACCAGATCGCGCGCCATCTTTATTACTTCGGCACCATCTCCCGGGCGCGCGCCGAACTGATCGCGAATCTGCGCGCCGGCCTCGCCCGCCTGCGCGAAGTAGCGCGGGAAGCGGAGCAGAAGGCGACGGAGCTCTCCGCCGTGACCGCGGAGCAGCGGGCGCAGCGCGCGCGTCTCGAGCGCGAGAAGCGCGCGCGCAACCAGGTCCTCGCGCGCATCTCGCGCGACATCGAGCGCCAGCGGCAGGAAATCGGCACGTTGAAGCGCGACGAGACGCGGCTCGCGCGGCTCGTTGCGAGCCTGGCGAAGCTGATGGCGCGCCCCAAGCCAGCGCCGCGGCCGCGCGGCGAGCGCGCGGCGCCGGTGCCGTCAGACGACAGCCCCTTCGGCCGGCTGAGGGGACGGCTCGCTCCGCCGGTGCGGGGGGAACTTGCCAACCGTTTCGGCAGTCCACGTTCTGATGGCGGAGTGCTCTGGAAAGGGCTGTTCATCGCAGCGCGCGCCGGCGAGGAAGTGCGGGCGGTCGCCGACGGCCGCGTGGTGTTCTCCGACTGGCTGCGCGGGTTCGGCAACCTGCTGATCATCGACCACGGCGACGCCTTCATGAGCCTCTACGGCAATAACGAGGCTCTTTTCAAGCGGGTAGGTGACATAATTCACGGCGGCGAAGCCGTGGCGGCAGTGGGCAACAGCGGCGGCAACGCCCGTTCGGGTCTATACTTCGAACTCCGGCACCAAGGCAAGCCGCTGGATCCCCTGGACTGGGTCAAGATGCCGTAAACGGTAATTCGGGAGTGGGCAATGCGTAACAAGCTGCATCAATTCGGACTCCTGGCGGTCGGCGCGCTGATCGGCGTCGCCGTCAGCCTCAATTTCTCCGCGGTGGCGCAGAAGGCGGCGACGATCGCCCCGCTGCCGATCGAGGAGCTGCGCGCGTTCACCGAGGTCTTCGGCCGGGTGAAGAGCGACTACGTCGAGGCGGTGGACGACAAGAAGCTGATCACTGAAGCGATCAACGGCATGCTGACGGGCCTCGACCCGCATTCCGCCTATCTCGACCAGGAAGCGTTCCGTGAGCTGCAGGTCGGCACCCAGGGCGAGTTCGGCGGCCTCGGCATCGAGGTCGGAATGGAGGACGGCTTCGTCAAGGTGGTGTCGCCGATCGACGATACGCCCGCCTCGCGGGCGGGTCTCAAGCCCGGCGATCTCATCATCAAGCTCGACGAGACGTCCGTGAAGGGGATGACGCTGACCGAGGCGGTCAAGCGCATGCGCGGGCGGCCCAATACCCAGATCACGCTCACCGTCGTGCGCAAAGGCGAGGCGAAGCCCTTCGTGGTGACGCTGACCCGCGCCGTGATCAAGATCCAGAGCGTCAGGTCGAAGTTGCTCGAGCCCGGCTACGCCTACTTCCGCGTGACGCAGTTCCAGGAGCAGACTGGGGAAAACCTCGCGCGCTCGATCGAGCGACTGTTCAAGGAGAACCAGGGACAGATGCAGGGCATCGTCCTCGACCTGCGCAATGATCCGGGCGGGCTGCTGAACGGCGCCGTCGCGGTTTCCGCTGCGTTTCTGCCGGCGGGTGCGCTAGTCGTATACACCGACGGCCGCACCGAGGATTCCAAGATGAGGCTGAACGCGCGTCCCGAGGACTACCTGCGCGGGCGCATGAAGGAGGACTTCAACCGCCGGCTGCCCGCCGACGTGAAGACCGTGCCGATGGTGGTGCTGGTGAACGGCGGTTCGGCCTCGGCCTCCGAGATCGTCGCCGGCGCGCTGCAGGACCACAAGCGCGCGGTGATCATGGGCCAGCCGACCTTCGGCAAGGGCTCGGTGCAGACGATTCTTCCGCTCGGCAACAACACCGCGATCAAGCTCACCACCGCGCGCTACTACACGCCGAACGGGCGCTCGATCCAGGCCAAGGGCATCATCCCGGACATTCCGCTCGACGACGGGTCGAGCGACCGCGCCGCCGGCCTGAAGGTGCGCGAGGCCGACCTCACCAAGCACCTGACCGACAATGCCAAGGATGTCAAGGAAGAGGACAAGGCAAAGGCCGCTGCCGCCGCGGCCCAGCAATACAAATTCACGCCTGCGCCGCGTCCGAAGGATGTCGACGAGAAGCTCATGCGTCCGCAGCCCGGTGAGATCGTGTCCGAGCACGACTACGAGCTCAACCAGGCGGTCGCCTTCCTGAAGAGCCGGGGCACCGAAGTCAAGGTCGCGAACTAGAAACGCCCGCCGCCCGCAGCGCCCGGCGCCCGCCGGGCGTTTTGCTGTACACTCGCTCCACCTCCCCCGTTTCACGCCTCACCCCCATGAACGACGAGCAGCTGCTGCGCTACAGCCGCCATATCCTGCTGCCGGAGGTCGGTATCGAAGGTCAGCAGAAGCTGCTCGCGGCGCGCGCGCTGGTGATCGGCGCGGGCGGGCTCGGCTCGCCGGTCGCGCTCTACCTCGCCTCGGCCGGCGTGGGCGCCATCACGCTCTGCGACAACGAGGACGTCGACCTCACCAACCTGCAGCGCCAGATCGTGCACCGCACGCAGTCCGTCGGCAGGAAGAAAGTAGATTCGGCGCGCGAGACGCTTGCGGCAATCAATCCAGGCATCGCGGTCGCGGGGCTCACGGAACGAGTGGGCGGTGAGCGCCTCGAGTCGCTCGCCGCGCAGCACGATATCGTGATCGACGGCAGCGACAACTTCGCCACCCGCCACGCCGTCAACCGCGCGTGCGTGAAGCACCGCAAACCGCTGGTGTCGGGCGCGGCGGTGCGCTTCGACGGCCAGGTTGCCGTGTTCGACCTGCGGCAGCGGGACTCGGCGTGCTATGCCTGCCTGTTCCCGGAGTCCGGCGAATCCGAGGACGTGCGCTGCGCGGTCATGGGGGTGTTTGCGCCTTTGACGGGCATCATCGGCTCGATCCAGGCGGCGGAGACCCTGAAGCTCCTCACCGGCGCCGGCGAGACGCTGAGCGGGCGGCTGCTGCTCCTCGATGCGCTCGCCATGCAGGTGCGCACCATCACGCTGCGGAAGGACCCCGCCTGCCCTGTCTGCAGCGCGTAGGGATCAGGTCATGTCGATGGAAGGCGTGCCGCCGGTGCGCCTGCCCGCCCTGCCCGGCGCGGGGGCGACGGGGGTGACCGGCCGACCGCTCAATAACGACTCGAGATCGCGCTGGACCTGCGCCAGGTCGGGGGGGTTGCGCCCCTGGTGCGCGAGCAGGATGCGGGCCGGAAAATCCATCAGCGTCGCAACGTGGCCGGTGTTGCGGATCTTGGCTGCCGTCGTCAGGACCGGCGCGAGGTGGCTCAACTTGTAGCCCGCCCGCTGGCTCTCGATTGCGTCGATCATCGCCTGCTGCGCGCGGGCGATGCCGACCAGCAGCTCCGCGAGTTGTCGGGTCGTCACGTTTGCCATCGTTCACCCCTCCGAATTGTGCGGCGATGCTACGCGATTACGCCTTCCATCAGCTGGCGCCACTGCTTCGCCCACAGCTCGACCGGGTCGCGCTTGAAGCCGCTCCGGGCAAACTGGTGCCAGCGTCCCATGACGAAGCTCATCATCAGGTTCGCCTGAGCCGCGATGTCCACCTCCTGCGCGATCTCTCCCTGGGAGACGCCGAAGCGCAGCGCCTGTTTCAACGCCGCCTCCAGCCGCTCGTGCAGCTGGTTGATGCGCGTCTGCAGCCGCTCGTCCTCGTTGACCAGCGCGTCGCCGACCAGCACGCGTGTCATGCCGCGGTTCTTCTGGGCGAAGGCGAGCAGGATGCCCAGGATTGTTTCAAGCTGGCGCACCCCGCTCTTCTCCTCGCTGGTGATCTTGTTGACGAGCGCGAACAGCGTCTGCTCGATGAACCCGATCAGGCCTTCGAACATCTCGGCCTTGCCCCGGAAGTGGCGGTAGAGTGCGGCCTCCGACACGCCGAGGCGCGCAGCGAGCGCGGCGGTGGTGGCCTTCTCGCCGGCGGGATTCTCCAGCATCTGCGCCAGCGTCTGCAGGATCTGGCCCTTGCGGTCCCCGGTCTTCTCCGCCATGTGCAGCCCCGCCCCTATCTCAGATACGCCAGCATGCGGGGCAATTGCAGCAGATTCGCGATTTTCACGTCAACGTGGCCCGGCGCCCGCTCCGCCCGCGTCACCCACACCGTCTTCATGCCGAGCCGGCCGGCGGCGCGCAGATTCTCGAGAGAGTCCTCCACCATGATACAGCGTTGCGGCCGGAGATGGTGGGCGCGGCACAGGCGCAGGAACCCGTGGCTGTCGGGCTTGGGGCGGAAGCGCGCGCGCTCGATCGCGAACACGTCGTCGAAGAGATCGGCGATTGCGAGCGCCTTCAATACCGCGCGCGCGTAGTGCACCGGCGCGTTCGAGAACACGTACTTGCGGCCGGGCAGGCGCCTCAGGGTCGCGCGCAGCGCGCGCTCGTGCACCAGCATGCGCTCGAGATCGGGAAGCTGGTGCGTATGCCACAGAAAGTGCCGGGGGTCGGTCGCGTGGTGGCGCATGAGGCCGAGGAGCGTCGCGCCGTAGCGCATCCAGTAGCGGCGCCGCAGCTCGCCCGCCGCGTGCTCGTCCAGGTTCAAGTGCGCCTGGAGATACTCGGTCATGGCGCGGTTGATGTGCGGAAAGATATGCGGGCGCGCGTTGTGCAACGTGTTGTCCAGGTCGAAGATCCAGGCGCGCTCCCACATCATCGCGTTCCGGGTCGCGGGTTCAAGGGCGCGGATGCGCCGCGCTCAGCGGCGGCGGATGAGCGTGCCGACCCCTTCGTCGGTGAGGACTTCGAGCAGCAACGCATGCTCGACGCGGCCGTCGATGATATGGCAGGTGTTGACGCCGTTCTTCACCGCGTCGAGCGCCGAGCTGATCTTGGGCAGCATGCCCCCGGATATGGTGCCGTCGGCGAACAGCTCGTCGATCTTCTTCGCCGAGAGGCCGGTGAGGAGGTTGCCGTTGCGGTCGAGCACGCCCGGCGTGTTGGTGAGCACGATCAGCTTTTCGGCCTTCAGGATCTCGGCCACCTTGCCGGCGACCAGGTCGGCATTGATGTTGAAGGTCTCGCCCTTCTTGCCCACGCCGAGCGGCGCGATCACCGGAATGAAGTCGTGGGTGTGCAACCGGTGCACGATCTCCGGATCAATGCTCTCGACTTCCCCCACCTGGCCGATGTCGATCAGCTCCTCGGCGTCGCCCTCGCTGCGCACCAGCATCTTCTTCGCGCGGATCAGCCCCCCGTCCGCGCCGGTGAGACCGACGGCGCGCCCGCCGTGCTGGTTGATGAGGCTGACGATTTCCTTGTTCACCTGGCCGCCGAGCACCATCTCGACCACGTCCAGGGTCGCGGCGTCCGTTACCCGCATGCCCTGGACGAATTCGCCCTTCCTGCCGAGCTGCTTCAGCAGGTCGTCGATCTGCGGGCCGCCGCCGTGGACGACGACCGGGTTCATACCCACAAGCTTGAGAAGGACGACGTCGCGCGCGAAGCTCTTCTTCAGCTTGTCGTCGGTCATCGCGTTGCCGCCGTACTTGATGACGATGGTCTTGCCGTGAAACCGCTGGATGTAAGGCAGCGCCTCGGCGAGGATCTTCGCCCGGTCGGCGGCGGTGGTGCCGGTGAGTGCCATGGATGGCCGGCGCAGAAAGTTGTTGTCGGCGGCTATTCTACGGGATGGCGAAAAAAAACGGCAGGGCTTTCGCCCCGCCGCCTGCCTCTCGCGGGCGCGGATTGAACGACGCGTGTCGTGCGTTCGAATCCGCGCGGTCAAACCGGCGGCTTCCGCCGTCCGGTTTGACCTTATTGGACGGTGACGCGCTTCGCCTGCGCCGCGGCCTTCTTCGGCAGCGTCAGTTCCAGCACGCCGTTCGAGTACTTGGCGCTGGTGCCGACTTCCTCGACCGCCTGGCCGAGGGTGAACGCGCGGTAGAGCTTGCCGTAGTGGCGCTCCGAGCGCAGCACGCGCTCGCCGTTCTTCACTTCCTTCTCGTTCTTCACTTCGGCGCTGATCGCCACCGTGTCGCGGTCGATCGTAACGTTGATGTCTTCCTTCTTCACGCCGGGAATCTCGGCGCGGATCTGATACGCCTTTTCGTCCTCGGACACGTCCACGCAGAATTGCGCGGCGCTGGCCGGTGCTTCAAAGCTCAGCGGACGCACGAAAAAGCCGCGGAACAGGTCGTCGAACGCCTCGTCAAACGGGCTATAGCGGGTAATGTTCGCCATTTCGGGTCTCCAATATCAGATTCAGGCGCACCATGCGCCGTCAACCCGAATATGGGCGCCCGCCCCGGGATTTCAAGGCCGGGTGCTTTGCTATAATCGCGGCCACATGCGTGCGCTCCCGCTGGTCCTGCTTTCGCTCCTCCCCGCCGTCCTTCACGCCCAGCAGACGCCCCCCGCGGTCCCGGCCGCGCCCGCCATCGCGGCGAAGGCCTACCTGCTCCTCGACTTCAACAGCGGCCAGACGCTGGTCGCCCACAACGCGCGGCAACGCGTGGAGCCCGCCTCGCTCACCAAGCTGATGACGGCCTATCTCACGTTTTCCGCGCTCGACCAGAAGCGGATCCGTCTCGACCAGGTGGTGCCCGTCTCCGAGTTCGCGTGGCGCTCCGAAGGCTCGCGCATGTTCATCGAGCCGCGCAAGCCGGTCACGGTCGGGGAGCTCGTGCGCGGCATGATCGTGCAGTCCGCCAATGACGCCTGCATCGCGCTGGCCGAGGCAATCGCGGGCAGCGAAGAGGCGTTCGTGGCGATGATGAACCGCGAGGCGCAGCGGATGGGCCTGAAGGACACGCGCTTCGCGAATTCCACGGGGCTGCCGCACCCGCAGCATTACTCCAGCGGGCGCGACCTTGCGGAGCTGGCCGCGGCCGTCATCCGCGATTTCCCGGGGCGCTACCCGCTGTACTCGCAGCGGGAGTACCGCTACAACAACATCACGCAGTCCAACCGCAACCGGCTGCTGTGGACCGATCCGACGGTGGACGGCATGAAGACCGGCTACACCGAGAATGCCGGCTACTGCCTCGTGAGCTCGGGCCGGCGCGGGGAGCGGCGGCTGATCTCGGTGGTGCTGGGTGCGGCCAGCGAGACGGCGCGCGCGGTCGAGAGCCAGAAGCTGCTCAATCACGGCTTCCAGTCCTACGACAGCGTCCGCCTCTATCCCGGCCGGCAACCGGTCGTCACTCTCGAAGTGTTCAAGGGCGCGTCCAACAGCGTGGGCGCGGGCTTCCTCGCCGACCTGCATCTCGCGCTGCCGCGGGGTCAGGGCGAGAAGTTGAAGGCGCGCGTCGAGAGCATGCAGCCACTGCTCGCGCCGATCCAGGCCGGCCAGACGATCGGCACGCTGAAGCTCACGCTCGACGGCACGCTCTACCGCGAGATTCCGGTCGTGGCGCTCGACAGCGTCCCGGTGGCGGGCATCTTCGGGCGCGGCTGGGACGCGCTGCGCATGCTTTTCCGGTGATTCATGATCAGCGGCAGCGTGTAGACTGGGGGCGCCGCTTCCCCGACTTCCTCTTGCGAGACCGACCATGAGCGAAACCGCGTATCTGAATGGCCAGTTCCTGCCGCTTGCCGACGCGCGCATCCCGGTGCTCGACCGCGGATTCATCTTCGGCGACGGCGTCTACGAGGTCATACCGGTCTACTCGCGGCGCCCGTTCCGTCTGCCAGAACATCTGCGGCGGCTGCAGCACAGCCTCGATGCGATCCGGCTCGGCAATCCCATGGCCGACGCGGAATGGACGCGGTTGATCCACGAGCTCGTCGCGCGCCACTCCGGCGAGGACCAGTCGGTATACCTGCAGGTCACGCGCGGCGTGGCGAAGCGCGACCATGCCTTTCCGAAGGAAGGCAAGCCCACGGTGTTCATGATGTCGAGCCCGCTCTCGACGCCCCCGCGCGAGCAGATCGAACAGGGCGTGCCGTGCATTACGGCGACGGACTTCCGCTGGCTGAAGTGCGACGTGAAATCGGTGTCGCTGCTCGGCAACTGCCTGCTGCGCCAGCTCGCAGCCGACGCGGGTGCGGTGGAAGTCGTCCTGTTCCGCGACGACTTTCTCACCGAGGCCTCCGCCAGCAACGTGTTCGTCGTCCGGGGCGGCAAACTGCTCGCACCGCCCAAGAACCATCTGATCCTGCCCGGCATCACCTACGACGTGGTGCTGGAGCTGGCCGCGGCGAAGGGCATCCCGATCGAGCTGCGCGCAATCGCCGAGCAGGAAGTAAGAAGCGCCGACGAGCTCTGGGTGACCTCCTCGAGCAAGGAGGTGCTGGCGATCACGACCCTCGACGGAAAGCCGGTCGGCAACGGCAGGCCAGGCCCGCTCTTCCGCACCGTCCACCAGGCGTTTCAGGATTTCAAGCGCAAGGTGATGAGGCAAGCGGCTTGAGCAAGGTTAGGGCATGAGCGGCGACGCCCAGATCGTCGAGTATCCCTGCGATTTCCCGATCAAGATTCTCGGGCACACGCGGGCGGGGTTCGCGCAGGCGATACTCGAGGTCGTCCGCCGCCACGCACCGGAGTTCGACGGCGCCGCGATGGAGATGAGGTCAAGCAAGCGCGGCAAGTACCTGAGCCTGACCTGCGTGATTCGCGCCCGCTCGCGCGAGCAGCTCGACGGCCTCTACCGCGAGCTGTGCGACCACCCGATGGTGGTCATGGTGCTGTGAACTACGGCTTCCTGGGCGCCTTCTTCTTCTTGATTCTGCCCGGGCGCGTCTTGCCGTAGCTGCCGCGGAAGAGCTTTCCGCGGCGCGTGCGCTGATCGCCTTTTCCCATTCGATCGCTCCTGTCGTTCGCAGTCCGGCGCGATTGTAGCACCGCGTGCCGGCTCAGCCGCGCAAGTTCCGGATCTCCCGGTCATGCAGGCGCGCGAAGAGCAGTTGTGAGGCGACCGCTCCCACGAGTGCCATGAATATGTCCCACTGCGTATCCCATTCATCGCCCTGCGTGCCCAGGAAATGATCCGCGCCCTGACCCAGCGCGAGCGCCGCCCACCATTCGATCAATTCGTAGAACGCGCTCAGCGCGAGGGCGATGCAGGTCACGACGAAGAACAGGAATCCCCCGGGCGCGAACCTGAACGTCCGGATCAGGATCTCGCGCGCGATGATGGCGGGGATGAAGCCCTGCGCGAAGTGCCCGAGGCGGTCGTAGGGATTGCGGGCGAGACCGAGCCACTCCTGCACCCAGTTACCAGCCGGCACCTGGGCGTAGGTGTAGGCAGCGCCGAGCATCAGGATGAGCCCGTGGATGCAGATGAGGACGTAGGTCAGCGTGGTGAACTGAAACCGACCGTGGGTCGCCAGCAGCAGTGGCACGGCGATCATCACCGGCGCGGCTTCGAGCACCCACGTGACGCGGTCGTGCGGCGCAATGCCGGAGGCAATCAGCCCGGCGATCCAGATCACGATCACGGCGGCGAGGACACGCCGTCCTTCAGGCTGCGCCGCTCGCTCGCGAGTCATTTGCGCTTGCGTATGGTCGCGAGCTCGGCCGCATAGACCTGGGCGATGTCCGCGCCGGGCCCCTTCAGCGTCTCCGGCATGCGCTGGCACTGGTCGCGCAGGTCTTCCGCGCCCAGACCGAGCAGCGTGTCGCGGTATTCCTTGCGCTCGAGGAGAATCGCGCCCTCGTACTTGCCGATGTTACGCACGTAGTCGTCCTTGTCGGTGGAGGCGGCGAGCACCATCGCCTTCACCCGGCGCTGCAGGTCCTGGATCAGAGCCCGGTGCTGCGCCTGCCAGGTCGCGAACGCCTTGTCGTTGGCGGCGCGCGTGGCCGGGGCCGCGGTGTCGCATGCTTCCTTCATCGCGAGCATCCGCTGGTAGCCGCCGTAGACGCGCCCGAGATCAGTGGCGTAGGTGTCCGGGGACTGGGCCGCAAGCGCGACGCGGGCCACAGCCGCCACGGTCACCACCATCAGCAACAGGAAATATCGTCTCATCAGGTTCGATCCGCGCGTGCAGGCGTCCCGGGTTCGGCATTGTGCTACCGTTATGATCATCTTGCCAGAACCGCCATGACGGCAACCCACATCGCGGCCGAAACCGCAAACCGCGCGCGCGCGCAGACGCCCGAGGTGCGCGTGCGCCGGCTGGGCCGCGTGGAATACGAGCCTACCTGGCGCGCGATGCAGGCGTTCACCGCCGCTCGCGCGGCCGGCGCAGCCGACGAGAGCTGGCTACTCGAGCACCCGCCGGTCTACACGCTCGGCGTCGCGGGTCGCGCGGAGCACCTGCCGCGCGTGGCGAACGGCATACCGGTAGTGAGATCGGACCGCGGCGGCCAGATCACCTACCACGGCCCCGGCCAGGTCGTGCTCTACACCCTGCTCGACCTGCGCCGCCGCGGTCTCGCCGTGCGCCCGCTCGTGCGCTTGCTGGAGCATTCCGTGATCGACCTGCTTGCCGCGCACGGCGTCGCCGCCGCGGCTCGCGTCGAGGCGCCCGGCGTCTACGTCGATGGCGCCAAGGTCGCCGCGCTAGGCTTGCGCATCCGCGATGGCTGCTGCTATCACGGCCTGGCGTTCAACGTGGACATGGATCTCTCGCCGTTTCACGCGATCGATCCCTGCGGCTACTCGGGGCTGGCGGTGACCCAGGCGCGGAGCCTCGGTATCACGGACACCCCGGAGCACCTGGGCGAGCAGCTCGTCCAGGCGGTGTTGAACCGGCTCTCATGAGCGCAATCGGAGAGAAACAGAAGGGCCGGCTGAAGACGGCGCGTATTCCCGTCAAGGTCGTTCCCGCGGCGCCGCTCGCGAAACCGGAATGGATCCGCGTGCGCCTCGGAAACGGCGAGCGCTTCCACGAGATCAAGCGCATCCTGCGCGAGCATCGGCTGCACACGGTGTGCGAGGAGGCAACCTGCCCCAATATTGGCGAGTGCTTCGGCAAGGGGACGGCGACCTTCATGATCCTGGGGGATCTCTGCACGCGCCGCTGCCCGTTCTGCGACGTGGCGCACGGCAGGCCGCTTCCGCCCGACGCGGAAGAGCCGGTGAACCTCGCGCACACCATCGCCGCGCTGAAGCTCCGATACGTCGTCATCACCAGCGTCGATCGTGACGATCTCCGCGACGGCGGCGCGGCGCACTTCGCCGAGTGCATTCGCGCGGTGCGCGCGTACTCGCCGCAAACGCGGATCGAGGTGCTGGTGCCTGACTTCCGCGGGCGCCTCGAGCCCGCGCTGGATGCGCTGGCAGAAGCGCCGCCCGACGTGATGAATCACAATCTCGAAACGGTCCCCCGACTCTACCGCCAGGCGCGCCCGGGCGCCGATTACCGGAACTCGCTCCAGCTGCTGAAGGACTTCAAGTCGCGGCTCCCGCACCTGCCCACCAAGTCGGGATTGATGGTGGGACTGGGGGAAACCGATGACGAGATCCTCGAAGTGATGCGCGACCTGCGCGCGCACCAGGTGGACATGCTG
>Ga0208685_1000127_pt1 | contig 29772 bp, 33 predicted proteins | sample EasRivMeERMLT890_FD_187533 | JGI IMG/M metagenome (GOLD analysis project Ga0208685, IMG submission 187533) | Soil microbial communities from meander-bound floodplain in the East River, Colorado, USA - East River MetaG ERMLT890 (SPAdes) (version 2) | ecosystem: Environmental > Terrestrial > Soil...
GGCCGTCGCCGAGCGTCTTCACCACGGTGCCGGCGCTTGCCTTGACGCCTTCGTCGAGCCGCGCGACGAGCTGCGTGATCAGGGCGTGCGCGCGCGTGTCGCCGATCGCTTCGTAGAGGGTCGTGCTGTCGCAAACGTCGCCGAAGAGGACCGCGACCTGCTTGCTTCCCATGGTCAGATTCTAAGGGGTGGCGCGAGGTCGCCGGGCGTGTCGATGTCGCGGATCACCCCGGGATCGCCGACCGGAATCTTGACCAGCGCGCGCTCGTTCTCGGCGACGAGCTGCTTCGCGCCCTCGTCGCCTTTCAGGGCAAGCAGCTGCCCCAGAAACTTCCTTGACAGCGCGACCGGATGCCCCCTGCGCGCGCGAAAATAAGGCGCGGCGAGCGGCGCGCCGGCGACGAGCGCGTCGCGCACCGCCGCGATCGTCGTGGGCCGCACGTACGGCATGTCGGCGAGCGCGATGAGAACCCCGTCAGCTTGTTGCGCGGCGCCGGCGGCGCACGCGAGGCTGGCACCCATGCCGTCGGCAGCGTTCTTGCACACCACAACCTCGCAGCCTTCGTTTTTCAGCGCCTGAGCGAGCTCGTCGCTGCCGGGACGCACGACCGCCACGACCTTCGGGATCTCCATCTTCAGATGCCGTGCGGCCTGGACGGCGATCGAGACGCCGTGCGGCAGCGCGTGCCGGAGCTTGTCGGAGCCGAAACGGCTCGCCGCCCCCGCGGCGAGGAGCAGCCCGACGATCTTCAGGCTTGCTTGACTTCGCAGGCGGAGGGGTCGAAGCGCCGCTCGGGCTTCGCCGCCCACGAGGGCTCCCTCACGCCGTGGCGCACCGCGGTCATCTCGGCGAGGATCGCGAGCGCGATCTCCGGCGGGGTCTTGGAGCCGATGTAGAGCCCGACCGGGCCGCGCAGGCGCGCGATCTCGTCGGCGGAGACATCGAACTCCTTCAGCCGCTCGCGGCGCGCGTCGTTGTTCTTCTTCGAGCCGATCGCGCCGACGTAGAACGCCGCCGACTTGAGCCCTTCCATCAGCGCCAGGTCGTCGAGCTTCGGGTCGTGGGTCAGCGCGACCAGCGCGCTGTGGCCGTCGAGCTGCAGCTCGCGCACCACGTCGTCGGGCATGCCGCGGTTGAGCGGCGCCGAGGCGAGGTCCCAGCCCGCGGCGTACTCCTCGCGCGGGTCGATCACCACCACGTGGTAGTCGAGCATGTGCGCCATCTCGGCGAGGTAGCGGGTGAGCTGGCCCGCGCCGATCAGCACCAGGCGCCAGCGCGGGCCGTGCACCGTGGAGAGCACCCGGCCGTCGAACTCGAGCACGTCCTGCCAGCGTCCGGGCTCGAGCGTCGAGCTGCCGCTGTCCATCTCGAGCCGTCTTTTCACGAGCTGCTGGGAGCTGATTCGCTGCAGCAGCTCCTGCACGCCGCTGCGCTCGGAGAGCGGCTCCATCACGAGCTGGAGCGTGCCGCCGCACGGCAGCCCCCAGCGCGTTGCGTCCTCGTTGGTCACGCCGTAGGTGAAGAGCTCGGGCTTCTTCCAGCCGGCGAGCTTGGCCTTCACCTTGTCGATGAGATCGTCCTCGACGCAGCCGCCGGACACCGAGCCCACCACCTGGCCGTCGTCGCGCACCGCGACCATTGCGCCGATCGGGCGCGGCGCCGAGCCCCAGGTCTTGACGATTATCCCGAGCGCGACCTTGTGACCGCTCTTGCGCCATGCCTCTGCGGAACGCAGGACTTCGATATCTACGCTATCCATGGGGAAATGTTATCCCAACTCTGCAGCCGCCAGCCGAACCGTCGGCGATGAACATGCTCGCCGCGTGACTCGCGGCGATCTCCCGTACGATCGCGAGGCCCAGGCCGCTGCCGGTGCCCGGGGTGCCCGGCACGCGGTAAAACCGCTCGAGCACCCGCGCGCGCTCTTCCTGCGCGATTCCCGGCCCGTCGTCCTCGACCTCGAGAAAGGCGTGGCCGTTCGCGCGCCCGGTGCGCACGGTGACGCGCCCGCCGCGGTTCGAGTACTCGAGCGCGTTGTGCACGAGGTTGGAGAGCGCCTCGCGCAGCAGAAAGGCGTCGCCCTCCACCGGCGCGGGCTCGAGCTCGAATCCGAGGTCGATGTCGCGCCCGAGCGACTGGCGTACCCAGGCGTCGGCTTCGCCGCCCGCGATGCCCTTCAGGTCGACGCTGGAAGTCACCGAGCGGGCGCCCGGCTCCGCGCGCGCCAGTGCAAGGAGCTGGTTGGCGAGGCGCGCGGTGCGGATCGTCGCCCGGTGCACCTGCTCGAGCTGCGCGCGGCAGGCCTCCGGCATGGGTTGCGCGAGCGCGAGCTCCGTGTGCGCCTGCAACCCGGCGAGCGGCGTGCGCAGCTGGTGCGCGGCGTCGGCGAGAAAGCGCTGCTGCTTGCGGCTCGCCGCCGACACTTCGTCGAGCAGCCCGTTCAGCGCGCCGACCAGCGGCCGCGTCTCCTCGGGGGCGCCGGCGGCGTCGATCGGCCGCAGGTCGCCGGCCGAGCGCGCCTTGATCTCGTCCGACAGGCGCGAGAGCGGCTGCAAGCCGCGCTTCACGCCGAACCACACGATGACGAGCGTGGCAAGCGCGATCAGGAAGTCGGGAAACAGGCTCTGCAGCAGCAGGTCGCGCGCGAGGTGCTCTCGCTTCACCATGGTCTCGCCGACCAGCACGTTGCAGGCCGACCTCCCGCACGGCGCCTGCACCGACACCACGCGCACCTTTTCGCCCTTGTACATCGTGTTGTGCGCGATCGCGTCGCCCGGCGGCGCCGGCAGGTCGGCGTCGCCGGCGATCTCGAGCCCCGCCGGGCTCATCACGCGGTAGTAGATGCTGTCGAAGCGGTCGGTGCGCAGCACCTGCTCGACCGCCGGCGGCAGGTCGAAGCGGTACTCCGTCTGGCCGACGCGGATGTGCGAGCCGAGCGCGAGGCCGATGTCGACGAGGGCCTGGTCGTACGCCTGGGTCGCCGGCTCGATCGTCGGGTAGTAGGCAACCACCGCCCCGAGCGCGAGCAAGGCGGCGATCGGCGGCAGCAGCAGGCGCAGCAGGTGGGCGCGGAGGCTTCGCCCGGCCATGCGCTTACTTGAACTCCTCCAGCATGTAGCCGAAGCCGCGCACCGTACGGATCCGGATGCTGGCGGGCTCGAGCTTCGAGCGCAGCCGCGAGACGTACACCTCGATCGCGTTCGGCGAGAGATCGTCGCCCCAGCCCGCGACCGCCTGGATGATGGACTCCTTCGACACGATCTTCTCCACCTTGGCGAGCAGCACTTCGAGCACTGCCCATTCGCGCGCCGCGAGCTCGAGCGGCTCGCCGCGCAGGAAGGCGCGCCGCGCCACCGTATCGAGCGTCAACGGGCCATGCGTGATGCGCGGCCCGCCGTGCGCCTGCGAGCGCCGCAGGAGCGCGCGCACTCGCGCGGTCAGCTCCGGCATGGCGAAGGGCTTGACCATGTAGTCGTCGGCGCCGAGGTCGAGGCCGCGCACGCGATCGTCCACGGCGTCGCGCGCGGTGAGCACCAGGACCGGCGTCGGCCCGGTCTTGTCCGCCGCCGTGCCGCGCAGCCGCCGCAGCACCTCGAAGCCGTCCATCTGCGGCAGCCCGACGTCCAGGATCACGAGATCGAACTTCTCCTGCGACGCGGCCGCCACCGCGTCCTCGCCGCGCGGCGTCACGTCGACCGCGTGGCCCTCGGCCTCGAGGATGCGCTGCAGTCCGGAGGCCAGGGGCGCGTCGTCCTCCACGATCAGTAATCGCATGGCGAGCCGCCAGAAATGGGTGTGGCGCAAATGATACCGCCGCGCTAGGATATTTTTCCCCCAGGAGGAGCGCATGACCATCAAGGTATCCATGAAAGTCAACGGCAAGCCCGTTTCCGCGGAGGTCGAGGCGCGCACCCTCCTCGTCACCTATATCCGCGAAAACCTTAGGCTTACCGGCACCCACGTCGGCTGCGATACCGCCCAGTGCGGCGCCTGCACCGTCCTGATGAACGGCCGCGCCATCAAGAGCTGCTCGATTGTTGCAATGCAAGCAGAAGGCGCCGACCTGATGACGATCGAGGGCGTGGCGAAGCCCGACGGCACCCTGCACCCGATGCAGCAGGCGTTCAAGGAGAACCACGGCCTGCAGTGCGGCTTCTGCACCCCCGGCATGGTAATGAACGCGCTCGACTTCGCCAAAGGCCATCCCAATCCTACCGAGCAGGAAGTGCGCGAGAGCCTCGAGGGCAACCTGTGCCGCTGCACCGGCTATCACAACATCGTGAAGAGCATCATCGCCGGCGCGAAAGCGATGGGAGGCAAACTGTGAACGCCCCGCTCATCGGCGCGCGCGTCCTGCGCAAGGAGGACTACCGCTTCCTCACCGGCACCGGCCAGTACACCGACGATGTGGCGCTGCCCAGGCAGACGTATGCGGCCTTTGTTCGCTCGCCGCACGCGCATGCCCGTATCAAGAGCATCAACAGCGACAAGGCAAAAAAATCTCCCGGCGTCCTCGCCGTCTTTACCGGCGCCGACCTGGCCGCGGCGAAGGTCGGCGGACTGCCGTGCGGCTGGCTGATCACAGATGTGAACGGCAAGCCGATGAAGGAGCCGCCGTACCCGCCGCTGGTCCAGGGCAAGGCGTTGCACGTCGGCGATCGCGTCGCGGTGGTCATTGCCGAGACCCTCGAGCAGGCGCGCGACGGCGCCGACAAGGTCAAGGTCGACTATGAGGAACTACCCGCGGTGGTCGACGCCGCCAAGGCGCGCAAGGGCCCGGCGCTCCACGACATCGCGCCGGACAACACCTGCTACGTCTGGGCGCTGGGCGACAAGGCCGCAGTCGATAGTGCTTTTTCAAAAGCCCATCACGTTACGAAGCTCGACTTCGTCAACAACCGGCTCGTTCCCAACGCGATCGAGCCGCGCGCGGCGAATGCAACCTACTCGCGCGCAGACGACAGCTACACGCTCTACGTCGCGAGCCAGAACCCGCACGTCGAGCGCCTCCTGATGACCGCCTTCGTTCTCGGCCTGCCGGAGAGCAAGGTGCGCGTGGTCGCCCCCGACGTGGGCGGCGGCTTCGGCTCCAAGATCTACCTGTACGGCGAAGACGTCGTCGTCACCTGGGCGGCGAAGCAGTTGAACCGCCCGGTGAAGTGGACTGCGGACCGCTCGGAATCCTACGTCTCCGATGCGCACGGGCGCGACCACGTCACCATTGCCGAGCTCGCACTCGACAAGGACGGCAATTTCCTCGCCATGCGCGTGAAGACGACCGCCAACCTCGGCGCGTATCTCTCCACGTTCGCCTCGTGCATTCCGACCATCCTGTACGCGACGCTGCTCGCCGGGCAGTACAAGACGCCGCTCATCCACTGCGAGGTGACGGCGGTGTTTACCAACACCACGCCGGTGGACGCCTACCGCGGCGCCGGCCGGCCGGAAGCCACTTACGTCGTCGAGCGGCTGGTGGAGACCGCCGCGCGCGAGATGAAAATGGATCCGGTGGAAATCCGGCGGCGCAACTTCATCAAGAATTTTCCGTACCAGACGCCGGTCGCGCTGTGCTACGACACCGGCGACTACGAGGCCACCCTGAGCGCCGCCTTGAAACTGGCCGACGTGTCCGGCTACCCGCGGCGAAAAGAGGAGTCTCTCAAGAAAGGAAAACTGCGGGGAATCGGGTATGCCTGCTACATCGAGGCCTGCGGCATCGCGCCCTCGAACGTCGCCGGCAGCCTCGGCGCGCGCGCCGGCCTGTTCGAGGCCGGAGAGATCCGGGTGCATCCGACCGGAACCGTGACGGTCTTCACCGGCTCGCACTCGCATGGCCAGGGCCACGAGACCAGCTTCGCGCAGGTGGTCGCCGACCGGCTCGGCCTGGCGCTCGAGCAGGTCGAGATCGTGCACGGCGACACCTCGAAGGTGCTCTTCGGCATGGGCACCTACGGCTCGCGCTCGATCGCGGTCGGCGGCACGGCGATCGTGAAGGCGCTCGACAAGATCATCGCCAAGGGCAAGAAGATCGCCGCCCACCTGCTCGAGGCCTCCGAGGCCGACATCGAGTACGACCGCGGCCAGTTCAAGGTCGCGGGCACCGACCGGAAGAAAATGTTCGGCGAGGTGGCCTTCGCGGCCTACGTGCCGCACAACTATCCCCTCGACAAGCTCGAGCCCGGCCTGAACGAGAACGCGTTCTACGACCCGACCAACTTCACCTTCCCCGCGGGAACCTACGTGTGCGAGGTGGAAGTGGACAAGGACACCGGCGCGACGCAGATCGCCGCGTTCACCGCGGTCGACGATTTCGGCAAGATCATCAATCCGATGATCGTCGAGGGCCAGGTGCACGGCGGGCTCGCGCAAGGCATCGGCCAGGCGCTCACCGAGGGCTGTCGCTACGAGTCTTCTTCCGGGCAGCTGGTGACCGGCTCCTTCATGGACTACTGCATCCCGCGCTCGTCGGACGTGCCGCTGTTCAAGATCGACACGCGCGAGACGCCGTGCACGCACAACCCGCTCGGCGTCAAGGGCTGCGGCGAGGCGGGCGCAATCGGCGCGCCGGCGGCGGTGATGAACGCCGTCACCGACGCGCTCGGCGTGAAGGACGTCGCCATGCCGGCGACGGCGCAAACGGTTTGGAAGCATCTCCAGGAGAAAAGCCATGCACGCGTTTGAATACCACCGGCCCGGCAGCACAAAAGACGCGCTCGCCCTGGGCAAGAAGGAAGAGGCCAGGTACCTCGCCGGCGGGCAGAGCCTGGTGCAGGCGATGAAGCTCCGCCTTTCTTCTCCCAGCGATCTGATCGATCTCGGAACGATCAAGGAGCTGGTCGGCATCAAGGTCTCCGGCGGTAGCGTCGAGATCGGCGCGATGACGCGCCACGCCGACGTCGAGGGCTCCAAGGACGTGCAGAAGGCGATCCCGGCGCTCGCCGCGCTCGCCGGCATCATCGGCGACCGCCAGGTGCGCCACATGGGCACGCTCGGCGGCTCGCTCGCGAACAGCGACCCGGCGGCCGACTATCCCGCGGCAGTGCTCGGGCTTGGCGCGACCATCACCACCAACAAGCGCAAGATCGAGGCTGACAAGTACTTCAAGGGCCTGTTCGAGACCGCGCTCGAGGCGGGCGAGCTCATCACTGCGGTGTCGTTCCCGGTGCCGAAGCGCGCCGCCTACATGAAGTTCAAGAACCCGGCGTCGCGCTTCGCGCTCGTCGGCGTGTTCGTGGCCGACTTCGGCAGCGGCAAGGTGCGCGTCGCCGTGACCGGCGCCGGCGCCTGCGCGTTCCGCCAGGCGGAGATGGAGAAGGCGCTCGGCGCGAAGTTCGCGCCGGAGGCGGTGGCGAACATCAAGGTGAAGCCCGACGGGCTCAACAACGACCTGCACGCCTCGCCCGAGTACCGCGCGCACCTGATCACGGTAATGGCGAAGCGTGCCGTCGAGGCCGCCCTGAAATAATCAGGGACAGACCACGTTTTTCGGCTTTAGCGGCTCTTGCGCTGCGCTTCGGCGCGCGCCTGGCCGATCGCCGACTTGACGTGCTTCTTCTCCTCGGGCGGCGGGAACTGCGCTTTCAGGCCGAGGCCGTCGAGCGAGAGCTCGCGCAGCCAGCCCTTGGAGTGGTAGAGGTGCTCGTCTTCCTGGTCCTCGACCTCTTCGTAGGCTTCCTTCAGCGCCTTGCCCTGGGCCCCGGTCATTTTCTTCGCCACCTCGCCGATCAGCTGCCAGTTGAAGTGGTCGGTGGTCTCGGCGTGCACCACGCATTCCGCCGCCACGCACTGCGCCATTTCCTTGTCGCCGGTACCGAGCGCGGCTTCCATCGCCGCGATGAGCGACGCGCCGATGTCATGCGTGATCTTGCGTCCGGGCGTCTGCTCCTCGGGATCGAACTCGAGCTGCAGGCAGGCGTCGTGTAAAACCTGCACGTGCTTCTCCGTCTCTTCCAGGTATTTCTCCCACTCTTCCTTCAGGTCCTCGTTGACGACGCACTTGAGCGCCGTCTCGTAGACCTTGGTACCGCCCATTTCGTGCTCGAGGGACTGCAATAGCAGCTCCTTGACCATTGGCATTTCCATGAACTTTTCTCCTTGGGGTTGCCGGCTCAACCCGAGGAGCAAGGCCCATGCCGATCGGGAATTTCCCGACGCTTAGCCGATCGCCCAGTCGGCGCGCAGCAGGATATCCGGCGGAATCACGATGTCGAGCGCTTTCGCCGTGCGGCGATTGATCGCGAACGCGAACTTCAGCGGGCGCTCGATCGCGAGCTCGGCGGGGCTCGCCCCCTTCAGGATGCGATCGGCAAAGCCGGCGGCGCGGTAGTACAAATCGGGATAGCTCACCCCGTACGACATCAGGCCGCCCGCCTCGACGAACTCCCGCGCCGAGTACATGGCGGGCAGGCGGTGCTGGGCGGCGAGCTCGACGATCGCGTTGCGGTTCGACTGCGAGAGCGTCTCGATGCCGACCACCAGCCCCTGCGCGCCCTGCCGCACCGCTTCCGCGAACGCCGGCGCGATCTGCTCGGGCGTGCGCACGTCGAGGAGCAGCGCCTCGAGGCCCATCGCGCGCGCCGCGGCCTCGACGTCCTTCCAGGTCGCGGCCGCGGCGACGTTCGCGAGATTGGCGTACGCGGCGACGCGCGTCATTTTCGGCACCAGCGCCTTCAGGAGCTCCAGCCGCTTGGACACCAGCTCCGCCGAGGCGGTGGTGAGGCCGGTGACGTTGCCGCCCGGCCGCGCGAGGCTTGCGGCCAGCTTGCTTTCCACCGGATCGGCCACCGCCGCCATGACGATCGGTATCGTCGCCGTGGCGCGCCTTGCCGCGAGCGTCGCGGGCGTGCCGCGCGTCAGGATCAGGTCCACCTTCTGCTTGACCAGCTCCGCGGCGAGCTCGTCGAAGCGCTCGGTCTGCCCCTCCGCCGAGCGATACAGGATGACAAGACTCGGTCCCTCGACATAGCCGCGCTCCTCCATCCCCTTGCGGAAGCGGTCGAAGTCCTCGGCATTGAGCCGCAGCGAGGTCGTCTCGAGCACCCCGACGCGATAAACCCTGCGTTGCTGGGCATGCGCGAGCCAAGGCGCGAAGCCAAGCAGCGCAAGCACGTCGCGGCGGCTCGTCATTCGCCGCTAGTCTGCGCCTCCTCGGTACGGATGTGTTGCACGAGTTCAGCGAGCGAACCCGGGCTGGCGGCGTTCCGCCAAATGCCGGAAAATGCAACGCTTTATGCAGAAACCCCTACCGAAGTCGATCGACGAGACCCAGGCGCTGCTTGCCGCCGGCGAGTACGTGGCCGACCGCAGCCTGGCGACGTCGCTGTTCCTGTCGCTCGCGATGAAGCGGCCGCTCTTCCTCGAGGGCGAGGCCGGCGTGGGCAAGACCGAGATCGGCAAGGTGGTGGCGCAGGCGCTCGGCCGGGATCTCATTCGCCTCCAGTGCTACGAGGGCCTCGACATCGCGCAGGCGGCCTACGAGTGGAACTACCCGCGCCAGATGATCGAGATCCGGATGGCCGAGGCCGAGGGCGTGAAGTCGCGCGAGGGCCTGGAGCAGGACATCTTCCACGAGCGCTTTCTCGTCCGGCGGCCGCTGCTGCGCGCGCTGCAGTCGGCCGGCGCGCCCCCGGTGCTGCTGATCGACGAGCTCGACCGCACCGACGAGCCGTTCGAGGCCTACCTGCTCGAAGTGCTGTCCGACTGGCAGATCACGATCCCGGAGATCGGCACGGTGCGCGCCGCCGAGCCGCCGGTGGTGGTGATCACCTCCAACCGCACGCGTGAGATCCACGACGCGGTCAAGCGGCGCTGCTTCTACCACTGGGTCGACTACCCCGATGCCAGGCGCGAGCTCGAGATCCTGCGGCGCAAGGCGCCGCAAGCGGCGGAAGCGCTGTCGCGCGAGGTGGTGGCATTCGTGCAGCAGCTTCGCAAGGTGGATCTGTTCAAGCTGCCGGGCGTCGCGGAGACCATCGACTGGGCCAACTGCCTGGCGGCGCTCGACCGCGTGGCGCTCGATCCCGAGACCGTCAACAACACGCTCGGCGTGCTGCTCAAGTACCGCGACGATCTCGAGCGCATCGCCGGCGAGGAAGCCGGCCGGCTGGTCGGCGAGGCAAAGGCCGCGGCCGCGGCGTAGCGCCAAATGAATCGGGCATGAGCTCCTCGTCCTTTCTGCGGCGGCTCACCGGCGGGCGCGGCAGCATGGGCGGCGCGGCGCAGAATCTGTTCGCGCTGTGCGACGCGCTGCTCGCCGAAAGCGGCGAGTACGCGAGCAGCGCGCTCGCGCGCGAGGCGCTCGAGGCATACCAGCGGCTCGACGAGCGCGGCCGGCGCGAGTTCTTCGATGTGCTGGCGCGCGATTACTCGCCCTCCCCCGAGGCGGTCGCCCAGAGCGCAGCCGCCTACCAGGCCGATCCCTCCCCCGACAACCTGGCGCAACTGCAGGAATCCGTCGAGCCGCTGCGCCGGGAGCTCTTCCGCCGCCTCAACGCGGCGCAGGGCGGCACGGCGGCGCTGGTCGAGCTGCGCCGGGAGCTGCTGAGCAACCTGAAGGCCAACCCCCACTGGCGGGTCATCGACGCGGACCTGCTGCAGCTCCTGCGCGAGTGGTTCAACCGCGGGTTCCTGCGCCTGGAGCGCATCGACTGGCGCACTTCCGCGATCGTGCTGGAGAAGCTGATCCAGTACGAGGCGGTGCACGCCATCCAGGGCTGGCGCGACCTGCGCCGGCGCCTCGAGACCGACCGGCGCTGCTTCGCCTTCTTCCATCCGCAGCTGCCCGACGAGCCGATCATCTTCATCGAGGTGGCGCTGACGCGCACCATGAGCGCGCACATCCAGCCGCTGCTCGACATCGGCTCGCCGGTGACCCCGGCGAACTGCGATTGCGCGATGTTCTATTCGATCACCAACTGCCAGGAAGGGCTGCGCGGCATCTCGTTCGGCAACCTGCTGATCAAGCGCGTCGCCGAGGAGCTGCGGCGCGAGTTCCCGCACCTGCGTCGCTTCGCGACGCTCTCGCCGATCCCCGGGTTCCGCCGCTGGCTCGAGCAGAAAAGGAGCGAGCGGCCGATCGAGCTCGCTGCGCTCGCAAGACTGGAGCAGCCCGACTGGCACGTGGGCGAGATCTCGGACTCGCTGCAGCGCACGCTGCTGCGGCTGTGCGCCTACTACCTCTTGAACGCAAGACAGGGCGAGGTCAGGGAGTCGGAGCCGCTCGACCCGGTGGCGCGCTTCCACCTCGGCAACGGGGCGGTGCTCGAGCGCCTGAACTGGATGGGCGACATTTCCGAGAACGGCATCCAGCGCTCGGCCGGGCTGATGGTCAACTACATCTACTGGCTGAACGAGCTCGAGCGCAACCACGAGCGCTACTGGCGTGAGAGTGTCATCGCCGCCTCGCCCCAGGTCGAGAAGCTGGCGCGCGAATGCGTGCTCGCGCCGGCGGCGGAGAAAGGCGCCGCCGCCTGAAGTGGGAATGACGGCTGCGGGAAGACTCCCGGAAAACGTGATGCATTTCGCCCGGCTGCTGCGAGCGGCGGGCATGCGCGTGGGCCCCGACCGGGTCATCGACTGCGTGCGCGCGCTCGAGATCGCCGGCGCGCACCAGTTCCCGCTGCGGCGCGACGACTGGTACTGCACGATGTCGGCGGTGCTGCTGTCGCGCCAGGAGCAGCGCCCGATTTTCGACCAGGCGTTCCGCATTTTCTGGCGCGACCCCAAGCTCGCCGAGCGCATGATGAGCCTGATGCTGCCGCAGGCCTACGGCCGCACGCCGAAGCCCGAGCAGCAGCAGAGCCAGCGGCTGACCGACGCGCTGTTCGCCCAGAAGACCGAGTCCCCGGAAACCGAGCGGCTGGAGCTCGAGGCGCGGCTCACCTTCTCCTCGCGCGAGATCCTCTCGCGCATGGACTTCGACACCATGTCGGCCGCCGAGCTGGCCGAGGCGAAGAAGATGCTGGCCGAGCTGCGCCTGCCGCTGCCGCTGATCCGGACCCGGCGCTTCCGCGCGCATCCGTCCGGAAGACGCATCGACCTGAGGAAGACCCTGCGCCAGAGCCTGCGCGAGGGCGGCGACCTCATTCCGCTGGTGCGCGCCGCGCCCGCCGAGCTGCACCCGCCGCTCGTCGTGCTGTGCGACATCTCGGGCTCGATGAACCCGTACTCGCGCATGTTCCTGCACTTCCTGCACGCGATCACCAACGATCGCGACCGCGTCGCGGTGTTCGTGTTCGGCACCCGCCTCACCAACATCACGCGGCAATTGCGGCACCGCGACGTCGACGTGGCGATGGCGAAGGTGGCCGACGCGATCAAGGACTGGTCCGGCGGCACGCGCATCGGCGCGAGCCTGCGCGAGTTCAACTTCAAGTGGGGACGGCGCGTGCTGGGGCAGAACGCGTGCCTGCTCCTGGTGTCCGACGGCCTCGACCGCGAGGCGGGCGAGGGCCTCGGCGAGGAGATGGAGCGCCTCGCCAAGTCGTGCCACCGCCTGGTGTGGCTCAACCCGCTGTTGCGCTACGAGAAGTTCGAGGCGCGGCCGGCGGGCGTGCGCGCGATGCTGCCGCACGTCGATCTCTTCCTGCCGGTGCATAATCTGAAGAGCCTGGTCGACCTCGCGCGAACCCTGAGCAAGCCCTTTAAGGAAAAACCAGAATGGAAATGACGGGCGAGCAGCTTATCCCGGCGTCGCAGCAGGACACCTGGGCGGCGCTCAACGACCCGGAGGTCCTCAAGGCCTGCGTGCCGGGCTGCGAGTCGATCACCCGGGTGAACGACAACGAGTACCAGGTGCAGATGACCACCCGGGTGGGCCCGGTGAGCGCCAAGTTCCGCGGCCGGCTCTCGCTCTTCGACATCAAGCCGCCGCAGTCCTACTCGCTCGCCTTCGAAGGCCAGGGCGGCGCGGCGGGCTTCGCGAAGGGCGCTGCGCAGGTGAAGCTTTCTCCCGAGGGAGCGAAGACCCGGCTTGCCTACGACGTGAAAGCGAACGTCGGCGGCAAGCTCGCGCAGATCGGCTCGCGCCTGATCGACGCGGCGGCGAAGAAGGTCGCCGACGAGTTCTTCCAGAACTTCACCAAGAGAATGACCTCGTCCGAGGATACGACCGTGGTGATGCACGCCGTGGGCGAGCCCGAAGGCGCCGCCGCCGGCGATCGCGCCATGCCCTCGGTCTCGAACACCACCCTCATCTTCTTCGCCGCGGGCGCGCTGGTGGTGGTGATCGTCGCCCTGGTGGCGCTCTTTGGCTGAGCTAGTCTTTCGCGACGACCCGTATCGCGTCGCCTGCGAGGCGACCGTGGTCTCGGTCCAGGACAACGTGGTCGAGCTCGACCGCACCGTGTTCTACCCCCTGGGCGGCGGCCAGGCGGGCGACACCGGCCGGCTGGGAAAGTGGCGCGTCCTCGACACGCGCAAGGGCGCGGCCGGCGATTCGGTCCTGCACCTGCTCGAGCCGGGAGCAAAGCTTGCTGCGGGCGACAAGGTGGAAATCCAGATCGACTGGGAACGGCGCCACCGGCTGATGCGGCTGCATACCGCGCTGCACCTGCTCGGCGCGGTGGTGAAGGCGCCGGTCACCGGAGGGCGCATCGGCGACGACAAGGCGCACCTCGACTTCGACATCGAGATGGAAAAGCTGGTGAAGGAGGCGATCGAAGCGCGCCTGCACGAGTTGATTTCATCTTCTCTCGAAACAAGACCCACTTGGATCACGGACGCCGAGCTCGACGAGCGGCCCGAGCTGGTGAAGACCATGTCGGTGGCGCCGCCGCGCGGCGAGGGGCGCGTGCGGCTGCTCGAGATTCCGGGCGTCGACTTGCAGGCGTGCGGCGGCACGCACGTGAAGAACACCGCCGAGATCGGCCGCCTCGCGGTGGCGCGCATCCGCTCCGAAGGCAAGCGCAACAAACGGGTAACCCTGACTTTCGCATGAGCGTGGTTGCGCATGCCGATCCAGCCTGAACGCAGAAGCGCCGCGCTGCTCTATGCCGAGCTGCGCAACTTCACGCGGCTGTCCGAGGTGCTGCAGCCCGACAAGGTCCTCGAGCTCGCCAACGAGTTCTTCTCGATGGCGTCGCGCGCGGCGGTCGCCGGCGCCGGCAACGTGATCGCGGTGCACAACGATTCGCTGCTCGCCTCTTTCGCGCAGGGCGATGCCCGGCAGTACAACGAGGCGGCGCTCAACTCCGCGCAGGCGATCCGGGGGCAGTTCGGGTCGGTGGGCGAGCGCTGGCAGAAGGAGTACGGCCTGGCGGCGGCCGTCGCGCTCGGGGTGCATAGCGGCGAGGCGGTCTTCGGCATGGCCGGGCCGCTCGGCGCGCAGCAGTTCGTCGCCTTCGGCGACTGCGTCAGCGTCGCCGAGCGCCTGGTGCACCGTGCGCGCGCCGGCGAGATCGTGATCTCGATCGACGTGATGAAGGCGCTCGGCAACGCGGTGCAGGCCCTCGGCGCCCAGGAGCTGCCGGCGCTCGAGCTTGGCGGCAAGCGCCGCCCGCTGCCGATCTACGGCCTGCTGCTCGAGACCCGGCTCGACTTCACCTAGCGGTGGCTTCCCTCATCGCGGCGGCGAGCGACTCCGCCGGATAGGCCCCGGACACGCCGAGCTTGCGCTCGATGACGAAGGTCGGCACCGCCGAAATGCCCAGCCCGCGCACCTCTTCCTCGAGCCCCGACACGTCGCGCGCCTTGCCGGGCCAGCCTTCCACGCCGCAGCGCGCGGCGATGTCGGCGAGCACCGCAGCGTCGCCGATGTCCTTCGCTTCCTCGAAATAGGCGCGGAACAGCGCGTCGACCACCGGGTCCTGGTCCTGCGCCAGGAAAATCAGCCGGTGGGCGGCAGCGGTATTGGGCGTGCGCTCGATACGCTCGAAAGCGAACTCTATGCCCTCGCTCCTGCCCTCGGCGATGACGCGCGCATCGAGCGCGCGGGAGCGCTCGAGCGAGCCGAACTTGGCCTTGCGGTACTCGGCCCGGGGCATTCCCTCTTTCGGCATGTCGGGATTGAGCTGGAAGGGCAGCCAGCGCACTTCGAACTTCAGGTCTTGAACCAGTTGAAGCGCCTTCTCGAGTCGGCGCTTGCCGATGTAGCACCAGGGACAGACGACATCCGAGGCGACTTCGATCTGCAGGGACTTCACCCTACTTCTTCTTCGCCGCGGGGATGGTCCAGAAGTACACCGTGCGGCCGTTCGAGTCGAGGCGCTTCTCGGGCTTCCAGGTGCCCATGTCGAACTGGTGCGAGACGATGCGCGTCCCGGGCTTGAGCTCTTCCCAGAGCCGCGGCCGCAGCTTCACGTTGAGGTCGGGCAGCAGGTACAGGGTGACCACCGTCGCCTCGCGGAAGTCGGCCTTGAACAGATCCTCCTGCCTGAACTCCACGAGGTTGCCGACCCCCGCTTTGCGCGCATTCTCGGTCGCCTCGCGGATGCGCTCCGGGTCGATGTCGATGCCGACCGCCTTGATGCCGAACTTCTTCGCCGCCGCGATGGCGATGCGGCCGTCGCCCGAGCCCAGGTCGTAGAGGATGTCGCCCTTGCCCACGTTGGCGAGGCGCAGCATGTCGTCGACCACCTCGTGCGGCGTGGGCACGTAGATGACGTCGGGCGTCTGCGCAGGCTTGCGCGGCTGCGCCTGGGCGAGGTACGGGTAGGGGGTGTTGGGTTCTAGGGCGAGGACCGGCGCCGCGGCGAGCACCGCCGCGGTTACTGCAATGAGGGTTCGCATCCCGGAAATTATGCCCTAGGGCGAAAAGCCGGTGGCGAAACGGCTCGACGTGACCGCCGCGTCCACCTCGCGTTCTTCGTGGGCTCTTGGATCCAGCTTCGGTGCCACCGTCAGGTCACCCTGGGCGGCCGGCTCGGTGAGCGCGGCTTCGATGTCTTCGGTGCCGTGCACCTCGAGACGCGCCCAAGTAATCAGCAGCATGGCGGCGATGATGGCGATGATCGCGATGACGGCGACCACCGGATGCTCGTGGGGATCCGGGCCCTCGTGGTGCGTGCAGGCATGGCCCATCCGGATTAGACGCTACTCCGGTCGGCAGGTTCAGGGAAGGAAGTAAAACCTCCCTACTAATATCTGTTTGTAATTACTCCCCGGCGATGGTCATGTTCTCGACCAGGATCGAGCCCGACGAGCGGCCGCTGCGCACCAGCACGTCGCTCCCTATCGCCGCGATTTGCTTGAACATTTCCTTGAGGTTGCCGGCGATGGTGATCTCCTCCACCGGGAAGGCGATCTCGCCGCCCTCGACCCAGTAGCCCGCTGCCCCGCGCGAGTAGTCGCCGGTCACCAGGTTCACTCCCTGCCCGAGCAGCTCGGTAACCAGGAGGCCGCGGCGCATCTTGCGCAGCATCCCCTCGAAATCCGGACCATCGGACTTGACGATAAGGTTGTGATGCCCGCCGGCACTGCCGGTCGATTTCATGCCGAGCTTGCGCGCCGCGTAGCTGCCCAGGAAATAGCCCTCCACCACGCCGTTGCGCACGATCGGCCGCGCGCGCGTCGCCACGCCTTCCTCGTCGAAAGCGCTGCTCGCCATGCCCTGCGGCTCGAGCGGGCGCTCGTCGATCGACATCAGGGGAGAGAAAACTTCCTTGCCCAGACTGTCCACCAGGAACGACGTCTTGCGGTACAGGTTGCCGCCGTTCACCGCCGAGACGAAGTGCCCGATCAGGCCGATCGCGACCGGCGCTTCGAACAGCACCGGCGCCTGGCAGGTGGCGATCTTGCGCCCCCCGAGGCGCGCCGCCGCGCGGCTGCCGGCATAGCGGCCGAGCGCCCGAGGGTCGGCGATTTTCGCCGGCACGCGCGAGGCGCTGTACCAGTCGTCGCGCTGCATCAGCCCTTTTTCCTCGGCGATCACGGCGCACGACAGCCAGTGGCGCGATCCCGCAAAGCCGCCCGAGAAGCCGAGGCTGTTCGCGAACGCGAACTGGGTCTGCTGCGCCGATACCGTCGCGCCCTCGGAGTTGCGGATCTTTTTCGACACCGCGAAGGCCGCGGCCTCGCAGCGCTTCGCAAGGTCCACCGCGTCCTCCGTGGAGAGCGGCCAAGGGTGATAGAGATCGAGGTCGGGCTGTTTGCGCGCGAGGAGCTCCGCGTCGGGCAGGCCGGCGCAGTCGTCCTCGGCGGTGTGGCGCGCGATCGCCGCCGCGGCGTCGACCGTCTGCTCGAGCGCGGTGCGCGAGAAGTCCGAGGTGCTGGCATGGCCGCGGCGCGCCTTCGGCCGATCGCCGAAGTAGACCGTGACGCCGATCGAGCGATCGCGGTTGTGCTCGATGGTATCGGGCTTGCCCTTGCGCACGGTGACGGTCAGGCCGTGGCCCTCCGACACGTCGCAGTCGCAGCCGCTCGCGCCGGCGCGCCGGGCGCGCTCCAGCACCGCCTGCGCGAGGCTCTCGAGCTCGGCCCGCTCGCAGCTGAAACCGTGGCGCTTCGGCATGGGGGCGCTATGATAATCGCGTGGATCAGGAAATTGTCAGCAAGACGCGCAAGAAGCGCGAAATGCACGAGCTGCAGGCGCTCGGTGCGGCGCTGGCCGAGCTTTCCGAATCGCAGCTGAAGGAAATGCGGCTTGGCGAAGACCTGCTCGAAGCGCTGCTCGAAGCAAAGCGCATCCGCAGCCACGAGGCGAAGCGCCGGCAGATGCAGTACATCGGGCGCCTGATGCGCGAGGTCGATCCGGCGCCGATCCGCAGCCGCCTCGCGGAGCTCGAGGGCAGCTCGGCGCAGGCGACGGCGCGCCACCGGCGCCTCGAGACCTGGCGCGAGCGCCTGCTCGACGACGACGAGGCGCTCACTGCGTTCGCCGCCGAGCATCCGGGCGCCGACCTGCAAGCGCTGCGCACCTTGATTCGAAATGCCAGGAAAGAGCAAAAGGAAAGCAAGCCGCCGCGCGCCTACCGCGAGCTCTTCAGGGTCCTGAAAGAGATTGAATCTCCAACACCTCTTCAAGGCTGAGATCTCGCTCGCCGCGCCCCAGGAGCTCGGCGCCACGCCGCAGGGGCGGCGGCGCATCATCGGCATCACCGGCGGGCGCTTCGCTGGCGAGCGCCTGTCGGGGCGCGTGGTTCCCGGCGGCGCGGACTGGCAAGTCGTGCGCGCCGACGGCGTCGCCGACCTGGATGCGCGCTATACCCTCGAGACTTCCGATGGGGCCTTGATCTACGTCAGAAACCGGGGTTACCGCCACGGCCCCGCCGAGGTCCTGAAAAAACTCTCCGCTGGAGAAGAAGTGGATCCCTCCCTGTACTACATGCGCACCACGCCGCTCTTCGAGACCGGCGACGCCCGCTACGCCTGGCTCAACCGCATCGTTTGCATTGCGACCGGCGCACGGCGCGCCGCCGCGGTCGAGCTCGACGTTTTTGAAGTCAAATGATCATCGGCCTGGTTTCCATCAGCGACCGCGCCTCGGCGGGCGTGTACAAGGACGAAGGCATTCCATCGCTCAAGGAATGGCTCGCGGCCGCGATCGCTTCGCCCGAGTGGCGCGACGAGACCCGGTTGATCGCGGACGAGCAGCCGGTGATCGAGGCCACGCTGAGAGAGCTGGTCGACGAGAAAGGCTGCAGCCTGGTCCTGACCACCGGCGGCACCGGGCCCGCGCCGCGCGACGTCACACCGGAAGCGACCCTCGCAGTTGCCGACAAAGTCATGCCCGGGTTCGGCGAGCAGATGCGTGCGGTGAGCCTCAAGTACGTGCCCACCGCGATCCTCTCGCGCCAGGTGGCGGTGGTGCGGAAGAAAGCTCTGATCATCAACCTGCCGGGACAGCCCAAGGCGATCCGCGAGACCCTCGATGGGGTGTTCGCCGCCGTGCCTTACTGCATTGACCTGATTGGCGGTCCGTACATCGAGACCCACGAGAGCGTGGTGAAGGCCTTTCGGCCCAAGTCTGCCCTGCGGAAAAAGTAACAACGGACTATCTGTCGTGCAGAAAGGGACGCCGGATCGGGGCGCTAGCATGAACGCCCCCTCACCGCCTTCCCTGCATGACGAAGAGAATCCTGGTCGCGGACACGCCGGAAGGCGATGGCCGCATCTCGGCCATCCTGGCCGGCTACGACCTCGTGTTCGTGCGCACCCTCGGCGAGGCGCAGCGCGCGCTCGACCACCAGCGCTTCGCGCTCGTCCTGGTCGGGGTGCACTTCGACGATTCGCGCATGTTCGACCTGCTGCGCCACGTGCAGGCGGTCGGCGGGCCGCCGGGCTGCGCGGTGATCTGCATGCGCAGCCAGCACTTCCAGTCGCCCGCGATCACCATCGAGGGCCTCGAGATCGCCGCCAAGGCGCTCGGCTGCAACCTGTTCCTCGACCTGACCTGGTATGCCGACGACGCGACCGGCAACGCCGCGGTCCGGATGATGCTCGAGGCGCTCCTTAGTCTCTGATCAGCCCTTCAGGAAGCGTTGCACCGCGGCGCGCAGCGCGGCGTTGCCCGCCCCCTCGTCGCCGAACTGCACCAGATCGAGGAAGTCGTTCGCCGCAAGCGCCCTGATGGTCATCTCGAGCGTGCGGGTCGTGACCACGGTGAACGCCTGGCGGCCGCGCACGCAGACGATCGGCACCTTTGCGTGCATCTCGTCGCTGCGCAGCGTGCGCACCAGGTCGAACATCCGCGAGTCGTCGAAGTACACGCCGGCAACGACCACGGCGCAGGATCCGGCGCGGAGCGCCTGGCGCGCCTCCGCCATGGTGCGCGCGAACACGACCTCCCAGCCCGCGAACGCGGCCGAATAGCGCTCGTCCATCTGCGGCACGTCGGCAACTAGAATCCGCTTCATCCCACTCCTGGTCGTAACGACATGGTAAGCCTGAGAATCCTGCGCGGCCTGGCCGCTGCCCTGCTGCTGATCGCCGGGTGCGCCGGCGCGGCGCGCACGCCGGAGGTGCAGTACGAGCCGACGCCGTTCGACGTGGCGCAGGCGATGCTCGAGCTCGCCGCGGTCGGCGCGGGGGATCTGGTCGCGGACCTCGGCTGCGGCGACGGCCGAATCGTGATCGAGGCCGCGCGGCGCTTCGGCGCGCGCGGGTTGTGCGTCGACATCGATCCGCGGCGCATCGCCGAGGCGCGGCGCAATGCCGCCGCGGCGGGCGTCGCCGAGCGCATCACGTTCCTCAACCAGGACCTGTTCACGGTCGAGCTGCGTGGCGTCACGGCGGTCATGCTGTTCCTGTCGCCGGCGTTCAACCTGAAGCTTCGCCCGAAGCTCGAACGCGAGCTCGCCCCCGGCGCGCGCGTGGTCTCGCACTGGCACGACATGGGCGACTGGCCACCGGCACGCACCGTGCGGATCCGCAGCGACGGGCGCGAGCGGCCGGTCTACTTGTGGGTTATGTCAGCGGCACGGTAGAGACTACGTATTCATAGGGGTGCACAAACATCCCTGAGCCCTCAAGGACTTACCTTGCGGTCCGCGTGAATTCAGCCAGCGATTCACGGGTTCTCTCGATGCCATCTCTCGAACCTAGCCATCGTCCCATCCTCTAGAGCCTTCGGCGCGTCTACGGGAAGCCCAAGTTCCGCCTTAACCCGCTTCGCCAGATCCCTATGCGTATACGGATATAACTGCCACTTCATGATTAAGGCAAATCCTCCTGCGTCGACGACCTGCTTAATCCACGTTTTTGGAAGCATCCTGGCCACCACTAGCGGACGAATACCTAAGTACCGGCACAACGCTAATTTTGTGGTCAGCTCCTTGTAATCCATGTAACCAAGCTTGTTCTTTACCTCCACACCGTAAGCAATTCCATCCCGCTCGAAAATAAAGTCCAGGTCATGATCACTGGTGATCCATTCCTTCCCCTTGAACACCCTTGTATTACGCCCCCTCGTAACGAACTCGCACTTTGCGAAACCTTCGAGCACCAGCAACTCCGCGCTTAAGCCGATCGAGGACCCGATATTCGGATTCGCATATTCCTCTACAAGGCTCACGAGTCTCCTCGCATCTCGTCTGTAATAACGATGCCCCTTGTGCCACAGCAGAATGATCCTTCCCCCGCTCGATAGCTTCCGCTCCTCACGCTTGATTAAGCCTCCTTCGGCCAATCGCCCTAACGCCCGATTCGTTATCCAGTGAAACCACCGATCCTCATGAATAACTTCCAGTTGCCGAGAAAAATACACGGCCGCTCGATTCGTTGCGAAGAACTTCTCCAGGTGTGCGACCGCCTCCTCTTCCTTGGGGTCTGGTGGCCCCTCCAGCCTTTCTGCGCTTCCCAAATCCTCGAGATCTTCCATCGCCATTCGGCGCGATCGTAAACCTGATCTCGGTTTTCGAGGTCTGCCAGCGAAATCGACCGTCGACTAGACTCGTCCCGGAATTACACTGTTCCTATGGACGCTGTTGAAATAGAAACCGGCCCAAGGCCCGGCGCGGCAGTCATCTGGCTGCACGGCCTGGGCGCCGACGGGCACGACTTCGAGCCGATCGTTCCCGAGCTCAGGTTGCCCAAGCCGGTGCGCTTCGTCTTCCCGCACGCCCCGGTGCGCCCGGTCACGATCAACCAGGGCATGCGCATGCGCGCGTGGTACGACATCTTCCAGTTCGGCGGCGGCCCGGAAGACGAAGCCGGAATCCGTGCTTCTCAAAAACTGGTCGAGAAGCTGATCGAGGCCGAGAAGGGCAAGAAGATCGTCCTCGCCGGTTTCTCGCAGGGCGGGGCGATCGTGCTGCAGGCCGCGCTGCGCCATCCGGAGCGGCTCGCCGGGGTCCTTGCGCTTTCCACCTACCTGCCGCTCGCGGCAACCCTGGAGAAGGAGCGCAGCGAGGCCAACAAGGACCTGCCGATCTTCATGGCGCACGGGCAGCTCGACGACATCATTCCGATCGATCGTGCGAAGCGATCGCGCGAAGTGCTGGAGCGACTCGGCTACCCGGTGACCTGGAAAGACTACCCGATGCCCCACTCGGTGTGCGCCCCCGAGATCGGCGACATCTCGGGCTTCCTTTCTAGGATTCTCTGACCATCTCCTTGAAGCGGACGATCTCGTAGTCGTCGCCGCGTTCGGCGACGCCCTGCGGCAGGTAGACGTGCTGCCGTCCGCCGATGGTCGCCTCGAGGTTCTCGCCGCGCACGTACACGCCGGCGCGCAGCACGATCGCAGCATCGCCCGAGCCTGCTGCCGCCGAAAGCAGCACGCCTTCGGTTTCGCCGGCGTTGCGCAGCACGAAATGTGACAGCGCCGGCGCGCGCGACAGGGTCTCGACGCCGACGCGAATCTCCTGCGGCGAGATCTTGTTGACGCGGCGCACCGCGCCGACCATCCAGCCCGGCGCACCCTCGGGCCACGCCGCGACCAGCGCGCCGACCTTGAGCCAGTCGATGTTCGCCTGCGGCGCCAGCGCGCCGAAGCCGCCGGCGCTGACGTTCTCCACCACCCATTTCGCGGGCGGGCCTTTGCCGAAATCGAGCGAATCGGTCGCGCCGCCGCAGGCTTCGAGCACGCTGTCGAAGCCATGCACGACCCGGGCGCGCGAGGTCATGCTGTGGCGCTTGTGCCGGCGCTCCGGCGGCGCGCTCGCCCAGTGCGCAGCCAGGTGGCGCACGACGCCGAGCAGCGTCTCGGCGTCGCAGTCGCCGAGCTTCAGCTCCGGCGGCACCGGGCCGCCCTTCTCCAGGCCCTTGATCAGCGATTGAAGCGTGCCGAGCGCAGCGCCCGGCCCGATGTAGCGCAGCCCGGGCGCGGGCTGCGGCGGCTGCTTGCCGCGCGCCGGCGCCATCGCGCGGCCGAGATCGATCCAGTAAGGCAGCTCGGGCGCCGGGGATTTCGCCAGCGCGAAAGCCGGCGCCAGCGCGTCGATCAGCCGCTCGGCCAGCTCGATCTCCTGGGGCAGCCGGTTGTCCATGGCGCTCGCGCTGAAAAGCGCCGCCTTCAGGAACTCGGGCTTGCCCGCGCCTGCGCCTTGCGCTTCGGCCTGGGCGAAGATCCGGTTCATGAGTTCCCACACCGCCGCATCGATCGGCCCGTATCGGAGCTGCTGCCACTTGATCTGCTGCCCCAGCGCGCGCAGCGCACCGGCGACCAGCTCGGAAAGGGGTTTCGGCCCGATGGCGCGGGCATACGCCTGCGCGGCCTGATGCCAGTACTCGTGGATCCGCGTCCACAGCAGGTTCTGCTGCACCCGGGCAGCGCGCAGGTATTCGCGCGCCAGCTTCCTGAGCCGGGGTTGCGCCGCCTCGTCGATCATCGCCAGGCGCTGCGCACGCTCCTCGGCCCTGAAGCCCTCGACCGTGCTTGCCGACTCGTGCCAGTGCGCGAGCTCTTCCAGCGCCTTCAGGTCCTGCGCCGGCAGCTCCTCCAGAATTCGGCGCGCGGCCTTGGGATCGGCCATAGGGTGATCGGGCCGGCCCGCGCCAAAAAGTCTCATTCCGGATTTATCTCCCTGTACTGATCCTAGCATGATGAAATGGCAAAATAGCCCGATGGCGAAGGAGCAACCCGTCCCGGGCTACAACGTCGTGCACATCATCGGCCAGGGCGGGCAGGCGCAGGTGTATCTCGCCGAGCGCGAGCACGACCTGCTGCGCGTCGCCCTGAAGGTGCTCAATCGCGCGCTGCGCAACGACCGGGTGTTCCTCGAGCGCTTCGTGCGCGAGTACAAGCTGGTGGCGAGCCTCGACAGCGCCTACGTCGCGCGCATCTACGACCAGGGATTCAGCGGCGACTATCCCTACATCGCGATGGAATTCCTGCCCTCGGGCACGCTGGCCGCGCGCATCCGCGAAGGACTCACGACGCGCGCCGCGCTGCGCGTCGCGACGCAGATCGCGCACGCGCTCGACGCGATCCACTCGCGCGGCATCGTGCACCGCGACCTGAAGCCCGCCAACATCCTGTTCCGCGCCGACGGCCGCCCGGTGCTGGTCGATTTCGGCCTCGCCCGCGACATGAGGATTGACTCCACCCTCACGGTCGCCGGGCAGTTCCTCGCCACCCCGCGCTACATGAGCCCCGAGCAGTGCCTCGGCCGCCCGGTCGATGCGCGCTCGGACCTCTACAGCCTCGGCGCGGTGCTTTACGAAATGATCACTGGCAAGAAGATCTACGACGGCGCAAACTCCGCCGAAGTCATCGCGATGCACGTCAACGCCCCGCCGCCGAAGCTCGCCGACCTGCTCTCCATGCACCAGCCGCTGCTCGACCGCCTGCTCGCCAAGAAGCCGGAAGACCGCTTCCAGAGCGCGGCCGAGGTCCTGGCCGAGATCGGCCCGTAGATGAACAACGGCGAGCAGCAGTACCTCGACCTGGTCGCCGAAGTGCTCGAGCGCGGCGCCCGCAAGAGCGACCGCACCGGCACCGGCACCCTCTCGGTGTTCGGCCGCCAGCTGCGCTTTGCGCTCGACCCGGGCTTCCCGCTCCTGACGACCAAGAAGCTGCACCTCAAGTCCATCCTCACCGAGTTGCTGTGGTTCCTGCGCGGCGAAACCAACGTGCGCTGGCTGCAGGAGCGCGGCGTGACGATCTGGGACGAGTGGGCGGACGAGAACGGCGACCTCGGCCCGGTCTACGGCTACCAGTGGCGTCATTGGCGCACGCCTGGCGGGGGCGAGATCGACCAGATCCGCAATGTCATCAGCTCTCTGAAGGCAAAACCCGATTCGCGCCGCCACATCGTCTCGGCCTGGAATCCTGCCGACGTCGACCGGATGGCGCTGCCGCCGTGCCACCTCCTCTTCCAGCTCTATGTCGCAAACGGCAGGCTCTCCTGCCAGATGTACCAGAGGAGCGCGGACCTCTTCCTCGGCGTGCCGTTCAACATCGCCTCCTATGCCGCGCTCACGCTGATGGTCGCCCAGGTCACCGGCCTCAAGCCCGGCGAGTTCGTCCTCACGCTCGGCGACGCGCACCTCTACCTGAATCACCTCGAGCAGGCCCGCGCGCAGATCTCCCGCCAGCCCCGGGCATTCCCCCGGCTGCGGCTGAATCCGGCGGTGAAGGAGCTGCTCGACTTCCGCTACGAAGACTTCACGCTCGAAGCCTACGACCCGCATCCCGCGATCAAGGCGCCGATCGCGGTCTGAGCCAGTCGTCTTTCAACTCCAGCCTCGAGGGCAATGTGATCCGCGCCGCCGTCACTTGAGGAAGTCTCGCCGCTAGTGGCCCGAACGCCTCAGGCCCTGTTCTTACTAGTGTTGGTTGGTCTTGGCCTTTCACGTGCCGTCGGCCAGCCGGTGCCGGACCTTTCGCGGTTCGACTTTGCGACCCGACAGTCGATGGAGCTTGCGTGCATCATGGCGCAATCCCAGGGGCCGGCCGCGTACGGGCATTGCCTGCGACAGCAGATCAGCTCGCTCGAGAATTCACCGGGGGTTCCGGACCTTTCCCGATTCGACGCTACGACACGCGAATCGCTCGAGCTCGCCTGCCTCAGGGACAAGTCCCAAGGACCCGCCGCGTACGGGGCTTGCCTGCGGGATCAGATCGACAAGTTTCAAAGCTCGCCCGGAATGCCGGACCTTTCCCGGCTCGACTACAGGACGCGTCAATCGATCGAGCTTGCATGCACCAGGACCAAGCACCAGGGGCCGGCGCGTTACGGCCGCTGTCTCAATGAACACGTCGTCGCCCTTCGCACCTCGCCCGGCGTGCCGGACATTTCTGGCCTCGACTATCCGACAAGGCGGTCGGTCGAGCTGGCGTGCGTCATGATCCAATCCCAGGGACCCGTGGCGTACGGGAATTGCGTCCGGGCCCAGCTCCAAAGCATTGGCATCCAGTCAGCGGAAACGCCGCATGAAGTTCCGCCAGCAACCCCGCCGCTTGCCACGCCGCGCTCTGTCCCGCCACCGGCGACGCCTCTCGCCTGGACCGGCGTCGAGAAGCCGGAAATGCCGGCAAAGCTGCGCACGGGTAGCGCTTCCCCGGATGCGGTCTTCGGTTCCGTCGAAAAGTCGGTGTACGTGTTGTTGTCGGGCCCCTCTGAGGACAGCTTCCGCATCCGGAGGGACATTCGCCAGGGTTCGGCCGTTGCCGTGACATCACATGTTGCGCTGACCAACTGCCATGTCCTTCGGGGAAACAATCTTCATTTCCTGGTGAAGGGGAAAGCGGTCCTGCGGGCAGCCATCGCGTATGGACACGAGGACTCGGACCGCTGTGCCCTCAGAGTTCTCAGCGGCTTGCTGGTCCCTGTCGCAGGGGTCCGGCCGTATTCAGCCCTTGCAATCGGTGAGCGCGTCTATACGGTTGGGTCGCCGAGCGGGCTGGAGAATACGCTGGGTGAAGGGATCGTCTCCGGCCTTCGAAAGCGACGGGATGTCGATCTGGTTCAAACCACCGCGCCGATTTCACCCGGCTCGTCCGGCGGCGGGCTTTTTGATGCGTCGGGGAACTTGATAGGAATTACGACATTCCTGCTGAGGGATGGTCAGAACCTGAACTTCGCTATCGCCGCTGATACGTTCTGGAAGTAGCGCCCTGGTCATCGGCTTGTACCTTCAACACCGCCCTTGTGGGCCGAAAACTCGCGTGATAGCGTGCGTTGCATGAAAAGTGAAGCTATTCGGCAGCGAAGCGTCGTAGTCGTCGTGCGGGAGGACCGCGCCGGCTAGCGCTTGGAATAGCTCATGCCCAAGCCCCTGTCGGCGACCCGGCGGGGGCTTTTGTTTGTGGGTCCCGGCCGGTAATGCCGACGAACCCGGAGACCCGCCATGCACGACTCCCTGAAGCTCGGCTTCTTCATCCAGCCGGTCCACCCGCCGTCCCGCGCCTATGCGGACGTTCTGCGCGAGGACCGCGAGGCGGTCGTGCTCGCCGATCGACTCCGCTACCGCGAGGCCTTCATCGGGGAGCATCTCGTCGACTCAGCCGAGACGATCACCTCGAGCCTCGCTTTCATCGCGAGCCTGGCCGATGCTTGCCCGTCGATCACCTTCGGTACCGGCGTGCTCCCGCTTGCCAACTACCACCCGGTGATGGCGGCGGCGCAGGTCGCGATGGTCGACCACTTGGTGCAGGGCCGGCTCGTGCTGGGCGTGGGACCCGGGGTTCGCGGCGATGCAGAGGCTATCGGTGACCTTGGCTCGGACCGTAACCGCAAAACCCAGGAGGCGCTCGACCACATGTGCCGCATCTGGAGCGGAGAGCCGCCGTACCGGATCGAAGGCGAGTTCTACCGCACCACGACGGAGCGTTCGCTCGATGCGACGATCGGGGTGGGCGTCGCCGTACGCCCACTGCAAAGGCCGCATCCGCCCATCGCAATCACCTCCATCCGGCCGGATGCCCGAGGGCCGCATGTTGCCGGAGCGCGCGGCTGGACCGGGATCTCCGCGACCTACGTAGGCGCGCACGTCGTGCGTGCCCAGATCCAGACCTACCTGGAAGGCCGGCGCTCGGCGGGCCTCTCCACCGATCCCTCTGGGTGGCGCGTGGCGCGCAGCATCTTCGTGGCCGATGACGAGGCCACAGCGCGCCGCTATGCGCATCGCGAGGACGGCGCGCATGGCTTCTACTTCCACGTCATGAGGACCAAGCTCGCCAGGGCCGGCGCGCTGGACGTGATGCGCGACTTTCCCGGCCAGCCCGATTCCGAGCTCTCGATCCAGCGCTGCCTCGAGCGCCTGGTGATCGCGGGAACCCCGCAGAGCGTCGCGGACCGGATTCTCGAATTCCGACACGACGTCGGCGCGTTCGGCACGCTGCTCTATACTGGTCACGACTGGAGCGATCCTGCTCTCGCCCGGCGCTCGATGGAGCTGGTGGCGAACGAGGTCTGGCCGCGGATCGGGCCAAGCGGACTGTGAATTTCCGAGGGGAGGTCGTCATGAGACGAATTGCGCAAGCGTTGCTGGTTCTGGCTTTCATCCTGACTGGCAGCGCCGGTGTTGCCGCCGACTATCCCGCGGCCCAGGAAGGAAGCTGGGTAGTGCGCGACTTCAAGTTCCACACCGGCGAAACGCTGCCGGAATTGAAGCTGCACTACCGCACCGTCGGCGACAAGAGCGGCGAGCCGGTGATCATCATGCACGGCACGACCGGATCGGGGGCGGGCTTTCTCGCGCCGGGGTTCGCGGGCGAGCTGTTCGGCCCCGGGCAGGCGCTGGATGCGAAGCGCTACTACATCATCCTGCCCGACGCGATCGGCCACGGGCGCTCGAGCAAGCCCTCCGACGGCCTGAAGATGAAATTCCCGCGCTACAACTACGACGACATGGTCGACCTGCAGCACCGCCTGGTGACCGAGCACCTCCGCGTGAAGCATGCGCGCCTGGTGATGGGCAACTCGATGGGCGGGATGGAGACCTGGATCTGGGCGCAGAAGTATCCCGGCTTCATGGATGCGGCGGCGCCCATGGCGTCGACGCCGACCGAGATGGCGAGCCGCAACTGGATGACGCGGCGACTGATCATCGACTCGATCCGGAACGACCCCGAGTGGATGAACGGCGAGTACACCAAGCAGCCGCGTAGCGCGCAGGTCGCCTCGGTGTTCTTCGGCATCGCCACCAGCGGCGGCGACCAGGCGCTCTACAAGGCGGCGCCCACCCGCGCCAAGGCCGACGCGTTGCTCGACGCACGGCTCAAGGCGCCGTTCCCCGGCGATGCGAACGACGTGCTGTACCAGTGGGACTCGTCTCGCGATTACAACCCGTCCGGCGGCCTCGAGCGCATCGAAGCGACGGTGCTCGTCATCAACGCGGCCGACGACGAGCGCAACCCGCCGCATACCGGTGTGATGGACCGCGAGATCAAGCGCGTGAAGAACGGCCGCGTGTTCCTCATCCCGGCGAGCGAGAACACCGCCGGCCACGGCACCACCGGGCAGGCGCGCTGGTGGAAGGACGAGCTCGCCAAGCTGCTGCAGAGCGCGCCGCGCCGGGGGCAATGAGAACTTTCCTCCTGATGCTGGGCTCGGCCTTCGGCGGCGTGGTGATCTTCGTCGCCGTGGTGTACGGCTACTTCTATTACCAGTGGTCGCAGGTGGAATCCGTGACTGTGCCGTTTCCGCCCCGGATCCAGAGCAAGGAGACAACCGTCGCCGCGCTGCCCCCCACGGCGGAGAACGAGCACTACTACGGGCCGCACGGCAGCTGGATCGGCGAATTTTCCGAAGCGGCGCGGCAAACGGTGCTCGCCGCCGGCCCCGGAAAGCTCGTCGGAAAGGTGACCTCGGGCGGCAAGCCGCTGCAGGGCCTGCGCGTGCGGCTCGCCCTCAACGGCGCGGCGATGAGCCAGTGGGCGACGAGCGGCGCCGACGGAAGCTACGAAGTTCCGGTTCCGTACGGCAAGTACCGCGTCGACGGCTATCAGCTCGATTCGACCCTTGCCAACCGCCTCCTCGGCGGCAAGATCGAGCACCCGCACCACGAGCCGCCCATGCGCGAGGCGATCACGGTGGCCGAAGGCAAGCCGGGCACGGCGCGCGATTTCACGTTCGTCGCTCCGGTCAGGAAGATGGGACCGTCCGGCGAAGTATCGCCGGCGCAGGCGGTGATCGTGACCTGGGAGTCGTATCCAAGCGCAGCCACGTACGTGCTGCAGCTCGTGGAGCAGAAGGATCCGCGCGACTTCGAAAGCCACCAGCGGCTATTCGAGTGGCCGAAGCGCCCGTTCATCACGGGCACGAGCGCGAACCTCGCCGAGCTGGGCGTGACGTTGAAGAAGGGTTACTACTACGCGGTCGAGATCCAGGCGTTAGACGAGCGCAAACGCATACTGTCGGAATCGCCGCGCAGCTCCTCGAGACCGGACTTCCGCGTCGCACCCTAAGCCATGCGCGCCTACGTCATCACGTTTTTTGCTGCCCTGGTCC
>Ga0208685_1000128_pt1 | contig 29682 bp, 22 predicted proteins | sample EasRivMeERMLT890_FD_187533 | JGI IMG/M metagenome (GOLD analysis project Ga0208685, IMG submission 187533) | Soil microbial communities from meander-bound floodplain in the East River, Colorado, USA - East River MetaG ERMLT890 (SPAdes) (version 2) | ecosystem: Environmental > Terrestrial > Soil...
TAGATTTTTTTGTGTCCTTTGCATTGCTATCCAAAAACTAACACCAACATGCTTTTCATAGCGTGCCGTTTAAATATTGCGAAGTCGAAGGTTCTCGGATTCGGATATTCCTCCCGCCAAGGCGCAAAGGCGCCAAGTTCGAAGGGGAAAGATAAATATTCTTACGAATGATTTTGACGTTTTTTCTCCGACCTTTGCGGCCTTTGCCTTTCGACTGTGCTCAGGGTGGTGAGTTTATCGAACCACGTCTTTGCCGGAGATATTCCGAGTTTCGGTTTGGCCGCGCTAGGCTCTATGCGGTCAAACTTTTCCGTTTCCTACTATGCGTTTTCGCCGCGTCGCCAGACAATGGCATCCACCAGCGCCGGCTTGCCCGCCTTGACCTGCTCGATGGCCCGCCGCAGCGCCGGGCCGACCGCGGTGGGATCTTCGATGGGGCCTTCGGCATACCAGCCGATTCCCTTGGCGATATGGGCAAAGTCGGGCGGCGGCGCTTCGAGATCCATGCCGATATAGGCCCGCGCCGGATCCGTGCCGCGCTGGTGCGCCATGTGGATTTGATGGGCCCAGTCATTGTAGTAGGCCCGATTGTTGTACATCACCACCAGCATCGGGATGCCGTACTTGACCGGCATCCAGAGGGCGCCGAGATCGAACATCAGATCGCCGTCGGGTTGGAGATCGACGACGAGGCGGCCTGTGCCTTTGTGCGCGAGGGCAACTCCGATGGCCATACCGATCTGGGTGCCGGTGCCGAGCTCGCGCCCCACGTGGCGGTAGGGCTTGTCGAAGTCCCATAGTTTGTGTACCCATTCCTTGAGAGTATTGGCGGTGCACACCCAGTCTTCGTCCTTGATCACCTGCCAGACTTCGTGCGCCAAGCGCGACTCGGTCATCGGCCGCTCGTTCCATTGCTCCTTCACCTGATCCTGCCACTTTTGCCACTGGCGCGCGTGTCTTTCACCGATGGCCTTTTTGCGCTCCTCGATGCCTGAGGCCAGTGTCTTATTGCCCTGGATGCGCTTGCGGCAAGCTGCGGTCAGGGCAGGGAGAGTGATCGCGCTGTCACCGAGCACACGCAGATTCCAATTGTGGTGTTTGTTGTAATCGGTGGACCACTTGCTGATTTCGATATCGGCGAAACCGACGTCGATCCATTTGCAGTCCGGCGTCGTCACCACCGAAATTTCGCGGGTCTGGGTATTGAGCTTGTGTGAACCGCGAGTCCAGTCCACGACGTCGAGGGCGGCGACCAGATCGACGCCGTTGAAGGCATCGCCGTGAAAACTGACGCTCAGCGGGTGGCGGTTGGGGAAGCCGAGCCGCTTGTTGATGTCATAGACCGAAGCGCCGACAGTTTCGGCGAGTGCCACGGTGGAATCGAAGCCGATGGGCATGCGCGCCGCGTATTCCGTCAGCAAGAGCGGGTTTTTCGCTTCAATCAGTATGTCGGCGGCTTGTTCGATAGCCGCCGCTTCGGGCGCGATGCGCGAGGGTACCTTGGTTGCATAGGACGGCGGTAGCGGTACGTTGTCTTTGAGCGGGCTTTCCTGCAACGCCGAATCGTAGCACATATAGACGGGGCCCTGGGGCTCACTCATCATGATCGAATAGGCCCGGGCAAACGAATCGGGGACGCCGTGAATACTACCCGGCTGGTAGTCCCATTTAGTAAAGTTCCGCACCACGTCGCCTTGGGCGAAGGCGGTGTGAATCCAGTCGATGAACGGGCGGCGGTACTTTTCGTCCATTGGACCGGTGGCGCCGACGATAAAAACCGGACAGCGATCGATGTAGGCGTAATAGATCCCCATCGGCGCGTGTAAAAGCCCGACAACGTCGTGGACAATCGCCATCATCGGCTTGCCCGTCGCCTTGGCGTAGCCGTGGGCGATCTGCACCGCGATCTTTTCGTGGTTGCAAAGCAGCATCGGCGGTTGGTTCTCGCCGTAGTTAACTAGTGAGTCGTGCAGCCCGCGAAAGCTGGCGCCGGGATTAAGCGCGATATAGGGGAACTCATATTGTTTAATCAAATCGACGATGACGTCTGATTGCCACTTTTGCGTGGATTTCTTGATTTTGGCATCACCTTGCTTGGCTGTATCGTTCATCCAGATTGCCTCCCTGGTTTAGTTTAGATATGGGGAACGAAAAAGGGACCGGCGAGAGAAACCCAAAAGTTACCGATCCGTGTTACCCGAGTTTACAATTAATACCGCGCCTTATTGAGTTACCCTTTACGCGTTTTATCTGCAAGCCTTTGTTATCCGGAAAGTGATGAGGCCGTCAAGGGCGGCTGCCGCACCGGAGCGCTGGTAGCGTGGGGAAATTAACCCTCGCCTATGGGTTTCGCATCGTGTAGTTGGGATCGGTAAAGAACCATGTAAGCGACCAACCCAGCCGTGAGGGAACCACAGGCTGCGACTGTCCATGGGGCGCCAATCCAGGTGGCAAACATGCCAAAGGGAAAGCTTCCCATGGGTCCGAGTCCGCGATTGATTAAGCCGAAGAGAGACATGACCCGTCCTCGGTTCGATTCATCGCTATAGATTTGTAGCAAGGTCGCAATGGAGGAAAGAAAAGTGGTCTGAAAGGCGCCGGCAAAAAATAGAAAAAAAAGCGAAAGCAGAAAATCTCGCGAAGCGGCGAAAAGCACAATAGAGGAGCCGAAACCGGAACCGAGAAAGAGCAGCAGATAATGCGGTTTGGGAAAGCGCCGAATCGACGCGAGAGTGAGTCCGCCCAAGATCGCGCCGGCGCCGGGTGCCATGAGCAGCAGGCCGAGACCCGGCGCGCCGACCTGCAGAATATCGCGGGCGAAGACGGGCATGAATTGGGTATAGGGTTTGGTGCAAAAGGTTACGATTCCCAGGAGTGTCAACAGCGATAGAAACACCGGCGTGTTCCACGCCAGGGTCAAGCCTTCGACGGTGTCGCGAGAGAGACTTGTCTTGTTTGCTTGTCGCGCGCCTGAAGCAATGTGAATCATAAAAATCGTAAGCAGCACGACCAGGTTTCCAACCGTGGCGACGAAAAAACAGCCGCTGGTGTCGATGTGGGGAATCAGCATGCCGCCGATGGACGGGCCGAAGAGCATCGAGCCGTTGAAAACCATCTGATACAGCGTGACGGCATTGGGAAGTTCCGAACGGGGCACGAGATCATGCAATATTGATTGGCGTACGGGTTGCTCGAAGGAAACCAACAAGCCTGTCAATGCCGAAACGATCAACATATGCCAAACTTGAATCGTGCCGAGGTAGTCCATGACGCCTAAGAATAGCGCCATGAACAGAAAAGCGCTCTGGGTCATGATGAACAGGAGCTTGCGGTTGGCACGGTCGACTAGGGCTCCGCCCAAGGGCGAAAAAATCACTCGTGGCAGACCCAGACAAAGTCCCTCGAGTCCCAAATAAAATGGCGAGTCCGTTAGTTGAAAAATAAGCCAACTTTGTGCCGTCGTTTGAATTAGTGTTCCGGTGTGACCGACCAGGAGTCCACACCAGAAGATAAAATAGTCACGATGGCGGAAGGCGCGAAAGGTATGCTTAAGAACCATGATCCTGTTGCAGTTGCGAGGTGGTTAACTCGGGCAGAGGGTCACGTCCGCGAGGTCAGGATCAGAATCAGACGCGGAAAAAGCGAAAACGAAGTTGGGTCTGTCGGCGAGGCCAGCTCTATGATGGGCAGGAGCGCCATCGTGTGAATTGTTCCAATTAAGTCTCTCCGCCAAAGAACGACGCCGGGTTACGAAATATCATTCTTGTCCAGAGATCAGCCTTTCCCAGAACGCATCATTCATCAACACTTTCGTGATGAAAATCTCCTCCTCCTCGGCGCGTGACGCTATCTTGGGCTGCAAGGGAAAGGTGAGGGTGAAGGTGACCCCCTGACCCTGCTGGTTTTGGACGTCGATTTTACCGCCATGATGATAGACGATGAAGTAGCAGGCCATCAGATTGATACCAAACTCCTGACAATTACCGCGGCTTAGGAAGAACGGATCGAAGACTGAACGAAGCGCCTCTCGGGGCAGTCCGGGACCGTCGTCCCTGACCTCGATTTCCAGTTCCTGTTCTGTCTTAGGATCCAGGCGCGCGGCGAAGAAAATGTGGCTTCCGGGCGGCAAGCTGATGATCTCGTCTTTTAGCAGCAGGTCGAAGAGACGTTGAAACTTGTCCCGGTCCACTAACAAAGGGGGAAGCCCGGAAGGGATCTGATTGACGACCGTGATGCCATTTTGCAATAAACTGCCTTTCAACCGTTCCACGCTTGCAGCAACGGTTTCGTCGAGGTGCAACTCCTGGGCGGTGGGGAAATCGCTTTGTTCCGCCGCAATGACGATGTCGCTGAGGAGGCCGGTAATACGCCGGATTTGAACCTGAGCCTGCTCGTAGAACTCCTTCCAAAAATTTGGATTACGCATGTGATCGGCATCGATCTTCTCTTCCAAGAGTTTCTCCGGCGCGAGATCCATAAAAGTCCGCACTGCAACCAGCGAGTTGCGAACGTAATGGCCCAGTCGGGCAGCCAGGAGCCCTAGACTAAGCACCCGGTCGGTGATCAACATCCTTTGCAGCGCCGAAAGTTTTTCTTTGAGAAGTAAATCTCTCTCGCGCTGGACAATAAAAAACTCCAAGGCACGTTGGAGCGTGATCTCAAGCTGAGGAATATCCCAGGGCTTGGTCACATACTTGTAAATGGCTCCCGAGTTGACCGCCTCTATGGCCACGTCGAGGTCGGAGTAGGCCGTCGTCAGAATACGAATCGCCCGCGGATGCAATTGGCGGGCACGCTCTAGAAACTGTACCCCCTTCTCGCCCGGCATCCGCTGGTCCGTCACCAAGAGCCCGATCTCGTTTCGGTGTTGTTCCAAAAGCCGGTAGCCCTCCTCGGCGTTGGCAGCACTCAGGATCCGAAACCTTTTCCCGAAAGCCCGGGTAAAGTATTTAAGCGCCATCTCCTCGTCATCCACATACAGGATGGCGGATTTCCGATAGTCGTAAAAGTCTTCCATTAGTTCTCCTCAAGCAGGCATTGAGCTGGCCGGTCTCTGCGGAAAGTGTAGCCTGAACTCTGAATAGGCGCCCAGTTCACTCTGCACCTGAATCCGGCCGCCGTGTTGCTTCATGATACGGTAGCAAATGCTGAGCCCCAGTCCCATACCCTCTCCTACATCCTTGGTGGTGAAAAAGGGATCGAAAATTCTGTGAAGGTTTTCAGAAATAATTCCTTCGCCGTTGTCCCGGATGATGACGAGGCTCTCACCGTCGTTTTCAATCCCTTGCACCCAGATAGTCGCTGGAGTTTCAGGGAAATGTTTCTTTCCCAGCGCATGCAGGGAGTTTTGCACTAGGTTGACCAGAACTTGGATGATTTGGTTCCGATTGGCCCAGATCGTCTGGTTTTGTGGAATTTCCTTCACAATGATCACTGTGTTTTCCCACTCGTTGCTCAGAAGACGCAGAGCGGAGTTCACCACTTCCAGTACAGGAACCTGCTCCAGTTGAGTTAGGTTGGGGTGGGTGAAGGTGCGGAGATCCGACACGATACCGCTGATTCGATTGATACCCTCCCCCATGTCTTGGAGAACCTCTCGGAACTCCGCTTTTTCATCTTCGCCTAGTGACTCAGTCATTATCTGTAATACGTAAAGTGCGGTTTTGGCAAAATTGAGTGGGTTATTTATTTCGTGGATGATCCCGGCGCTCATCCGACCCAAGGACGCCAGTTTTTCCGAGTGAACCAATTGCACTTCGGTTTCTTTCAGCTGCTCGATGGTGGTCTCCAGGATTCGATTCTGGCGGGTGAGTTCCTGCTGCAAGTTATAGGTATCAAAAAGGTTCTTGAGTCGAACGCTCAACTCCGTGGTGGAGAATGGTTTGGTGATGAAGTCGTTTGCGCCTGCCGAAAGCGCGGCGAGCTTGGTTTCCTCGTCCGCCCGGGCGGTCAGGAGCAGGATCGGGATCGATCGGGTGGAGGTCCGTTGTCTCAGTTCGCGGCAGACCTCGAGCCCATTCTTCTCAGGCATCATCATGTCGCATACGATCACGTCGGGCAGAAATTGGCTGGCCTTTTCGACCGCCTGCTGGCCATCTGCCGCCTCGATCACTTGGAAGCTCTGGCTCAGCTGGGATTTTAAGTATTTGAGCATGTCCGGCTCGTCATCGGCGATGAGGATGCGCGGTTGCCCCATGTGAACAGAAGTCTCCACGGGACGAATGGTTTCCTTGAGCGACGTCATCGACGGGTAGAGTTCGGCCTGCCGGTTGAGGTTCTTAAGCCATGAATCACCGTTCCGGTTGGGCTCCGCCGGCGTCAGAGATGAGACGCTTTCGGCAGAACCTTCGACCCCATTCGACATGCGGGAGCTTTGAGGTTCCGATTCGTGATAAGGCAAAGCAACCGTAAACTGTGTGCCCTTGCCGATGGCGCTGCTCACCGCTACTTTTCCGCCTTGGACCTCGACAAGCTCTTTGACCAGCGCCAACCCTATTCCCACGCCGCGAAACTGTCTTTGCGATGAGGTGTCCGCTTGCCAGAACCGGTCGAATATAAAGGGAAGTTGTTCCTCGCTGATGCCCGTCCCGGTGTCAGAAACTTCGAGTAGCAACTCACCGTTGTTGCGTATCGCGTTGACCTGAACCTTTCCCCCGGCAGGGGTGAACTTTAACGCGTTAAACAACAGGTTGAGTAAAATTCTCTCTAGCTTGTCGCCGTCAGTGAGAACCGTATGGACGGCCGGATCGGAGGTCACTTCTATGCGTATGCCTCGGTCCGCCGCGCTTTTCTTGACAGCGTTAGCTAGGCCGTGCAAGAAGGGCGCAATCGCGACAGATTCCTGCTTCACCTCCATCTTCCCGGACTCCAACCGGACCAGATCCAATAGGTCGTTGATGAGTTTAAGAAGTCGCAATCCATTGCTCTGCATAATGAGCAGCAGCTGCCGCGTCTCGGGTTCCAATGCCAAGTTACGATCTTGAAGCAGGGTTTGCAGCGGCGCCAAGAGGAGGGTGAGAGGCGTGCGCAGCTCGTGGCTAATATTGGCGAAGAAACGGCTCTTGATTCGGTCCAGCTCCACGAGTTTCTGATTGGTTTCCTCGAGCTTCTGCCGGTTTTGGCCTAACTCGAAACGGAGGACGAACTCGCGAAAATGAAGCTGGTTGTAAAGATAGTTGCCGGTCACTACGATGATGCCGGTTAAGACCAGGAAATACATGTTGTTGAAGAATATCCCCGAGTCCTTGGCGATATTCCAGGGGAGGCAGGCGATTAGATAAAAGAGGAAAAGTATCGCCATTGCCAGCAAAGACTCGCCCGTGCTCCAGTGTACGATAGCGTTGACCGCGAGCAGCACCAGAATCAGTCCGGCATAGTAGGGAGAGTCGGAACCCTCGGTGATGGAAATCATCCAGGAGATGAAGAAAGCTGGCAGTAGCGCTATCGGGATTCCCAGAAAGCGATAGTAGCGAACGCCAAAGGGAGTTTTGTGCAAAGCCCATAGGATTCCGGCTAGCACGGAACAAAACAGTCGTAATAACAAGAAATCAGTGAACCGCTCCGGATAAACGAAGTAGTCCAGCAGGATTCCCGCGGGCATGAGAAAGACCACGAGCGCGCAGGCTACTTTCCCGCTCCTGATCCGCTCGCGGCGCTCGTTAGCGACAAAAGCCCGCTGAAATTCCTCTTGTTGCCAGACAGCTTCCTTAGTGGTCATGGGGTTTTCTAACTTCGATATAAATATTCACCCCGGTGTCGTCGGACTTGACGCAGATGCTTTTGGCCGGAGCGCGGTCTGAGATCAACGCGCTCAGTTGCGCCGAATTTCGGTGAATCAAATGCCATTCCAACAGGTATTCCATGCCGTTCCGTGATGGGTTCGAAGCATCAATGTTGGTGGCGACGAGAAGCCCGCCCGGTTCCAGCATGTCATAAAAAATCTCCATGAGCCGTTTACAGATGCGGTCTGAGAGATAGTCAAAAACTCCGGCACAATAAACCAACTCGAACTTCTCTTGCCGGGTATTAGGCCTACTCTCCTCCTTGAGGACTTGATGCACAGATTTCTTGACTACGTCAATCTTCGTGGTGCGGTTAAACTTGCTTTTGAGATCTTCAAGGACTTTCTTGGTGTGCTGAAGGGTTTCGTCGTTGAAGTCGAGTAAGACGAAACTGGCGTCATTACAGACCTCGTCCTTCATCAGAAAATTCTGGACTTCTCCGGCCGGTCCGCATCCCAAGTTGAATATTCTGGCGGGATGCTCGCCTCGGGCCATCCGGTGGGTCTCTTTGACCAGGACCTTGGCTAAATAGCTGACGCGGTTTCGGTGCGCCTCCGCCGGGCGCTGGCTAAGAAACCACGAATTAACGATCTTAGAAAAAAGCGAGCTCCCTTCCAAAGGATTTCGTAGAATCATGTTCACCATTTCATAGTCACCAGCGTACCCCAGAGGTTTTTGGTAAGTCCGATAAGCAAAGGGAGAGCATAGTAACTGCGGGTGGAGCTGCCGCTTGGCGTAAGTTCTGTGAAACGGGAGGAGATCGGCGGGCACGTGGTCGGCGGCCTCTTCGAACCTTACGAAGAAGGAATCGATGGTGGATAGGATCGTTGGCGCTAATTCGTGGATGACATCGATCTCGGTTTGTACCCGATCGGCGGAAGAAGAGGAGCGAATTCCCAACTCCACCTGGTCTAGCCAGCGCCTGAGGTCCATGAAGAAGTTCTGCATATCGGCCAAAACAATCTTGTACTGGGGCAGAATGGCATGGATTCTTTCCCATTCCTTAAGAAATTCTGTGAAATCTCCCCTCAGTTTGTTGGGCTCAGTGACGAGCGCGAACAGATCAACGTCGAGCCAGGCTTCATCTAAGGTCGCTTCGCAAACCAGCATGCTGCCGGTATTGACGAGATTGCTTACAGTGGCGCGACCCGAATAGATGAGCTGTTCATTAACGATGATTCTGAATTCCTCCAGAACCTCCGAAAGCTGAAGAATGCTGTACGGATTATAGACTTCAAAGGCCACGACGTCGCGGGTTATACGAAGCGGGGTGGCCCTAAAGTCGTAACCCTGGCTGGTCCGACAGACAATGATGCTGTCTCTTTCTACGGCCTGCGGTGCGAGCGATTTATTGCTATTTTTCATCTTAAGAGATGGCCACCATCGCCGCGCAAGAAACCAAGTCGTTAATCGCTTACAGAATGGGTTTGCCTCTCCGGCAATCTGTAAGTGAATACGGGGCTAATACCGGGTCCATTAAAATGTCATTCATCCAGACACTGTCTCAGGCGATACGTGTCAATTGGACTGAGCTACAAGTGAAGCACACATATTATTCTTTATCTCACATAAAAGAATCAATACAGTGTATGAAAGAATATGTTAGGACCGTCCGACGAACGAGCGGTTCAATGACTTATCCAGGAAGGGCCGTAATGCCGCTGAACATAGGATCAGACCAGGGCCGTAGCGAGTTAATGGAAAACAGGCCAACCCTTTCAACTGGATGGTGCGGTTGCCGGGCCACATATGGTGGTCCCAACGGGAGTCGAACCCGTGTTACCGACGTGAGAGGCCGGTGTCCTAACCACTAGACGATGGGACCTTGGCTGAGGAGGTAGGACTCGAACCTACAATCGCCTGATCCAGAGTCAGGTGGCTTACCAATTAGCCGACTCCTCAAATATTGCGGCTAGGCTAAACTAAAAGAATTGCCCGGGAGAGTCAAGTTGGAAGCGGCTATGGGGAACGGGGTCCAAGGCGTTGCAAAGCCGATTGTAGTCGCCGAAGCGTCCGTTCTTTGCCGAGGACCGCGATGACCTCGTGAATGCCGGGACTGACAGTGGAGCCGGTTAGTGCGACGCGAACCGGTTGAGCCAGTGTGCTCATGGTTAAACCTAGTTCTTGTAGCACCGCCGAAAACACGTGCTCAACGCTCGTTTCGGTGAAGTCGTCGAGTTTCTTTAGTTGCTCGATGAGTGTGGCCATCGGGGCGCGGACTTCCTCGGTGAGAAATTTCGCCGCCGCTTTTTCATCAATCACAATGTCGTCCAATAGGTAGAAAGCTGCCGAGTCGACGAGATCTACCAGGGTCTTGGAACGTTCTCGCAATGTTTTAATCATCTTTTCGAGCCACAGCTTGTCTTGAGGAACGGGATAACCCTTGGCTTGAATATATGGGATGGCCGCTTCAGCCAATTGAGATAACGGGCGTGACTTGAGGTAATGAAAGTTGACCCATAGGAACTTCTCGGGGTTGAAGACTCCCGCCGATTTTCCCACGTTCTCCAGCGTAAACTTTTCGATTAGCTCGTCGCGTGAGAAGATCTCCTGATCACCGTGGGACCACCCGAGCCGAACCAGATAGTTGACGACGGCCTCGGGAAAATATCCCATCTCGCGATAGGCCATTACTGATGTGGCGCCATGGCGTTTGCTCAAGCGAGCTTTGTCGGTGCCGAGAATCAGCGGCACATGGGCGAACCGCGGTAGAGAACGTCCCAACGCCTGGTAGAGAAGAATCTGGCGTGGGGTATTCGACAGATGATCATCGCCGCGGATGATGTGCGTCATCTCCATCTCGATGTCGTCGACAACCACACAGAAGTTGTAAGTCGGAGTTCCGTCGGTTCTAGCGATGATGAGATCGTCAAGCTCGTGGTTGTCAAAAACAATCGCGCCTTTGATCAAGTCGTTGACGAGAGTCGAGCCGGTCCGGGGAGAACGAAAACGAATCGTATAGGGTTTATCCAACGGCAATGAAGCTTTTTCGCCCTCTGGGGGGCGGCAAGTGCCGTCGTAGGACGGTTTACGCTTTTCCTTCTGGGCGAGTTGGCGTTTCGCATTGAGCACGGCGGGCGTGCACACGCAGGGGTAGGCCTTCCCCTCGGCGACAAGCTCGCGAATCTTTTCCTGATAGAGCGGATACCTGTCTGTCTGATAGAAAGGACCCTCATCATAGTCGAGATCCAGCCACTTCATGGCTTCTAGTATCGCGTTGATCGCCTCGGGGGTCGATCGTTCCCGGTCCGTGTCCTCGATCCTTAGAAGGAATTTGCCGCCGTGATGGTGGGCGAAAAGATAATTGAATAGTGCCGTGCGGGCACCACCGATGTGCAGATAGCCGGTGGGACTGGGTGCGAAGCGTGTTCGAACTGGGGTCATGTCCGCAAAGTAACAAGGAGCCTGAGGAGGGTCAACGGCGCGTTATAAAAAGCTGAGGATTATGCTAAGATCACTTCGTTCAAGGAGCCTAGGTCGTGGATAGCAAAGCACTAGAGGCAGAAACGACGGCGGTCGCGCCGCTGGCCGAAGCGGGACCCTCTCATTTTATCCGGAGCATCGTCACTGAAGATCTCAAGCAAGGTAAGAACCAGGGACGTGTTCACACGCGTTTCCCGCCGGAGCCGAACGGTTATCTCCATATTGGTCACGCTAAGTCCATCTGTTTAAATTTTGGTCTGGCGGGCGATTTTGGTGGTCTCTGCAATTTGCGATTCGACGATACCAATCCGAGCAGGGAAGACGTTGAGTATGTCGAATCGATCAAAAGAGACGTTTGTTGGTTGGGTTTCACCTGGGATAATCGAGAATTTTTCGCGTCGGATTACTTTGAGCAGCTCTATCAGTTTGCGCTTCGGTTGATCAAAGCAGGCAAGGCCTATGTTTGCGATTTAAATGCTGATCAACTTCGCGAGTACCGTGGAACCTTGACCGAGCCAGGCAAAAACAGTCCACACCGAGAAAGATCCATTGAAGAGAATTTGGCACTGTTCGAACGCATGAAGGCAGGAGAGTTCTCCGACGGCGCCCGAACGCTCCGGGCGAAGATCGACATGGCCGCGCCGAACCTCAACATGCGAGATCCGGTGATGTACCGCATCCTTCACGCGACCCATCACCGCACCGGCGATCAATGGTGTATTTATCCGACTTATGACTTTGCTCATGGTCAGTCGGATTCGATAGAAGGGATCACGCACTCGATTTGCACGTTAGAGTTCGAAGATCACCGGCCGTTGTACGACTGGTATCTTGAGCAATTGGCAATCCATCATCCGCAGCAGCTTGAGTTTGCCCGCCTGAACCTCACCTATACCGTATTAAGCAAACGAAAACTGTTACAATTGGTGAAGCAGGGTCATGTCAGTGGATGGGACGATCCGAGAATGCCCACCTTGGCGGGTTTTCGAAGACGTGGCTATACTCCGGAAGCCATTCGAAACTTTTGTGAGCGCATCGGTGTGGCGAAACGGAATAGTATCGTAGATATCGCCATGCTGGAGCACTCTCTGCGGGAGGACTTGAACAAGCGCGCCCCTCGGGTTATGGCGGTTTTGCGACCGCTGAAGGTTGTCATCGATAACTATCCTGAGGATCAGGTTGAGGAACTTGACGCGGTGAACAATCCCGAAGATCCAGGTATGGGGACGAGGAAAGTCACCTTTTCTCGAGAGATCTATATCGAGCAGGACGATTTTCGTGAGGATCCACCCAAAGGATTTTTTCGACTCTCACCCGGTCGCGAAGTGCGCCTGCGGTATGCTTACATCGTCAAGTGTCTCGGCGTGGTTAAGGACCCCGATGGAGCAGTAAAGGAAATTCACTGTAGCTATGACCCCGAAACGAAAAGCGGATCATCTCAAAGCGGTCGCAAGGTGAAAGCGACGATCCACTGGGTCTCGGCGGTGCACTCTGTGCCGGCTGAAGCGCGCCTGTACGACCACCTTTTCATTAGGGAGGATCCGGATGAGGCGCCGCCGGGGGTGGATTGGACGACCAATTTAAACCCACAGTCGCTGGAAAGGTTGACGGTCTGCCGGGTCGAGCCGTTTTTAACGAATGCAAAGGCGGGAGAACACTACCAGTTCGAAAGGCTGGGCTATTTCTGTGTAGACAACGTCGATTCCTCTTCTGAACATTTGGTGTTTAACCGAACCGTAACGTTAAGGGATACGTGGGCGAAAATTGCGCGGAATGAATCGACGCCGAACCGTCAAAAGCGAACGAGATAATTCTAGAAACGATAGCCAATTGAAATTGTGACAAGGTTGTTGAAAGTCTCATACTTGTCTTTTCCCGGTGCGCCGGCATAGAAAAGCGGGGCGGTTGCCGGGAGGCCTTCCAATTCATCATTGGTTACCCTTCTGGTTTTGTAGAAAACGGCCATATAACCGAGATCGACAGAAAATTTCTCCCATTTGTAGCCTACACCAGCGTTCAAAGTGAGCTTGTCTGCGTCTGGTATTGCCGGATTCAGCGTCTTGTTCGGAATCGGCGCTTGCTCGAGAGCCATACCTCCTCGTAGTTCCCAATTCTGATTTAGTGCGTAATAGCCGCCTAGCCTGACGGTGCTGGTGTTCCTCCAATCTTGGGGTAACTTGAACCCAGGAATTGGAGCACCCAGTGGAAGGAAGATGGTAGCAGGCGAAAACGTCGCTGTGAAATTTTTGAATTCGCTCCACCGCGTATACTCATAGACGACCTCCGCTCCCCCACTGGGCGTGATTTGCCAAAATAGACCAACATTGATGACCGGAGGGAGAGGTAATGGGCTGACACTAGCCTCCACCGTCGAGGCCGAGAAGGAGCCGGCAAACTTTGCGGTGGCGTTATCGAATCGAAGGTCAACTCTTGATCTGTAGCTAAACCCAAACTTGAGATTGTCCGTGGGCTTAACCAGTACGCCGAGATTATAGGCGAAGGCGTCGGCTGTGTCGCTGATCCGGACTTTTCCTTCGAGCCCTAAAGGCTGCGTACAACCCGAAATGGGGTCAAGGCACAATGCTCTAGAAAAAACTCCCGAAGCATGAACGAAGCTCAATCCGACGCCCAAGGAAAAGTAATTTGATGGACTCCAAGACAAAGCTGGCGTGACATAGAGCGTCTTTAGTTTGGTGTCGATCGCGGCAAAGCGTGTGAAAGCATCGCTGTCATACTCTGTCGCAAGCCCGAATGGAGCATAAGTGCCTATTCCGAATGTGAAATCAGACCCGGGGACGTGATAGTTGGCAAACAGGCTGGCCAAAAAGTTATCGTCATGATTATTTCGAGACTTCCTCCCGCTATTCTCCACGCTGTTGACGACGTTGATATAGGTTCCACTTGTCAAAATATTGTCGCCATTTATCGCGCTTAAAGCTGCGGGGTTGTAATACACTGCCGATGCGTCATTGACTCCAGCAGTCATCGCATTGGAAAGCCCAAGGCCTCGGGCCGTTTGATGAGGGATCATGTATCCGCCAGCGAAGACGTCTATTGGTGTTGCAACCCGCATCAATATTGCCCCAAAAACCCCAAGAAATACTACACATTTCCTGACCATTGCCGCTCCTTTAATAAGCTTGACTAGCGAGCACAACTCTTATATATCGATGCCAAACATCGTCAAAGGCTGCCATACAGGAGCGAATAATGCAAGAAATTTTATTGACCACGGAACAGCTAGCGAAATACCTGAAGGTTGATAAGTTTACTGTTTATCGCTTGGTAAGTCAGAAGAAGATTCCTGCTTTTAGGGTGGGTAGCCAATGGCGGTATAAAAAAAAGTTGGTCGATGAATGGTTGAAAAGAAACTCGAATTTACAAGACTCGGGGGCCACATGATTCTAAGTGCTTTTTCTCACCGGAACGTGCGTCAATTTGCCAAACATTAGGGAAGGTTCTGCGAAATTAAGATTGTCAATCGGTTGGGTGTGGATGAAAAATGTGACTGACTCAGCGGCTGTTTTTAGGATGTAGCATGGGCAATCATCATAAGAGGAGAGTAGCAATTACGGGTCTCGGGATTCTCTCGTCTGTGGGCATTGGCAAAGAGGTATTTTGGCAGTCGATCAAGAATGGTTGGTCTGGAATCAAACCTATTACATTGTTCAACGCAGAGACATTCCCGGTGCAAATGGCTGGAGAAATCAGAGAGTTTGATCCTCAACTTTTTTTCCCAAGAGAGTTTGCCCGTCGTCTAGACCGCTTCGCCCTTATGGGGCTGGCGGCTACTAAACTGGCGTTGCAAGATGCTAATCTGCCAATGCAATTTAGGAATCAAGACGGTGACAGAACTTGTGTTCGGATAGGTACCGTGATCGGAGCCTTGAGCCACGCTGAAGAAACACACTCTTTATTTATAGAGAAGGGAACCAAACGGATTCACCCGTACTTTAGCAGTTTAGTTTTACCTAGCTCACTTGCCTCCCAAATCGGTATCATGTGTGGGATTCATGGATCAATTTCGACAACGGTTACTGCGTGTGCTTCTGGTACGTCTGCTATCGGGGAAGCGTTTCGACTTGTTCGATCAGGAGACTTCGAAGTCGCGATTGCAGGGGCCGCTGAGGCTCCCATTACGCCATTGATAATAGCATCTTTTTCATCGCTGGGTCTCTTGGCCACGAATCACTCCGACCCATCAAGAGCGTGTCGGCCTTTCAGCATCGACAGAAGCGGAATTGTGCTAGCCGAAGGTGCTGCTGTTGTGATCTTGGAAGAACTCGGTCGGGCAGTGGAGAATGGACGTAAAATCTACGGCGAAGTGCTTGGATATGGTGAAAGCTTTGATGGCTACCATACGCATCATCCGTTACCGTCAGCTGAGTATTGTGCCAAAGCGATCTCTAATGCTCTAAAGGACGCTTCAGTTCAACCTGAGGATGTAGACTATATAAATCCCCACGGGAGTGCATCGCTGCTCAATGACAAAACGGAAACCCTAGCGATTAAGAAAGTTTTTGGGGATCATGCCTATAAACTGTCGGCAAGTTCGACCAAATCGATGATCGGCCACACGTTAGGTGCTTGTGGTGCTTTAGAATTTGTTGCCTGCGCTCTAATGTTAGACCATCAATACCTTCATCCGACAATAAATCTGATCAATCCGGATCCTGAGTGTGATCTGGACTTTATCCCCATTATTGGGCGGCCAGAGTCGGCAAATCGAATACTCTCAGTCTCAAGCGGGTTCGGCGGTTATAATGCTGCTTGTTTAATTGGGAAAGTCGGATAATAGATACCAGTGTCCTGGTATACCTTCAATTACCTTCTCGGAGCCTTTTCTTCTCTAATCGCGGGAGTATTTGTCCTCTATCGGGGCGAAACAAGAGCGCCAACTAGAAGGACTTGGTGCATTTTGTGTGTGTCAATCAGTCTCTGGCATGCTGGTCGTTTTTTGATGGCCTATGCTACGTTCGAACCTCTTGCAGAAAACGCCATTTATCTGATCTATGCCGGAGCGATTTTCGTGCCGCCATCTTACCTGCATTTCATTTTATCCTTACTGGATGAGCAACGAGAGGCTCGTGCTTTTTGGATTGCAGGTTATCTCATGGCCGTCGGACAACTGTGTCTTTTGGCAGGTGGTTGGCTGATTGAGGGAGTAAAATACTATCCTATAATTGGCTTTTATGAAGTTCCGACAAAGCTCTACTGGTTATATGTCGCCAGTTACGTCGTTCTCCCGAGTTTCGCGTTTTTCAAGCTGGTTGTAGCGTTTCGTCGAACGGACGCTGTCGTCAAGAGAAATCAATTCAAGTACGTGATCTATTCAAGCCTGATAGGTTTCCTCCTCGGAGGAACTTCATTTTTTCCTTTTTTTACTCCCGTCGTGCCGCCGTTTGCGGGTCCACTAGTTTACTTTTACACGTTGCCTATCACCTATGCGGTCGCACGCTACCGGTTAATGGATATTGACGTAATTATCAAGAAAAGCGTGATTTATGCGTTCCTACTGTTGGCCCTCTTGATCCCTTGTTTCCTCGTAGTCGTTTGGGGGCAAATGCTTGCTTTTGACGCGATCAACTACTCCTTCTCCATGTCCACTCTTTTGTTGTTTATTATCGTGGGCTTCTTGTTTCCGAAGATTCGATTCAGGACCGAAGAAGCGTTAGAGAGGGCTCTCTTTCAGAAGCGCGTTGATCATCGAGAAACCCTCGTTCGCTCCAGCAGGGAGATGGTATCCATCGTCGATATCGAGCACCTGTCGGATAGCCTGATCAGGACTGTAGCACGTGCGCTGGGGACTGAAAAAGCATCTTTGTATTTGTTGGAAGAACCCAAAGGCGTCTATAATCTTAAGGCTCGCATAGGCGTAGAGAAGGAACAATACGAAGAAGGCACTCTCCTCCGGGATGATCCGATTATTCAAGAACTTCAGAATAATCGGGAGGGTATCGTTAAGGAGGAGCTTGAGATCGCCCGTAAGGACACGGGCACGCAAAGAGCTGTGGAAAGAATGCGCAGGCTCGAAGCGGAAATTAGCGTGCCTATCTTGTCCAAGGGAAAGTTAATAGGAATTCTGAATCTCGGTCACAAAGAAGAAAAAGAGATCTATTCAGGCGAAGATCTGGAACTTCTTTCCACTTTGGCGAACCAGGCAGCCATTGCTATCGAAAACGCACGACTGTATGAGAACCTGAAGCAATCACAGGCCACCCTCCGGCGTGCAGACCGCCTTTCTTCCTTGGGTCTGCTCACTGCCGGGTTAGCACACGAAATTCGAAATCCCTTAGTGGCTATCCGTACTTTCACGCAGCTTTTGCCTGAGCGTTACGACGATGCAGAGTTTCGTGAGGGATTTCAAGGACTTGCCCTCAAAGAGGTGGATCGCATTTGTGGCCTGATCAACGACCTGCTGAGTTTTGCGCGGCCATCGCGCCCCAACGTTGCAGAGGAAAACATGAATGACGTTGTCGATGGTATCGCACGCATTCTGGAGACGGAAGCCAAGGAAAAAGGCGTTGAGATTACAAGGGATTTTGGCACAAAGCTCCCCAAGGTCTGGATTGACAGAGAGCAAATGAAGCAGGTATTTATGAACCTGATACTTAACGCCATTCAGGCGATGAAAGAGGGTGGTTCAATCTTCATATCCACACGACTTACTGCCAAAGACGAAGCAGCGAACTCAGGCCAATTTGTTCAGGTCGAGGTCCGTGATACAGGGGTAGGGATTCCAGCGGATAACCTGGATCACATTTTCGACCCGTTTTTTACGAGCAAGGATGAAGGCAGCGGCTTGGGGCTTTCTATCTCTCATCAAATTGTTCAGGAGCATGGGGGGTATGTCACTGTCGCAAGTAAAGTCGGGGTCGGAACGACATTTCTTATAAATTTACCGGTCGGCAAGCCGATTCGTCAATTAGGCAACGGGCGCGCTCATGCAAACCAAGCGAATCTTAGTCATTGAAGAGTCCGAAGTGGTACGAGAGACTCTGGCGCTAATTCTGGGGCGGGAGTTTCTGGTCGCAAAGAGACCCTTTGGAAGAGGGGCATTCTCGTTCGCGGATACTGACCGCGATGTGGATCTGTTGATTCTTGGAGTGACACCGGCGATTGGGAAGGAGCCATCTAGCCTTTTGAAGTTTGCCGACAAGGCCCCATTCGCGGTTTTGTTTCTTGTGGATTCGAAATCTGCGGCAAGGGCAATCGAGGATCGAGAAAGGGTGGGTTGCTTAGCGAAACCGTTTAGTCCCTATGAGTTGAAAGAAAAAGTGGGACAACTGTTAGCCCGCCGAGACATTCTACCCAAGGCGCTGTCCCATTCCCTTGGAGAAACTCAAAGAGAGTTTGCCCGGTACATTGAGTTCCCTTACCTCCCGCGAGCCGCGTCCGGGTTGGCCCATCGGTTTGCGGCAACGCAGCTCCCCATTTTAATATCAGGGGAGATTGGCTGCGGTCAGGAGCGCGTCGCCCGCGCCATACATTCCATAGCGGCTGGTTTGGGTAGTTGCGTCTTACTAAACGCAGCTCAGATCAACCCCACCTATTTGGACCAAAAAAGCCTTCAACTCTCATGGACTCGGGGAAGCGAAGCGGCCCCGATAACCTTGTTGATCGAGAACGTTGATCGGCTTACCTTATCCGGCCAAGCGGAACTTTTGAATTTCATAGAACACGAAGAATACAAGTTCGGTAAGTGCCGTCTTCTTACAACGGCCCGATTGGATATTTTGGAAAAGGTTTATCGGGGCGAGTTACTGGAGGCCCTTTACTATAAAGTGGCCACTTTAGAATTGACCCTTCGACCGCTGAGAGAGCGGCGCGAGGATGTGCCGGCCATTGCCCGTTGGTTCTGCCAGTTTTATGCCGAGCATCTAGGTTTAGGGGAAGTTGATTTTTCAGCGGCTGCCAACGAGCGTCTCCGCAATTACCTTTGGTTCGGAAACGTAAACGAAATGGAGACGGTTATCGCCCGAACACTGGCCTTACAACGGAAACGCCGGATCGAAGCAGCAGATTTGATATTCGATTTTTCCGTTGCAGGAGTTTCGGAGCTGCCTGAATTCGAGAGGGATATACCGTCGAATGCTCAAGCAGAAATCAATGTGGGAGCGGCCAAGGGGCTGACCCCGCCCCGCGATGGGCAACAAAATCAAGCTGGTTTAGGGAATAGTAGTAGCAAGCGTGAGGACCTAAATATTCTGATCCACCAACTTGCCCATGAGCTTAAGAACCCGATGGTTACGATCAAAACCTTCGCGCAGCTGCTCAGCGACCGATACCAGGATGAAAATTTCCGGGAGCGTTTCCAGGACGTCGTAGGCGGCGATATTGAGCGGATGGACGAATTGCTCGAGGTCATGATTGAGTTTGCCGACTTCGCGCAGCCACATTTGAGCAAAGTGCCGTTATCGGAAAAACTTCGTTCGGCTTTGGATGAGGTTACCAAAGAATTTTCCCAGCGGCAGGCGCAGATTCTCTGGAAAGGCCACAGCTACAGCCGTGAAATCAAGGCCGACGAAACTCAGGTTACGTACGTTTTCAAAAACGTGTTGCTGGCTGTCTTAGCGCAGGCAAGAATGGGAAGTGAAATCGAGATCGACGTGGGGAAACAAGGTTGTATTGTGATCTCTTATTCTCGTGAAGTAGCGCGGGTGGCGTCAATCACTCACTATTTCGATAAATCGTCTTCCAGCGCGAACGAAAGCGTATTACCCTTACGTATCTTACTGGCAAAACAGTTGGTGGAACGTAACGGTGGAGATATGACTCTCGATTTCTCGGACACCGAGAAAGATATTTTAAGAATGGAGTTCCCGATTGCTTGAATTAGAAAAGAAGCGAGATATGACTCAACCGGTATTGCTGGTCGTGGATGATGAGGCTGGGGTGAGACAATCGCTGCAGCTTGTCTTTAACAAGACGTATCGTGTTTTGGAAGCCACGTCCGCCGACGAGGCGATTCAGCGGGTTGCGGATGAGAAGCCGGACGTGGTTTTGTTAGACATTGTTATGCCGGGTGCGGACGGTCTGGCCGTACTTAAGCAGATGAGGTCGATTCATGCCGACTGTCAAGTGATCATGTTGACCGCGCTGAACACGGCGCGCACGGCTTTTACCGCCAAAGGAACCGGCGCTTTCGATTACGTAACGAAACCGTTCGACGTGGAGGAGTTGCGCCTGCGAGTAGAGCATGCCTTTGAGAAGGCGAATTTGTTCAGGGAACTAGAACGGTTGAAAGAAGAGGTAGGCCGCAAATACGGAGTCGAGCATATCATTGGACGCTCCAAGCAGATTATCGATGTGTTCAAGGCGGTTAGCATGGTGGCTGCCAAGAAAAGCACAGTGCTCATCACCGGTGAAAGTGGAACCGGGAAGGAGCTGATTGCGCGTGCGATTCACTATAATAGTGACCGCCGTTCCAAGCCCTTCGTCGTCGTCAACTGTGCGGCGCTACCCGACACTTTGATCGAGAGTGAGTTGTTCGGCTACGAAAAGGGCGCCTTTACGAACGCTTCCCAGAAGAAGATCGGGCGCTTCGAACTTGCCCACGGCGGGACCCTTTTTCTCGATGAAATTGGAGAGCTTAATCTGGGCACCCAAGCCAAGTTTCTACGCGCCATCGAGCAGGAAACCTTTACCCGCCTGGGTGGAACAGACGAGATCAAGGTCGATGTCCGTGTTATCGCAGCGAGTAATCGCGATCTGGAAACGATGGCCAAAGCGGGGGAGTTTCGACCGGATCTATTTTATCGGCTGAATGTCGTTTCGCTTTTTCTCCCGGCCCTTAGGGAAAGACCGGAAGACGTAGCGCTGCTCCTGGACCATTTTCTACGGCTCAAGGCTCAGGAACATGCCATGGCGCCTAAGGCCCTGTCTCCCGAAGTGGTGGATTTTTTTACATCATATTATTGGCCAGGAAATATACGGGAACTGGAGAATCTGATCGAAAGGCTCACGATCCTAACCCCACATGAAACCATCATGCTACGGGACCTGCCGGTGGGGATGCGTTCAACGGACCAGACGGCGACACTTAAAGAAGATGTGCTGAGCGGTTCGAGGCCGTTAAGCGAGGCTGTTGACGAATTTGAACGAGAGCTTATTGTCAAGGCTCTACAGCGAACCGGGTTCAATCAGACCAAGGCAGCTTCTCTACTTGGAACCAGCCGGCGGATTCTAAAGTACCGGATCGAGAAGCTAAAAATCAACGAGCCCAACGACGGTGGCGAAGAAGTGAAATTATCGCCATAATTGGACAAAATTGTTCTCTTAGCTCTCTCTATTCCTTTCCTTGGCGTAAAATTACGCTTGTAAATTCGCAATTTGGCTTTTTATGGCCAAATGGCATGCTCCTTGCTCAAATTCAATGGTATGGATTCAAGCAAGCCCCATATCCTTGTAGTCGACGATGAGATGGGTCCGAGAGAATCATTGAAGATGATTCTCAACCCCTATTATAACGTGCATGTTGCGGAGCGCGGTGGCCAAGCCATTGAAATGCTCGCAAAGTTGCCAGTCGATCTCGTGACGGTGGATCTAAAAATGCCCGGGTTTACGGGCATCAACGTGCTCGAAAAATTGAAAGAATACGATCCAGATATCGAAGCGATCATTATTACCGGATATGGATCCCTCGACACCGCTATCGAAGGGTTACGGCTTGGTGCGTTCGACTATATTTCTAAACCTTTTGACGTAAATCATATTCTATCCCTGGTTCGCCGCGGACTTGAGCGCCGGAGTGCGAAGACGAAGTTAAGACAGGTCAAGTCCGATTTTCTCTCCAACGTATCGCATGAGCTGAGAACACCTCTCAGTGTGGTCGTGGGATTCGTCTACCTGCTCTTGAACCAGGTGATCGGCAAACTTTCTGAGGAACAACAGAAAGTATTGGAAACGGTGTATCGCAATTCCGAGGAACTATTGGAGCTCATTGATAACGTGCTTTGGATGACGTCGCTAAACGCAGGCGATGCCGCAGCGACCATGGAGAAATTCGATGGTTGCGAAGTCGTCCGTGAAGCAGTCAAGCGATACGAGCGTATCCTGCGCGAGAAGGGACTCACACTTTCGGTGGAAATGGCCGATACAGGAATGTCAATTGTCAGCGATCGTTCCAAGGTCGAGAGGATCTTTCAGAACGTTTTCAATAACGCGATCAAGTTCACGTATCAGGGAGAAATCAAAGTCAGGGCTCGTCCCACGGCCGATGACTCGAGCATCGAGTTCGATGTTGTAGACACAGGGATTGGTATCGAAAAAAACAAGATGGACTCGATCTTCGAGCCATTTCAGCAGGTCGATACATCGGCCCATCGTTCGTTTTCGGGACTCGGTTTGGGGCTGACTGTCGCGCGCCGGATGGCTGAACTCATCGGTGGCACGTTAGAAATCAGCAGTGAGGCTCGCAAAGGCACGCGGGTCCTGATGAAATTCCCCTCCCAGACGGGCGCCGCGGCGCCGCTGGTGACCGAGCAGCGCAAGTATGGGTAGCGAAAAGTTTATCCGATGCTGTTTCTGTGATGTCCTTCATCACGTTTCCCGATTCGATAAAGCTCCCACCTATTCTCTTGTAGGCAATGAATTCGAAGAGCGGGACACCGATGATTGGCGGTTGTTTATGGAACAACACGTCGGTCATCGTCTGGAGCCTCTAAAGGCTACCGGAGAGAAGTTCTTCGCTCGGGGCGCGCCATTGGACCCGATGGCTGTAGGCTACATTGAAGTGACCAATGGTCAAGACCGCCATCTCGTGCGCCGTGCGCGGACGAGTGTTCAGGAGCCCGTGGAATACGAATTAGTTCGCGGATACTTGGCGGAGGCTGATCTAACCGTCGAGGTTCAAGCACGGGAAATCAAGAAAGAAATGAAAATCCACTTTTCTTGGGCGCCAGCGAGCTGCCCCGATGATGACAAAATCGACATCTTCGTTGGGTTGCTCAAGGAAGTTGTCAAAAGCCTCGATCCGCGCCGGATCCGAGTGTGCGGATATTCGTATACGGACGATGCCGTCTCTTACGGTGCCTTGGATGGTGCTGCTTTACAGCTGCTCACGGAGAGATGTTCCCGCTGCTTTTCGCCTGTGGAATTAACGTCGATTCGTCGGTTTGTGGAAGCGCACGGCAACGGGTGCGACGTTATGACGGTGCTGTTGCGTCGTCGCTTGATAATCGAACAGGCTGCTTGCTAGTCGAAGGGTCTGAGTTGTCGACACAGAGTGTGTCGCAATCCTATACGTCCGTTAGTGCCTGACGTGGACGTTGCCATCCATGAGCAACCGGGCGGTGCCGCTGGTGCCGCCTCGGTAAATTGCGCATGAAAATTTCACAGAGACTCTCCTCATAATCTTTCCTAAAGTTACGTTCTGTTGACGTATAAGCTTTTTATCGACCTTACAAACTCGCTGTGGTGGCTATTCCTCGACTATAACTTCATCCGTCTTATCCACTTCCTTGAGTTTGACCGACACTTTCCCTTGGGCCGGGAGCGCCAGTTTCTTGCCCACGTAGTTGGCGGCGATGGGGAGCTCCCGGCCACCGCGGTCGATTATGACCGCCAGGTGAATTATCCTGGGGCGCCCGAGGTCGATCAGGTGATCCACAGCGGCGCGCACAGTCCTACCCGTGTTTAAAACATCATCGAAGAGGACAATAATCTTATTGCCGATGTCGAAGGGTATCCGAGTGTGATCGATGGTTCCGCCAGGCAAAAGAGCGTTCAGGTCATCGCGGTATAGCGTGATATCCATTTCCCCCACCGGAATTTCCTTGCCATAACGTTTTTTGATTATTTCGGCCAGCCGTTTAGCTACGTAGGGGCCGCGCGTGCGTACCCCGATAAAAACCACCTGATCGAGGGTGCCGTATTGCCGTGACAGCTCTCTCACGAATCGCTCAAAAATCGCGTTGATCTGGACCGCGTTGAGAAGCCGTCTTTTCTTTGTTTTAGAGGGGTTCATTGGCGACTCGAATGATGGTTTTCATCAGTAGTTGGGCCCCGAGCGCAATGTCCGCTGGATGAGTCCACTCGAGTGGATTGTGACTGATGCCGCGCCGGCTTGGCACGAAAATCATACCAGCGGGCGTAATCTTTGCCATCTGCATGGCATCGTGCCCAGCGCCGGACGGCATGATTTCATAATCGATTCCTGCTTCATCGCAGATTGCCCGTGTGACTCGGAGCAATGGTTTATTCAGCGGCACCGGATTCTCGTCGCGGATTGTCAGAACCTCGACTCTGATGCCCCGTTCGCTCGCGATCGCGCGGGCTCGATCTTTGACCATGCGCGCCACCCGGTCTTTCGACTGGGCCGAGGTGCTACGGATGTCGACGGATAATTCTGCTTTGCCGGGCACGGCATTGATCACCCCCGGTTCAATTGTCATTGCGCCAACGGTGCCCACGACGCGGCCCCTATCCATGGAGGAATATTTTTGGCAAACCTTTTCAACGTACGCGATCAATAGCGCCGAGGCGACGAGAGCGTCTTTCCGCATGCCCATCGGCGTAGTGCCGGAGTGATCGGCTTGCCCTCGGAAGATGACTTTGAAGCGGCTCGGCGCGGCGATAGAAGTAACGAGACCGATCCGTTTCCGTTTTCCCTCAAGAATAGGGCCTTGCTCGATATGGAGCTCCAGGTAGGCCTTCAAACTTTTTGGAGCACGCGCCAGGCGCCGCAAACCTGGTTGAGAAATACCCAAGCTGGACAGCACGTCGGACAATTTTGTGCCTTGAGGATCCACTGCGTTCGTTAAGTCTTTGAGATGCAGTTCCCCTGCGACCAGGCTGCTGCCGAGCGTGGAAAAACCGAAACGACTCGACTCTTCGCCGACGAAGCAGACCACTTCCAGGGGGGCGTGCACCGGAATATGGTTCTCGTTAATGGTTCGCACCGCTTCGAGGGCGCCGATTACGCCTACGGGTCCGTCGTACTTGCCGCCATGAATTACCGTGTCGAGATGCGAGCCGGCCAAAACCGCGGGCGCTTTGGGATCGCTACCGTCTAGGCGGCCGAAGATATTGCCAATAGCGTCGATGTGAATCTTGAGTCCCGCCTGGCGCATCAAGTGAATCAATAACTGACGGCTGCGAAGCTCTTTGATTGAAAAAACCAATCGCGTGACAGAGCCATGGTCACCGATGCCAATGCGGGAGACGGCATTGAGGTCCCGCATCAGCCGGCGCTTACTGATTGCGATAGGCTGAAAAAGACGTGATGCAGGGAAACCGTGCTGTGACTTCACCCGAGCATTCTACCAGTTTAGCTTCGTGAGAAAAACTGGGACTATTGATTCTATTCCAAGTTGGAAATAGCGCAAAGGCTATGTTATAGGCAGCGTATTCGAGAAATTTGAGAGGGTTCTCCATTGAGCGACGTTGCCCAGAAAATTGCCGAAATGCTGCTTCAGACCGAAGCCATTCAAGTTTATAAAAATCAACCATTTGTTTTCGTGTCAGGTCGCATTTCGCCCGTGTATATCGATTGCCGCAGGCTCTTGTCGTTTCCCCACGAGCGTGAATACATCGTGAGTCAACTCGCCATGAAAACCGAGCACGAAATCGGAGTGAATAACATCGATGTGGTTGCAGGAGGAGAGACCGCGGGCATTCCTTATGCTTCCTTTGTCTCCCATCTCATCAAAAAACCGATGATCTATATTCGAAAGCAACCCAAGGGATATGGTGGCACGAAGCAGATCGAAGGCATTCTTGAAGCTGGAAAGAGAGTATTGTTGGTTGAAGATTTGATCACGGATGGACTTAGCAAATTGCGCTTTAATATCGGTATCCGCGCGGCCGGCGCAAAGATGACCCACTGTCTCTGCGTCTTCGACTACGCGTCCGACCGATTGAATCAGCATGAAGGCCGAGACAACCTCGCAAAGAATGACATCGGATTACACGTGCTGGCGAACTGGGACGACGTTTTGGATACGGGTATCGGCAAGAACTACTTCACGGAAGAACAAAACAAGCAGATTATCGAATTCCTCAAGGATCCCGAGAACTGGGGCCGTAAGATGGGTTTCATATAAGTAAGGTTGGCAAAAACGCCCATCGAGTTGAGCCGGCCCCGACCCCGTTCATTCAAAAAACCGTTTGATTAAACAGGTCAAATCACAGCAAGTCGATCGTAGTTCTAAGCTCCGCCGGAGTAAGCTATGAAGACGTTGATACGGAATGCCCTTATTGTAACTGTAAACGAGCAAAACGATGTCATCGAAAATGGCTGTATCGTTATCGACGGCAGCCGAATGACTTATGTCGGTCCATCGGAGGGGACTCCACCTGGCCGGTTTGATCGAAGGATTGACGGTGATCGCATGATCGCCATGCCGGGAATGGTAAATGCTCACTGCCATTCCCCGGCCAATCTTGTGCGCGGCATGATGCCGAGCAAGCCGTTGGAGATTTGGCGTACGCACTATCGGGCGTCATTGCGCGAGATGAGAGACGATGACTTTTATGCCAGCGCGCTGCTCGGCGGGATGGAAATGCTCAAGAACGGTGCCACTACTGTTCTTGATCACTTTTTCGGCAATCAGGCTTGTCGCTTTATGGGCGCCGGCGCTGCCATTCAAGCGATGCGGGATCTCGGTCTCCGGCACGTTGTATCGCTGACGCTTTCCGACAAGAACTACGAGGAGACGTTGCCGTTGGCGGAAAGCGCTGCAACAGTCAACCAAGAGATCAAACTCATGAGCCAAAGCGAGGCAAAGGAGACTCAGGCGTGGCTCGACGAGTGTGAGGCCTTTATCGGTGTTTTTCACAATCCGGAGAAGTTAACTACCTGTTGCCCGGGTCCATCGGCGGTTCAGCGTTGTACGGACGAGCTTCTCAAGGGTTCGGCAGAAATCGCGCGAAAAGGAAACCTGCCGATGCATATTCATCTCGCGGAAACCAAGGCTCAGCAGGTGATGGGTCAACAGTTGTATCGACAGTCACTACTTAAACACTTGGATGTGCTCGGTGTGTTAGATTCCAATCTTTCGCTGGCGCACTCGATTTGGATCGAACCTGAGGATATCGAGCTTCTTGCCAAGCGGTGCGCAACTCCAGTGCACAATCCCGCGAGCAACTTGCGTATCGGTAGTGGCTTAGCCCCGGTTCGGGGGTTTCTTGCGGCCGGAGTCAACGTGGCGCTCGGCACAGACGGTGCTGCTTCCAACGATGGACAGAACATGTTCGACGCCCTCCGACTGGCAGCGCTTATTCACAATCAAGCCGGGAGCGACTTTAACCAATGGGTGACACCCCTGCAGGCGTTGGTGATGGCGACCCGCAACGGTGCACGAGCGTTCGGACTTGATGCAGGAGTGCTGGCACCGGGAAAACTCGCGGATCTGGTTCTTCTGCGCCGCGACACTACCGCTTTCACGCCGCTGAACGACGTGATAAGTCAACTCGTTTTCTGCCAGAATGGGAGCTCCGTCGATACCGTGATCGTAAACGGGGAAATCGTTGTGGAAGACGGGCGGTTAAAGAAAGTCGATCAACAAGAAGTTCTCGGCTTAGCCGTCAAAGCCCGCGAGCGGCTGAATCCTTCCATCGCAACCGAAATGGCCGCGGCAAAAACTATGGAGCCCACGTTGGCGGAGATGTATTTTCGGCTGTTTGACAAGGATGCGCGTTAGCCGAATCATTAGAGGTTTACAAATCGAGTCCCTTTCGCCGTTACAGCACTGGTCTTTGCTTGTGCCAGGGGGTGGCCTGCTCATAAGTATAAGCGACCCGAAACGCGGTGGTTTCTTGGAATGGCTGAGCGACGATCTGGAGTCCCACCGGAAGTTCGCTCTGCGTGAATCCGCACGGCACTGAAATCGCGGGTAATCCCGTGAGGTTGAAAGGGTTGGTAAAGCTCGGACGAAGATTTTGCTCGTCCGGATCCATGCTTTCGAAGACCTCTGGCGGGCGCGGAACCGTCGGGGTGGCGAAAATATCGACGCGGGAGAAGTTAGCATGAATCTGCCGGTTCAGGACTGTCCGGGCTCGCTGCGCGGTGATGTAATCGGCCGCGCTCAAAAATGCTCCTTCAAGGATTCGGTTTCTCACAGAAGTACCGAACTTCTCCGGCGCCTCTTGAAGCCGTTTTTCGTGGTATGCATAAGCTTCCGCGACCAGCAGGGTTTGATTGGCTTTACGAGCGATGGAAAACGGCTGTCCATCGAGCTCGACAATGATCCCACCGAGATCTGCTAGCGTCTTGAGAGCATTGTTGAAGACCGATTCGGTTTCCGGCTCCGTTCCCCTTTTTTCAGTGAACCAATTGGCGCGCGGCACGCCGATTCTTAAGCCCTTGATTCCTTTCTTCAAGTCAGAGCTGAAGTCGGGAACCGGGAGATCGATGGAGGCGGGGTCTGAGGCGTCATAGCCGGCAATGGCTTGAAGCAGAAGTGCGCAATCCTCCACGCTGCGAGCCATCGGTCCGGCGTGGTCCAAAGACCAGCTGAGGGGAACCAGGCCGCAACGGCTGACTCGGCCGTAGGTCGGTTTGATGCCCACTATCCCGCAATGAGACGATGGCGCTCGAATGGAGCCACCCGTGTCGGAGCCCAGGGAGCCGTAGCACAGGCCGGCAGCTAGGGCGGCACCGGAACCGCTGCTCGAGCCTCCGGGAATGTGCGCCGTATTCCACGGATTACGAACGGCAGGAAACGGAGCATCGATCGACGGTCCACCGAAAGCGAATTCGTGCATGCCTAACTTGCCGAGCAATACTGTGCCTGCTGCACGAAGTTTCGTTACGGTGGTCGCGTCCTGATCGGGCACCCAGTCCTGCAAGACGGCAGAATGGCACGTAGTGCGAATTCCTTTGGTCGCGTAAAGGTCTTTGAGGCCGATGGGAATGCCATGAAGTGGACCCCTATTCGTGCCGCTGTTGATTTCTTGTTCTGCTGTTTTGGCTTGTTCAAGTGCCAGCTCCGCCGTGACGGTGATGAAGCTATGCAGTTTGTCGTCGATGGACTCAATCCTATTGAGGCAGGCTTGGACAAGTTCGACCGGGGAAACCGCCTTGCGTCTCAATTGGTCCGCCGCTTCCGTAATGCTGAGATAGGGCAACTCGTTCGGTGCCATAGATTTACTATTTACCGAGTTTCCGTTCTCGAAGCGACGAATATGGCGGCCGGCTCAATACGATCGGTCATGAACTCACGCAGTTCTGCTATTTGGCTGTGGGAGCGGTTGATTCCAGGGAGAAGCTTGGATAACTCCTCTTCCGACAAGCTCAACCCCGATCGCTCCGCCATCGTCCGCAACTTCGCCAGCGCAGTGTTTTCTGCCATGCTCGCTCCCAACGTCTTGCTAGAAATCAAGCCACTTTCTAGCCAAATGCCGATCTGCTTGTCAATGCTGTAAGGAAGTGAAGTGGTGAATTGCCTGGCCGAGTTTCAATGATCCGGTTCATGAGAGCGTCTCGACTGCTATTTCAAGGCACCACGATCCATGGAGCCCAGAGGGAGGGTGCCTC
>Ga0208685_1000132_pt1 | contig 29118 bp, 30 predicted proteins | sample EasRivMeERMLT890_FD_187533 | JGI IMG/M metagenome (GOLD analysis project Ga0208685, IMG submission 187533) | Soil microbial communities from meander-bound floodplain in the East River, Colorado, USA - East River MetaG ERMLT890 (SPAdes) (version 2) | ecosystem: Environmental > Terrestrial > Soil...
CGCCAGAGCAGACGCCCTGCCGGTTTGACGTCTATCTCCTCTCTTCTATCGTCTCTCGTCTCTCTCCTACGACTTCGGCGTAGATTCCTTCCTGGCTTCGCCTTCGATGGTCTGCCCGCTTGTCGGCGGGATCTCCGTCTTGGCCTGGGCAGACTTGTCTTCCTCCGATTTCATCCCGTCCTTGAAGCCCTTGACCGCGCTGCCGAGATCGGAGCCCAGATTGCGCAGCTTCTTGGTGCCGAAGATAAGCACCACCACCACCAGTACGATCAGCCAATGCACCCAACTTATCGAGCCCATGTCAGCACCTCTTCATTCATTGACGCCCACGAGCGTCACAGTACTAAACCTTGCGTGACTTCTTTTCGTCGATCCCGGAAACGCCTTCGCGCCGCCGCAGCTCGGCGAGCACGTCCTCGGGCGCGAGCCCGTGCCAGGCAAGAAGCACCAGGCTGTGAAACCACAGGTCCGCGGTCTCCCGCACGAGATGCAGTTTATCACCGCTCTTGGAGGCGAGTACCGTTTCCGCCGCCTCCTCGGCCACTTTCTTCAGTATCGCGTCCTGGCCTTTCGCGAACAGGCTCGCCACGTAAGAAGCCGAGGGATCCCCCTGCTTGCGCGCCGCGATCGTCTCCGCCAGGCGCCACAATATCTCCGCGTTCTTCATCGCTTGTAGATATCCTTCGGGTCCTTCAGCACGGGGTCGGTCACCACCCACCGGCCGCCCTCGAGCCTCTGGAAAAAACAGCTGTGCCGCCCGGTATGACAGGCGATGCCGCCCGCTTGTTCCACTTCCAGCAGCACCACGTCCTCGTCGCAGTCGAGACGAACCGACTTCACCTTCTGCACGTGGCCGGACTCCTCGCCCTTGCGCCACAGCTTGCGGCGCGAGCGCGACCAGTAATGCGCCTCGCCGCTCTGCACCGTACTGCCGAGGGCCTCGCGGTTCATCCACGCCACGGTCAGCACCCGGCCACTGCCGGCTTCCTGCGCCACCACCGGCACCAGTCCGTCCTGCTGCCACTTGATCCTGTCAAGCCACGCGTCGCTCATCGCTCCGCCGAGAGGAGAGAGAAGTGAGAAGAGAGGCGTCCCAAGCACATGGTTCCGATTTTACTCCTCTCGCCTCTCACCTCTCGCCTCACAACCGCACCTCGATGCCGCGCTTCGCCATGTGTTCCTTGGCCTGGCGCACGGTGTACTCGCCGTAGTGGAAGATGCTCGCCGCGAGCACCGCGTCGGCGCGGCCGGTTAGCACGCCGTCCGCGAGGTGATCGAGGTTGCCCACCCCGCCGCTCGCGATCACCGGGATCGTGAGCGCGTCGGAGAACGCGCGGGTAAGTTCGATATCGAATCCGCTGCGGGTGCCGTCGCGATCCATGCTGGTGAGCAGGATCTCGCCGGCCCCGGCGGCCTGCATCCTGCCGCCCCATTCCAGCGCATCGAGACCGGTTGCGTTGCGTCCGCCGTGCGTGTAAACCTTCCAGCGCAGCGCGCCGGCCCCGGGCACGCGCTTCGCGTCCACCGCCACCACGATGCATTGCGAGCCGTAGCGCGCGGCGGCATCCGCCACCAGTTTCGGATTGAGCACCGCTGCCGTATTGATGCTCACCTTGTCCGCGCCGGCGTTGAGCAGGCGGCGCACGTCGGTGACCGAGCGCACGCCGCCGCCCACGGTCAGCGGGATGAAGACCTGTGCCGCCACTGCCTCGATGACGCCGACCAGCAAGTCGCGGCCGTCGCTCGAAGCCGTGATGTCGAGAAAGGTGAGTTCGTCCGCGCCCTGCTCGTTGTAGCGCCGTGCGACCTCCACCGGATCGCCCGCATCGCGCAGGCCGACGAAGTTGATGCCCTTCACCACGCGCCCGGCGGTTACGTCGAGGCAGGGAATGATGCGCTTGGCGAGGCCCATCGAGCGGGAGAGGAGAAAAGTGAGAGGAGAGAGGGGGCAAAGCGCGCCTTGACGCCCCTCGCCTATCGCCTCACGCCTCTCTTTTCTTCGAAAGTTCGTCAGCCAGCTTCTGGGCGACGGCGAAATCGAGCTTTCCCTCGTAAATGGCGCGGCCGGTGATGGCGCCGATGATGCCTTCCGGCTCGACCTTGCACAGCGCCCTGACATCGTCGAGGCCGTTGATGCCGCCGCTCGCGATCACCGGCACCGAGAGCGCCTTCGCCAGCGTCACGGTCGCCTCGATGTTGACGCCCGTCAGCATGCCATCGCGCCCGATATCGGTGTAGATGATCGCCTCCACGCCGTAGTCCTGGAATTTCTTCGCGAGATCGAGCACTTCGTGCCCGGTCAGCTTCGACCAGCCGTCCACTGCGACCTTGCCGTCCTTGGCGTCGAGCGCAACCAGCACGTGGCCCGGAAAGGCGGTGCACGCCTCGTGCAGGAATCCGGGCGTCTTGACCGCCGCGGTGCCGATAATGACGTAGCCCACGCCGGAGTCGATCAGCTTCTCGATGGTATCGAGGTCGCGGATGCCGCCGCCCAGCTGGATCGGCAGCTTGCTGCCCACCGCGGCGGTGATCGCCCTGATTGCCGCCTCGTTCTTCGGGCGGCCGGCGGCGGCGCCGTTCAGGTCGATGACGTGAAGCCTGCGCGCGCCCAGTTTCAGCCACTGCGCGGCCATCGCGGCCGGGTCGTCCGAGAACACGGTGACCTTGTCCATCGCGCCCTGCTTCAGGCGCACGCACTTGCCGTCCTTGAGGTCTATCGCCGGGATGATCAGCATGATGTCACGCGGCCGGGGATGCGGCGGCCTTCCGTCCGGAGCGCTGCGCTGCCGGTTGCCAGGTCGCGAAGTTGGTCAGCAATTTCAGTCCTGCCTTGTCGCTTTTTTCGGGGTGGAATTGCACTGCGAAAACGTTGTCGCGCGCGGCGGCGCAGGCAAACGGCACGCCGTAGGTGCACTCGCCGGCGATGAAATCGCGCGCCGCGGGCTCGGGGTAATAGCTGTGCACGAAATAGAATCGGCTGCCTTGCGCAATGCCCTGCCACAACGGGTGCGCGACGGTCTGCCGCACTTCGTTCCAGCCCATGTGCGGCACCTTGAGCCGCGCGCCCTGCGCGTCCACCATTTTCGCCGCGGGAAAACGCCGCACCTGTCCGCGCAGCAGGCCCAGGCCCGGCGTATCGCCCTCCTCGCTCCTGTCAAACAACATCTGCAAGCCGATGCAGATTCCAAGAAAGGGCTTCTCGCGCGCCGCGTCGAGCACCGCTTCCCGCAAACCCCGCGCATCGAGCTCGCGCACGCAGTCCGGCATTGCCCCCTGGCCCGGAAACACCACGCGCGACGCGCGCGCCACGGAGCTTGCCTTGCTGGTCACCTCGACCTTGAGTTGCGGGGCGACGTGCTCGATGGCTTTCGCCACCGAATGCAGGTTGCCCATGCCGTAATCAATGACAGCGACGTCAACCATAAATCAGTTTCGAGTCACGAGTTGCGGGTTTCGGATCACGCATTGTTGCGCTGGACGATTGAAAGGAAAACCCGGAATTCGAAACCTACAAACTGCCCTTGGTGGACGGCACGTCCTTCACCCGCGGGTCGGGCTCGACCGCCATGCGCAGCGCGCGCCCGAACGCCTTGAACGCGGTTTCCGCCTGGTGGTGGGCATTGGTGCCTTTGAGGCTGTCCAGGTGCAGCGTCACCAGCGCGTGATTGACGAAGCCCTGGAAAAACTCGTGCACCAGGTCAACGTCGAACTCGCCGATGCGCGCACGCGTGAATTCGATGCGGTACTCGAGCCCCGGCCGTCCCGACAGGTCCACGACCGCGCGCGACAGCGCCTCGTCCAGCGGCACGTAGGCGTGACCGTAACGGCGCACGCCCTTCTTGTCGCCCGCCGCCTTGGCGAACGCCTGGCCCAGGGAAATGCCGATGTCCTCCACCGTGTGGTGCGCGTCGATGTGAAGGTCCCCCTTGGCGGAAATGTCCAGGTCGAACGCACCGTGGCGCGCGACCTGCTCGAGCATGTGGTCGAGGAACGGCACGCCGGTCGCAATCTGCGCAGCCCCCTTGCCGTCAAGGTTGAGCTTGACGCCGATCTTCGTTTCTTTCGTAGTGCGGCTGACTTCGGCTTTACGCATGGTCGTGCTCACACCGGGAGCGGTGCGATGCGCGCAAGTCGGGCTAGGAGTTTGTCGGACTTGTGTCCGACATACTCCTTGTGCAAAACCGCCCGCACGAAAACGGGAACCAATGACGGCAGAATCCTCATTTTCAACCTACGCGCGTGCCCATCAGAAGCTAATCGGGGTCGTTACCCTGGGTTTCATTCGCTATTCTCGGGCGGTTTTGCTGTTGGCAGCCTGTCTGACACCCAGGTCCGACAGGCTGCCAGGCAGGTCAAGCGTTGAGAGTTTGGGTCAATGCGGTGAAGAAAGCGGCGTTCTCGTCCGGCGTGCCGACCGTCACCCGCAGGCAATCCGCAAGCAGGGGGTGAGAACCGTGGAGGCTCTTGATCAAGACTCTGCGTCGTTTCAATCCGTCGAAAACGCGCTCCGACTGGCTGATTCTGAACAATATGAAGTTGGCGTCACTCGGGTATGCCGTCACGCCCGGCAGATTCCGCAGCTTCTGCAGCAGGCGATTACGCTCTAGCTTGATGGCGCCGGCCTGTTCTGTCAACACGTCACCGTGCTGCAGCACTTCGTGCGCCACGATCTGCGTGAGCGTGCTGACATTATAGGGCAAACGCAGCTTGTCGAGCTGTACCAGCCAGCGCCCCGCGCCGGCCAGCACGCCGAGCCGGATGCCGGCGAGTCCCAGCTTGGACAGGGTGCGCATGACCAGCAGGTTGGGATGGCGGGCAAGGCGGGGCAGGAAGCTTCGCTCCGCGAACGCGTGATAGGCCTCGTCGACCACCACCAGGCCCGGGGCGGCCTCGACGACGCGCTCGATGTGGCCGGCGTCGAACAGGTTGCCGGTCGGGTTGTTGGGGTAGGCGATGAAGACGACGGCCGGCCGTTCCCTCTCGACCGCCGCCAGCACCGGTGAGAGGTCGAACGAGAAATCGTCGCGCAAATCCACGCCGACGTAGCGCGCGCCGGCGAAGGTCGAGATCATGCGGAACATCACGAACGACGGTTCCACTCCAAGCACGACCGCTCCCGGCCTGGCCACCGCCATGATCAGCATCTGGATCAGCTCGTCGGAGCCGTTGCCCAGCAGCAGCTCCATGCCGTCCGGTATTGCCAGCGCCTGCCGCAGCCGGGCCTTGAGCACGGACGCGGCGGGATCGGGATAACGGTTGAGCGCTGCCTCCTCGAGCAGCCGCGCCAGCCGCCCGCGCAACGCCGGCGGCAGCCGGTACGGGTTCTCCATTGCGTCGAGCTTCACCATGCCCGCGCTGTCGGGCACGTGATACGCCTTCAGCGCCCGGATCTCGTCGCGGATGATCTCTTCGGGTGTCTTCGACATGCGTGAAAATCTTTAACCACTAAGGACACGAAGGACACAAAGGAAAAGCAAAAGACAACAGACACAATTCACACATTCAATGAACCTTCGTGTCCTTTGTGTCCTTTGTGGTTCAGCTCTTGGCTTGCTTCATGCGGTACTCGGCCGACATCGCGTGCGCGGTCAGCCCCTCGCCGCGCGCGAGCACGGCGGCGACCTTGCCGAGCTTCGCCGCCGCCGCGCGCGGAATGCGGATCAGGCTCGAGCGCTTCTGGAAATCGTAGACGCCGAGCGGCGAGGAAAAGCGCGCGGTGCGCGAAGTCGGCAGCACGTGGTTCGGCCCGGCGCAGTAATCGCCGAGCGCCTCCGAGCTTTCGCGGCCAAGAAAGATCGCTCCCGCGTGCCGGATCCGGGACAGCAGCGCTTCGGGCTTTGCGACCGACAGCTCCAGGTGCTCGGGGGCGATGCGGTTGACGATCTCGCAGGCTTCGGCGAGGCTGCGCACCCGGATCAGCGCGCCGCGCTTCGACAGCGCGGCGGCGATCACCTCGCGCCGCGACATCCCGGCAAGCTGGCGCGTCATGCTGGCGGCGACGGCCTCGACGAACGCGGCATCCGGCGTGATCAGGATCGCCTGCGCCAGCTCGTCGTGCTCCGCCTGGGCAAACAGGTCCATCGCCACCCAGTCCGGGTCCGTCTTGCCGTCGCACACCACCACCACTTCCGACGGCCCTGCCACCATGTCTATGCCGACCACGCCGAACACGCGTCGCTTGGCAGCAGCGACGTAGGCATTTCCCGGGCCGACGATCTTGTCCACCGCGGGGATCGTGGCCGTGCCGTAAGCGAGCGCCGCCACTGCCTGCGCGCCGCCGATCGTGAACACCCGGTTCACGCCGCAGACCGCCGCCGCGGCCAGCACCAGGTCGTTGCGCTCGCCGCCGGGCGCCGGCACCAGCATGATGATCTCGCGCACGCCGGCAACTTTCGCCGGCACCGCGTTCATGATCACCGATGACGGGTACGCCGCCTTGCCGCCGGGCACGTAGATGCCGACGCGGTCGATTGGGGTCACGCGCTGGCCGAGCTCGGCGCCGGTGGCATCGCGGTAGCGCCAGGAGCGAGCGATCTGTCTTGCATGGTAGGCGCGCACGCGCCGGACCGCAGCCGCCAGGGCGGAAAGGGCAGCCTTCGGGATGCGCTTGAGCGCCTGCCTGAGGTCCGCCCGCGGCACTTCGAGCGCGGCGACCGAGGCCGCTTCGACGCGGTCGAAACGTCGCGTGTAATCGAGCACCGCGGCGTCGCCGCGCGCCTTCACATCGGCAACTATCGCCGCGACCGTGGTCTCGACCTGGGTATCCTGCGCGGATTCGAACGCGAGCAGTTCCGCGAGCCGCGCTTCGAAGTCGGGCTGCGTGGTGGCAAGACGTCGGACCTGGATCATCGCGCCGCCCGCGCGAATGCGTCGAGCACGGGCTGGATCGCGGCGCGCTTCAGCTTCAGCGCCGCCTGATTGACGATCAGCCGCGCGCTCAACTGCGCGATCTCCTCAACCACCTTCAGGCGGTTCGCCTTCAGCGTCTTGCCGGTGCTCACCAGGTCCACGATGGCATCGGCCAGTCCCGTCAGCGGCGCCAACTCCATCGAGCCGTAGAGCTTGATGAGGTCGACATGCACGCCTTTGGCGGCGAAGTGCTCGCGTGCCGTCTGCACGTACTTGGTGGCGACCTTGAGGCGCGCGCCCTGCCGCACCACGCGCCGGTAATCGAAGCCCGCCTGCGCGGCCACCACCATTCGGCAGCGGGCGATCCCGAGGTCGAGCGGCTGGTAGAGCCCCTGTCCGCCATGCTCGTCGAGCACGTCTTTGCCGGCGACGCCGAGGTCGGCCGCCCCATACTGCACGTAGGTCGGCACGTCGGTCGCGCGCACGATGATGAGACGCACGTCGTTGCGGCTGGTGCGCAGGATCAGCTTGCGCGACTTTTCCGGGTCGTCGCGCGCGACGATGCCCGCCGCCTTCAGCAGCGGCACCGTCTCATCGAAAATGCGGCCCTTGGAAAGGGCGATCGTTATCACGGCTAATCCCAGAAAAACAACATCTTACCGCAAAGGACGCCAAGTAAAGTTAAAGCCGGACGCGGTGCGCCGGTTTAACTCCGCTCGTTCGAACGGACGACTCCTCGCCGTTCAACGCGCGGGGGAGTGTATCTGCGGTTTCATTCCTGTTTTTCTTGGCGGTCTTGGCGCGCTTGGCGATTCGATCATTGTTCTTGCTTCTCTCAGCGTCTCGGCGGTTCAATTCTGGTCCTGCTTCTTTTGTCGTGTCCGGTCGACTGCGCCTGGAAGGCGCGATTAATTCATGTCCTTCGTGTCCCAGCTTTTGATCTTCAGCGGACACGTTTGATCCGGGCGCCCAGGCGCGTGAGCTTCTCCTCGATCCGCTCGTAGCCGCGGTCGAGGTGATAGACGCGCTCCACGGTGGTGGTGCCCCGCGCAATCAGCCCCGCCAGCACCAGGCTCGCCGAGGCGCGCAGGTCCGTCGCCATCACGGTCGCGCCATCAAGGTGAGGCACGCCCTTCACCACCGCGGTATTGCCCTCCACCTCGATGTCGGCGCCGAGGCGTTTCAATTCCTGCACGTGCATGAAGCGGTTCTCGAAGATGGTCTCGGTCACCAGCGCGGTGCCGCGCGCGACACTGTCCAACGCCATGAACTGCGCCTGCATGTCGGTGGGAAACGCGGGATAAGGCGAAGTGCGCACGTTGACCGCGCTCAATGCGCCGTTGGTTTTCAACGCAATCCAGTCCCGGCCGGTTTCGATGACCGCGCCCGCCTCGCGCAGCTTCTCCAGCACCGAGTCCAGGATGTCCGGCCGCGCACCGGTGAGCCGGATGCTGCCGCCGGTCGCAGCGGCGGCCGCCAGGAACGTGCCGGTCTCGATGCGGTCCGGCATGACGCGGTGGCGCGCGCCGTGCAACCGCTCCACGCCCTCGATCGTGATTACGTCGCTGCCCGCGCCCCGCACGCGCGCGCCCATGGCATTGAGACAATCGGCCAGGTCCACCACTTCCGGCTCGCGCGCGGCATTCTCGATCCGAGTCGTGCCCGCGGCCAGCGTGGCGGCCATCATGAGGTTCTCGGTGCCGGTGACGGTGACCAGGTCCATGCAGATATTCGCGCCGCGAAGGCGTTTCGCGCGCACCGAGATATAGCCGTGCTCGATCGAGACCTCCGCGCCCATCGCCTGCAGCCCCTTGAGGTGCTGGTCCACCGGCCGCAAGCCGATGGCGCAGCCGCCGGGCAGCGATACCCGCGCCTCGCCGCAGCGCGCGACGAGCGGGCCCAGCACCAGCACCGAAGCTCGCATCGTTTTCACCAGCTCGTACGACGCGACGGGGTCCGTGATGTTCGAAGCCGCAAGCTCGACGCCGAGCTTCTCGTCCATCGACACCGCCACCCCCATCTGCGCCAGCAGGTTGAGCATGGTGGTCACGTCCCGCAGGTGCGGCACGTTGGACACGGTCAGCCGCTCGCCGGTGAGCAACGCGGCGGTAAGGATCGGCAGCGTCGCGTTCTTGGCGCCGGAAACGCCGATCTCGCCGGTCAGCGGCACGCCGCCTTCGATGAGGAGCTTATCCATTCCCCGTCCATTCCCCGGGCGCGTACGTCTGCATCGACAGCGCGTGGATCTCCGCCCGCATGCGGTCGCCGAGCGCCGCGTACACCAGCTGGTGCCGCTGCACGCGCGACTTGCCGCCGAAGGCCGGGCTCACGATCACCGCCTCGAAATGATGCCCGTCGCCCCGCACTTCCACATGCGCGCAGTCGAGCCCCGCCCGTATCCATTCCGCGATCTGCTCAGGTTCAACCATGGCGGCGGGCACGATTGCATGAAGAAACGCGGCAAAGCCGCAAGCACCAGTCACGAGTCACGAGTCACCAGTCACTGTTGTCAAGGCTAGCGCCTGAGCTTGTACCCCGTGCGCAGCAGCCACAGGGTGAAAAATGATAATGCGAAAAAACTCGATCCGACAAACGCCAGGGACAGCCAGGGCGAGACGTCGCTCACCCCGAAGAAGCCGTAGCGGAAGCCGTCCACCATGTAGAAGATAGGATTGAGGTGCGACAGCCACTGCCACAGCGGCGGCAGCGAATAGATGGAGTAGAACACGCCGGAAAGGAAGGTAAGCGGCAGGATGATGAAGTTCTGGAACATCGCCAGCTCGTCCACCTTGTCGGAATAGATTCCGGCGATGATGCCGAGCACGCCCAGCACGCCGCTGCTGGCGACCGCGAAGGCAAGCGCCCACCAGGGCTGCTCGTAGCGCAAGTCGACGAACCACACCGTGGCGGCGAAGACGCCCGCTCCCACTACCAGCCCTCGCGCGACGGAGGCCAGCAGGTAGGCGCCGAAGAATTCCTGGTGCGAGAGCGGCGGCAGCAACACGAAGACGATGCTGCCGGTCATCTTCGACTGCATCAGCGACGACGAGCTGTTGGCGAACGCGTTCTGCAGCACCGACATCATCGCCAGGCCCGGCACCAGGAACGCCGCGTAATCCACGCCCGGGAAGATCTCGACGCGCCCGCTCAGCGAATGGGCGAACACCACCAGGAACAGCAGCGCCGTCAGCACCGGCGCGAGGATGGTCTGCACGCTCACCTTCCAGAAGCGCAGCCATTCCTTATGGAACAGGGTGTAGAAGCCATGCAATGGCTGGAAAGTAGGGGGCTCGGTCATATCGGTTCGGTGAACAGTAAACAGTGAACGGTAAACGGTGAAAACACAACTTCCAGCCAAGCGAAACGAATAAAAGGGGGTTACAGTTCACCGTTCACGGATCACCGTTCACGCCTTATTCATGATCTGCACGAACACTTCCTCCAGGTCCGGATGCATGACTTCCAGCTCCTGGATGAGGACATTGTTTGCGCGCAGCTCGGCAACGACGCGCTCGACCGCGTTGTAGTCGCGCAGCGCGAGGCGGTAGCCGCCCTCGCGCCGTTGCACGACGAGCGGGGCGAGGGATTCGGGCAGGCGGTCGGGCACCAGTCGCAGCTCGAGGTAGCACCCCGAATGCCGGCGCAGCAGGTTCTGCGTGGTATCGAGCGCCACGATGCGCCCCTGCTTGAGCATGGCGATGCGACCGCACAGTGCTTCCGCTTCCTCCAGGTAATGGGTGGTAAGCACTATGGTATGGCCGTCCTGATTGAGGCTGCGGATAAACTTCCACAGCGCCTGCCGCAATTCGACGTCCACGCCGGCCGTTGGTTCATCGAGCACGATTACCGGCGGCTTGTGCACCAGCGCCTGCGCCACCATCACCCGCCGCTTCATGCCGCCGGACAGCGCGCGCATGTTGGTCTCCGCCTTGCCGCTAAGATCGAGGTGGCTCATCACCTCCTCGATCCAGTCGCGGTTGTCGCGCAGGCCGAAGTACCCGGACTGAAAATCGAGCGCCTCGCGCACCGTAAAGAAAGGGTCGAACACCAGTTCCTGCGGCACCACGCCGAGCGCCCGCCGCGCCTCGCGGTACGCGCCCACCACGTCGTGGCCCATCACGCGCGCGCTGCCGCTGGTGGCGAGCGTCAGTCCTGCGAGGATGTGGATGAGGGTGGTCTTGCCCGCGCCGTTCGGCCCGAGCAGGCCGAAGAATTCGCCGCGCTCGATCGTCAGGGTCACCGCGTCCAGCGCGCGCAGCGTGCCATAGCACCTGGTTACCTGCTCGACCTCGATTGCCGTGATCATGAATGCGTGAGGCGTGAAGCGTCAGGCGTCAGGCGAAAAGCCGCACCGGAGGTTGCCCGCCATGCCCCTCACGCCTTACGCCTCGCCGATCAATTCAGCGACGCCGTAGAGTTGGGCAAGGCTCTTGAGATTGGCCGGAAGGTTGAGGTAGCGGATCGCGCGCCGGTTGCGGCCCGCCTCGCGCCGCCACTCCAGCAGCAGGCTCAATGCGGACGAATCCACATCGGTGACGGCGGATAGGTCGACCGTCACCTGCGGCGCGCCGAACAGCCCGTTGCCCTGCGCCAGCAGCGCCACCACGTTGTCCACGGTGATCGGTCCCTGCACGGTGCAGCGGCCGTCGTTGCAGGCAATCATTTCTTGTCGGCCGCGGCCTGCATGGTGGACAGCTGCCGGTTCTTGTCGGCAAGCGTCTTGATCAGCCCGTCGATGCCGCCCTTGCGCACCTCGGTCTCGAAACTGCCGCGGTAGTTCTGCACCAGGCTCAGTTCGCCGACCACCACGTCGTAGACCTTCCAGCCCGAGTCGAGCCGGTGCATCCGGTAGTCGACCGTGATGGGCCGGCCTCCCGGCTGCTGAATCTGCGACTTGACCACCACTTCCGTGTCTCCGGGCTGGGAGCGCAGCGGCCGGTACTCGATAACCTGGTCCTTGTACGCCGTGAACGTGGCGGCATACGTCTGCACCAGCAGGCCGCGGAATTCGTTTACCAGCAGCTTCTGCTGCTCGGGGCCGGCCTCCCGCCAGTTTCTGCCCAGCGCGAGCCGCGTCATGCGCACGAAATCGAAATGCGGCAGGACCTTCTTTTCAACCAGGTCCACCACTTTCTTCGTGTTGCCGGACTGGATGTCCTTGTCCGTGCGCAACACCGCCAGCACGTCGTCCGTCACGCTCTTCGCCAGCGCGTCCGGCGCCGTCACCCCCTGCGCCAGCGCCGGCACGGTGATCGTACAGCAAGCCGCCATCAATCCGATCAACAATCCTTTGACCATCGCGTCTCCTGTCACCTCGTCACTCACCATTCATCATTCATCATTCATCATTCATCATTGTTACTTAGCCCCGCCTTCCGCCGCCTTGCTGTAGAGGAACTGGCCGATCAGCTTCTCCAGGACCACCGCGGATTGCGTGAGCTTCACGACTCACGACATCGCCGTCCTTCATCATGGCGCTGTCGCCGCCGGCCTCGAGGCCGACATACTGCTCGCCGAGCAGGCCCGCGGTCAGGATGGAAACCGAGGTGTCCTTCGGAAACTGGTAGCGCTTGTCGATCTTCATCCCCACCCGCGCCACGTAGCGCTTGGTTTCGAAATCGATGCTGTCGACGCGGCCGACGACCACGCCGGCGCTCTTCACGGGCGCGCGCACCTTGAGGCCGCCGATGTTGTCAAAATCAGCCTTGACCGTGTAGGCGTCGCCCTGGCTGAATGTGGCGCTGGCGTTGCCCACTTTCAGCGCCAGTATGAACACCGCGACGAGCCCGGCGCAAACGAAAATGCCGACCCACAGATGTATGGTTCTTTCCATGCGCTCAGACCCCTCTAAACATGAATGCCGTTAGCACGAAATCCAGCCCCAGTATGGCGAGCGACGAAGTGACGACCGTGCGAGTGGTCGCGCCCGAAACGCCTTCCGCGGTCGGCGGCGCATCGTAACCCTCGAACAGGGCGATTGCCGTCACCGCGACGCCGAACACCACGCTCTTGATGAAGCCGTTGACGATATCCTTCTCGAAATCCACGGCGCTCTGCATTTGCGACCAGAACGCGCCCGCGTCCACCCCGATCAGCACGACCGCGATCAGGTAGCCGCCGAAGACGCCGACCGCGCTGAATATCGCGGCGAGCAGCGGCATGGAAATCACGCCGCCCCAGAAGCGCGGCCCGATCACGCGCGCGATCGGGTCCACCGCCATCATCTCCATCGCGGAGATCTGCTCGGTCGCCTTCATCAGCCCGATCTCCGCGGTCATCGCCGAGCCCGCGCGGCTCGCGAACAGCAGCGCGGCGACGACCGGTCCCAGTTCGCGCACGAGCGACAACGCGACCAGCGTGCCGACCGCCTCCGACGAGCCGTACTTCTGCAGCGTCTCGTAGCCCTGCAGGGCGAGCACCATGCCCACGAACAGCCCCGAGACGACGATGATGATCAGCGACAGCACGCCGGCGGTATAGATCTCCTTGATCGTCAGCGGCGGGCGGCGGAAGCTCACGCCCGAACGCATCAGGATCATGAGGAAGAACCCGCTCGCGTAGCCCAACCGCCAGATGCCGTTGACGACCGCCTGGCCGATACCGCGCAGGCTGTTGAGGACGCGCTCAGACATGCGCCGCCGCCAGCCCCAGGTCCTTCGCGTAAGCGGCGCCCGGCATATGGAACGGCAACGGTCCGTCCATCTCGCCCCACACGAACTGGTGCACGAACGGCGCGTCCGACTTGCGGATCTCGTCCGGTGTGCCGTGCGCGACAATCGCCCCGTCCATCACGAAATAGACGTAGTCGACGATCTTGAGCGTTTCCTGCACATCGTGCGTTACCACGATGGAGGTGGCGCCGAGCGCGTCGTTCAGGCGCCGGATCAGATTGCAGATGACGCCGAGCGAAATCGGGTCGAGGCCGGTGAACGGCTCGTCGTAGAGAATCAGCATCGGGTCGAGCGCGATCGCGCGGGCCAGCGCCACCCGGCGCGCCATGCCGCCCGAGAGCTCCGCCGGCATCAGGTGGTGCGCGCCGCGCAGACCCACAGCGTGCAGCTTCATGAGCGCGAGATCCTGGACCATGTCCTCCGGCAAATCGGTATGTTCGCGGATCTGGAACGCGACGTTTTCGAGCGCGGACAGGTCGGTAAACAATGCCCCGAACTGGTACAGCATGCCCATCTTTCGACGCAGCGCATAGAGCCCGGTGCGGTCGATCCGGCTCATCGAGCGGCCGGCAACCGTCACGTCGCCCTTGCGGGGCCGCAACGCGCCGGCGATCAGGCGCAGCAACGTCGTCTTGCCACAGCCGGAGAGCCCCATGATGCTTACGACCTTGCCGCGCGGCACCGTCATGTTGATCCCCTTCAGCACCGGGCGAAACCCGTAGGAGAAGCTAACGTCCTTAATATCAACGAGGTTTTCCATCGCTTGCCGGGGCCAGACAGGGGGATTGATTCTAACCACTTCATTGCGGCACAACAATGACGATATGGACCCCAACTTTGAATGAAGAATGCAACGGTTGGAGAATTTGTCTTGCATAATGGCGGTGTCCAAGGCGCAAACAGAATTCAGCTTCGCCCCGAGTCCCGGTTTCCATGAAGGTTATCGTAACCGGATCGAGTTCGCACTTCGCCGCGGCATTGCTGCCGCGTCTGTGCGCCCATCCGGCGGTCGAACATGTCACCGGCGTTGACCTCGAACCGCCCCGCTTCCAGCACCGCCGCTTTGGCGCGACGCGGCTCGACATCCGCGACTCACAGCTGGACCGCCTGCTCGCGGGTCACGATGCGCTGGTGCATCTCGCCTGCAGGGCCCGGCGGGGAACCGGACCGGAGCAGGAAATGTTCGACGTCAACGTCAACGGCGGCCACAAGGTGTTTCATGCCGCGCGGCGGGCGGGCGTCCGGCGGCTCATCTACGTGTCGAGCGCGGCGGTCTACGGCGGCGGCGTTCATCTCGCCGAAACGGCCCCGTTCCATCCCGCACCCGGGTACCTGCACGCGGTCCACCAGGCCCACCTGGAACAACTGCTGGAGATCGAGTTTCCGGAGTGCGTCCGGCTACGCCCCCAACTCGTGGTCGGTCCCAATGCCCGGCTGGCGATCAAGAGGCTGCTGCGCCTGCCGTGCTACGTCCGGCTCCCCGCGCCGTACCCGCTGTTGCAGTGCGTGCACGGGGACGACGTGGCGCATGCGGTGCTGCTCGCGCTCGGCCGCGAGGCGCGGGGTGCTTTCAATCTGTCGGTCGAGGACAGTTTCAGCTATCGGGATGCCGTGAGGAGCCGCCACCGCCTCACCGTGGCGCTACCGCCGGCGGCGGCGCGCGCCGGATTGGGCGCCGCCCGCCGCTGGTTCGGTTGGGACGACGAACTGGAATGCGCTGAAGCGCTCAGCCGGACCCTGCTCGTCAATTGCCGGCGCGCCGCGATCGAACTCGGCTGGCGCAGCAGCCACAGCGCCGCGTCCGCGCTCGCTCAGACCTGAAACAGCGTGAATCGTGATTCGTGATTTGTGAATCGCAACTGGCGGCCGGCACTTTGGCTCTTCCGCTCCTGCGAATCACGACTTACGAATCACGATTCACGATTCACGATTCACGCCTTTCCGCCGCAGATGTGCGTGACACGTTGTGACCCGCCGGCCTTTGGGATAAGTTAGATTCCATGAGCGACATCGCCCTGCGTTTTGCACAAGTCGAGAAAACGTATGCCGGCGCTCCCGCGCTGACCCGGTTTTCGCTGGAAGTGCGCCACGGGGAGTTTTTCGGGCTGGTCGGCGTCAATGGCGCGGGCAAGACTACGCTCATCAAGTGTCTGCTGGACTTTTGCGATGTCGACGCCGGCGCCATCGAAATCTTCAGCGTCCCCCACCGCGTCACTGCGGCGCGTGCCCGCCTCGCCTACCTGCCGGAGCGCTTCAACCCGCCGTTCTACCTGACGGGGCGCGATTTTCTGCGCTACATGCTGAAGCTCTACCGCGCCCCTTACGACGACGACGATGTCGGCCGCGTTTTCGACGCGCTCGACCTGGAGCGGTCCGCGCTCGGTCGGCCCGCGCGCACCTACTCGAAAGGCATGACACAGAAGCTGGGACTTGCCGCCTGCCTGCTTTCCGGCAAGGAGCTCTACGTGCTGGACGAACCGACGGGCGGCCTCGACCCCAAGGCGCGTGCGTTGCTGAAGGGCCAGCTGGCGGCGCTCAAGCGCGCCGGACGCACCGTTTTCTTCACCTCCCACGCGCTGGCGGACATCGCGGAGATGTGCGACCGCATGGCCGTGCTGCACGCCGGGCGGTTGCGCTTCGCCGGCACGCCGCAGGAACTCACCGGGCGTTACGGAGCGCCCGACCTGGAACGCGCGTTCCTGACCTGCATAGCGGACTGATGCCGCCCCGTAGAGGCCAAAAAAGCCTTTGCGATACAATCAATACGCGGCCAGACGTGATACGCTGGCCTGATTCCTCGCGTTGCAGCGGACGACCCAGGGCGCGGGAGCCGCGGCTCCCGTACCGTCGTTGCCGCTGAGCGCTCGGGAGAGGCTCAACCAGTGTCGCAAGCAATGCAAACGGAAGGCAACAAGCCCGACCTGCTGATCGTTGACGACGATCCGCTGATCACGGACACGCTCAATTTCGTCCTGAGCCGGGACTTTTCAGTGTACGTGGCGGACTCGCGGACTCGCGTCAAGAACCTGTTGCGCCAGCTCGATAACCCGCCACAGCTGGCGCTGATCGACCTCGGACTGCCGCCTTCCCCGCACCGCCCGGACGAGGGGTTCCGCCTGATCAGCGAGTTGATCGCCTATTCACCCGGTATCAAGATCGTGGTGCTGTCCGGGCAGAGCGATGAAGCCAACGCGCGTCATGCCCGCACGCTGGGCGCCATCGAGTTCGTCGCCAAGCCGTGCGAACCGGAAACGCTGAAATCGCTGCTGATGCGCTCGCTCAAGGTGCGCGAGGCCGAGCTCGGCGCGGCGGCGGAGGGCGGCCTGCTGGGCAAGAACCTGCTCGTGGAAAAGCTGCGCCAGCAGATTTCGCAGTTCGCAAACGCCCCGTTCCCGGTCCTCATCGAAGGCGAATCCGGCAGCGGCAAGGAGCTGGTCGCCTCCTCGCTGCATCGCTTGAGCCAGCGCGCCGCGCGGCCGTCCTTTGCGCTCAACTGCGCGGCGATTTCGCCGACGCTGGTGGAACCGACGCTGTTCGGCTACGCCAAGGGTTCGTTCACCGGCGCCACCACCGCGCGCGCGGGCTACTTCGAGGACGCCAAGGACTCCACCCTGTTTCTCGACGAGATCGGGGAACTGCCGCTGGAATTGCAGGCGAAATTGCTGCGCGTGCTGGAGAACGGCGAGTACCAGCGCGTCGGCGAAACCCAGAGCCGCGTGTCCAATGCGCGCGTGGTTGCCGCCACCAACCGCGATATGCGCCAGGAGATCCGGGCCGGCCGTTTCCGCGCCGATCTCTACCACCGGCTGTCGGTGTTCACGATCAACGTGCCGCCGCTGCGCGATCTCGGCGAAGACAAGCGCATCCTGCTGGACCATTTCCGGGAGTTCTACGCGCGCCAGGCGCGGGTAGACCCGTTCGAGTTCGACGCGGCTGCGATGCAGTCGTGGCTCGAGTACAGCTTCCCCGGCAACGTGCGTGAGCTGCGCAACATCGTGATCCGGCTCACCACGAAGTACGCGGGGCAGCGGGTCGGGGCGGAGCCGCTGCAGGCGGAACTCGACATGGAGAGTCTCGACATCGAGCTGCCGGGCCTGGCGGCGGGGCAGGACTTCAAGGCCGTGCTGGAGGCAGCCCGACGGCACCTGCAGGTGCACAAGAACTTCAGCCTCGACAATACGCTCGCCGAATGGGAGCGCGGCTACGTCGAGGCGGCGCTCATGATCACGCAGGGAAATCTGACCCAGGCCGCCAAGATGCTCGGTATCCACCGCACCACCCTCTACAGCAGGATGCAGGGCTACGGCACGCCGGCCGAAGCGGAAAATACACCGCGGCCGGCTGCAAAATAGGATGGCCACTCGCCGCCCGTCCTGAGGCGCGCGACCGGGGAACAGCAGCGATGTACTACAACCATTTTGGACTGAGCCAGCCGCCGTTCAAGATCACCCCCAACATCGAGTTCTTCTTCGCCGGCGGCAACCGCGGCCCGATACTGGAAGCGCTGATCTACGCCGTCGCCCAGGGCGAGGGCATCATCAAGGTAACCGGCGAGGTCGGCAGCGGCAAGACCATGTTGTGCCACATGCTGCCGGCGCGGCTGCCGCCGCACATCGTGACGGTTTACATCGCCAATCCCAGCGTCTCGCCCGAGGAGATCTTGCAGGCGATCGCCTTCGAGCTGCAGCTCGACATCGGTCGCGGCGCCCCGCGCCTGGAGGTCATGCAGGCACTGCATGACTACCTGATCCAGCGCCATGCCGAGGGCAAGCGCGTGGTGGTACTGGTGGAGGAGTCGCAGAGCATGCCGCTCGCGACGCTCGAGGAAATCCGGCTGCTGTCGAATCTCGAGACCAGGAACGACAAGCTGCTGCAGATCGTGCTGTTCGGACAACCGGAACTCGACGACAACCTGCGGCAGCCCCACATTCGGCCGCTGCGCGAGCGGATCACGCATAGCTTCCAGCTCGAACCCCTGGCACAGGGCGAGATCCGCGAATACCTGATGTTCCGCATGCGCGCGGCAGGCTACCGCGGGCCCGACCTGTTTTCGCAGGCGGTGGTCCGTCACGTTGCGCGCGCGTCTCTTGGCCTCACGCGCCGCGTCAACCTGATCGCCGACAAGGCGCTGCTGGCCGCGTTCGCGGAGAACACGCACACCGTCAGGGCCAAGCACGTGGAGGCGGCGATCCGCGACAGCGAATTCAGCCAGTTGCCGGCGCGCAGCGGCGAGCGGCGCTACCTGTGGGGCGCCGCGCTGGTAGCGATCGGGGCCGCGCTCGGCGTCGCGGCCTACGCGTTGTTGCAGCAGCCCGACCGGAAACCGGCCCGGTTGGCCGCCCCCGCCGAACCGGCACCAGGCAATCCGGACCCGGCCATTCCCGCCCCGCCCACCGCCCCGGTCTCAGCGATTGCCGCGCCGGTATCGCAGGAGGCGCCCAGCGGCGCCGCCGAAGCGGGAACCGCACCGGCCGCCGCCGCAGATAGCTCCGGCCAAGCCCTGCCGGCGGGGCCACTCGACTTGCTGGAGGCCAGGATTGCCGCGACCGGTGATTGGCTGGCGCAGCAGGAGCTGCCTGCCTACAGCATCCAACTATTTGGCACTTATGAACCTCAACAGCTCAATAACCACCTTAATGATGTTGCAAAATCCATTGAAATCAATAAACTTTATGTGTATCCTACTTTAGCAAAGGATAGACCGTACTGGACCGTGCTGTACGGCAGTTTCAGCGATCGTCGCGCCGCAGAGGAAGCGCTGGGCAAGTTGCCGCAGGCCGTCATGGCAAACCGGCCGCTTCTGCGTACGGTGCAGGGCATACGCGGCGAGATCAGGCGGCAACAACCACCGCCCTGATCGTATGCCAAAGTAACTGTTTGTGAACATTTGCAAAAGTGATCCAGGGGGTGGCGATGAGTTCGACTGCGGCGCCGGATCGTGAGGGGCCTGGGGCGGGCGTTCATCCATGCGCAGTTCTGGCGCTGGCGGTTGCCATTGCGGTGTCCGTGGCGGGCTGTGCCAACATCAAACCCTACATACCGCCCTCCGAAGGCCACATCATCGCATCGCAGGTAAAGAGCGAGCCGGACAAGGCCATTCCCCCGCCCGCCCGGGTGAGCGAATTCCTGCCCCCGCCCAAGCCGGCGGTCAAGCCGCAGACCTACAGCGTCGTTGTCAATGAAGTGCCAGTCAAGGACCTGCTGCTGGCACTGGCGCGCGACACCAAGCAGAACATAGACATACACGCCGGGCTGTCCGGCCTGGTGAGTCTGAACGCGATCAACGAGACGTTGCCGGCAATCCTCGATCGGGTCAGCAAGCAGGTCAACATGCGCTATCGCCTCGAGGGCAATACCATCATCGTGTCGTCCGACACCCCGTACGTGAAGACCTACCGCGTCAATTACGTGAACATGATGCGCGAAACCAGTTCGACCATCGGCGTCTCCGGCGAACTCTCCGTCAGCGGCGGTGGCGGCGCAGGCGGCGCGAGTGGTGCCGGCACGACAAGCGGCTCCAACACCGTGGTGCGAACCACCTCGAAGAACGATTTCTGGGATCAGTTGCGCGACAACATCCGTTCCATCCTCAACTCCACCCGTTTGCAGAGCCTGACCGCCGAGGGCAAGGCCGAGCGGCTGGCACTGGTCAAGCAGGAACAGGAGCTGCGGGTCAAGCAGATGGAGGCGGCGAGCCGCGCCGGACAGGGCGCGCCGACGCTGGCGAACTCGGTGATATCGGCGCCCGGCAGCAGCCAGCAACAAGCCACGCTGCTGCCCGACGATGTGGTGGTGAACGCGGTTTCCGGCACGCTGACCCTGAACGCGACCGAAAAGCAGCACCAGCTGGTGCAGCAACATCTCGACAGCATCATCGGCGCCATGCAGCGCCAGGTGCTGATCGAGGCCACCATCGTCGAAGTAGTGCTGTCCGAGAAATACCAAGGTGGAGTTGACTGGAGCCGGCTGCCGATTACAGGCGGTCCCACTCTCATTCAAAGTATGCTGGGCAGTTTCAATACCGCCCCAACCGGCGGAAACTCCTTCCAGGTCGGATACGTCAACCCGACGAGCTCTGTTGGCAACATCAGCGCGACCGTGAAACTTCTGCAGGAGTTCGGCGATACACGCGTGCTGTCGAGCCCCAAGCTGATGGCGCTCAACAACCAGACCGCGCTGCTCAAGGTGGTGGACAACGTCGTCTACTTCGAAGTCAGTTCATCGACCTCGCAGGGGGTGCAAGGAAGCACCTTGCAATCCTTCTCGACCACGGCGAAGACGGTCGCGGTCGGCGTCGTGATGAGCGTGACGCCGCAGATCAATGAGGACGGCCGGGTCTCGTTGACCGTGCGGCCGACGGTAACGCGTCTGAATCCGCAATCGCCATTCGTGAACGACCCCAATCCCGCACTGGCCAATCCATGCGGTCCGGTGCCCCTCGGCACCTGCACACTCCCGCCGATCCAAAACCAGGTGCCGCAAGTCCAAGTGCGGGAAATGGAGTCCGTGTTGCAGGTTGGCAGCGGCCAGACAGTGATCTTGGGCGGACTGATGCAGGACAGCGCACAGCGGAACCGACAGCAAGTTCCAGGTGCCGATGACTTTTCGGCGGCGGGCGAGCTATTGCGCTTTCGTAGCGAGACCGTTATCAAGACCGAGCTGATGATCTTCCTGCGCCCGGTCGTCGTCGCCAATCCATCCCTCGAGAGCGACGAGCTCAGGTTCCTCCAGCGTTTCCTGCCTAACCCCGAGCCGCAACCGCAATCCGCGAAGACCGGCGCCGCCCAATGAGCCTGTTGATGAAGGCCTTGGAAAAGGCCGCCAAGGACCGGGGGGACTCGCGCACCGAGCCGGCGGCGGCCGCGCCCGTGAACGAACTTGCGCTCGAACCCCTGGCCGCCGAAGCGTCTGGCGCGCCGCGGCCGGACGCGCCACCGCGACGGTCCGCCGCACCGGCGAGTACCTACGCAGCTCCCGCGAAAGAGCGGGCGCAGGCCGCCAGCGTGCTGCAGGCAGGCGCGCCTCGTCCGGCCGCGGGCGGACCCTTGGTGTATGCCCGCACGCATCCGGTGATGGCGTTTGGAGCGCTCGCCGGGGTGCTCGCCGTCGGTTTCGGCATCTACGTCTATCTTCAGCTGTTTCACCCGTCGCTGTTCGTCGCGCAGCCGCCACTCGCCTCCAGGCCGCCCGTTGCACCGTTGGTGCAGGCGCCGCTGGCAGTGGCCGCCCCCACTCCACCCGCTGCTGGCGCAGCGTTGCCCTCCGCGCCGCTGTTGAAGGAGTCCGCCCCCGCCGAGCCCTCATCGGCCGCCGCTGCGCGTGCGCGCCGGAAACCGGAGGTGTCGGCGGCTGCCGAGGCAACGCCAGGCAATACCATCGTAGTTAGCAGGGGCACCGCCGAGCCAGCCATGAACCCGCTGCTGCCGCAGGCCTACGCCGCGTTGCAGGCCGGACGACTCGACGAGGCGCAGCGCGCGTACAGCCAGCTCGCCGCCGCGGAGCCCGCCAGCATCGATGCCGCGCTCGGGCTCGCTGCCGTGGCCGTCCGGCGCGGCGACACCAGCGACGCGATCCGGCATTACCTGCGCATACTGGAACTCGACCCGCGGAACGCGCTGGCACAAAGCGGGCTGATCGCGCTGCTCGGACGCGCCGATCCGATGGCGGCGGAATCGAAGCTGCGGCAGCTGATCGCGCGCGAGCCGTCGGCGCATCTGTACTTCACGCTGGGCAACCTCTACGCCGACCAGTCGCAGTGGTCGGCCGCGCAACAATCCTACTTCCAGGCCCATCATCTCGACGCAACCAACCCCGACTACGCCTACAACCTCGCGGTCGGCCTCGAGCACGTCAGCCAGCGCAAACTGGCGCTCGGTTACTACCGGCGCGCCGTGGAGCTGGCAGCCGCCAGGGGCCGCGCCAACTTCAATCTCCCTCAGGCCCAGGAGCGCATCGGCAAGCTCGCCGCGCAGGTAGACTAGCCGGTTCCGGGAAGCGGACCGCTCTCGTTCTCATGGCCGAACAAAGGAAGAAACTCCGCCTCGGAGAGTTGCTGGTGCAGCAGGGGCTGATCACTACCGATCAGCTCTCCATCGTGCTTGCCGAGCAGCGTCACAACAATATCCCCATGGGCCGCCTGCTGGTGCGGCTGGGCTTCGTCACGGAAAGCGCCATCCGTGACGTCATGGCGCGCACCATCGGCCAGGAGTCGATCGATCTGGCGCAGGTGGTGGCCGACCCGGAGGCGCTCAAGCTCGTTCCGCAGGATTTCGCGCGCCGCAACCGCGTGCTGCCGATCGCCTACGACCCGGCGGAGCAGTTGCTCACCGTCGCCACCACCGAGATCTTCAACGTGGTGGCCATGGACCAGCTGCGCGCGGTGCTGGGGTCGCAGATCGAGATCAAGACGCAGCTCGCGGCCGAGGCGCAGCTCGAGGACCGCATCGACCAGTTCTACGGCTACGAACTCTCGGTAGACGGCATCCTCAAGGAAATCGAGACCGGGGAGATCGATTACGAGAGCCTGCAGGCGGTGGGCGGCGGCGACGAATATACCCAGCCGATGGTGCGGCTGGTCAACGCGCTGCTGGTGGACGCGGTCAAGCGCGGCGCCTCCGACATCCATTTCGAGCCGGAGTACGCCTTCCTGCGCATCCGCTACCGCATCGACGGCGTGCTGGAAACGGTGCGCAGCCTGCACAAGACGTACCTGCCGGGAATCACCGTGCGCGTAAAAGTCGTGAGCAACATGAATATCGCCGAGACGCGGGCGCCGCAGGACGGCCGGCTGTCCCTGACGCTCAACGGCCGGCCGGTGGATTTTCGGGTGTCGACGCAACCCACCATCTACGGCGAGAACATCGTGCTGCGCGTGCTCGACCGCGAAAAATCCATCATCAGTCTCGACCGCATGCGCCTCGCAAAGGACGCGCTCGACAAGATCGAGTTGATGCTGGCGCGTCCGGAGGGCATCCTCATCGTGACCGGGCCCACCGGCAGCGGCAAGACGACGACGCTCTACTCCCTGCTGGCGCAGGTCAACGACGAGACGGTCAACATCATGACGCTGGAGGACCCGGTCGAGTACCCGCTGACGCTGATGCGGCAGACGTCGGTGAGCGAGGTCGCGCGCATGGATTTTGCGGACGGCATCCGCTCCATCATGCGCCAGGACCCGGACATCATCCTGGTGGGCGAGGTGCGCGACAAGGAAACGGCGGAGATGGCGTTCCGCGCGGCCATGACCGGCCACCAGGTGTTCACGACGCTGCATACCAATTCCGCGCTCGGCGCCTTTCCGCGGCTGCTCGACATCGGCATCCAGCCCGACATCATGGCGGGCAACATAATCGGCATCATCGCGCAGCGCCTGGTGCGGGTGCTGTGCAACCACTGCAAGGAGGCCCACGCCCCGTCCAAGGAAGAGCGGCTGCTGCTCGGCCCGATGGGCGACAGGGTTTCGTACCTGCACCGCTCCGTGGGCTGCAAGAACTGCGACAACAAGGGCTACCGGGGCCGCACCACGGTCATGGAACTGCTGCTCATGGACAGCGACCTCGACGAGCTGGTGGCGCGCCGCGCCACCACCAAGGAGCTGCGTACCGCGGCGCTGGCCAAGGGCTTCCGCTCGCTCGCCTCGGAAGGGTTGCAGCGGGTGGCGGACGGCATCACCAGCCTGGCCGAGGTGGCGCGCGAGATCGACCTTACCGGGCGCCACGGCTGACGCTGAATGAGGAATGATGAATGAGGAATGATGAATTATGAATGACCGCTCCAGCATGCCGTTCATTCCGCATTCATCATTGCGCATTCATCATTGACATTCGATGCCTTCCTACGATTACAAGGCGATAGACAAGACCGGCCGGCCGGCGCGCGGTGGCCTCGAAGCGGTCAACGAAGTGGACCTCGAGCTGCGGCTGCGGCGGATGGGGCTCGACCTCATCACCTACAAGCAGACGGACCGGAACGCGACGTCCTTCGCGGCTGCCGGCAAGATCTCGCGTCAGGACCTCATCAATTTCTGCTTCGACATGGAACAGATGGTGCGTTCCGGCATTCCGATCATCGACGGCCTGCGCGATATGCGGGACACCCTGGAAAGCCAGCGTTTCCGCGAAGTGCTGTCCGTGATGACGGAGGACATGGAAGGCGGCAAGGTGCTGTCGCAGTGCATGAGCGGCCACCCCGACGTCTTCGATGCCGTTTTCGTGAGCCTGATCAGGGCGGGCGAGCAGTCCGGGCAGCTGCCGGAAGTCTTCAAGAACCTGGCGGACAACCTCAAGTGGCTGGACGAGATCATTTCGCAGACGCGCCGGCTGCTGATCCTGCCGCTCATCACGCTCGTCGTCGTGCTGGCCGTGCTGGTAGCGCTGCTGGTCTTCCTGGTACCGCAGATCGCGCAGCTGTTCAAGACCATGGGTTTCGCACTCCCGCTGCAGACCAGGATACTGCTCGCGGCCTCCGAATTCACGACCCAGTTCTGGCCGGTGGTGTTCGGGGTACCGGTGGTGGCGGCGGTGGCGCTGGTCGTGGCGGTCCGGCGCAGCCAGCGTATCGCCTACCTGTGGGACTACGCGAAGCTGCGCCTGCCGCTCATCGGGCCGACGCTCCAGAAAATCATCCTGTCGCGTTTTGCCAACGTCTTTGCGCTGATGTACCGCTCCGGCATTACTGTGCTCGATGCGATCAAGACCAGCGAGGACATCGTCAACAACCGGGTGATCAGGGACGGCCTGGTGCGTGCCGGGCAACAGATCGCTGCCGGGGAAAGCCTGACCGAGACCTTTCAGAACCTCGGCGTGTTCCCGCCGCTCGTCATCCGCATGCTGCGGGTAGGAGAGACCACGGGCGCGCTGGATACCGCGCTCATGAACATCACCTACTTCTACAACCGCGACGTCAAGGAATCGGTGGACAAGGCGCAGAAGATGCTGGGGCCGGCGATGACGGTAGGGCTGGGCGGCATCCTGGCTTTCGTGGTCTGGGCTGTGCTGGGCCCGGTGTATGATATCTTGGGAAAAATTAAATTCTAGGAAGGCGTGAATAGTGAATCGAGAGCACGAAAGGCGTATTGGCCCTGTCCATTCACCATTCACGATTTACCATGCACGATTTACCATGCACGATGTACCATTCACTATTCACCATTCGCGGAACCTGAATGGCTGACAAGATCCTCATCGGCATCTCGGCGCAGGACGCGACAGTGGCGTACTGGCGCGACGGCAGGATCGTCGAGTGCCGGACCTTCGCCGACGATGACGCTGGTCAGGCCGGGTTCAAGGAACACCTTGTCCAGTTCCCTGCCATGCCGGTTCACGTCGTGGTGGACGCGGTGGAGGAGGATTACCGCTTCGAGACCCTGCCGCATGCGACCGGGCGCGACCGCGCGGACATGGTCAACCGCAAGCTCAAGCAGCACTACCGCAACACGCCGTACCTCTCCGCCTGGCTGCTGGGACGCGACAGCAGCAAGCGGCGCGACGACCGCTACCTGTTCTCCGCGCTGACCAAGCCCGAGCTGCTTGGGGACTGGCTGCAGGCGATAATCGAGCGCGGGCTGCCGGTCGCCGGCGTCCATCTCATGCCGATGGTGACCGCGGGGCTGCTGGACAAGCTCGACGTCAAGGCGACCAACCTGCTGGTAGTGGCGCAGCACGCCGGCGGGTTGCGGCTCACGTTCTTCCGCGACCGCCAGTTCCGGCTCTCCCGGCTGACGCGCGGAGACAGCGGCAAGGTGGAGGGCCACGCCCGCTATTTTACCGACGAGATTTCCAACACCCGGCTCTACCTCCACGCGCTGCGCACCATGACGCTCGACGAGCATCTCACGGTGGCGCTGATCGACCGCAGCGACGCGTTGCAGGAGGCGGCGGCGGGCATTGCGCACGAGAACCCGAGCCTCGAGTGCGTACGCTTCGGCCGCCGCGACCTGGCCGACCGCCTCGGCCTCGACGAGGCGCTGCTCGAAGCCTCCCCGTATGCGATCTACCTGCACCTGCTCGGTCTCAAGGAACCGGACAGCAACCTCGCGCCGGCCACGGTGACGGCGGGCTACAAACGCTACCAGGCGCGGCGCGGCATCTTTGCCGGCTGCGGCGCGATCGCCGCCGCGGCTGCCATCTGGAGCGGCACCAACCTCTACAACGCCTTCATGGTGCGCGGGGACACCGAGGACGCGGGGCGCCGGACGGCGCAGCTTGCCTCCCAGTACCTCGAGGCGACGCGCCTGTTCCCGCAGGCCCCGACCACTGCCGAGAACCTGAAGAAGACGGCAGAGATCGGCGAGAGACTGCAAACGACCAGTCACAGCCCGCAGAAATTAATGGCGATCGTAAGCAGCGCGGTAGAGGCAAGCCCCACCATCGTCGTGCGGGAGTTCGGGTGGAAGTACGGCACCACGGAAATATCGGCCGAGGGCGCCCGTGCTCCCGCCGCGGCGCCGGCGGTTGCGGCGGGCGCGGCGGGCGCGGGGCAGTCATCAACGCGCAAGGAGAGCGCGCTGATCCACGGCGAGGTCCGGCCGTTCCGCGGCGACTACCGCAGCGCCATCGCCACCATCAACGGCTTTGCCGGCCGCCTCGCCGCGCAGCCGGAGGTGGCCGAGGTGCGGGTGGTCAAGCTCCCGCTCAACGTCAATCCCGCGCTGTCCCTGTCCGGCAACACGCTCGACAACCCCGAGCAGAGCAGTAGTATCGCCGACTTCAGGCTGCTGCTGGTGTTCAAGCCCGGCGCATGAACCAGTCCGATTTCGAAGCTCTGAGAACCCCGCTGCTCGTCCTGCTGGCGGTGCTGGTGGCCGGCGCCGGTGCCATCTTCTACACGGACCGGCTGCTGACGTCGGAACGCCAGCAGTTACTGCAGCAGCAGGGCCAGCTCAAGCAGGCGCACGTGCGCCTCCAGAAATCAGGCGACGAGAGGGACATCATCGTGCTCTATCTCGACCGCTATCGCCAGCTGGAACGCACTGGGTTCGTCGGCGAGGAACAGCGCATCAACTGGCTCGACGGGTTGCGCCTTGCCAACCAGCAGGCGGACCTGTTCGGGGTGGACTACCAGATCGGAACGCAAAAAGCCTATCCGTTCGCGGCCGAGTTCAATCCCGGGCAGATCGAGCTCAACCAGTCGCTGATGCAGTTGCGCTTCCGCCTGCTGCACGAAGGCGACCTGCTGCGCTTCTTCGACGCGCTCGCGCGCCAGAACGCGGGGATATTCACCATCGACCAGTGCCTGCTGCGGCGCATCGACACCCGCGGCGTGATTCGCTACCAGCCCAACGTCAACGCCGAATGCGAATTGTCGTGGATCACCGCCAAGGTCGGCGCGGCCGCGGCGCAAAAGAAACCGTGATGGGAGATGCGTCCTTGAAACGGCTGATTGTACTTTTCGCGCTCGTGGGAGCAACCGCACCGGTTGCCGCTCAGCCGGCGAATCCGCCTGGCCGCCTGTTCTTCACGCCGGACCAGCGCGCGTCGCTGGACCGGGCGCGCGCGCAGCGGGCAAGAACCACGCTTTCCACCGAGAATACCGAGCAGGATGCGGCGCCGGTGTCGCAGACCATCATCTACGGCGGGGTGGTGCGGCGTAGCGACGGCAAGTCCACTGCTTGGCTTAACAACCAGCCAGTGAACGACCGCGAGCAGTTCGGCGGCGCCATTGTCGGCCGGGTGCGGCCGGACGGCAGCGTGACGCTGCAAGTGCCCCAATCCGGCCGCAGCGTCAGCCTCAAGCCCGGACAGAGCGTCGAACTGCTGTCGGGCGCCATCGAAGAGGCTTATTCGCGCAAACCCACCCAACCCGAGTCCAAGCCGGCAGCCAAGTCGGCGGCGGACGGCAAGAGCGCCAAGCCCGCTTCGTTCGAGGCGGCAAACGCCGAGCGCGAGGAGCGACAGCAGCAGGTCATTGAAGACGCCGTATCACGGGCGTTGCAGGAAACCGCTGCCGCCCGTCCCGGTGCGGCGCCCGAGCCCGCGGCTCCGGTGAAATAGTGACACCGACGGCTTCCGGTTCACGTCGCGCACGCCCTCCGCGCAGTAACTCTCAGCGCGGGCAGGCGATGCTCCTGGTAGTGATGCTGATCGGAATGGCGGCCGCGCTTCTCGTTTACGGCATGGTCGATACCGACTCGATCGTCCTCCAGCGCAACAACAATGTGGCGGCTGCGTTCGAACAGGCAAAACAGGCCATGATCGGGCGCGCGGTGGTGGATCAGAACCGTCCCGGAAGTCTGCCGTGCCCGGATATTGACAATGACGGCGTGCTGACATTGAACGTGGACTACTTCTCCGGCGGTGTATGCGCCAGACTAATCGGGCGCCTGCCGTGGCGCACATTGGGATTGCCGGACCTGCGCGATGATGCAGGCGAACGCTTGTGGTACGCACTGTCCAACATGTTCAGCGACAATTCGGCAGCCGGTCCGCTCAACAGCGACACCCAGGGCAACCGCACGGTATACAGGGACAGCACTGCCGTCACACTGACGTCGCAAGCCGTGGCGGTGATCTTCGCGCCAGGGACCACCCTCGCCGGCCAGATTCGTGACGGCAGCACGGCGATGTGCTCGACGACGGGAACCACGATTGCGCGCACTCTG